>JAAUXT010035216.1_pt1 | contig 35080 bp, 39 predicted proteins | sample 7278171 | NCBI WGS metagenome assembly JAAUXT01 (sample SAMN14350112, study PRJNA611818) | marine sediment metagenome | isolation source: surface marine sediment (1.8m) | place: French Polynesia: Moorea | collected 2018-08 | reverse complement strand
GCCAAATCAGAGCAAGCCAAATCAGAGCAAGCCAAATCAGAGCAAGCCAAATCAGAGCAACTGAAATTTCCTCAAATCACCGCGAGCTCCATGGAGCTATTTTTTTGTTGCTGTTCCACCTGGAAACAAATTTCGTGAAAGAATTTGTTCTCAAATTGTCAGATACAACTGGGACACTCCTCTGCAGGAAGTCTTTGGAGAAGACTTCACGCTGACCGACCAAATACGCACCCACTTTGCCACCATCAGGGACATCGCTTCTCACAAAGTGAACCTTCACACGTACCCACCAACTATTGTGACGAAGTATCCTTCGGAAAGGGAACGACAAGAACTCTGCAGGTAGATTCCAGACCAAAGAGACACACTTCCGTGACCTGTTGTTGATTTCTAATTGTGTTGAAATTCGCTTCGCAAGCCCGCGATCTCCTTTCGCAGTCACGAGCCTGATCTAATCAGTCCAATACGTAACGTCCGAATGCGTGCTTGTCGGCGCCGGCTTCCCGGTTTGGGGGAAGAAATGTTGCTTGAGTTCGGACGAGGCTTCACACCACTTGTAGTTTGGTCTCCACAGATTTTTGTTTGGGAAGGGTGGGATGGGGATTTACATCAAAATTTGCAAAACTCAGTGCGATCAGTGTGACCCGCCCAAAAACAATTTTCAGAAAAGATTCTGAAGAAGGAATTGAACATGGAGATAAAGATCGGACGAAATGTCGAAATCTGTGCCCCTCAGCTTGTTTCTTTTTTTTCAAAAGGCGGTGTGATTCCCCAGAGAACGGTCTCCCTCAGCTGGATGAGCTGGCCGCTAAAATGCAGAAAGAACAGAAACGTTGTTGTGCAACATGGTTGCAAATGTTCAAACCAGTCCGACAAAAAAAACATCATGATGAAAAAATCTGAACAAACGTTTGGTCACCACAATTAGGTGCAGAGTGCCCCCTAACACGCGCGCACACACCACACACACACATACACACATACACACACACACACACACACACACACACACACACACCAAATATGCTTTTCCGCTGCAGCAGAAGCAGTTTTCCCTTGTGGGTTGCCTTCTTACAGAGAAAAACCACGGAAAAAGTATCATAAAGCCCACTAAAAATGTGAATTCCTGCACCCCTTGCACGCGTATTTGGTCAAGCAGTTTAGTGGGCACACTGGGTTTCGGTTGCTGAACCTACACGGCCTTGTCAACAGTGTCGTGTTCCACAACTCGAAATAACAATTGAAACCAAAACTGATATCAGCAATGCTTTTCAGAACCTTCTTGTTGAAAACTTTGCTTTCTTGATTTGCAGTCGCATGAGCCATTTGGAGGCTGCAACCGGTTTCAGAACAAACTTCATTTACGATGACATAATGTTTGCCTTGGCCGGATGTGTGGCGGAAGTCATAGGTGCATGTCACGTTTGTGTTCCTGGTTCTACCAAGCCGGAAACTGTCTTCTTGTGAAAGAAGTTTACTTGACCAACGCTGCAAAACGAGAACATATGAAGTTCACCTTGGCAGGCGGAGCCAGTTACTCTGAACTGTTGCGAAGTCGAATCTTCGAACCTCTCAACATGACGTCTTCCACGCTGACATCGGAAACCAATTTGTTTGACCTGCCAACGACCTACCGCTGGAGTGAAAGGGACCAAGAACTTCTTGTCCTGGACCCTGACCTGTTGTAGTGAGTCTCAATTTATTCTGTGGGGGTCGTTGTGGAGTGCGACGGTTGTTCATCGTCGCTAAACACGGCAATCATCTTGGTCTGCATGCAGCATTGGCGCTTTGGATCCAGCTGGAGCCGTCTGCTCCAACGCGAGGGACATGGGCCACTGGATGTTGACACAACTCAATTCGGGAGTCTTTGGTGGCGAGACCGTCATCCCCTTCGAGTTTTGGCAGGTACGTTCCTGCTCAAGTTTGAGATTCAGAACGGCTGAACCTGAACAAACAAAGCGTGCGCACGTCGAGCCTTCACTGCAGGACACACAAACAGCTACCAACGCGGATCCTTCTGGTTTCTTCACCTTCTCCAAGCCCGAATTTCCATTCTCAATGCAAGCGAATACGTACGGACTTGGTTGGTGGTTGGGAAATTATCAAGGTGAATACGACGCTGTGGGGGTGGAGGGATTCATTTGGGGCAAGGTTTTTGTTTCAAATCGGAAATGTGGCATGTCCCTACAGCTGATGCCAACTTTGTCTGCAGGCTTTGACATCGCTTATCATCCCGGGGGAATCTCGGGGTTTGTCACCATTCTTGCACTGTATCCTGCAGTGCAAACTGGAATTTTTCTCAGCACAAACCACATTGGAAACGACTTGATGTGGTTTGTATGGCAGCTTCTTTGTGCGTGAATGTGAAAATATCTGTCGTCCAGCTCCAATTTACAACATGCGTTGAAGGTTCACTCCACTTTTGCCTGCTGTGATTGTTTCCTGTGTCGCACGTAATCACAGCACGTCGGACGGACGAGATTCCATCACGGAAAGCACCTGGTGTGGGCGTCTGCAGAACAGAGTTCTTGTTTCTCGTCCAGTCGAGGACGAGCGTCTCTTGCACGTGGTTTATTCCGCGTGATAAATTGTGGTCTGGCGTCAGGAGATTGGGGCTAGATCCAGTCCTCGAATCTGCAAGAGCGTTCACCCGGTGCCCGTGCAGACATCTGCAGATGTGCGACATTGAAACCACAAAGGCCTCTTTTAGCCGAGTGCCACGAATCAAAAGCACAGACTGCTTTCGGATGCTGGGGTCCCCACAACCGTGATGGTTTCCGAGAAGAAGCTATACCCTGCGTGCGCGAGGTTTTCGCCCTCAATGCACACTCGTCGTCTTGTGTTTCAAGGTACGGTCTGCAAACGCCCTTGTTTTTCACGGCCGACGTTCTCTTCGGAGAAGAACCGTTCCTCAACGAGACGACGTCCTGCACCTTCCCGCAACTTGATGTTGGTCTCTCGGAGACAGCAGACCTGAGCAGGACCTTTGGTTCGTGTTTGATGGTGACAAAACAGCCTTTTTTGGAATGCTTGTGACAGACTGACCTTCCCTGTCAGCACATGCATTCTTCTCGCAGGAGACTTTCCTCAGCTTCCAAATGGCAGAATGACTGAGGAACTTCGTCCGATTGAGAGGGAAGAAGATAGCACAAGGAAGAACGACTGGATTCTGGACAATCACGAACTGTTTGAAGGAAACTACGGACATCCTCTCTTCGGAAATTTCTCGGTCACATTCAACGAAACTCGAGGGCAGCTCATGTTCACACAAGGACGTGTGGGTGAGGGCCCACTCCTCCCCATTGACGTCGAAGAACCAGAGGAGCAGAAACATTTTTTCATTGCTTTCGAGGGAGTTTTGTACAATTACCTCAGAACGACTGGAGGGCGATATCTGCCGGTGCATTTCGACAATCTGAATGGGGTTTATCAGGAGCTGGTCGCCGAGGGATTCGAGCCGGAAGCGCCGCCCGTCTTTCTCAGGGGGTTGGACTGGAACGCTGAATATTGACACAAAGAGATCGCTCTCTTCCCGTATAAAATGCCTTTATTGAGGTCCGTTCATGCAAAGTGTTGTGAAAGTGGTCTGTTCACAATAGAACGGTCAGCGAAATCGCACGCGCAAGTTGAAAGAATGCTGCTGCCTGCTTGGTCAGAAACGACTCCAAGGCTTTGCGGGCCGAAGTCTAATCGCAAAGTTCTCGTCTTGCACGCACAAACTGGGGATGCACATTGCACATTCAAAAGCACGAATACGAAGGCAGATCCAGATGGCATCAACCGCCCGACCTCCAGCTTCAGTAAATGTCATACACTTCATCTGTCATGCAAATGTGGCGATCTCCTGAACCGTCAGCAACCAAGTCAGTTTGTGGTGAACAAAAAGTGCTCAGTGTAGTCATCTTCGTTGATGATCTCGGACGGACACTCGTCGTCGTCGATGTAGTACGGCAGTGAGTCGTCGGGGCAGAAGGAAAGGCGCGGTCCCTCCGTCTTGAGCGGCGCATGGCGGTGGGTCACGAAATAGAGAAGGTAGGACAGCGTCGCCCTTCTTCCTTGCTGCAATGAACCAAGCTAACAAGGTGACAACACCTCCGCACTTTTCTCGGATACGAGATCTGGAATCAGTTGCACTCGTCTCTGACGCTAATCCAAATGAAAAGTTGCGTGATCGAGCGATAGGCGCAAGCTTTAGGAAACAAGCTTGGATGTCATTTTATTGCTCCGTGTGCAAATTCTCCCAAAACAGGGTGTTCGCTCACAGAACAGATTGTTCATTAAATGTCAATGGATGAAGAATCACCTCCAGCAGCATGTTTATATCTGTCTCTTCCAGTTCAACATTTTCATTTCCAATGTAATACGTGTTGATGCCCACAGTTCGTTCCAAGTCCCGTTTCTGAAAGCAAGTTGCATTCATTCAGCTTGTTGCTTCACGCATGCTTGCTATTTCAAAATTTTCGATTCATGGTTTGACAGCACGAGTACATCTTTACCTCGACGAAATGTCTTCTCGTGTTGGCGTGAAATGCGTTGCTAATGGTGTCAACAAACGAGGAGAAGTTTCGCGTATCTTCCCTGTTGCTCTGAAGGAATGCTGCGTGCAGGCCCTTTTGCTTTTTCTCCAGAAAACGAGCAATCTTGTTGAAGGTGAGCTGCAAAAACAAATTTGACAGACAACTTTTTCTTGATCTCGTGGGTGCAGACCTGTGGGCTCTCCTGAAAAATTACTTGTGCGCAACAAGAACATCATCCAGCGTGTGTCATAGTTTCCACCAGAACCAGACGGACTGACTGGCTGAAGGACCGCTCTCACCCAAATCCCTTTGAAAGCATGACAACTCATGGTGGTATCGTGATGGAAATCCAATAATGCGTCGGTGAGGAAAATCTGTTTGGAACGGAATTCAATTCGTTTCGCCAGAACTTCTGTTCATTGCTGAATGAGTGACGCCCTTGCGCGTGTTCCACTGCAGCTTCTCTTTCTGTGATTGAATTCGACCATCAGGGACAACTGACCAGTGTTTGTGCAATCGGATGTCAATACATGTACACGTTCCATCAAAACCAAGGTAGCGATCGCATTGTATTGGATCATCAGCTCACCGGACGCCGTTTGGACTTGTTGACGATCCTGCAGATGTCTTCCGCAGAAACGTTCGCACCGAAGAGCGCAACGATGTCACCGAAAGATCCTTCTGCTGCTTTCTGCAGTTCAGGAAGATAAACGCTTTGAGATTCATATGCGTCGGGAGTGTAGATAATGCACAGACCCAAAGTGCAACGAGATAACAAGGCAATGAGAGCTGCACTTTCCCTCGAAACATATCTTGCTGTCTGATGATTGACGTTGACTTGATCGGCGAGCAGCACACTGAAGCGAATCCAGTGTTCGTGTTAGCTGACTGTGTGTGTGTGTGTGTGTGTGTGTGTGTGTGTGTGTGTGTGTGTGTGTACACCTGCAGAACGATGCGCTCTGAATGCACAACTCACCCGTTTGAGAAGATTCTGAAGATGAGACAGTTCGATTTCATTCACTTCAGAAAGCTCAGCTTCTTCCAAATTCTACAAAAGTCGAAGCAACAACAAGCACTCGTGTGTTCTTGTTTTTCGTTCTTGATAATCATGGGGTGATTCCGGATTTAGTCAGAGAGGCGACCCCGATGCGGGCGATCTTTGTGTTTGTTGGAGTCACAGCCCCTGGACCTCCTTCTGATTGTCCATGTGTTAGAAACGGTGACGCTACCTTGAGGAAATTGTCCGTTGCGAGGACGAACTGGTCGTGCCGACTGGCTGCTTCTTTTCTCGCGTGAATACGTGGAATGACATTCCTGCAAAAATTTGACCAAGCCTCTCATAAAATTTGTTCCCGTAGCTTGTGCTGCACATGTTGTTTTGATTGATGCTGCAGCGCTGTCAATGATGAGGGAGAGTGAGAAAAGGGCAACAAGTCATGAACATGCAGTGAATTCCAGCCTCACCTGGAAAGTTTGGATGAGGGTTCGTCTGCCGGAATGATTTTCCCTTCCCTCTCTTCTATTATAGTTTTGAGAGGATCAGGATGCTTTTCAGAAAACTGCAAACGGTCATAAGTCCACAAAGGAGTCAACGGAGATCGGGACATACAGAGAATTGTTTTCTGTTCTTGACGTTCTGTGTCGCAAATGACGAATGACGTTTTGTGACTTGGCGATTTCTCCGGTTGTACTGAGTGGACATGACGCAGCCTTTTCGCCAACAAAAAATCACTTGGTTCACCTGGCCAAAGTAACGAAAGCCAGAACATCATTTCGACGCAGCTGGAAAGAGAAAAGAAATTACCAGGACGAAGCCCATGGTTTTTTCGTTGAAGTTTGCGAAGCGGCTCCTCTTGTCCAGGAGGCGCGGGAGATCGGAGAGCGGCTGCAGGCAGCGCGCGAAGCCGTCCTGCTTCTCCAGGGACAACCACCAACCTGCAGAGAAGCACAGCCGTCCGACACCCAGACTCTTCCAAGCACACAGAGGAATGTTCCAAGCACTCTTTGGGGAATGGAATGACGGAGCTCGGAGGCATATTTGTTGATACGCAAATGTCAGGGGGAAAATGTTGGGTACACACCATCAAAGCAGTCAATGGGATAACTGCAGAGTAAAGCCCCATCAGCGTAATAATCCTTCGTTAAATGCTGCTGGAACTTGATAGGCTGAGATGTCCCTGGAATTTTTGAGCACAAATATTGACATGGATTGGGCAAAGAGTGTGGGAAATCCGGCTGACTTGATTCTTGGGAAAGTCGCGAAAACTGTGTATTGTCTCAAAACCTGCAATATAGAGAATATCTTTACTCGGCCAAGGGGCGCGAAGTTTGCAAACCATCGTCCTTCAGTACACCAAATGAGCATTTTGCGATGTGTTTGGAGGACGGTTCTTCCGTTCTCTTGATTTTTGCCCCTTTTTAAGATGTGCTTGCAAAGAGGGATTGTCGAAGCAACAACTTGTTTGTTTGAGTTGAATAATCACTTCTTTTTTGAAGTGTACCTGGAGTTGCCATCGACATGCACACCGCGACTCGGACTGGCATCGTGGGGGTGGTTTTCACGTGGCAGTATTCAGTTATCTGCTGGTTCACATTCGTCACAGCGATGCAGATTTCCTTCCCAAACCTCTCATGCACCTTTGTACAGAAACGAGAGCAATTTTCTCACAACAATGACTTGTTGTGTCGCACAGAAGAAACTGCTCTTGTTGTCCAGAAACATTGCAAAAGAAAGATGAACCCCGTGAGCTTTGTGTGCTGACCTGCTGGAATGTAATGTCGGCAGTGCCAGTGGCTTTCTCAAGTCTCTTGCCAACCCATTTGTTCAGCTTCTTTCCCGAGTTGCACCCGTACTTTTTGCGCAGACTCGAAAACAATCCACAGCAGCCACAACACCCGAGTCCTCCGTCTGAAAATCAAGCAAATTCTCGTCAATCCTGTTCGTACGCATCAATGCTGTCGACAGACAGGAACAATATTTTCAGCTTGTGCGGCTGTATCGTTGTGGTAAAGGTGTTGTTCCTCAATGAATTCAATGGTTTGTGAGGAAATGGTTTCTCAAATGCTTGGCATGGATATTGCATTGGGAACAAGACTTGACTCAGTTCATCAAACACATTAATTCAAGGACAGGCTCGGTGGCGCTTTCCCCAACAACCTGTTGCGCGACGTACGGCTTTTATTTTAATTTTGACTCCGAACAGCTGATTCGTGAAGGGACAAAAGACGGACGGCTGCCTGTACCTTGGAAGACGATTTTCTGGTCGTTGGTGAAGTGTCGGCGCAGCTCGGCGCCGCTGTACCCGACCCCGAGCAGCGCCGCCATGACGGCGCCGCTGTTGGCGCCCGCCACCCGCCGGATCTGCTTCCAGATCCCCGCCTCCTCCAGAACCTGCAGATACAGAGGGAAGCAAGGCTCAGGGTTGGCCAGACGCGTGGGCGAACGATTCGGACCATTTCCCTCCGCGAACTCTGCAGGGAGGAACCTGTTTCGATCAACTTTCTGTTCATTAACGCTGCTTCTACCCAACTTTGTACCATTCCAGCTTGTTGCTGGAGGAGAAAACATGAAAGTTCAAACGGGTATGTTGAACAGACTTCGAGAGGTAATAAAACAGACAACATTTGTACCGCTTCAACACACGCGTAATTCAAAGAGTTCGCCTGTTGTGTTGAGATCTGGATCTGATCTGGATCCACACCCTGTCCAAAGGCACTGCCGCTTCCAATGTTCGTACACTCAAACAGAGAAAACACATTTGCCGTTTTCCCCGAAGTAATTATTTCAAAAAATTACCGGAATTTGGTCGAGCGACAGCCACAAACTCCGCTTGTGTTGAACAAATATTTTGTGTTCGAAAGAGCGCTGCGTGTGTTATTATTTATATCAGAATGCAACAGGGTCATATTCTCTCATACTGATGTTTGTGCTGCAATGCACTGACGTATGAATGGAATGCTAAAAGGTGCGCTTGCACAGAAATGCACGTTCGTATGTTCTTGCATTCTTCGGGAAGCTTTGTTGCAGTTTTCTTCAGAGCTTCACTGTCAGTTGTCCTTTGAGATCGAACGTCAGATATTTGCACCTTCTTTCTTTTGATCTTTTCCTTTTTGGGGCTCACAGTTTGGTTTTTGTTCCTTGGGGTGGACCAAACACGAGTCCAATGTGAAAAAGTGCACAAGAAGAGTCTTTTGCGAATGAAGGGTCACAGATTCAAAACCTCCCACACCAGCGCGAAAGAACCTTCAGAGGAAACCAGACCTATGGAAGAAAATATTTCACCAGATTCAGATTCAGAGCAGAAAGCATGCTTGTATTTGAGTTGAGAGCAGATATTTAGAAACTTGATCGCGGTGTGAAGTTACAGTTTGCACGAAATGTAAGCAGACAGAAAGTATGATCGGAAACAACTTTGGGTATCAGGCAGATATCCATGCGTGCATTGGCAAGTTCTCCTGCTGGCAACGAAATAGAGCTCTCGCTAAATTTACTCCCGAATCTGTGTGTGCACGTGGAAAATGCATTGGATAGGCCCAGTAGCTTTGCTGAAAAACGTAGAGCAATGTTGCAACTGTAATTGGCTGCACGTGTATCATGGTTGCATTTTTGGAGAGACCGAGCAATCGGTTTTTACTGCCTCGTTGAATAAAATTTCGAGGTCAATCTCATCTGAAACGCCTGTGAATATGTGGTGAATGATATATTTTATGCTGCGAAACAATGGAAGTGGAACAGAAACTGCACCAAGATGCCAGCGTGAGTTGATCTTTGACAGGAACTAAGACGATTGGAATGTCCGTGTGATGCAGAACAACGATCCTGACACGGATACGTCAAGAAAGCATAACTTTGCAGTGACATTCTGTCAAAAAATACTGCATGGCTACCGAAGAGGAAACTGAAATGAAAGCATTTGTGTCGTTGAAGATCCAACATTTTCGATCGAAAGAGAATCCGGACAATCCAGGGGCACATTATGTTGACAATCAAGCAAATTAAGATTGATGGTAGTGGACAGAGCGACACTGACCTGCACAGCTCCGCAATAGGCGAGCAGCCTGTTCCCCGCGCCTTCAAACACCAGGTTCTCGAACGGATACAAATACTTCTCGAACGGATTTCCCTTTCCATCTCCCGCTGCGTGGAAGTGATTGTGCTCGGTGACTTCAATCGCAGGTGCCACGGCGCCTGTGGAAGCGCGTGCGCCTCTGTTCTTCTTCACCTGGCTCGTCTGTTGGTTCCCCATGTTCACGGAGCTGCCAGCGAAAGCCTTCTGCCGCGATCACTCACTCAACTGCGGTTGAGGTGCTGTTGTTGTGTATCCCATGTGATCGTTGTGTGTGATAAAAAGTCCTGTGTCCACACTTCAGCTTTCTTTTTTGCGTGATATGACGGCAGATCAGCATTCCTTCTTGGAAACAGCGCAAAGAAGCTAGGCATACCACGCATACACTGACTAAAACGCAATGTAAAAGATTTTTTGATCCCTTTGTTGCTGCGTCCAAAGTGCAAATGGAACCGAAGCTGGGTGCGGCGTGTATCACTGTGTGCAGGATCGACTTGATCCCTCGATGCAGTGCAGCACTTTCTGATATTGTCTTGCTGCTAATCATCAGCTACGTTTCCACACAATCATCCCATTATATCTGCTGCTCCTACCAACGCAAATAATCCTTCTGCTCTCCCTCCTGTGGTTGTTGGTCGAGCTCGAAGAGCTATACGTTTTGGCACAATTCTCGCTCGAGTTTTGAACGATAGCTCCCCGTCAATGTGGAGGTGGAAATCCACGGCGAAGCCGGGCTGATTCACTTTCCTCTCTCGAAAATTAATGGGATGAGTGGATCCTGTCAACGAAAATGTGCTGATTACGACAAAGAAAACGTTGAAAGAAAACGTACTCTGCAACAGAACAACAGTGCGTGAACGCGGACGCTCGTTGTGTATATTTGATGTGGAAAGGTGATGCCAACAAACTTGCCATTGGGCTGAACGAACCGGAGACAAAGGGAGCCGTCAGCATCAGCGTGAAAGGTTCAGTGTTGCATGCAGCGACATACCAAACTGCTGAGATGTGCAGACAAGAAGCTTTTTGTTTGTTCGCACCCGCGTTTGGCAACCTTGAATTCCCCCCAAAATCGTGATTTGTTGGAAAGTTTCGACGAAGCGTGTTTCTTGTCTTGATCACATTGAGTCAACACTGTATCGATCCTTTCTATTGACAAGTGGCACTTTTAGGTTCATGAAATGCTTTTGATACAAATCCTGGACACTCGCTATCAGTTCTGTATGACCCAAACATTTTGGATTCACTCCATCGTACATCCACGTTTACGGGTACGTGGAATCCGAGTGAGGTGCTAATGCATTTGTCATGTCAGTATTGGTGTGTATCGGACGGATACAAGCGCCAGATTATCTCTTGTTTGGCAAAAAAGAACTCCAGACGAGTGCAAGCCACACGAATATTGACTGTGTTCTGATTCTGTATGCCATGCTATGTCCGTGGAGTTTCAGTTGTAATCTCTTCTCTACAGCACAAACGGTGCTCACATATGAGGTGTGGCACAAGATTTCCATTTACTACGAAGGAATTTGGATCAAAAAGGGACTTACCGGCAGTGCTTGTTATCTCGCGTGCACTGTCATCAATTGACTCCCAGTTGGAGCCATTTCAGCGTTCAGTCGCCAAAGGAAGCTGTTGCCTGGCTCTATCCTTGTTGCCTGGAATCTTCCCACAATGGATCGAGTTCTGTGTCATAGATACGAATCAATTTTGCGTCTATTTAAACAAACCCACATGTTTGTCATGGAGTTTGCTCAGACTAAGACTCACAAGCTTTTCATACACATGCACTTGCCCAGCAGAACAGCGACACAGTGTGCTTGCTGGGAATCCACAATGCAAACTATCTGCGAATTGTGCACGGATGGAAGATTTTGATAATTTGATACGAGCACATTTGCCACAGCATGAAAAATTTCCCTCGTGTGCAAGCGTACACCATAGATTTTGGTGATCTTGACGTAAACTCTCATCACCTGGGGCGCAAGCAGAAAAGCAAATTTGAAGATTCACTTCAAAACCTGTTTTCGTGATAGTCGTTGCGTACGAGTATTTCTGGTTATCTTGGGTTGACTTGTGTTTGCGTGAGTTACTGTGTTTTGTCGATTCGCTGTGTTTTGGCTTTTGGGAAAACTGACAAAATCAATGTTACCGACGAACATGTGTCAAAAGAAAATGACTCGAGTCATTTGCATTCGGTTAATTTTTCTTTTCATAACGTGCGGTTTCCCCAAAAAAGTTGTCAATCAATGTTTTCCAACAAATGCACAAGTACCACATGTTTCTGTTTGGTGCGCACATGTTGCGTGTTTGCGGTCCTTCAAATTGAAAGCACAGATTCCCGACAGACAAATGCCATCGAATTTTTGTCCATGTTGCGCTTGAAAGACGCGTCAGAAAAATTTCCGGCACTGTTGACGAAAATGCCGAAATCAAGCAACCTTTCTTGGAGAACCAGAGCTGCGGCAATTTCTGCAGTTGTCATTTTCTTGTGCTTCGTGGGTTACCACATTACCTTGGACGATCACTCCGACTCAGTGCAAGCGAACGATGTTGCGGCAGCAGTGCAGATCCGCACCAAGCGACAAATCGTGGACTGGAGTAACGACCACGAAAACTACGACTACTCACTGAACGACCTGTGGGACTACTTTTTCCGTGCCGACGCCACAAAAGACACACGGAACAGCACCAACGGAGATTTGACAGAAAACAGAGCAGATAACACACTTCCGACGACGACTGCGGTTGTGTGGGAAGATTCGACACCCTCAAGTGACGATGAAGGTGTCCAGACCGCGCCAAGAGAAGACGGTCTGACATTTCCAAGAGAAGGCACCCAAACATTCCAGACAGAAGACGCCCAGACAGTTCCTGGGGAGGCTGCCCAAACAGTTCCAAGGGAAGACACACACACAGATCCAAGGGGGGACGTCTTCCAGAGAGAAGACGCCCAAACATTTCCAAGGGAAGACACCCAAACATTCCAGAGAGAAGATGCCCAAACATTTCCTGGAGCAGACGACGGTCAACCATTTCTGAAAGAAGACACCCAAACATTCCAGAGAGAAGACGCCCAAACATTTCCTGGAACAAATGATGGTCAACCATTTCCGAGAGAAGATACCCAAGCATTTCCGAGAGAAGGCGCCCAAACGTTCCAGGCAGAAGACACCCAAACATTTCCAAGAGAAGACACCCAAACATTCCAGAGAGAAGACGCCCAAACATTTCCTGGAGAAGCTGCCCAAACATTTCCGAGAGAAGACACTCAAACATTTACTGGGGAAGCCGCCCAAACAAGAGAAGACGCCCAAACTTTCCAGAGAGGAGACGACGGTCAGACTTTTCCGAGAGAAGGCACCCAAACATTTCCGAGAAGGGACAGTCAAGGAAATACGACAGAAAATGGTCAAACTTTTCCACAAGATCGAACAATTCTTGATGTTCTGACGCACACAGGGGATTTTCAGACATCATCAAACTTCAGTTCAACCAATTCAACAAAGCTTGAACATTCACCCAACGTGACGCGCGCTGACGTGAACGCGTACGAGACTCCGACTCCACTCACCAGTGCGTCCCGCGAAAATCCTTGGAGCACAGAAAACCTCACCGCCACAAATGTTCCCAAAGCTCCTCTTGTCATCACAAACAACACGGGCATCGTACCAAGATATGAAGAACAGCAAACGTCCACAGCCAGAGAAGTGTGGACTCGCTGGGAAGATGCGAAATTTGCAGGTGAAGAGTTCGGAACTTCGTCACCACAATCCAATGTCAAAGCAGACGGCCCGTGCACTGGTGGCCCCACTGCATTGAGCAGAATTTGTCAATTGTCGGAGGCGCAGCAAGATCGCTTTGGCGCTGAAATTGGCCTGGACGGCATTGCTGATCTGATTTTTGATTCTGACACCATTGATGAACTGGCGGAAGAATGCTGGGACGGAACCTGGTGCCTTGGAACCACGAAGGACAGGAGGATGTACGAAGACGCTGACCACATCTTCCTTGACCTTTGTCCTGTGAAAGACTGTATCTCCCGTTTTGCTGAAACCTGTGAAAATGAGGTAAAGGCCAGGCAGTCGTCCTGTTTCTGTGTTTTCGTCCATTTTCAGGCAGACTTTCATGTACTTTCATGTACAAGGCACTAGGCACAGGTGGCTCAAGTGTGTGTGTTTGTTTGTGAAGACGAACCATTACTTCTGCGCGGTCAATGTAGTCAACCTCGAGAGACACGAAAAAGACCCAGAATCACCGCAACGTTTCTTTTGCAGAGAGGCAGAATCACAGCCTCCACACTGGTGATGCTTTGTGCAATGACAAGAAGGACCGAGTTGATGCCGAGCGAGTGTATCCGGTCCGTGAGGAAAATGTCGCACGTTGTGATGGCAAACGCCCTGAGAGCAACCGGAGAAACGATGGTACGTCTCACGAGAACCTGAGAACCAAGATCGAGAGCTCGTAGACAAAGCACAGGAAGTTCAATGATTTCGGTTCCCGTTGCTGGACGGAACTTTCATCAGCTGTTTCGTTCTTGCAGGATGAGTGCGACAACAACAGAGCACTTGACTGCCAAGAGCCTTGTCGAATGGTGAGGCTGGCTGGCTGACTTTCTTGGTGCAAAACGGTTTGAGGCAGTTCACCTCTGATTCTGAAAATCAAAGAGAAGAAATTTTTCGCATTGTAGATGGCCAAACAACTCTGGTGCATGTCTGGTGATTGTCAACATGAAAACCAACTTTTCGAAGAGTACGAAATTTTTCTACGAATTCTTGAAACTTGAGGAAAATTCTCAATGCAGATATTTCGTCAAGCTGCACTGCGGTTATTGCAAACATTGATGAGAAACTGTGGGCTGGTGTCGGTCTGTCACTTTGATCATTTTCAAATTGCAGAATTGACGCATGGAGGTGGTTCTTCAATTTTGAAAATCCAATGGAAAAATGTGAACTTCAACAGTCTGATTGCAACTTGTCCATCTCGACACCTGAATCTGTCGACGAGGTAGGTTTTACTCACAGCAAGAATTCCAAATACTCGGAATCATGACAGTGAGAATGATGCACGACAGTGGTGAGTTTTAGCAGATCCGTCCGGTCTTTTGCCTACGTGCCCCTTTTGTCAGATTGATGGCACAGACAACCAAACTTCCACCGAGGGCCAAAGAGAAAAATGAGGCTGTTCTTTCACGTTGGATGTCTGTGGCGCTGATCTGGCAATTGTGCCACCGTAAACGGAACGAAAATTTGTTGATGATGGACGTCTTGGTTGCAGGGTTATCTGGATCAGCTGGAGACTCTCGACTCGGCGGTTCTCGGCGGGATCTCCGTCGCGTGCGTCATGACCCTCGCTGTGCTCATCCTCGCCGTCGTCGTCTGCACCAGACACTTGGCTCGCTACCGGAGGAAGATACAGTATCAGGAGGTCAATTACGACGACGACGAAGCAGAGGACTTGAATCCAGAATTTGGATGAAAGTGTCTTGTGGCAACATGGCTGAGCACATGGAGAGATTAAACTAAAAACTCACACAGAGTGGAGATCAGCGGGGTGATAAACAGATGGGCGACGCCTTTTTCTTTGCTACGCGCTGCACATTATCAGCCTGTACATATTGTTCAATGAAATGACAGCTGTAACAGGTGCGTGTGTTTTTACGCGAAAACTTTGTATTTCATAAATGGACATTGGAAACAACGAACCTGTGTTCTTTTTTAACCAGACACAGTTTTCTCCAACTTATGTGGATGTGGACTTGTGCGACACAGAAGGAGAAAATTGAATTGTAAGTATTTTGAAAGTAAAAAATAGGTTGCACTCTGCACTTGGAAGCCTTGACTGCGGAATAAACTTTCTTCTTTTTGAGTTCGACGACTGTGCGAGGTTCTTGGAGGACTTTACCTGTGTAGGCCGGGCCTGGGCCTCTAGAATCCGCAGTTCCTGTCATAGAAGCCTTATGCCTCTCTGTGCCAAGGCGATTGTCTGTGATCTGCAGGCTCTTTCCCGTTTCCAAAGTTACAGGAGGAGGGTAACCAACGACAGTCCATGGAGACTCAGTGTGTAGAGACATTGGCTGTTGCCTCAAACCTTCCCTTGGAGGTTTGCCACACTCTTCTCAAGGAAAATGTCAGTCACAGGGAAAAGGCGCTGCTCTTGGTTACAAAATTCAAAACCTACATGCATTTTTGCCTTCAAATTGCAAACCTATCTCCGATGAAACTTTGTGCAAGCACAGTTGGACTGTAAATAACCTTGTGTCTCCAGGTTCAAAAAGTGTGGTTTGGCCTGTCGCCTTCAGACGCCTGTTGAGATCAGTTCTGTGCCAACGTTTCATTGCCTCAGAGGTGTTGCTTCAGTCGGCCATGCACCGTTGAGTCTTTGGCCTCCGGACGCCTCGTGCACCATGAAGCTGTTCTGACATGCAGCCTGACATCAACCGAGAAGAGAAAAGACGAGTGAACGCAACGCAATGCTGCAAGGCTGCAGTCGAGAGCTTCCCTGAATTGCACACAAAATGCAAGTACTCAAAACGGATCATGTGATCTTGCAGCTTTTCAAAAATGACCTTTCAACAAGAACAACATAATTGTGTTGTTTTTGTCTGATCGTACAGAGGGTGGTTTGCATGTTGTTCTGCAGGGACAGAGACAAATTGATTGAATGGACGATTCTGCTGTGTACATTTCAGCCACTTAACGTGAGGTACCTCCCAACCACCAAAATTGAGCGAAATAGTGCAATAATTCTCCTTCAGTCTCCAACAAGAATAATCATCATCTCCTTTTGTCTCCTCTTCTCCTCCTTTACTCCTCCTCCACGTCATGTCTTCTCTTCGTTAATCTTTCGTTTGTTCACCTTTCACGTGTTCAGATCGATAGCTTTGCCACTTTGGTCACTTCACCTTTGATTTTATCTGCTTGACAATGTAATACTTTAATCTCAGATTTTTCAAGACAGTCAAGAGGACGTAAATCAAAGCGAATCTGTCAGCAACGGAGACAACCAAATGAACAATATTCAATGCTCTGCAAGGGTCCTCTCATTCTCATGACACAAAATGGAGACCAAGCATTTCAACGATCTGTACCAATTCCTTATCGGTCATTTTGTCGTGGAAAGAAATTTCATTTTTCACATTTCCATGCCAGCAGACCTGTGGTGACCCTTGGTTGAAAAATCTGAACAAGCTTCCATTTGAACTGGATGTGAACAAGTGGCAAGGGGCAAGAACCCGCTTTTGATCTTGGCACTCTTTCTTCATGAAGGCACCAAATTTAAGTCACGACAAGGCAAAGAAATTCTTGTGCTGCGTTTCACCTGTGCACATCAGAAATCTCCAGACTGGTTCGGAAGGACTGTGCACGTACATTTTCTTTGGCCATTTCTCCATGTCATCACCTTATCTTTGGCAAACCTGATTGGGCGCGTCCACCTCACGTCTGCGTGTTGTCTGGCTGCTTTGCGCATTTGGATTCAAGAACGGAACCAAAACGTTTGTCTCTCTCACCAATGTTGAAGGTATATTTTCTCGTGACATGCAGTTGGTTGCAATGCGCGCGATAAACATCATTGTGAAAAAGTTCTTGGTGAAACAAGAAAATACAGTTTGTGAAATTGTTGCAGTCTGATGTTGAATTCTTTCGTTGTCGTTTGAAGGAATGCAGTGGCGCAAAAGACCATACGATAAGTTGCAGATTTCGTTTGGTGCAATGCATACGTACATGGAAGTCTCTTTTGCAGAAATGTTCCCTTCAGCTGTTCCTCCGCCAAATTTGACAAGCAATGGAAAATTTGATGAGGAAAGTCAATGAACCCAATGTGCAAAGGTCATTCGATTGACCGAGTGAGGCATTTCAAATGACCACTGTGTCAACTTTGCCCACACCACACGTGCATCACAGCCCTTTTCACCAGTCAGTATCTTCGCCGTGTTTGTTACTTCTGCATTTTTCGAATCAGGTGACACACTTCGGGCGCTGTCGGCAGAGCTTGTCGCATTTGGTTCCTGTGAAGCGGACGGTTCGCACCACAGTCTTGACCCTGAGACGGACGTTTGTTCGAGAGAGTGCTGCTGTTGTTGAGGAGATGGAGAGCGAGGAGCACTGTCCCTTCAGGTGGCCGATGCCGGACGTGGCGAGCCGCTGCACCTACAGCCTCGACGCCCCGCACGCCGCGTCGCCACACCGCCACGTCAAACCGTGAGTACTGACCCCGCGAATCCCACACAATTGCCCGTACAGTTTGCTCTCGCATGCATGTCGAGATGCGAAAACGTTGGATCAGATCAGCGGTTGCGATTTTGTTCTGGGCTTTGTGTTCGCGTCAAAAAGTGCTCGCTATTTTGCATGTCGGTGTCACAGCCACGCATCATCAACTTCATCACTTGGTCTGCCTGCTGTTCTTCAGAGACCCAATCCAATTTCAGGAAGCCGGTCCCCAAGATTCTGCCCAACATCCTGTACAAAGCAGGAGACACGCCCATGGTGCGCCTTGACAAGATCGCCCGAGCTGAAAATCTGAAGTGTGACTTACGTGAGTTTTGCATCTTACTGCTGTCTCTTAGGTGTTGCGTACGTGCGTCTGTCTCGAATGTCGGCTGAGCTCGCAACATAAAATGTCATACCTTGTGTCCCTGTATCTGTTGCACCCTGTGCAGAATACATGGACACAGAGCATCATGCATCCAGTGTGAAACGTGGCCACAAAAAGATCGCACGGTCGTTCCAGTTGGCAAGTGTGAGTTCCTGACGGCGGGCGGCAGCGTCAAGGACCGAGTCGCGATGCGCTGCATCGAGGACGCCGAGGCGGCCGGCAAAATCAAACCTGGAGACACTCTCATCGAACCCACATCAGGAAACTACGGTCAGTTACACTCCCTTTTGAATGTATTTTTTGATTTGAAAAAGAAACTTTGGTAAAAAATAGGGAACAACAACCACACTTGTCAGTGTTTGGCAACAGGAGCCTGTAGGACAGCCAACTCAAGAAATTCTTGCAAATTTTCCCATTCACAAATATTATGGAATGACACGAAGTTGTTACGTGGTTTGGGCTAAAGCAGGCAGGAATTATAATGTGACCTTTGCAGATAGCAAAGAAGCTTCTGTTTATCTTATCAACAAGTGGCTTCTGCAAATCAGTGATTCTGTCAGAGGAGCACATTTTCTTCTGTCGCTTTATGCCAAGCGGAGAGACAAATGAAAAGGATAAAAAATATGAAAGGTCCAAAAGCTTCCACCATCCCCCATTGAGACTGACTGGCAGACTTTGCCCTTGGTCTTTCCGACCACAATTTGTGCCCTTCACACAGCCGATCAAATACCAGTGTGCAGAATCAAATTTGCTTTGTACGTAGGAATCGGCATCGCAATGGCGGCAGCGGTGAAGGGATACAAGTGCGTCATCGTTATCTCTGAAAAGATGAGTCAGGAAAAGGTGGGCAAAAACGAATCTTTCTGGTCAACCAGCTGTGCATGGTTGGGTCTTTCCGTTGAGTTTCTATCTTTTCCCAAAAGACGCTTGACATGCAGCTTTTGCATTGTCTCTGCAGCAATTCGTGTGAAAAGCGAAAATGAATCCACCAACCCCGGTCTTTTGACACAAGTGTCTGTGCTTGTTTTTTTTTTCGCCAATCCTTAAGCCTGCGCTCTGAAGTGAAAAAAGTTTCCTGTTCAGTTTGGAATTTTGCACAATTTCTCTTTTCATGAAGCTTTGAGAGACGTGTAAAGATTAAGATCCAACGGATTTCTTTTTCCAAATAGGTTGACGTGTTGCGCGCGCTGGGCGCTCGCGTGGTGCGCACTCCAGCCGTCGGTCGAGTGGACAGCCTCGACTCGCACATCGCGCGCGCCTACAAGCTGCAGAGCGAGATCCCCGGCTCCGTCGTGCTCGACCAGGTGCGCGCGCGACAAGCCCTGTGTGCGCCCCACTGCCTAGTCGCATTTCGCATTCGACCGCGACTTCGCATTCTTTCATCTTGCATGGTTCTCAAGGAAATTTGATGCGAACCAAAATTGACATGAGCATCAAAGTTCCATGTAGGCAGGGGTTTTGGAACACAACTAATTCTGGAGGAACACCATTCTCTCTTTCAGACCTAGATTGCGATTTTTCCTGTAGCAATGTCAAACTTTAGTGCCTCTGGTGTTTGTGCTGGTTGTTGTTTTCCTGAATTGTGCACACTGGTAAGGGTCGTTACTTTCTTGAATGCGAAACGCTTTTGTCGCATTTGTGCGTGAACCTAATTCTCTTCCTTTTCTACTATGTATTTTCATTTTGTTTGCGATGGCACCAATTAGGTACCGCTCAATGCCGAAAGAGTTTCAAATGCAGCTGAACAGCTTTGTTCCCGTGTGCAGTGCAACGGCTGCATGCCAGCAGAACTCACAACAATTTCACACGACCATTTGAACCAGGCAAAATTCATGGACTTGAAATCAATCTTGCACAGAAAAGTCCAGACATTCTGTACAAATCTTGCAGTACCGCAACGCGAGCAACGCGCTGTCACACTACGACTATACGGCCGAAGAGATTCTGGAAAATTGCGATGGTAGGTTCCAAACATCTGGAGAATTGACGAACAAGAAGACGGCAGCTTTGCGGACGTTCATCCCGCATTGTGCCCTGTGCTCCTTATGTTTCTTTCTGTTTCAGGAAAGGTAGACATGATTGTTTGTGGAACAGGCACCGGCGGAACATTGACGGGTTTGTCGCGGAAACTGAAGGAGCGGAATCCAAACTGTATTGTAAGGTTCCTCTGAAACTCATATCTGTCGTCTTTCTCGAAAGAACGGCTTGTTTGTGTCAGGACTGCGAAGAGAAATGCTCAATGTGCGTTCGAGCGTGTTTCTTTTGTGAAGGTTGTTGCGGTGGATCCGAACGGGTCGAAGATGGCGGAGCCTCCGGCCGTCAACAACACGAAGGAGACGTTCTTCGAGGTGGAGGGAATCGGCCACGACTTCATCCCCACCGTCTGCGACAGATCGGTACACGGCTGTTCTCCATTTTACACGATATTGGTGACAAGAATACCCACATTTGAAACACTCCGCAACTGAACTGACCAGTTTGTTCATGAATCTAGCTGGTGGACAGGTGGTACAAAGTGGCGGACAAAGACTCATTCCGTATGGCTCGGAGACTCATCAAGGAGGAAGGCCTGCTCGTCGGTACGTTGTTCGCAGAACGTTCATGCTACTGTACTGTCAACGGAATTGTCCATCCTTCGTGCACGTGGCGTACCATCAACCACGTGTGATTGGACTGTCGCTGCAGGCGGAAGCTGCGGAACGGCCGTGTTCGCCGCGGTTCAGGCCGCCAAGGACTTCGGCATGAAGGAGGGAGACAGGGTCGTCCTTATCCTGCCGGACTCAGTCAGAAACTACATGTGCGTTGCTCTCTTCTCAACCAGTGTCAAGAATCAACAAAAATTTCGAGGCATAAAACGTTCAATTTCACAAATTTAAGTGTTATCTGAGGAAAGGTGACCACGTAAGTGTGCTTGGTACCAACCGACGCGCAGAAAAGAGCAAAAGAACAAGAAAACACTGTCCAAAACTTTTCCGTGAGCTTTTTCCTATTTTTGCAGCACAAAGTTTTTGAGCGATGACTGGATGATTGAGAGGAACTACCTGGATGAAGATGAAATCGAAGGCAGCAAGGAATGGTGAGTCTCAGCTCTTCACCTCAAGGCTTCTTTTCCTGCACTGATCGCCGCACACGCCTCACACTGAGCGGATGTTGCTTCAGGTGGTTCCGGCTGCCGACGTCTCGACTCTCGGCGAGGCTGGCCACGACGCTGCCGGACGACGCCACCGTCGCGCAGACGCTGCACATCATGGAGACGGACGGACACCAGTTCATGCCCGTCGTCGATGAAAACAGGTGACACTGGCATGGACAATTCTGATACACGATTTCTCTGCGTATTGTGACTGTTGTGGGAAATATATAATTTTGCCTGCATTTGCCTTGATTTTGCAGGACGATCCTGGGAGTGGCAACACTCAGCTTGTTGACAGAGGCTGTTACTAAGGGGCGAGTCGGGCTCCAAGACGCCATCACCAAATGTCTGTTCAAGAAATTTCGGAAGGTGGGTGTGGTAGGCAAGCCGGTTTTCTCGATAATTGATTGAAAACGGACGGCAGGTGACTGACATGGGAAAACTATTTCAGGTGGAAGCCAACACGCATCTTGGGATTCTCTCCAGGTTTTTGAACAGGGATCACTTCGTTCTGCTTGACATGCAGCAAGAAGGTGTGGTGTTTGAAAATTCACCTTCGGGCTGTTTTTGTCTGTTGTTCATTTCAAGCCGACGAAGTCACAGCTGGAGATTCGTCTTTTCAGAAGATGAATTCATGAACGGGAACGGAGGTCGAGGTGACTTCGGAATCTTGACGAGAATGGATCTGCTGAGGTTCATCAACAGCGGCAAAAGAGTTTGAGTTATTTTCAGTCGCTGTGCACTTGACAGTACAATCTCAGATGTTGTCAGGTTGTCGAACATTCAGACTGAAAATTTTGTTCTTGACTTCAAAACCCTTCAATTCCAATACTAATTTCAAAAACTGGGAATTTTGTATCGACACAACCATGCGTGCACTTGAGGTCAGTAGGCTGTGAGTGTGTGCACCTGCATGTTTCTTGTGTGGTGTTTTGGTGAATTGCCCTGAGGAGTATAAAATCGAATCTAATATTTTATTTCCTTTTGTCACAACGACAGCAATAAAGAATGATATGACTGTACATTTTTGTGCAACAGATCTGGACGTGTATCTACAAAATTTTGTACAAATTTCTGCTCTTTTTCTACACACGCATTTCTGCGGGAAATGTAAAAACATGAGGTAGAAGTCAAATAAACTCAAAATTTCAGCACAACGGGCATTGTTGTGGCGACAGCATTTCACCAAGAAAACTGGGTTCTGTTGCAAACAAACGCGTCCGAGCCTTTGTCTTTGTCACCGACAAGAATGACGTCCGGGGGTCCAATCCTGAAGGAGGCATTGATAGCAGCGAAGTAAAATGTGTACAGCAACACAATCGCCCGTGAGGACCAGATATAGGTCTCCTTCTTTCAGTTTTCATCCTTCATCCTTCATCAAGAAGCTTTCCCTTTGGCGAAATTTGTTGTCCTGCAGTGAATTCCGAAGAACACAAAAAATTCATCAGCTACGTATTAGCTGTGATCTTGTCGCCTGTCGGCGCTGCACTGCACGCAGTGGTCTCGAAGCTGCTTGCTGCCAACGAAGGAAAATCCTCAGATGCCATTCACTCCCACACGCAAACTCGAGATAATCGAAACAGATGTGAAATTGAGGCGTGGCTTTCATCTACTGATAGGACTGCAAGCCACGCTCTCGTAAGATCCAAAGACTCCCACTGTTTCTCAGAGATTCAGCTCTGCTGTGTGAGCAGTTGCAGAAGCAGGTCATGGTCCATGGTCTGCATGGTCGGCAGGTCCATCCCCAGAGCATTGGCGATGCTGGACAGATCCAACCCGAACTGCAGGAGCAGATCTATAAAGTCCATCTCCTCCCCGGTGAATGGGTTGTGGATCTTGGGACAAGACAAGTTGCACTGAGGCCAGGCACACTGGTCTACCCTGTAGTGAGTGCACTGATTGTCATGGTATCTCATGTTGTGCATGTCGTGTTGGTCAAACAAGAGCAAAGCACGCTTAGTCCTCGATAAAATGGTGCTTTGGATGTCTCTGAGGGAGTCACTTGTGTGAGGCGTCCCGTACGATGGGACTGAGTCTGTGAAGATAATTTCCCCACCAGAGGGAGGGTCGCGCGCGCTGGTCGCGCTGCCACTCAGTCGGTGGAGCTCGTCCCGCTCTCTCCTCCTCGAACCGCGACTGCGGTCTCGGTCTGAAAAGCACGACTTGCATTTAGTCAAAAACAACATCAAAAATTTGTCACACGAACACCACAACAGATATCAGATCCCACCAATTTTTGCTGCTTTTTCTGAGAAAATTGTGCGAAATTTGCCTCAAATTACAATTATTCAGAGGTTAAAATAATCACTCTTGTGAGTTCCGCAAGGCATGACAGTGACTTGAAACGGTACTTAGACGTCCGCTTTTCTTTATTAATGGCACTCGAGGATTGAGTGGTAACCTGTCGGCATCGCTTTGATGTTTGAAACCACATTTTAAATGACAAAAGTCCGGTTATGAATATGATGATATAGTGGGATTGAACCCTTGAGGCGGTATGCTTTGATGTTGTGTATTTGAGATCAGGGCAAAAGGTAAAGGTTTGGGCGAAGGTGAATGTTCGTTAACAAACTTGTGCATGTAAACATCACACGCATGTGCATCAAAGTAAAAGTGGAAAACAAAACAAAATGGTTTTTCCCGCTTCACTGGAAGTTTCTGCGCAGCCTTTTTGTGGACGGCATGCCGAGCACCCACCTCTTCGCCTTTTGTTTTTGCGCTTTTTCTTGTGTCTTCTTCTTTTGCGGGGTGGCTTGGGATCATCGCTCTGTGTGAACCCCGCGTACGTTCTCCTGTTAACATACTCCCTGGAACCAGAGTGCAGAAAACTGTTTTGAAATGAATTTGTGGACATTTATCACACCGAAAAACATGTTGTCGGACTGAACGGCAAGCAAATAAAACAATTCGTGAAAAATATTTTTCACCCTGTGATGAGCTTGTGTATTTTTCTTTCGTTTAGTCTCTGCTTCCTGTCAGCGTAATGGTTCATTTCCTTGTTTCCATCCATCCAACACTTCAGGGCCTCCGGCAGGGAAACGCCGTTTATGGACACCCGGTTCCATTCTCTGTGCAAGAGAATTCAGAAATGTGTTGGGCAAAAACAAACGTGCACATGGAACGCTTCACTCATTCAAAGTGAACTATCGTAAAATGTACGATTTCAAGAGAATTTACGTACTCTCGTGTGAGTAGAATATGACTCAGACATGCAGGTGCAAACACCGCTCTGAAAAAGAATCATCAACAAAGAAATAAATTTACACTGAATGAACAGACCTGCTCTGGATATAATTCGCAAAATTCGCAATGAGCTAAACTTATCGATTCCTACGAGAGACAGAGCAGATTCTGGGCAGACCATCGACCCATGTGATATTTTGTATTCGGGAAAAAAGTGCAGGATATGATACTCAGAATTCAGCAAAAATGCTGTGGAATGCTTTGATGTTGGATAAGTGCGACTGTGAAAGGTGCTTCGTAAACCTGCCGATTTTGATAGGATAATAATTAGTGCTGTCAATCCCTGCACAGCCGAGTAATTATGATGGATGTGGGTTATGATTGCTGATTGCGCCCATTGTACCGTTTCGACACAAATTTCGAATAAATCGAGTTTGACCGAGAGACCATCTGACGTGCTTCCGAATATCAGAGGTCGAAAAAATTTACTGACTTGTGCAGAGGGCAAAGAAAACCGACTGTTCTAGTTTACGTTAATTTGACATCAAAGGGATCCGAAAGGATCCCCGCCAAGATCAAAGCAAACGCCTCGAGTGAAAAGGGGGATTTCATTTTCAAAACCAGGATACGCAGTTGTGTTCTTTGCAAAGGTAGAGTCTGAGCACCCCTCGTCTGGAAGGTGTACAGAAGCTTTGCGCCACACAGACTTCCACCGAGGCTTTTCAAGACAGATCTCTTTCAGAGGTTTAGAATGTAACGTGTACTCACGAGACATTTCGGAGAGTATTTGCAATATCTTTGCCCATGTTGTGAATGTACTGCCATTGTTCTTTCTTCACAGGTGGACCGACATTGTCCACAGTAATCTGGGCTTCGTCGAACAAATGTTGGATCACAAAGATCGGAGCTGAAACGGGATCAAACGCGAAACTCCTCAGGGATCCAACAACAATCTGACAATTCCCTTTTAGATTTTATCTCAGCAAAACCCAAGCAATTCTGAGATGGAATGCACACGCACTCACTTTTGAGTGTCGGATACAGTCTGTATCCAAAGTAACACCTCCATTCCTCGCCGCCTGGGTAGGCTCTCCTGCAGGCGCTCGGAACCCGTCCGTGCCACAGCCTAAAAAAAGAGATTGCAACGGTCAACAATGCGTCCATCTTCGGTTTCTTCTTCCAATGCGAGACCTGTTCGAGCACCCAGATACCAGCGTATGTTCATGACTCCTCTGGAGGTTTAGCGGAAAATCGCACGTGCGAGATTGGAACACGGTACTCTCACCTCAACATTCATCGATCGCAAGCATCCAAACCAAAATTGAGGGGAACGAATGCATGAAGCGGGTGAAAAGAACAGACGCAGCTCTGCGCGTGACGCGGACCTGTCGCTACTCACTGGATTCCTCGCCTCGACACGATCGTCGGCGCGCACGAGTGCGCGTCGTTACAGCCGACCGGGCGGTACTGCTCGTTGTCGAGGAACCAGCCGGAGTCGGCGATGCCGCGCAGCTCGGCGCGGGGCGCGCGTGCGCTCAGCAGCGACGACACGTGGTCCAGGTTGAGCAGCACGCCGATCCCGCCCGCGCTGTGAACAGCCAAGTCGCACTTTTGAAATTCATCCGCACTGTTTGGAGTCCAGACCTGAGTTGGTGCGCTTTGACACAAAATCACGGAGGAATGATGTACTCGTACCTGCTTCCAACCAAATACACTTTCTCTGCGGTGTCCAGGTCGTGAAGACTCAGCAGATCCTTCACGATTTCCTCCAGAATAAGGGCTCCCATGAAAGAAAAATCTCCTGAAAAGGGCAAAGAATTTGATCACACAAAGGGTATATCAGACTTCACCGAAGTCCAACGGCACTGAACTCAGACCCCCCCCGATCTGTGCACAACCCACCTCTGGTTGTGGATCTGTACGTGCCGCTCCAGGAATCGCTGGAACAGTAGGGCACGTACCTGAAAGTAGACATCAGCGCACACTCACGTCTTTGTCCCACAAAAGGCAGTCAGTAGAATTTAGGAGATAATTTTGGGACGTGTCTTGTCAGAAACTACTCACACGATGTTGGAATCGTACAGGTGTGGGTTTTCGTCTCGGTTTTGAGAGAGAATGCCACTTGCTGCAACAGAATGTGTGTTCACGATCATTTTGTTTTTTTTTTCAGTATTGTTCCGTCGCTGTCCGCGCAATGCCTCCTGAGAAAAATTTGGATACTTCTTTCTGTATGCGCAATTTTCAGCGCACGATCAAAATGGTCTCTGCGGAACAAGTTTTCACACTTCAAATTGTGTATCATTGCCCCTGTTGTCAGCCCCAGGCGAGACACACAAGCCTGAGGAGGCGAACCTCACACTGCACCGACAAGTGGTGTGGATTTGCTGCTGTGAAAAGCTTCATCAAAGCAGGTTCATTGGATTCGATGCGGGAAGGCCACCAAATTAAAACTGTCACCCTCACATTTCTGCCGAAGCACCCAAGAATACGAGTACGTGAAAACCATTTATATTGAGAAGTCTTCGGGGTTTTAACGCATCAAACCTTTGAAAGTGTGTACTTTGCCTGAGGCTATGATCTTTCCCTACCTCTGCGGTTTTATGTGTGAAATGCTCTTTTGGCTTTCTTTTGCCGAGAACGGACTGCACTGAAAGGTCACAACTGGCCATTTGGCGCAATCGCCTTTTTGAAAAGTGATTATTGGCTTTCTGTGGTCGGTGGCTTTGATCTCAAGACGTTCGACTGCGCCCGTACTTTCGGGTGGAATTTTTGAGCTTTGGTGAAGTGTACGAGTATCTCGGGCGAGATATCAAGCGATTGTGTTGCTGCATTAGCATTCCGGCATGCTGCAGGATCTCTGCGCATTCCACAACATGTGGACAACATTTCCCCCCTTTGTATTGATCTTTTGCCAGATTGATATGGGTTTTCATTCCGCCTCAAGTTGGGCCTGCATTTCAAAACTGGTTGGCTGAAAGAAAGAGCTTCTATTTGATGGCGGTGAGATCAAAGAGCACAAGTGAACAAATAAGCAGTATATGGAATAGATGCAGCGTACAACAATCCACACAAAGTTCTACTTATCAATGCTTGATATCTCCCTGGGACCTTTTTGCCTCTTTTCAAATGCACAATGATGAAATGTAATCTATTTCAATTCTATTCAAACACAATTGAGTGTTTGTGTTTCCGCTATTAATTTCTGCCTTCCACCCTTTCAGAATAAGTGTTGTAACAATTTGAGGTGCATTTTGAAGCTACTGAGAGCCACAAAATCGCACATTTTTGCTTTGTGATCTGACTGAGACCTACCAATTAGCAGCTGAACGTTCTACTAAAATCCTCAACATTTGTGGAGACGCTCAACATATCCAAAGACTGCATCACTCTCCGATTTAACTTTACAAAACGTCCACGATCTCACTTTTCATCAGGACACGTTTGGGATCACTCTGCATGGTGCACATGTTGCGAGAAACAGCACGGTGAAGTTACCTTTGCGTGTGTCGGGCCACTGCAGGGAGCTCATGAGGTGCGGAGTGTTCAGCCACCGTCCCCTGCAGCTCGGCTTGTCAAAACAGTACCATCCCCCTGCAAAAGTCACAGAAAGTCAAATAAGAGTTCCTGCTTGCAGTACGTCCGGCGTACAACAGGCGGGTAACTCGCGTAACTGCAGGGTAAAAATTGCCGGTTCCGAATGGCGTTTTCCAAAGAACCGAAGACATCAATCAGTGTTCATAACTCGCTGTGAAGTTGGTTCTCTGCCTTAGTTGTCTTGAGTTCAGGCAAACTCATCTGCCCTGCCTTCTTGGTGTGACAGGGTTTTTTTTTCTGCAGACAGTCTGTTTTCACCACTTTAAACACAAAATCATGCATCCGGCGCAAACAATAACCTGAACGTTCGAGCCGTCGTTTCATTTTGATCAGCTGTCTGGAAAACAGTTGCTGTTCCTTTTTTTCAAATGGACTTGAGAGAGAAAGGGAGAAAGACTCCACCAAATTTTACCTCCTACCACGCATGTATTTTGTTTGGTCTGTTTTCATTGTCCCTCTTCGTACATGTTGGGACCTTTTTCCGTTCTAGGGGTTTGTTCACGAAACATCAGGGATACGAGCACATGAACAGTTTCTAAGTTGACCTGAGAAATTGGACAATTTGTCTCCAAAGTGGCAGTTGCAACAGGAGTCTGGTGATCAGTATCTACCGTTCGCGTCCGGTTGTTAAAATTCTTGCACGCAAAGGCAACAATATTTCAAGGTGTTTGAAAAGCAATGTCCAATGTGAGAGTCTCGTACAAAGGCCTGAAAATATCAATTCACCTGATGTCTTTCTGGTTTGATGCATCTGAGCCTTCGCATTCAGAACAAGTCAGGTCTGAGCCCATCCTGTTCACTCTGCACCGAACTGCACCAGCAGATCTTTTGTGTGCATTCTTCACCTTGCAGTTGTGGGCACCCATCGCTTCTCTGACTTTATTTGCACGGGTAATTGAAGCAAATCAATTCCACGAAATAGCAGATGAAGTGGTTACAGTGAGTGCGAATAACAGCTTTGGGTCTCGCGAGTACAAGAATCTTCCAGGTCAGAGAATCCGGGGTGCGAATTTGGTGAGTGCATGTTGAATACGCGGAATTAATCTGGACGCACAAAGTGCAGAAAACTCGGAACAAGAGAGCTTCATTCCAATGGTGAAACAAACGTTGCATTCGGAACTTGAGCAATGGACGACAAAACATTCTCTTCAACGCCATTTCTGTCAGAAACCTCACTTTTGTCTCAGAATTGTGACGTATATCTTTTGCAACACAGTCTCATCCACTGCGCACACAGAGCGGTTGTGTTATGAGCATAAGGACCAACAACCCGGAAAAGGTTGGAGCAATTCCAGTGTTCACCACGTGGAAGGCCACAGGCTACAACCTGATCATCTGCGCTTCAACACTATCAGTCCGCGGCAAACACAGATCCTCCTCTCAACAACACAACAACTATGCTTTCATCTGACATAACAATTATTTCTACATTATATCTGTAATTCCTTTCATCTTTCATCTTCTTACAACCAAAGGACCGGAGTCTTTATTCTCCGCCAAGGTACTCAGACAACAAGCTTTGAAGTCGCACAAAGCAAAGGTGTTCAGTGCCTACCTTCCAAGAAGATCAGCCACCTCTTGCTGCCTTGAAATTTGCGTATGTAGTACCTGACAAGCAAAGCGAATAATCCATCAATTGTGCTTCACAGGTTGTGGAGTCAATCATGAATATAATCATCCGCATCAGATTGTTAAATTGAATGTCTGGTATGCTGGATCTTGGCAATCGAGGGACCACTTGTGATGCTTCACCAACCCTCCAGACTTTTGCACCAATTTTCACAAATCGCAGTTGTGTGATTTCACTTTGTGAATACGGTGGAGACAACAACGAGAGAACCCACAAAAATCTTACCCTGCCTGACTGCCGTCGTTACATGTGACAGTTTTGTTGCTGATGAATTGTTTGGTGAGCAGCGCCTCCTCCTTGTTGTTGTCGCACTGCTGAATCGTCACCCACTGCTTCAACTGATCCAGAATTCTATCCACGTTAATCCCGAGTTTCCTCAGTTCGTCCAGGTCCATGGGGATGTTCATCGGGTTCGAGTTGTGCCGGGCCCTGTTGGAGAGGTGCGGGGCGGCGACGCTCGGAGGCGACGCGGCGCCTTCGCCCATCTGCAACTCGAACAATTCATCCTGGGTCGGCCGCGACTTGAAGATGGCGGCGGGGACGACGTCGCAGCGACTCGCGACGCTGACGAGCAGCAGCAGCCGAGCCACGGGCGGCAACATGGGTCCCTGGAAATAAAAACACACACCATATACATCATTCTGAAAAGTGCAAAATTCGCACTCCACCCGCAAACCAAAGTCCTCAGATCGAGATTAGAAGAGTGGGAGCAAACAACACACGTTCAGAATGTTGCTTTGCAATTTGTTTCTTCCATTCTGTGAACTGAACCCAAATTGAACACAAAAAATGCATGCCATTTTGACCTACCTGTTGTTTTGCTCTCCAACTAGTCGAATGCCGGTGTCCACTGCATTTTCCAAGGAAAATTTATCCAGAAATCCTTGATTTCTCCTATCAGGATTTATTCATTTCCGATGTGTCCATCCAGTCCCCAGTTCGAAATTTTATGTTCGTATCCAGCGAACGGAATTTTCGATATTTGGCACTTGAACACGATTTAGTGGAAATTCCATTGGGTGTTGATGTTCCACTCTTGAAAGCTTCATTTACCACTGGAGAGCTCTTTTGATCACCTCGAGCTTTTTATCAGACCTTCTGAAGGCGAACAGCGCACGTTAAGAGAATATAAACAGCAAATACTTGTTACTCTGCGGCGATGTCTTTCAAGAAACAGCTTTCTTTCCTCACTGTTTTTCTGCTTCAGACCTTCGCTGTTCGTGTAGTTTGAAGACAATGTACGCAGCGTGCGGGTACACCTGTTAACATAGTTGTGCTAAAAGACGCCGTTTCTTTACAGAAAGTTAACCTCGCCCTCAGCATGTCACATTACCTCTTATGGCACCTTTGTCCAAGGCAAATAGGTCTCTAGTTGCTCTGTGTTTAGTTACTGAGCTTGATAAAGCCTGTGGAGTTGATTTTTACGGGCAGAGCAGCCGCCACTGAGCGCAGGCTTTTCAGCTACTGACAATACAATCGCTTAGTGATGCCCAACTTCAAAGGCATGCCGCCAAAAGATCAAAGGAGCCGACAGTGCAATGCAAAATGCAGGAATGATGGCAAGTGAGAGTTTGGTGGCGGGTCCAGCGAGACCTTCAAAGCCCCCGACATACAATTAGGCGAATGATGGACGGGACTGAGGCCTTGTTAGCCCAGGTAAGAGAGCAGGATCTAACCGTCGGGGGGACACTTTTATGGCAGCAGGTTGAATGCGATCCACTCACCCCATCTTGATGCCACAGATCTTTATGCGACAAAACTCACCGCGACATTCAGTACTTTTGTGGTTGAATCTTGCAGCATCCGTGTGACCCAAGGGCAGCTGGGGGGGAGTTGAAGGAAACAGAAATAAAAGCAGTCTGTCTCAAGCTAACTGACCGCTTTTCGATGAAAAAATCGCTATCTGATTTGGAAAGCGTTGCGCTCGAACTCAGTGGCTCGGACACCCATGGTGAACATCTTGGGCGAATGTGGTGACGCTGCTTTACACCAGAGCTGATCTGAGTACATGTACTCCCATTTGATTCCAAAAAAAAACCCACATCAATTTATTTCTTGCGTCTCACGCGAACATTAACAGTCAGTTGCGGTGCCAATGGAACTCACTTTTGAGGAGCCAAAATACCTCCCTGGTTTGTATTCGATTGAAGCGCGAAAAGATTCCCTCAGTACAAATTGGAAGCGCCTTGATGTCCACAGCCTCACGACGCGCAACAGTTTTTTCACTGATTTCAATCAGCGCGGCTGGAATCAACCTGCTGTTGAGAACGTGTCAAAAGTTGAAGCCCTTTGGAGATTCGTGGACAGCGACGGGGGGAAGGCAGAAGGTGTGGTGACGCTTTCATAGCTCACCTTTGTTGACAGGCAGTGAACTTCAAATCTTGAGTTTCAGTGGCCTTGCCAACTGGTGACAAAGGTCCATCACCGACTTCAAGAACTCTAATCACACGAGGTTGCAACTTCCTCTTTGATTTCGGCGCATTGGCTTTGGAACGACAACAAAGAACTTTGACCATAGGGAAAACATCCAAGACCACAGGTGCTTCCAGCTCTGTCAGACACAAAAACTAGGTTTTGTACGTGTCCCTTTGGGGTGAGAGTACCAAGTGGCAAAGCCGGAAAACCAGAAAGATGTCCCGTGTCCATCCTGCCACATCTCACGGCATCATGTCCCCTACCTGTGAAGGGGGTAGTGTCAATGCCATGTGCACTTTCCTGATTTTGTGTTGCATCTGAGCCTTGGTTGCCCTGTCTTCGATACCAACATGTAACAGACCTTTGATTTTGGTGATGTTGGAATGATGCCAACCCACCACCAGAGAAGTATTCTGTCAGTGAAAAATTTCTGTTGTTGACAACACAGCTACCAATTGGGACAGGGCTTTGATTCTCTTTTGTTGAACTCATGTTGAACCATTGAATCCTGAATGTTGTATGTGTCTTGTTGCTTGGGAAAAATATTATTGTTTTGCAACAATTGGAGTTGTGTTGAACAATAAAATCCGTTTTATGGGCCTGGCTGAAGGGAAAAAATGCTGTTGCTGCAGCAATGGAAAAATGAGCACACTTAACACCACTGAAAACACCTCGGTGATGTTGCACAGTTGTTGTACGTTGCTGCTTCCTGTTTTGCCACAAATGGAATCATGAATTGCAGTCCAAAGTGGCACTCACAGGCACAGTGGATAGTTCTCTGCCAACAGAAACTTTCCAGTAAATGGGGAGCCTGAGGTTGACAAGTTTCTGAACAGGTTCAAGAAACGGCAGCGGAACATTTTGGGACATGTGCAAAAATCTACAAGTTTGTGAACACGAAAGTGTTCAACTCAGGGTTGCAGCCTCAAATTGGTGGTCAAGTACGCCAACCTTGAGGTCCTTGTGGTTGCCACACCAAATCCATGAGTCTGGCACTGCACCTCAGTTATGTCAACAGAACACCACAATTATTCAATTATTTACCGAAGGAATTTACAACTGTCCGCAGGATGCACACCTCTCAAGGTATGATTTGGGGTCGTTCAAAGACTGAAAGCGGACAGGGGAACAACCGCCACATCATGACCTGTGCCATCCAAAAGAGATTAAGGACATTTAAATTATCCAACAACAATGCGCGGTAAATTGCTGACAACCCACTGTGAAAAGATCAACCAGAGTAAATGCAAAAATGTGCTGGGTAATGATTGTTATCGGCGAGTGCATTTCAGCTATTAATCACTCGGAAGAGCTGTGGTCACTCCGCATGTCAACGGCCACCCTGCTCGCCTCGGTTCGACTTTTGAAACTTGAAAGAATTTCCTGAATCGTACTGCAAACTCGAGGTGCAAAGGCACTCTGGTTGGCGCATCCTGCAGCAAGCAACTGTTCGCTGCAAAATCGTGGGTGGCGACAAGTGAAATTTTTATCCATTTTTTCTTCGATTTTCCACGAAGTGACTTCTTGTTGAGAAGGTTTTGTGTTCCTTCAAGGCCGTTTTGGTGGTGAAAAGGACGCAATCGCTTGTTGGGAACACGAACATCTTCAGGAGAGTCAGTTGGTCATGCGAACTGTAAATTTTGTTGTTTCTGTGTTGTATGACTGGTTCACTGCAAGGGAAGGAGAAAATTGATCTGTTTGAGTCAGGACCTCACTCAGAGAACAAACAAATCCTAAACCAGCAAGAAGGACTGAATGGTACAACGAAGTTTTGTCAGAATGCTTCCAATTGATTTGCTTCCTGTCCGTATGTTTGAAATTTTTGGAACGAAGAGAAAAACTTTGCCAGCCTTGATCAAAGAACTTTCAAACTGCAAACAGCGAATTGTTAGCAAAGACGGAACTCGGTTTTCTCACAGAAGCAACAGTTGCATGCAGCTTTGCCTCAGTATCGTACCAATCTCCTCCACTTGCCACTGGCTGTGTGAAGCTTTTGATCTTCTTTGATCTTCTCGTCGGCCCCTTTGAAGTGTGAAAAGGGTGCACACATTCAGTCGTGCCATCTCGTGTAGGTGGCACGCTCCATCCAGCGCTCGGGTATCCAGATTAGCGGGAAAGATCCGGTGCGACGGCGGCAGCGCGGCCGCGCAGCCCACCGACGGCGACCCAGCTCTTTGAAGCCGCATCAGATTCCCGGACTCGAGAAGAACCGCGGGATCCACTGATTGCAGGACAACAAGTGACCACTTGAGCCGTGCCAGTCCTGATCCGCTGTTTATGTTTACTCCAGATTTAGGATCCGGATTGCGTTCGTGATGACTTACACCTGACAGGCCACGATATGGACATTAAAAGTATCCGCTATCTGGGAACACTTCCCGTTCATTCCTCATGTCAGGTTCCAGCGGAAGGAAAACGAGGAGTTGATTGCGATCGATTCACAACCTCAAGAACCTGGTGATTGAGTCTGTCTTACTCGGTGCAAAATGGGTTTGTACCGCAGAGCTCGGTGTTTCACCCGCACCGGCCGGATGGGTGTGAGAGTACAGCGGAGTTCATTCGCCTGCAAGAGCTGCGGGAAGAACACAAATGAACAGACTGCAGAACATCAGTTGAATTGGACTGGTGACGTTTCGGGAGAATGCCTTTTTGTTGCTCTGTCTTTGAATGAAAGGGCAGTGTATGTCGAAAATAAGTTGTGAAAGTTCAGACTTTGATGAAGCACGGTTCAGCAGCAATACATGTACTCGAGTCCATTTTCTTGTGTTGTCTTCACCTTAAAACACACACCTTACACACCCCACACACCCCACACACCAACACACAGGCACAGGCACAGGCACAGGCACAGGCACAGGCACAGGCACAGGCACAGGCACAGGCACACACACACACACACACACACACACACACACACACACACACACACACACACACACACACGATTGAG
>JAAUXT010043636.1_pt1 | contig 35084 bp, 27 predicted proteins | sample 7278171 | NCBI WGS metagenome assembly JAAUXT01 (sample SAMN14350112, study PRJNA611818) | marine sediment metagenome | isolation source: surface marine sediment (1.8m) | place: French Polynesia: Moorea | collected 2018-08 | reverse complement strand
TCTGTCTGTCTGTCTGTCTGTCTGTCTGTCTGTCTGTCTGTCTGTCTGTCTGTCTGTCCGTCTGTCTGTCTGTCTGTCTGTCTGTCTGTCTGTCTGTCTGTCTGTCTGTCTGTCTGTCGATGACCAAAAAGTGCTGCTGTTCTCTTTGTGTGTGCGAAAATGAAAAGAACTGTCTGGTCTTTGGTTTGACATCCACAAAAAAACCGACAGCTGCAAAACGCTCATGGTACCCACGAGTACCCCATACTCTGACGCCCAATAACGTGAAGAAAGCCCTTCATGTTTGAACAAGGTTCCCAGATTCATGCAGAAGAGCATAGCGTGACTGGGACGAGGCCCACCAGCCATTTGGCCCTGACAAATGAATGCCACAATTATTGGGCGCCGTAAATCTCACCGAACGCGATTTTGCACTCTGAAACATGCCGAAATGCAGCAGATCACGTGCAAGAACCACAGGGCATTTGTCCAGAACATCTGATGGACTGGGCTCCAGTTGTTGTTCCCCTTTACTTGGCCGAAGACGTGCACACGTACGAGCATTGGAATTCCATCCTTCTTCTGCAAAGAATATGAAACTGCAGCCCACCATGATCTGTGTGTTAATTTTTCGATGGCGAGATTTTACGAGCTCGAACTTACAGCTTTCGGTGGGACTGCCGTGACAAACAGAAAGATATTTATCTCCCAATTGGGAGAAAAAGTAATTAAAATGAGACTCGTTCCGCAACGTCTTTGAGCTGATATCGGGGACATATTTCACTGCCATGTCAAGGGATTTCCTCGAGGTGTTCTTCATCACATCGCCAGACATGCGCTCCATTTGAATGACCACACATGTCAGGAACGTGGCACTGTGCGACCATCATGACGCAAAGTTGCGCCTGACAATCCCAGCGTCGGGAGAAGACCAGAGTCCGTGGTTCAGAATCCAGAGGTTCGTGAAACATCCTGCGTGAGTGACACGTGAAAGTTCCGTTGGTTCGATCCCAGCCACATTCCTAACAAGGTGAACACGAAACAGAAACGGCAGTAGCCGAGTATTGGTGGATAAATCTTGGGCAACATGTGGGCGAGCAATAAATTTCTGCCAAACGGAATCAAACTGATGCGGGTCACCAAGGCGACGCCATTTCTGACGCAAGCAATCGTAGCCACTTTGGTGCTAACCAAGTGGTTCAACGGTGAAGAAAAATTCACGTGATGAAAGTGGTTCCCTTGAATCTGAAAAGGAAGTTCAGTTGTACGGTGAAGCAAAACACTTGGAACTGTAGAATGCGCAAGCGAATCTCCGAAATCAAAGATTCCTCAGGTCAGAAAACATGCGTAACGGAATTTAGGAGTTTGAGGTCGCGCGCGGGGAGGGCAGCTTTGACGCTCGACTGATGCGCAGCACTGTGAACAATCTCTCCCCAAACAGGCTTCGCTGGAACTACGTGATGCAGCTCCAGATTAGACTCGTGTTGGTCTTCTCGGCAAACACCAAGTGAGTTCCAACAAAGGAAAAGCGTTGAACTTTTTTGAGCGTTTTGATCAACTTTGTTGAGCGAAATGGAATCAATTTGTTGCCATGACAGCAAAACCAGCGACTGAATCGGCCCTCAGTGGAAAAGCCTCAAACACAGGATTTTGTCATAAACATTGTCAATTGCGGTGAAATGGTTGTTTGGAATCACACAAGGTTCCTTGGGGATGAGTGAGGCACCGAAGTGTCGTTCTCGTCAATTTTCCATCTGAACAACTTCTGATGTTGTTTTCGACCTGAAATGCAGGTTAATTTCTTCCGTGGTGCATCTTGCATTTGGAGTGGTCAGCGGGCATGTGATGAACGCAAAGCTGCAGACAAAAGGAGGCTCTGTCTTTTGCAGGACATTCTTGCTCTGGAATTCAGGATATCAAACAAGAAACAAACCAATGAAGCTACATTTGATGCGACTCATTTCTTCAGTGGAAAATCACCACCGAGAACAATCCGCTGACTGTGGCTTCAAGTTTGTTCAAACACCGAAAGGGACTTGTGCAATGAGGCCACAAATCAGACCCTTGTTCTGCACATCAGCGTTTTCGGAGTGTAATTCGGTGGAGAGGAAACCGGAGTGTTTGTTGGTTCTTCCCATAAAGCGCCGGGGTGAGGTTTGCCAGACACATCAGTGAGTGAAATTAAAAACGCGCAACTGGATAAAAATTGAACGGCAGCATGCAGGCGAAGTGGGGCGGCGGCGCGCAGGCACGCTGGAGCTGGAGGGCCTGGACAACGACGACTTCGAGGGGAAGGAATTCTCAGATTGGTGTCAGTTGGAGACCATTTCCTGTTTTGGTGGAATAGAAGAAGCTGGACGGATACGTTTTGTTCAGTCCATCTGTCAGCTTCGCAGCTGCTCTTGGTTTGTGAAATGCTGCGGGCAGAGTCTTTTTTTCTGTTAGAAGTGCGACAGCGTGTGTCTCCAAACAGAGCGAGGATCTAATCGGATTGACACAAATTATTTGTGGAAAACAAATTTTTTTTGGAGAATTGACTGTGTCAACATTGCCTTTCGCGAGCACTGCAGGAATCTGTGACACACGCAGGTGTTGATGTGGTGTCCCGCGCTGCAAACCCGACGTCAAAGTTCGTGGATCCACAGCAGCAGGAGTTTGTGGACAACTCAACTGACGTTCTCTGTGCGCTGCACATTGCCTCAGGATCAGCCCAGAAAATCACCATTGTCTGGCTGAACATGCCAGGTTTGCACAACAACATTACGTCTCACAACTCTGATCACAACTCTGATGACTCGTGACATATGTGGTGCTCGAAAATGTCATCGTTGTGATTTTGGGAACGTGCTCGTGTTCCTTGAGTTCGCGTGGTTTCGACCAGTTTGAACGACGGAATAAGAGTGGATAGAGCACAGGAAGGAATGAGCGATTCTGCCAGATGACAGACTCTTGTCTTCGAATTTCTTCGAGGTGAAAAACCTCAGCCAAAAGACGCAGAAATTGACAGACAAAACGAAAAAGTGTTTGAAACAGATTGAAGGCTTTGATCGCTTGCAGTTCTCATCGCTGTTTGATCTGTGAGGCATCCAAAGGAGGAGCACAGATTTGCAGGTTGTGGACATATTACAGATATGAAGGAAAGTAAAGAAAACATCACAGAACGCGTGCTTTTGCTCAATCTCTTCCGAAGCATCAGACGTTGAAATATTGTCTTGGATCAGCAGTAATCTGTGATTAAGAGAAAAGACAGAGGCTGGATTGTGTGAACACACTGTCAGAAATATAGGCACGCAGAAAACGACTTTCAGTGCAAGAACAGAAATCTGGTCAGTTGCGTTGAGAGAGAAGATTAAAGATGGCGGAGGACGACGAGCTGGGAGACCTGGCGGAAGTGAAGCAGAGTCTGGAAGCGAGGCCAAAGAAGAAGATCAGCTTCCGGGCCAGCGTCAAAAAGTTTTCACCGTTTCTTCGGGCAAGGTCAGTTTCAGCTACAAAACTGAAAGAGCTGAAAAAAATTGTCGTGCAAACGTGCAAAGTGTACAGTTTCCTGTTCGGGCTCAGTCTTCGAACTCAAAATTACCTCTGACCAAATGAACCAGAACCCAGACTTCAGCAATTGTCTCAGCATTCACGATCAGCTCCACACAAACATGCTGCGAAGTCTTGGACAAGTTGGAACACAACGGCTCCCACTGAGGCTTGAATCACTGAACAGATTTGTTCTGACGTTGCTCTGGAAGTTTGTCAGGTTTTTCAACCGTACTGGTGACATCCCTGTCATGCATGAGAGAGATAACAGCAAAGCAGTCACAAACACACGCAGACCCATACGCTCCGTTATCTGATCCTCACGTTGTTTCTCCATCAGACCAGTGCCCCAGGTGTCCTTTGTGGAGACAGGGGAATGTTTTCTTGTTTTTGTCCATTTGGTCAAGAAAGGCATTGAGCAGCATCCAATCAGACGGCGATGACTGTGTTGATTTTGTCACAAACTTTCTGCACAACAGAGAACCCTCGATCTGTCAGCTGTTCCACGGACGTCGATTCCGTCTTGTTTGCAACCGGACAGCTCAGGGCGGTGGCCAATTGGAAAACAATGGTGCAAAGGGAATGAAAGGACACGTCAAAACCCGTGTCACTTTCAACAGTGTTTGCATTCAAATGCGGGAAATTCTTTCTGTCCATTCGCATTCACGCAGAGTGAGGACTAATTTTGCACCTGCAGTACACAATGATGGCAATTTGTCGCTTGCACTCTCAGACGAACGCAACTCAAAATTGTTTTGTTTTCTGACTCACAAAACTCCCGACAAGCCACAGTTTCACTGGCGCACCGGTGCAAAGCACATGTTTTTCCAAGTGAAATGAAACTTAAGGCTTTTTTGGCAGGATGCTCCGCAGCCGAAAAACGTAGACGTAACACGTAGCTCACAGATGCAACTCCCCTGTTCTGGAAAAGTCCACAAGTGTGAAAACAACCAAATTCACATTATTTCCAAGACCTCACTGTTTGGTTTGTGAGCTATTTGGATACTCAATGCCTTGAAAATAATAAGTGAGATTCCTCAGATTTCTGACTTCAGAAATAATGGTGTTTTTTTGTTTGTGGACCCTTCCAAAATAGGGGAGTTGCAACTGGAAGCTGCGTGTACGTTTTGCGGCTGCGGAGCGTGCTGCTAAAACTCCCCATTTTGTCTTGTGTGCAGTATCATGTATTCTGGTGCAACTCAGTTGCGATTCGATACGATGTCTTCAGTCGTCTTTGACTCGGCTGTGCTTGTGGTTTGCATGCAGACGGCCACTCCCTCTTGGCATTTACAAGAAATAAGGCTCTCTAATTGAGACCTTTCACATCTGTCATGGTGGATTCATTGACAACAGCGTTGGTAGACTGTTCGGTCTCCGTAGAAAGTGGCAATCACTGTGCAGGGGACCAGCAGTGTGCTGACAGCACGTTGCGTTCTGACAAAAGCTCATTCTGCGCCCAACCTTGAGTCTTGTAAAGTCAAGAAAATCAGACTTTCAAGCAACTGCTTCCTGTGACACCAAAGATCAGTAGAATTCTTCCTTTGTACGACAGGTCAGCTTCATTGTGGACAACAAAAGTCTTTGCCCGATCACAAGGGCATGCGCGGTCAACCAGCACAATGATCTTCATATGCAATTCTTGAGGAACACCAGTGCGAAGGAACTGCATCCACCAGACAGAACTTAAACGTGGCTGGGATAACGACACGTTTGTGCTCTGTGAATACCTATCTACCTCTGATGCTCAAGCAGGTGGGTGTTGGGGGCCAGAGGAGGATTTGACAGGATTCACAATCAGAACTGAACTGGTGCACCAGGGTCAAATTTACAGCATCAATCGAAAGGTCGAGACCAATGTTCTATTTTGCCTGGTATCTTTGCTGTACTCGACACAGCAAACAAGTCCAATGGGGGTTGGATTGAGGTTTGGAGGGGGACACGTGAAGAATGTGGCACCAGTAGTGCGCATTTCGTTCAAGCACGGTGTTGGTTCGGGATGGCAGGCCTTGCTCCCCGATCCAGAACTGCAGCAGGAAGAAAACGTATCCTGCAAAACGTACCGGTATCTGCCCCCAGATGTGTACGTTGGACTGGAACGGAGCACCAAACCTGTTCAATATGACTGCCCCAATTCAACATCGACAACGCAAGGTGAAGGCCATGCACGTTCTACGGGTGCAGTGACTGGCATGAATGCTTGACACGACTGTTCTCGTACAATGTAAATGACCCCGCTGGTCAGTGCAGAAACCGTGAGTGGGATGTTGAAGTTGTTGATCCCTTTCCAAACAAAGACAGTCTGACTGACCCCAGTGAATCTGGATGGATTCTGCCAAATGCGTACAATTTGCAAAAGGATCCTTTGAGGTGGCGAATGGTGCTTTCGTTGTTCGTGGTTTTGCGTCAGTTTTGTTCTCAGCTGATACGAAAATCTTGTGACTTGGCTCTGATCCCCAACTATCGCGATCCTAGTTTTGCGTTCTTGTCCTGATCAATGATTTCAATTTTGAAACACCTGAGCTCAAACCGAGTTGTGTTCGGTTTGCGCCACTTCAATGAAGCTGCCTTCAGCACCCTCTGAGTACTCACCAGTACTTCCCAGAACTCAACACTGAGTACTCGCGCGGTACCTGAGCAGCAAAATGAAGAATGGAGTTGTGAGTACTCGGATCAATTTGTCTGTCAGTGGGGGATAACTACAGGAGTGAAGTACTTTCAACGACCCACGGCACCAATCGCGAGTCTCGGACTTGAAGGTCCGGGATTGCGGACAGACTCTGAGCGATTGTGGTGCAGTCCTCGTGCACAAGCGAGGTGCAGCTGAAACAAGCCTTGCGTTTCGCTGAGAAGTCTTGTCATCAAAGGCGATTGAAGAAATGGAGCCTCGAATTGAGCTTTCGACAACAAGAAAGGCATTTAGTGTTTCAGGAGTGGTTTGTCGATCCTTCAGAATGAGACCCTGAAAGGTCCCTGGAAAAGCAGACTCACTGCACGGTGTTTGTGTGGTCACTCTGCTCATGCGCAACACATACAAGTGGCAAAAGGAACATGTTTTTGTGGTTCTGTTCGTCTGAACAAAACTTTCTCTGTTTCTCAAAATACAATCTGTTTCTTTTGCCGCCTTTTGGCGAAGAGCTCAAAGCGGAATCAGAAGGAAAATTCGAACCGAAACCACGTCTTGAGTGCAATGGATTCAGACAAGGCTTTGAATATTTTAGACACTATTCTACCATCCATTATTTTGGAGGACACTGTCTGCTTGTATCTGCCAACGGATCCCAGTCAGCAGCCTTTGTTCTCGAAACACACGTTTTGTGCTGAATGAAGACAGACGCTGATGATGTCGAGGAATTGGATAAAGCAGAATGAAAGGCACCTTGTGTCTGGCATCTTGAGTGTCAAATGCTGACTTACTCGCTCAAGCACAAGAACTGTGGTTTGATGCATTTTGAGTTTTAGACGGTGGAGAACCTTTCCGATGTGCACGAAGCACTGACAAGGTCTTGGAGTCAAGACGAACCACGTCACATGTGACACCACAAAACCGAGGATTTTCCCGCGTACAAACTGGAAGTGGGGATCGGCAGTCAAAGCGCCCGGCCTGAATGAGGTGAAATGGAGCTACTGAGGCTGTTTTCCCCTGGACTCCAGGACGAGTCCCAAGGGGGCGATGGTGGATACGACGTCCCCATCCACGTGTCGCTTCCAGATTCAGATGAGGACGAGGACAGGTAAGACTGCAAGCAGGACGTGCATCTCAGCCAGACTTCGATTTCAAATCTACGGGTCTCTCTTGGTCATTTAGGTGAAACGAACAATTGCACGCTTCTTGGTGAAACTTGTGAGAAATGCACGAGGAGAGCAAGAAGCAACAGGGAAGATTCAATCTGGCCAAGGGAAAAAGAATTAAATTGACACAATCCAGTCTGTGAAGACGGTCTCAAACACATCACATCACATTGGTTTTGGACCAATTAAGAACGAAGCGAACAGACAACGATTGCAGTGTTCCTGTTGACAAATTGTCTTCGTTTTGTCTCAATTCTTGAGCTGTTTCGTCTTTGAGGCGATGTATCCATTTGAATCTTGTGTCAAGCCGAACTTCAGTGTCGTCCCGAACGCGCGAAAAGAAACAGACTTTGGTGCCAAGTGGAGGAGGAATGTGACTGAAGTGGTTCTTGAGTTTTGGTTCTCGTTCGATTTGAAAGGTGAGCCTCGCCTCGGACGAGCCGCACGGCGCAATCTTTGTGCGACGCGTTGTTTCTTTTGACGCAGTTTTTACGCAATCCGAAGCTATCCTTGTATTTTGACAACGGATTGGGTTATCTTGAGCTCCGTATGCCGGTATTCTGGTACTTACAGGGTGAACACAGCAGATAATGCCAGTCTAAACACCCAATGGACTGATAGTTCGAATACCTGCAAATCTGAAAACATCGAAACCTGTTTTGCAAAGTCCCGAGTGTGTTGACTTGCCAGCTAAGTGGCTCCACCGCCTCCTGTGTCTTTAGTCGCGCCTTCACTTTTTGTCATTGGCAAAATTAACGGGCCAGGCTTTGGCACACATCTCCGCAGTGAGCTTTTGTGGGGAACAGCACATTTGTCAGGGTCACAGTGACATCTGTTTCCAAGGGAACCGTGTCGTTGTTCAGAACCTGGTCGCAATGCTGGAAATGAAACGCTCCAAGATGCCGTCGAGTTGGGAACGAGGATTTCCTCAACTTCCAGGCGCAATATTCCTGCAGTTGGACGCACTCTGGCATGAACCAAGCTTTGAACAATTTCTCGCGTGTAGAAAAGAAAATTTCCTCCCCAGGTGCCCTGAAATAATATATCGGGAAATGTAAAACCAACCAGTCCATAAAATGCTGGATGTGGACGTGTGCATCCACCTGTTCATATGCAGCTCATCACGTCTGCAGTTTTCTCTTCCTCGGGGCAAAAACCAACAGGCGGCAGGAGAGACGGAGGGTTTGTTGTTCCTGGGGCTCATTACACAAACTCGGGCCGAGAGACTGCAGCCTGTGAGCGGCTGTCATCACAAAGCGAACCCACCTTCACGCCACTCTGAAAACCGAACACTGGCAACTCGTGTGCCATTTTTGTGTGTGTCTCGAAATCAGGTGAAAATGGATGGTCAGCGGATGTCGCGCGCACAACAGCCTGGTTCTTTGCCAAGAAAGTCCCGAACGGCTCCAGGATGCTTCTGCGAGGTGACATCCTGACCCCTTTGTTTCTCATGTTCAAGCTTCGGATCGCACCTGCTTGGGCTCTGACGCTCAAACCTTGGATTCGCTGCAGTCGTGTGTAGAAATGTTTGTTGTTGTCTCGCTGGTGCGCCACAGAAGCGCTCGCACAAGTTGAGGCCCGGTGCGCAGCGTCATGTGTTGCGCCTCTCGTACTGCAGAGAGATTGATCAGCAGCTGGAGTCAGCGGACGTCTGCCTCGCTGCATTGATTCTGTCGCCTCCCATCGTTTCACACTCCACTACCCGCTCTTTGAAAACCAGTTTAAATGTGTTTGTATCGCTTCGTATTCACTGAGAAATCCATGTTGACGCGCTTGAACCAACGTACCAGTTTGGAGTGAGAGACCCGCAGGCATGGCAGCCAACAAATAGAAATTTCGGGAGCACGATTGTTGACGAGACACCAAACTCGCGCCGACAAAACCAAGGCCTGTTCAGAAGAGCTGACGGTTCCAAACAAGCAACAACAACAGAATCTTGAACGCGATGTACTTCAGAGTGTTTGACACATTCAGACGCTGTTTGCTCTCTTGGGACATGTGGTCTGCAAATGTTCGTTCAGGACCAACGAGCCAAACCACATTCAGATCATTTGTACCACCCACGAAATTCAAAACTTGATTGGAAGTCCAAATGTGAGACGATCTCTGTCCAGTTTTGGTTTGCCTAAAAGTGTTCCGATGTCTTCATGTTCTACGCTATGCTTCACCTTCCAAGCCAAACGGAGAGCCAGAACCTTCATGAGGAAGTGACTGAGAGATCAACAGGCATCTTTGATAATCCGTCTTTGACTTCGCTGTATTCGTTTGAAACGTCACTGAAAGAACGGTTTTCTGTGCTGGACTGGGGTGAGAATCTTTCTCAATGAGTTTGCAGAGTTGTTCCATTCTGAACCTGCAACTTTGTGTTGGTGATGGTGAGACAGACTGAGCCGTGGGTGACGTTCAGTCAGATGAATCCTTGCTGTTCGAGTCTGAAGACGGACTTTTGGCTGGAGTTCAGTTTCAGGTTAACTGTGGACTTGTAAACTGTAGACAAGCGTGAACCAAAAGTTTCATAACGCGTGTTCGTTGCTCCTGTTGTGCTGCCACCACAGATCGATTCTTTTGTTCCTTCCTCAAAAACGTGCTCTCAACTGCACAGACACAGCTTCGCTCCCTTGCCTTGGGTGGGAAACAAATCCTTGGCTCCATTGGCATGGATTGACAATTCAACTCGTTGTTCACACTCACTTTTTGGGTCCGCAGAGTTGTTTTCGCCAGAAGCCCATCTCCGATGTGCTCGATCTCGACACGAAGGAACGCAACCTCCAACATCTGGAAAGAGAGGTGTCGGTCTTGGGGAGCCCCGATTATTTGGAAGTGGCGAAGAAGAGTTGGGTTTCAGTCCCCTGTGTCTCGTTGGTGACCCACTCAGCTGGACCGGACCGCGTCTCACACGCTGCACTGATCTATCTCTGCGTTCATTCAAACAATGAGATGCTTTGATTCAGAACGTCGGGTTTGAGTGACGGCGAAACACTTGCAATTCAGATAGCGACCCGAACACGCGCACCCTCTGAAATATCCAAGGTTGAAAAAGGTTCCAACGGGTGCGGGTTTCAGCCTTATTCAGTTGTAGTCCCTGCGTGGCATTTGTGCCTTTTGGTTCTTTCGTAACAACATCACATTCGGGCAAAAAAGGCACAAAGAGCATTGTCTTCAGACCCAGACAACCTGACGAATGTTTCTGATTTCACAAACTGGGAGACTTGTCATTTGCACAAGGTTCATTCCAACTTTACTTTTCTGTAACAACGAATGTATAGTGCAGCGATCACCACCAAGTTGAACAACTGGTCATTATGCGCTGAGCCTGCTGTGGCTCTTGGAACCATTGGACCAAATGAGTGTGTTGAAATCTCTTCTTTTAGAGTGTAGAGTTAACTGCCTCTCGTATCTATGGAATTGCGCAAAGCTACTCACCAACCCGCAAGTGTTGCAACACGACTTCTGCCGCAGACCGAGGTTCACTCTGTTGGAACAGACGGATGGATTGAAGCATCTGCAACATTTCATATCAAACTACTTGTTCCCACACTGTCAGACTGTGCGCTTGTTTTGAGGATGAATTCTTCCTTTATCGCTGTTTGAGTTGATTTTCTTGAAATTTGCGGTGTCAAAGGTATCTCTTGATTGGGTGTCATGTCCGCTTTTTGGAGTGGTGGATTCTGCCTTGTCTGCCTGTGCTGCACCGTGCAACCTTGGTCTCCTTGCTCTCGGTTACAAGGTGCACAACTTCCCTTTCGTTGCCCAAAATTGACATTGAGTTTTGTAAAGTGAGTTTGATCCTTCTGCAGAGAGGACAGTAGATCTACGTGGATTGTCCACGGATATCCTATTTTCTCAGTTTTCACAAACTTGATTGCCAGATTTACCACACCAACTAAGGCGGGGCAGTGTTCAGTACACGCAGACAAACACACGTCCTGCAGGCACAAAAGCGCAGTTTTCTCAGAGGGAAGAGGAACCACATCAAATTATCACTTCACCTGCAGGTGGAATGCGCCTAGCAGCCTCGGGATAGACAAGGCTATGGTGCAGTTTTGCCTCATTAGAACAGCTAAAGTTCACTTCCATTCTTTATCTTGTTGGTTATCGTGTCAAGGAATCAGACAAAAAGTGTTGGTTGCCTGGAAGCTGTGTGAATCAAGGCAGGCGATTTAATTGTTCGTGCGAACAATGTTTCTGAATTCAGATTTGATACGTTGAAAATAATTTGTCAGAATGATTCTGCACTTTGAGACAGAGGTTGAGTCAACAACGGTTGATGGAATATTTGGAAACATGTTGATGGATATATGACGTCCACAAACGGGGTTGAGGATACTTTCCCACGATCCTTGTGCTGACTGCGTTTCCTGCAACGTCGCCCTACTTGCTGTGACGTCATGATCGTGGTCGGGGCGCACACGCACAACATTCGCGTCTGTGAGACGCTGGTCGAGGACGAGGAGCTCGAGATTCTTCTTCCGCCTCGAGGGGAGCAGAGGGACGAGAAGCAGAAGAAAGAAAACGATGTGCGAGTGGAGGAACCAAAATCTTCACCACCTGGGTCAGTGCGTGTTCGAGTGTTTGTAGTGCATGAAGGTTCCAGTTGTTTTCTCCCTCTTCTGGAAGAAAGTAACAGAACGCTTTTGTTGTGCTCATTTGTCCGAAACAAGCAGCAAGCAACAGCTTTTGTGGTGGAAGAAACCATAGCTTGGCAACAAATGCGCTGGCTGCAACAGGCAGACACAACGTCACCTCGAGTCCACCACTGTGCACAGATGTCAGCTGGGGACTGTTCGTGTGTGGCGAAAGAAGCTCCATGTTGTTCAGAAACAGAAACGTTCATTCCAAACCAACACGCAAGCTAAAAATGCAATCATGTGGAAAGAAACAGAGAACTTGATGCAGGGACAAACCTGTGACACTAGATCTGTGGGTCCGATTGATAAAAACGAATCAAAGGTTGTTGCAGCTGTTACCCAATTCCAGAAGAAAACACAACATGCAGCTGGTTGATAAAATATTTTGCTTGATGCAGTGACTCGTGCGTGTTTCTGACCAAGACCTTTCGCCCAAGAGTGCACCATTTGTCCCACTCCGAAACAAAAAAATTGGGTTGCACATGCAACTCCAGCCATGATGATCTGGAACCGGAAATGCGAAGCGGGTCGCACCCACACCTTCCTGTGGTGAGGCTGTCCGCCGCGTTTGATCGAACCTCAAACAACCGGGAAAACAACAAACATTCGGCCAAAAAATCAACTGGGCTGTGACAAAAAGAATCCACACAAACCAAAACGTCTGACAAGAAGACATGAAATCAAGCAAGGAAAGTAAAAGGGAAAAGAGAATTCACCACAAATACGAGTAGAAGTTGCACAATTTTCTTTGTGTCTTCGTTGCACTTTCGTAGTCTCTCAACACCTACTCACAGCTGTTTTTCTGTTGTGCATTCCTCCATTTCATGAGGGTTTATTTTTCTGTACGCCCCATGACAACAAGATTGTTGTCTGTCGATTGATCAAAGTGCTAAACACCTGTAGCGGAGGCGAATACAAAGGGCTATGATGCTCCTCACACCTGTCCAGGTGTGTTAGATTCGCATAGTAGGGATCCCATACGGATCGCCTCTCAATATCTCAGGCTAATGGATCGAGGTGGGTGAAAAACAGCGACGCGCCGTTGCGAACAGCATGGCTTTTGGCTCGTTGGATCTCCAGACAGGAAGAGTGATGATCATTTCGTGATTTTGCAATCACTTTTGAAAGCGGCCGCGTCGGTCCGGTAAGACATGAAACTTCCCCACAGATACCCAGAGGGAAGAAGTGGAGTGCTACTCGTACAACCTCCAAAAGAATTTTTTTGATCTGTTCTCACCTCACGCGTGCCATTCTTCCCACGATGTTCGAAGTTCAATACACATTGGTCATTTCAGAACTACAAGCAGTCAGAACAAGAGCAACATTTGTTTTGCAAAGAAATCGCGCTGTCAACTGTAAAGAAGCGAATCGCACTCCGAACCCATCTTGCTCCTGTACTGGTAATTTCAGAAGATTTCTTCTTCACTTTCGCTGAACTTTTCAATTGCTTCATGTGATGACAGTTTATTTGCTCTTGCTTCATGTTAATTTTCTGCAGCGTTGTTGGGAAGTTTCTCCGGCTGAATCGCAGTTGGGTTCCGTTTGTGGGAGAAGTCTGGATGTCTGGGTGAAGGAAAAGTTATGAAGGAAGAGAGCAGGTTGTTCACCATGACGAGCGGAAATTACCCATCATGACAGTTTTGATTTCTTTATTTGCACGAAAGTCTGAATGTTTTTCCTGTGATTTTCAGCCTGGTTCTCTTCCGGTGTGTTTGCAAGGACAGAACCACACATTTTCTCTGCTCCACGCAAGGCCCGGATGAAGTTTCAGTCTTTAGAAATCGACTTGTTGGTCCTGAACCGCCGCTGAATGCATTGTTATGTAGTTGTTCTCATTCAGTTCTTCTTTCTCGTTTCAGGTAAGTGACGTCAGTTCTTCGTGCTGTCAAATGAACCAAATGGGAAATCGCGGGTTGCTCGGATGTCTTCCCTCATTTCCAGCTGTCTCGCACAGGGTGTGAAACATTTCCAGCAACTGACGTGAAGAAATCAAGGTTTGTATCGTGCCGCAGGCTTGTCACGTTTTTGAAAAAAGTTTTTCGTCAAAGCGTAAGGTTGGAGCCAAGAGTCCAGAAGTACGGAAGAGAAGGTGGACCTGCTTGTGCGCCTGCTCTGAACAGATGACCCCGTCTTGCTGGCTCTGTATCCGCGACCGCCGGGATCGTGCCCCACACAATGGAATCCCTGTGAGCTCAGATGGGAGAGAGTGTGCCTGCTTTGCTTGTGCCCCGCGGTGGTGCACAATGAGTTGTTTGTCTGTGGTGGTGGATGGGTGGGTGAATGCAGCATTTATGTAACAACACTTGAACCCTGTGTTCAGTGCAAGCTCCGAGCAAAGCCTGTGATCCACAATGAGAAAGAAAGGAACGCAGAAAACCTTTTGGGATGTTTTGATGATTGGTCCTGGATTGCGTGTCTTGGATACTTTGTGGCACGGCAAGGCAACGAACAAGTCTTTCTTATCCGCGATTGTTCAGAAACGCAGCAGAAAATCGCGGGCAGAATCCGTTGATCCTTCCGACTTGAAAGCGCTAAACGTCTCTGTAGCAATTGCTGGCAGTCTGCGACGCAGCGAAAACTGAAGAACTGGCTCAGCATTTTTGAATTTCCGGTTGTAAACTGCATGTCGCAAACTACGTATTGTCCGCAGTCGTGCGGCTGCATACCGTGCATGAAGGGCGCGCCGATCGTCCAGTCTGAATTGCACAGGACTTCGCCTTCATGTGTTTCTGGACAAATGTTGGTCTGTCACACTCCACCAGATTTCGTGTTATAAATGAAACCAAACTACAAACCCAATGGCAAGCTTTTCTGAACACACTCAGTGTCTGATTGTGAGCACTCCAGAAAATTTGCGCCCTTCTTGCACCTGCAGTATTTTTACTTTGTTCTGCATCAAGTAGCAAGTTGTGAGGACAGAGGTGAGATAATTCCTCTCCAACTTCTCTCTGCATCTGTGTCCGTGCACACATTGACTGGCACAAGCTCTCAGAACACTTGGCAGAACATAAAATATTCTGCAAGCCGTGTGCACGGAAGACAAGAATAAAGAACAAGCTGTAATTTCTACTGAAACGAAAACGAAGACACTGCCATGCTCCACTCGGTCCCGGTTGAACTTCAACGGGGCGCCATTGTGACACTCCTATCAGTCTCAGTTCGTGATCACCGTGTTCAATTCCCTTTCTGGGTGTTCATGAAAAACTTTATTTGGTCCATTTGGCACGCACCAGCACGGAGTACTCGTTCCCATTCTCCGTGCCTCACTTCACTTCATATCATGCAGCACATTCTCTGTCGAGCTGTTGGAGGTTTGAGAGTGTCCGTGGAACCTGTATCTCTTCGTACACGGCCCGGGGTCGAGAGGTGCAGGTATCCACACGGCCCTCCGCTCTTCGCTGATTTGCAGCCGGCAGCGAAGTAGCAACAAAGCAGAGTCTCAAAGACTCGAGGAGAGCAACATGCTCCGAGGAATGCGCGTTGATCTGAGAAATGCAGAAACAAATGAAATTTCGTCCTCAAGGAGCCTGGCTCATTGTTCTTCAAGACTTTCACAACCTCAGCCAAAGACAAGACCTGGAAATTTGCATTGTGCGATCGTGCGCGTGTTGCATGTGACGTGATCTTTGGCAGTGAGATATTTTTCCCAGGAAAACACGAGCTGTCGTCTCAGACACAGGAGCGTCTTGATTCCTCCTGTCTCAAAACTTTGTGTTTCTGCCAGTTTACCAGAACCAGAATTTCACCACACTCCTCCGTACAATCGTTTTCAACATCATGAGGCAAGTGTCCAGTGTCTTCCTTCAGCCGCGGGAACCTTGTGTGACATTGGCCCAAATTTTAGCCTCCGCACGGTTCGATCTCCCGCAGTGTGCACGTTTGTCAGTGTGTCGACCTGCGCTGATGTGAAGAGGCTTGTTGCCTTCGCAGACGTTTCCTCGATGTTTCAAGTCTCCTTCATCCCTCCCTGATCCCTCCTCGCTTCCGACAGCCGCCACTTGAAGTGTCGATCGGAGGGTAACGAATGTTCCTGTGGCATGACTTCACTTTCTAAGTTCTCACGGGTTTTGATATTTATTGCGCCACCACGCCTATTTCTTTTTCTTTTCTGTTGTTTTAGTTTCTGTCGTTGTATCTGATGTGAGTGACAGACACCAGTTGACCAATTTTAGAAAAATTGCATCCAGGTGTGCGTTCACCAACAGGTTCAAGGGAATAAAGAGAGAAAAACCGGCTTTTGGGCTCCGAGGAGGAATCTCACGCAATCTCGTTTTCCAGGAGATGTTCTGATCGCCAGCTTCACGTGCCGATTCAAAGCAACTTCTGATCGAAATTTCAGACTGTCACGACGCCTGTGTTCGAAAAAGACAGCAGGTTCAGCCATGGAACATTTCCTTGGTAGATGAGGAGTTTCTTTTTTGTTGCGTGTTATGATGGAGTCTGTTTCGGAGGTTGCATGAGAGCCTCATACCTCATGAGGTCCAAATTATCAAAAAAAAAGAAAATGTCGAGCGAGCCCTTCGAGGAAGTGAGAATGTCTGTGTCTGAAGGTTCTGTTCCCAAATGCATTCTTCTTTCACCCTCCAAAAACAAGCCGTTGGATTCAATTTCGCTTCTATTCCAATTTTCATGTTTGATCGATTTTTGATGATTGTATTATTGAATGTGACAGTCTCGAGTGGAGGTTCACCCTGGAGCCCCATTGACTCGGAAAGAAGGCCCCACTTCACAGCAGCCTCTGATCACTGGCTGGACCCAATTGGTTCCCTCACTCTGAAAAGACGTCCACCTTCTGACTCATTTTTGGACGCATATACTTGTTAATTTTTGGTGAAAAATATCTGTGTCTGGCAGCTTCAGCCACAAAACGCAACACACCCAAGAGTGCAGGACGGTTTCTCGCAGGTCTCTTCGATGACACAATTCGTGTCCTGCTGCTCAATGTTGTTGACAATTGTCTCTCGTGAAACACTCTGACAGTGCAGGGTTACGCACTGGGTGTCCCAGAACCACATTGTCTCTGTGAACCAACTTGAACTGAGTGTGATGAAGTCAAACAAGCCTCTGAACTCGCTGCAACAACTGCATTTCTGGGTGAAAAAGAGACTTCCGTGAGGTCGTTGGAGCGAAAGCGCGCTTGATGCTACTGACAGCGAAGTTGTATCTTTCGTGACGCAGTCTTTCCTTTGGCCCAAAAGAACCAGGTTGGAAGCCAACCCAAACCGACATTGGTGTGAGAAAGCACCCCTGCTTGCAAAAGATGTCTCTCTTGGTCCAACTCAACAGTCTGGAACTTTGTTCATCAGGTTCTGTCCTCTCCTCACTTTCTGGGGTCCAAGGTTTGTCGCATGGTACTTCGCGCACCAAAGAATATCAAGTGAACCACCTGAAATCTGTGTACCATGGGGAGATGAAGATCCCGATCAGCAGGTCATGTCAAGTCAAATTCGCTCTGCAGGGAGGAGGTGGGGTGACCAGGGGACCTCAACGTAACAAGGGATACAACAGGTGTAAGAACAAAGAACACCACACTGCCCTGCACCGCAAGCACGAACCCTGCGGGAAAAACAACTCTGGCTGTTGGGCTGAGGACCACCTGGAAGAAGGAACACTGACTGTTTTGCAATGTGATGAACAAACACGTAAGGTACAAAATATGAGCAGAGAATGTGACGAATTTATGTAAATGGCAGAAAGTCCATGTGGAACAGGGTGAGGGCAAGTGGGCAAATTCTGCAGAAGACAAAACACAATGCATCAACTGGCAAGGTGTCACCTGGGAGGAATACCAAGGAAAGAACAACAGGAGCAACAGGAGCTGCTTGTGCAGAAGATCAGCACACTGCAGATGTCGAGATGTGGTCACAACACCAAACTGAATGAATAAGCTTTGCAAAATGATGACAGAACGCTGCAATAACGCAACACAAACAAAAACACACTGAGAACTAATGAGCTGACAACTGAGAAAGCGTGGTATACGAAACACACGAGATCTTCCAAGCTGAAACCGCACTGCAGGAACAAGACTGCAAATACAAGTGCGTTCTAAAATCACACAGATTTTTGAGTGCAAAAGAAGGTTGTGAAGGAAACTGCCATGCAGGATGTTCTTGTCATTCTCTAATTGCACTGGTTCAGCACAAGCAGCGCTGTTGAGAATGTCCAGTCGCTTGTAAAGCTTCAAAATTCTGGACAACCATTTCAAACTTCAAGGTTTCAGATTGTGAAAGGAATGTTTGGGACATTGCCCGCTTTCACAGAGCTCTCTCAGACTCTGATACAGTTTTTGAAAGGAGAGCTCCTTGCACATTCTCCTGGCTTGTTTGCCCGGTTTATCCCGAGAATAGACTCATTGATATTCCAGGCGAAGCGATCAATTGCGAAGATGAATTGAAGGACAAAAGGCAACTCGCTCAAAACGAACCTCTTTGCTTGTTTCCTGCAGGTCAACAAAGACAATACTCGTGCATTCAAGCAAAACATTTTTCCAGCTTGCTCGAATTTCGACCGAAACTCGCAATTCCGAGACGTTTCAATGTCTTTGTTTCTGTCATTCGTGTTCAGGACGAACTGTCAACCCTCCCCATTGGCTGATCTTCATACATCTAACTCTAATCCAATCTGACATTAATTGGATGCGTTTCTTTGCAAAGAGACGTCATTCCTTGGACCCCTTTGCTTTATCACTGTGCTCTTTGCTTTTTTCTCGTTGACCTGCACGGACAAAAATTTGACCGCACATCAAGGCTTTTTTGTGTCCTCACGGTAACCATGTGCTTCCCTGAGTCAAGGCAACCACGAACTCGCTCAGGTCTCACCCACCCTTTGTTTGGACACGCTCACCACTTGCTTGATTGATTGATTACCAGGAACAGATTGATTAAGATGGACCTTTGCAGAAGAGAGACCAGGAATGTAACCTTTGTTTGTGGCCTTTTTATGGCTTTTCTTTTGCTTCTTCCTTTTTTTGTCTGCTTTTTTGGTGATGAATTTGACACAACCCGATCCACCTGTGAAAAAGTTCTGCCCTGAACCCCCGATATCTTTGTCATGAGTGGGAACAAGCATTCACGTCATTCTTTGTGCAGTGGGGCCAGCAAACCCATTGCAAAATGACAAAAGTCCAGCACTGTCTACTTGGCCACATTTGACCAGGGTTTTTTGGCACCAATTGGGCCAGTGGGTAGCAAAAAGTAAATTTCAGTGAATTCGAACAAATTTGATCGGTTTTGTGGATTTTGGATTCGAACTTCAACGGAAAACAATAGATCTCTGAAGGGGCATTTGGACAGCATAACCAGCCGACAATGATGACTTCACCATTGACAAGTAGCACCAGATACACTGTACTGCACTTAGCCGGACAAGATAATGCAAAATATATTGTGGTTCAAAAAAACACTTCACTGTCGTGAAAAAAACAAAGCGCCAGCAACAGAAAAGCCACTTCAAAGAGACCTGTCTCCATGGCATGCACGCATGCTCAAAAAAGAAAACAACCGTCAGTTGAAAGGACCATGGTTTTGGAGACCAGAGACCGCAAGACGAAGACGTCATGCTGCTTTGGATAATGTCCAATGATATTTCAGTCTTCAAGCCGGTGTTTCAGGAAAAACCATTTGTGATGTGACTCGGCACTCACAACGGGGACACGGCTGGTGTGGGGACAAGTGTGCGGGGAAAGGGATCAGAGTTTCTCGCCACATAAGTTTTGGGAGGCAAAGGCGCAACATAAAGGCAGGAAGGGAGTTGGTTTGAGGTTGTATGAAAGGAACTTTTGATCCTGGGAACCCTGGGAAATATGGGTTTCCCTCGTCGAAGAGTTTGGCAATGGATACTGGTATGGAAAAGAATAATGACACCACTTTGGTGGTATCGTCCTTCAGAAACAATTCTTGTGCTTTACTGAAAGAGAAACGAGACATGTTCTCTCCACTCGGTTGTGGCGCGTTTGAGAGTGTGTTTGGTTTGAGACTGAGCGCAGGGGAAGACACACATTGTAATCAGTGCTGCTTCGCTGGGCGAGGGGGACCGCAATCCACCTCCCCAACTCACAACCAGCTCCGAACCTCCCTCCGTCACTGCGGGATAATTATCATTGCGGATTAACACAGGATTAAATCTTCTGCCCGGATCTGCAGTCAAGAAAGGATTTGTAGGAACCTGACATTCACTCACTTTGGAGTTTGTGGTTTTGCTTCGACATGCGTGAACGTTGGTGCCCGTGGATAAGCACATTTACATGTTTGATTTTGTTTGGAGAAACTACTTTGTATTGTAAAGGAAAAAGAGAAACATTCAAAGAGAAGAAAACAGTGTCACGTGCAGTCTGTGTGCTACACGCTGGATGAATCTGGACACTGGCAGCGGATTCAGGTGTCTCTACACAGGTCCGGATACAACTGAAGGGGAACCGTGTACATGTAATTTGCTTCGTGTGTCGAAACAAGTGTCAAAGCAGACCAGGTGCGTCACCGTGAAAGTTTATTTTCAATTTCTTTCTTTCACAAAATTTTGTCTGCGTTATTAGAAACGCTTGAATACTCACATTATGCAGTGCTTCCGAAGATGAGATCTTTGACAGTGATGCCACAGCGTTTTCTGGTTCCTGTCAGAACAGCTCATCAAATCCAAAAAGCTCAAATTCTTGAAAACAAGGCACCGGCCAAAACAAATCAGGTGTGCACGAAACTAGCACGAATCAACCTTCGCTGACTCATTTGTTCAAAATGACCAACCTTCTGAGCAGGTTGATTGACTGAGGAGGTTGTTCTCCGCGCTGTGCGTGATACGACCTCTCGAGCGTGTCGGAATGTTTGGAAAGACAACGGGCACAATGGTTGCCAACAGTTGGAGTCACTTCAGATCCACTACAATTTCTTTGGCCTGCAATTTTGAACACTTTGTGTGCACTATGTGCAATTCAAATCGATTTTCCTTCTGTGTCGAGAGAAAATTACAGACTAGGATTCGAGATACATTTTGGCCGGAAATGGACAAGGGCAAAACCTCTTGGTGTCACTTGACTGTTTGTTGAATACAGCAGACACACCTTTGGAGCATTGTTTTCTGGAAAATTGTGTGCAGTGTTAAAGGCAGATCTGAAGTGGAAGGAAGACGGGCGTGTTTGAGAATCTTGTCCTCCATGTTGTGGTAATTTGTAGGTGAAATACCAAATTGGAGGTAATGTTTGGGTGAAGAGCGTTCGATTTGTTGGTTGAGGAAACAATTTGAGCAGGTCGTTCTTCGGAGAGATTGCCATGACGACCGAGTGTTGCGGTGGTAATGGAGACGCTATTCAACAACTCGCAGCTGGTCTTGACAGAAGCACTGCTTCAGAAGAAATCGGGTACGCCCGCACATGAACGTTTCCTAAATTAACTGTCTGTCTCTTTGTCTGTCTGTCCGTCTGTCTGTCTGTCTGTCTGTCTGTATGACTTGATTCTCAAGCATCTGACGCTACAGGGTTTATTTCCGGTTTTTGAATTGGGGACAATGATGGAAAAGGGTCAGGCAGAGAGAGAGACAGAGACAGAGACAGACAGACAGACAGACAGACAGACAGACAGACAGACAGACACACACACACACACACACACATCATAGAAAGAATAAAGTTGATGGAAACCAAAGTTTGGTGTGATAAGAGGAAACTGACCAAAACACAACGACAAAAGGATCAAGCAGAGAGAAAGTGAAAGCCCAGACAGAAAGAGAAAAGAGAAAACGACATACAGAGAGACAGAGAGACCAATACAGTCAATTGTGGCATAGCTCATGTGCGGGCATACCCAACTTGTTCTCAACCAGTGTTGAGATCAGCTGCAAGGGAGTAAGCCCCGCCATTCCTTGGTGAGAATCTTTGTGTCCAAAAGCTCCGATCATTGTCTGTCGCTCAGAAGTCCAAATTCCCACTGATGAATGGTACACCCTCGCATGCATCCTCCGTGGGCCCAAGCCACACGTCGAGACGGTTTTTTCCGTGGGGCCTGCTGGTATTCAGCTTGGAGGTCCTCCTTGTGCGGCGGAACCACAGAAGGGCGGGTTCAGCATTTCTCGACAGCTGAGAGATCGACATGAGAGAGATGTCTGTCGGGTTATCTCCCCACTTACTCAGCGACCATTATGCAACTGGAAATTTTGCAGTAAATTGGGAAGATTATGCAAGGAGGTAAGCAAACCTGGGCAACACGTGTGTGCTCAGTTTTTGCTCCGACGATGTTGTCTTTCATGCGGCTTGAAGCAAGGTGGCCTGCTCTGGTGCGAAATAGGGTTGTGCCGAGCGCTGTTCGTTTTTCTTTCCTCCGTTGACGTCGTCAGTTCCAACAAACATCCAGAAATCTCAACGGACATTCAGGCTCGGAGCGTTTTCTTTTGAGGTCAGTTCCAAAAATAGTTACGAGCAGGTCCCTTTCTTTTCGTGAAGTCACTTTTGTCTTTTGTCATGATGCGAGGTGCGTAGTTTTCGTAGGCCAAATCCAGTTGCAGAAACCAAGGTTCTTGGTTGGTGAGCACGCAGTGTGACAGAACGGACTGTTTTGCTTCATTCGCTGAAACACTTCTCGACACAGCGTTATTTCAGCTGCAGCCAGCAAAGCCACGTGCACATCAGATTGGTTCACCTCGTCGAAATGGATTTTTGTCTCGTGACACCAAAGACAAAAGGCTCATCAGACTTTTGTACCGATTGACTCGGGTGCACCGTAATCTGAAGAGCGGAGTCGGCAGAATCTGTTGCCGACAACTTCGAAGTTGTGCCATGCTTTTTGCTGATGGATCCAGAAATGTGATCACAATCTTATTTGCTTCAGCGACCGACCTTGAGGTTTACAGGAAGAGCAAAACGTTTCTGGTCAGTGAAAGCTCCAAAGTCACTGAAGCCAAAGTCGGCAAAACTAGAAGCTCGGGTCAAAGGTAGTCTCCGTACCAACCCCACTTGAAAATAGACTGTGCGGTTGGAGATCCTTTTCATACAGAAGCAAGAGTCCTCGACAATACTTTGTCAGACAAAGCAAGGGCAAGGCCGAATCGTCACATTTTTCAGAGAACCGGTGGCTTGTGACGTCGGTTTCCACGTCGCTGGGCCGTTGTTTTCCCCTCGCTGCTCCGCACAGTGTTTGAAGAGGCGTTTAGAGTTACTGCGCAGAGATAGAGATATGACTTCTGCGCAGCGTACAGATGCCTTGTGTACAGCCGCTGTCGCTGTCAAAACACGCGGACGACCATCCAACTGCTTCTCTTGACGACAACGGCAAAATCTTGCAAAAATCATTTTGGCGACCACACCGACCCGATAATTTCACAAGCAAACAACTGTGTCAGGGAGGATCCGAGTTTGGGCATTTTGGTGGAGTGGTTCTTTCGTTTCTGATGGCCAAGCCTGTAACAAAGCACCTAATCCGCTGAACCATAAAGTTGAGGCGACTGTTCTGGATGCGCCGTTTTACTTGTTGAAGGCGAGACTGCTGACGCCGCAGCCATTGACCAGGTTTCAACAGCGTGTAGACACTGAACAATGAACTGGAGAACACATCGAAATTTCTGTTGGGAAGAGTCGAGACGTGTCACAATGGATGGTTTGCCAGAACAAAAAACGGGAACGGACACAACGCACCAGAACACAAACAACTATTCTCATATCCAGGACCTGTTGACAGAACACACTGCAAGTGGAACTTTTGTATTTTTGAGGATTGACTGTGTTTTCTCAGCTGAAGATACAACAAGGTTGTTTCTCGTAATGAGGAAACAACAACCTCCATTTTGACTACGAACAAATGGCTTCACCAGATCTGCAGATTGACGCCACCAAAACGAAGATTCTCGTACAAACTGTTTTGGAATGGAAGTTACACAGGAGATTGGAAACTTGACGCAATTGAGGTTTGAAATGGATTTTGTGGTGTTTGGGACTCAACATAACAGAATGGTGTAAATGAGAGTGGGAACAGGGTCACAAAAGTCAAAACTTACACAACCACTCTGACTTCAATTTGAGAACAAATTGTTTGGCATGGTAAGCGTCAACATGTGGTGTCAGACTTTCAAGACAAACTGTTTTCACAACACCTGTCCGCCAGGGGTGTTGGTCGTCCAGACGAACATTGATATTGACGTTGAGGAAGAAAAGTGACCTTCACTTCCGGTGCGATGCCGCGTCGCGTGAACTGGGGCGACGGGCCGGGCGCGTCGAGCGACTCGCAGGGCGACGACAGCGTCGTGGTGCGGCTGCTCAGCGTCGGACTCAACCTGGCGGCCGACTCCGTGGGCAAAGGGTGAGTAGCGCGCCGTGAAATCGGGGCCTTGACACCGCCTAAAAATGATGTATGAGGTTCGTCCCAAAAGTGCCCGTCAAATAGTTTGAAAGTTGTGTTCCGCTGCCCAAAAACAAGTTGTATGAAGCTTTCTTTGTTTTGTTCTTTTCTACACCAGAGATTCTTTCACAGGGGTACAAAAAAAGGAAACCTGTTTGCAAAGTCAGAAAAGAGGTTGGGTTTCTTTTGTAGCCATTTGAAGGTTGGCCCAAAAACAGTCAAGGGGAAGAGTCTACTGTTTATCTTGATCCACAATACACAAAGATAACTTTGAGGATAAATTCTGAAACAAACACCAGTAAAATAGTCAAATCAAGACAGAAGGTGCAATGTGAATATTGTGGAAAATGTAGTTTGATAACTGCATGTTAGTTTGCCACAACAATTGTTTCCAGGAACTTTGAAGATGACCGTCAGTTTATTTCATCCCCACAACGGATACTTTTGTGACGGACCTCGTACCTTGTGGCTCACACAGGCAGCCCGCAAATGAAAAGTCCGGTGCAGAAGTTAAGACGACACGTGTAATGGAAGAAATGTTGTATCCGCCCCGATGGGCCGGAGCAGGTACTGAGAAATAATTGGTCCCACATGCCATTGGTCATTTTCGCGACACAAGTTACTCTGTGTGTGGGTGGAAAACACTGATCAACAAATTATCAGCAGAGGTCCTGCCTCGCGCGTTTGCACGGCTTTGTCCACTTCTTCAGCTGGAACCTGAATTTCACTTTCAGCATGTCTAACGTGGTCATCGACCGAAGGCCCTCCCTCTATCTCGAACCTGTGTTCGGGGGTGTAGACTGGCAGCAGCCTGTGGGGCTGATGGGAGAATTATGGAGATGAAGGTTCAGGAAAGAGCAGCCTGATAGCGAGGAAAACCCTCAGCGTAGGATGTTGTACACGCAGGTCCAGTCCTGACGATCTGGCTACATTTGAGACACTTGGAGTGCGAGAACGGTCACACGCAAAGTTTTGTCGAATACAACTGTTCGTACTTGACCCGAAAAAAACTCGTCCTCTGCAACTTCATGTCGCACTTGGCGTCAGCAAACCGTCAGGGCTCTACTCGTCAGGTTACAATCCTCTGCACTTCAAGATCACCGACAACTTTGTCCTTCACTATCATAGGCTCCTCACCTCTTTGCATGGTAAAATGTCAAATACCCAACGCATTTTGACGCGGGGTTCTGCACGTTGCACAGTGTAACGAGGCAGTGATTGACGGTCCATTCCCCTCCCACGAGTTGTCTAGTTAGCACGCTTCCAGGCTGATAGGTCCATTCACACAGCCAAGGAAGTCAGAAGCTCGTACTCGTGCGCTCATCCAACACAGCCCCACCTGATCTTGAGACCTGGAAGTCGTCAGAATTCATTTGTGGAGATGACTTCGGAGCCTTGGCAAACGTAGATCTACGTGTTCACAGTCACACACATCAACAACAGATGTTTTGCATGAAGCGTACGAAGTCGCTTGCAGTCCGTCGGCAAGGGGAACCCCGAAAGGTTCACACTGAAATTGAACAACGTGTTGTTGGAAAGACCAAAACATTGTCATGCAGTGTCAGACAGATGTGGTTGACCTTCATGACTCAATTATCTGTATGAAACATGACAGCGCTTCGCAGATTTGGGCAGAAGTGACGCGCGTAACGAAGCTGACAACCACGTGCGCCGTGCGACGGAGGCCTCCGGGTCTAGGTCACAACACAAAACTTTGTCTCAAGTAGAGCGTCTCGATAACATGTGAAACAGTTTTGATGAGCTACGAGACCGTCGATAATAGAATTGAGGAAATGAGCGTCTAACAGGGGCGATCCATCAGTGTGTTTGTCTGAGGATGTTGTCGTATTTGGTGAAGAGACCCGGAGACAACATGCAGACTGGTGATGAAAACATCTGGGATTTGTCGCCGTGTCGTCGGTGTGGAGTGGGGGACCAGAGTCACACAGTCACCGCATGCGTGGTTTTTCTATTCTTCTCACTGATTAGTGGTGCTCCCGTCATTGCATTTTGAATGTATCAGCGGAGCACTGACAATGAGTATTTCGGGGTCACAGAGAGCATCTCAAGTGCGTCTGTACGAACACACGGAGGCACGAGCCACCCACTTTGATATCTGTCCGGGACTGATCAATCACGTTGATTGATCTGATGTCCGATCACCGCGCTGTCGTTCTGCAACTGCTTCACGCACACACTTGCGTAAGCACGCGCGTGACTTTCTGACTGCGCATTGCAAAGGAGTCTTGTGGGGTTCTCACCCAAAAGCTCAAGGGGTCTTGATCTCTGGAAGGCGAAGTCTTTTCGCGTTGCACCCGTTTTCTAAATCGGGATTTGAGCCTGATCTTCGAGGCTCACGTCCTGAAACCCTGTCCGCTTCCACAGGAAATGCAGCTTGTCAAGCCAACGCTGATCAGTTGGGCCAAATCTGGCTGCACAGCATGAATCCTCCGAGGTCCTCAACCGCAATTCATTTTCGGAAAATTGTGGGTTGCACAAGTGGCTGTGTTGTTGTTGAGAGTGTCTCCATAACCCGAGGGAGTGATTCGTTTTCACAAACAACCTAATCTCTATCTGCCACCTTCCTTCTTGGTTGAAAACCTCGGGCCTTTCAGGACTTGAGGTCAATTGTAGAGAAATGTTTTGTGAACTGAAGGCATGAAGGGTGCCTGGGTTTGATTGCGCTTCCACGAACTCTTCCAGTGACTCGCACTTTCCACAGAAATCTCTCAAACTCATTGAAAATGTAGCACCCGTCCAGGATGTGAGTCCCCAGCGTGTGAACTTCAATGAGATCACATGTTCACGTACACGTACAAAAGCTCAGGAACTTTGACCTGTCTCGCATCTCGTATGGTTGTTGGTCGTCTCAGTTGATGCGTACACATGCGAGTTTACTCCATGCATGCCATGCACACAAATTTGCACCAGATGACCATGCTGAGGAGTCTGATGATTTTTGTCCTGATTGGAGACAAACTTGCAGGGTGTTTCCTCTGGGTTCACGTGGTTCTGCTCTGGAACCTTGACAGACGCATCAACCTCTTCACAACAAGTGCAGATGGACACGCGTCAACTTTGACAGGAATGTCAAGTGCCATTTCACCTCAAAGAGAACCAGCTCCTTTGACCTGCACTTGGGCTCTCTGCTCTGTGATGTAGTCATTGGGCCAGACCCTATCAACAGGTTGATGTATATCATCGCTGGACACGGCGGGAGATTGGGCGGCCTGAGGCCAGATTCGCCCGTAATCACCGCGCAGCGTCTCCGCGGGAAACACCGCGACGTCACGTACAGGGAGCACAGCGCGTGAGGTTGGTCGTGAGCATCGTAGGCTGGCGTGTTCTTTGGTTATCATCCTGTCCAATTGTGGTGTCTGAATTCAGTGAATTGACACAGGCTTGTTGACGTGGATGTGAAGTTTGCATCTCCACTGTTCACTCAGATTCTGTCCACATGGAAAACCTTGTTCAAATGCCTGGTTTCCAGCCAACAAGCGCATTGAGAAGGCTTGTAGTGACACCCTCTGAAGACCACAACCAAAGCCAAACCAGTGTGACTGACATGCATTCGAACCCGTTGGGTCTTCGTGCTTCTGTACTTTCGCGGAGTGGTGCTGGAGGACACGGCTGTGTGCTCTGCCCACCGCTTTTCCATTCAGTGGGTGGCCCGGGTCGTGGAAATGGCCCAAAAAGGTTGTGAGGCTGAGAAATGCAAACCAGTCCAACACCAGATCAACACTCTCACAAATGTGTTGTTTTAGACCCAGGTATGTCACCGATGGAGTGTACTTGTTTGCAACCTTCAAAAGATCTGTTGCAGCACAGAAATTTCAGGTGATTCTTGGGATGTGATGAGTTCAAACTTTTTGTTGTGTGTGCAAAGATCCACAATGAAGAATGAACAAAATCAGACATGGTAGAGTTTACTGATACGAGCTCGTCTTTCGCAGAGAAAGAAAGGATTTTCCCCGATCAAACTTTTGTACGGAATGAAAAAGTCATCCGATCTCAGGAGGCCGGCATTTTTCAGAGTGTTGTTGACGAAGGTGGAAGTTAACACGCACCTTCCAGGAATGTCCAGCAGTCTTCACACAAGGTAGACAGACGGCTTTCTCAGTGGCATCTCCGCTTGGTTTCAACATTTTACGTTTCTTGTTCTTCGCTGCACGAAAATGCTCTCGGAAGATCACAAAAGACTGTCACAAAACAGCTTTGTCTTCAAATCTTTCACAAAAACTTTGGGTTTGGATCAGCAACAATTTTGGAGCATCAACCATAACATTTGCATCAGTTCTCTTTTGTTTTGGTCATTGGATGGATTTTCTGGGAATTCGCACCAACAGACGTCAACACGCATGGAGCGAAGTGGCTTCTTCCTGTGTCTGATAACGAAAGCCAGTGAGTGACGCGAGTGGAACGAATTTGCCGGAATTTTTGAGAGGTTGCCATTGGAGATGCCCCTCGAATCAGGCATTTTGTCGTCACAGTTTATTGGAATGAGCAGGTGAGCACAAGCGGAGTTCTTGTTGGGAAACACAAGGCAATTCAAGTGTCACATGACAGCTGCAGCAGAAGGCCTGGATGTGGAATTTCAGATTCGGGTCACGGATCAGGAAGTGCACGGACTGATTGGTTGAGGAAGGACGCAAAAGCATGGTGGGAAACGCCACCATTACTGCGTGAAAAACTTGGAGATCTTGCCACACGTGCACGGTTTGAAACTTTGACACGTCTGCATTGTCACAAAGGAGATGGAGACATGTTTTGTGGAGTGAGAGTTCTCTGTTTGTGACAAAAGACGTTCACACAAGCAGAACACCCTGCCTAATGTGATTCAAATCAGTCAGGTGGGTCTTGATTTGTAGCTTTCAGTTTTGCAGGGTAGTTATTGATCGTCAATCAGTAAACACCACTCACTGAGCCAGAAAAGCACAGCTTTTGAACTTCGCAAAACGCTCGCTCTTTGATCGTCAGCATCGATACCTAGTCACCACCGACTGACCACTGAAAATTCTTCGGGGGTGGGACACCCCCTTCTGACCTCTGAAGCGGATACACTGCTGTGGACAGTCTGACAAGTGTTCGATTCAAAGTTATCATGCACTGCTGTGTTGGAACACGTACACACATTGGGTTGGAACAAGTTTCGTTTTCTTGGTTGTGCACGTTGAGGAACCTATCATGGGCATTTGCGAGTGGTGAAGGATGTAAAGGGGCAGAATGTCAACGTCTTCTTTTGACTTGAGTCACGCAAAGCAAAATTTGGCACCAAATCTTGTACAAGGCGAACCTTGGCGCGGTCATTGATGACTTCATGAGGACTGTGGACCTGATAATGAAGAGTATCAAGAGAGAAAATTTGCGACACTCTGAAAGATCGTGATATTCTGGAGTGAGGAATAACTTCAGCATTCGTCGTCTATTCTTGCACCAAACTGAATGGTCTTCCCGGGAATAAACCACGAGGCCCAACTGTGCAGTTTCAAAATCTGTCAAGTGGTTGGCTTTGCTGTGAAATGGGAACAAAACCAGGATTTACGCTGGACAAAACAAACGGTTCGAAAGGCAACGACTGTGAGGGATCAAAATGAGATTTACTCGTTGAGTGAGGATTGGCCAAGACAGTGCAAAAGTGGATGTAGACGACTCACGTGGCGTGGCCAACTTCACTCTGATGGTTGATCTTGGAACCTGCCATCCCTTTCCTTCTCCAGCTCAGACGTGTGGAACGCTTTGCCTCACGACATGCAAGATGAAGAAACCTATTTTGTGAGATGCCAACGCTTCTTACCTTCACTTTCACGCCAAATTCTGGAGTAAAAACATCTTGGGATACAAAGTTGAGCTGCCTGGTTTGAAGGGAGGAACTCGTCGAGGTCGGGATGACTCGGAACGTGAGTTGGGGCGGGCTGCTGGCGGAGCCGGGCGAGGAGGGCGCCGTCTTCCGCCTCCTGTCCGTCGGGCTCAACCTCGCCGCCGACACCGTCGTGCAGAGGTACGTGCTGGTCTTGTTGACCATAATTTCGTTTTCAGGTGCATGTTTCGTGAATAGGAGAAACAGGATCACACAGCTCTTTTGCTGTGTCAAGGATAGGGTTTGGAGAGGGGAAGTATCTGGCCAACCTCAACTTCCTAAAAAGGTGTAAAACTCAACGTATTTGTGCCTTTTGGTGCATTAAGGGGGTGGATGGGAGAAATCGGTCCCTTGGATCCGTCAGAGCAGTTCCTTGCTCTTCTCAGGTTGTACTCAGCCTGTTCGCAGCAAAGCAGTTTTACATGACACGCCACGAGCAGGTCGTCATGTGGACGAAGCAATGACTTTTGGAAACAAGTGACCAGTCACCGGTGAAGTGTGCGTCGATTCTGCGGACTCGGGTGCGCTTGCTCTGTTGTGCCTTATCTCGCCACACGACATTGTACTCAATGGAAAATTTGCTTGGGTGTCTGAAACCTGTCCAATATGTCTTCAGATCACACGAAGCAGAGCATGGATTCTAAACTTCACACCTGTATCAATTTAAATTTTCAAAAAGCAAAGCTCAGCAGGCAACATGCTCGGTTCGAGAGATCGGTGCAGCTGTACAAGTAATAGAAAAGTGTGACTTTTTGTTCATTGGCATTGAACTTGGAAGGCAAATCCTGTCAATGGAAGCACGGAGTGGCCATTGTGTCGTCGCCACGGTGCCCATCTGTCAGCGGGGATTTAGATATCCAGTTCTTGGCGGAGGGAAAAGACGTTCCTTGACATGTTTGGCCAACCACACACAGGCACTTTGCTTCCACGCGCAAACAGAAGGTCTTCGGTGGACTGTGGTTCTCCTGCGGGGGCTTTAGTCTGTTGACATACACCGAGAGCCACTCTGCAAACTGAAAACAAAAACAAAAGTGAGTTTTTCACGTTTGTGTTGCCAAAGGTGGAGGGAGGAGATTTCACCAACATCAAGAAGAACGATGCAGACCTCCTTTCCTTTTCAAGAAATTGAGTTGTTCTTGAATTCCGGGAACCCCGGGGGCAATTGAGCCACCTCTCACACTGGGTAACATGTCCCAACTGAAGTTTTTGCACTGTTGGGCGAAAAACAGAACGGCCACAGCCAAAAGGAACAATCTCCAAAATGTCGTGACCGATGAAAAACTATTTTCTAGTCAGAACAGAAATGTCCACAGGTCAGCGGAGCTCGCTGCCGCAGCCTCTGCGTGATGTCGTGAGCGGAAGCGGTCGTCACGTGGTCGGCTCCGGACGCACTGCGCTCCCGAGGACGCAACAGGCATATTTCCGCCGACGCTTCCTGCGCAAGAAGGTCCCAATCGTGCGTCTCCCAGAGAACCAGGATTTCTTTCAGCACGTGCTGTCCTTTTGGGTTGATTGCAGAACACAACTTGGCGTTGATTGACAAGACTTGCATCTGGACAAGGGTCTTGATCAAAACGTCCCAGGGACATGAAGAGTGCAAGCTCGTGCTGAACCGTGCGGAACCTACCATCTCAAAAGAATTCGTTCTCACGAGCGTCAACTTTTCAGATGATCAAAGGACGGCAATTGAAATCATAGAGTCTGCGTCCAAACTATGATTGGCCTGGATTTGCGGGGATGACATCAACGTGGATTTGCTCCGAAAACTTGGCTTCCGGTTTGGCGTCAAGAACCGACTTGCAATCAACCCACCAAACACCTTCATTTCCGTTCTGAGTTTTTGTGGGTTTTTGTTCGACACTTTGGTTTTCAAGATCGTGGTGTCTAAATAGCAAAGTAGATCTACAAAAAAAACATGAAGGGGTCCAGAACGACAGCAGACATAAACGAGCGTTGTTCCCACTTTGTCAGATTGTCAAAAACACTGCGGTGCTTTTTGCATGGCACGATGCGTGCGATAATACCTCAGACATAAAGTGACCACAGCGTTTGGAATTATGTCATTTGATGCCTCCTGTTGCTTCACGCAGGACATCGGGCCCTGTGTCTTTGACCAGGATGACAAAAGTTCATTTGTCTTCCTGAAAATTGGCATTTTTTGGCTGTTGCTGTGTTCCACAGTGGAATCTAGTGAACATGTGCGCAGATGAGGGTGTACACGCTTGTGGACTCACGGGCTGACTGTGAGCTGTTGACTGCACAAACACTCGAGACACCCGATCCCGTCCGTGGGAGCAGCACAGCCCACCAAACAAAGGATCGGAGAAATACCGAGCAGGAAATCGCCCTGCGGAGGAGCGAGCAGTACCCTCAGCTGACAGCTGTTTTCCATCCAGTGCCATGCCTCTTCCCGAGACTCGTGTGAGGAGAATGTGACGGACGAGGCCAAATTCAGCGCATTTTGATCGACTTGACCGTTTCAGGGAGACAGTAAAATGTATTATCATGATGCTTCTTCTGCATGTCGTCAAGATAGAAGAACCGTGTTGTCAACAGCTATTTTTCACACAGAAAGTTGGGATGCATCACCCTCGTAGACGTCAGAGTCCTGCAAACAAGGTCTGCACAGGCTCAAAAGTCAGTCCCTCGGACACCAATATGCTCTGGTTCGGGGGTGGACACCACACACACACACACACACACACACACACACACGCACACACAATAAACAGAAGTGTGGGATCATAGTCACAGGACAACACTTGTGTTTTGTACGTGAGTCGTCGTGATTAGCATACAGATGTGGTGCGCAGAGGGCGGCGGAGCGATGGACATTAGCATGACAATGGCGCGTCCAGACAGACAAGTCTCGTGTCCGATTCATCACTCCAGATACAATGTAGTAGCGAAGCACTTTGTACAACTTACCACACATCCAATGTGCAGGTGAGATATGGATAGATTTTTGTTGCTGCTACTCTGTGGCTGGGGTGCTGGTCCAAGAAATTGTCTTTTTATGAAAGTTTGAGAGCCTGAGTGACGGTGCGGCAGCGTGCCTGTCTGCCGAGCTTCTCACCTGAGCTGTCATTTTCTCCGCGCGAACGTCAGTCAAAGCTGCATGGTTCCGACTATTCCTTCTGTGAACCGAGCACATGCACTTCGCCCAGTCTTTTTGTGATTTATGTGTCGGAGCGTGCACACGTTCCTCGCTTTGTGCGGCGAGTCGGCGTCACATCAGAGGGAGCGCGGCGCTTCAGCTGAAGAGGCGACACCACAATCAGCGCGCCATCAATAACCTGCAGGGTGGCCCCCACTAAAAGCGACATCAACTGATCTGGCTTCGGATTGAAACAACATGCAGAATGACAGAAAAGACATATTGGTGTCAGATGGTTTCACGAACTGAATTGACAGGCAAAATTGTCTGAGGTCCAACACCTTAGGGTCCGCCAGTCGCCCGAGACATGTCTGTCTGGCGGGTGCTCCTGGTCAGAGTCTGAGTTCCATTCTCCCTGGCCGCTCCCACACCACGTTCTCAGCCTGTCTGCAGTCTCCTGGAACACTTCGCAATGACAATGAAGGAAATCACGACACAGTCTTGCAATCGAGTCTGGGCCTCCCCATCACTGGTACAGTTCCCAAGGCGGAGCGCCGGGTCCGGCTCAGCTCGGCCGGATGCGAGCGATAAGGCTCGAGAGATTCGCTCGTAAACCCGCGCGATTTACCGCGCGCAGAGCTCAACGGCCGCGTCCAGTGGTTCCGTGTGAATCGCGAATCAACGGTGCAAACACACGAACCACACCTGCAGCAAACGGGGCAATTTCAGAGTCTGTGCTTTTCCAGTCCCTTGGCCTCAAAGTGTCTTTGGCGCGAAGCTGTGGTCTTGACAGCGGACAAAGTCGTGAGCCTAACGAGCAAATATATGTACTGCATGATCCAACCTCGGTCGCCTGGCGCCCGGCACGTGGCTCGGCTTCAGTCGCGCTTCTGTTGATGGGAAGCACGTCTGTGTTCACAGCGCACAACAGCGCCACTCGTGCAGTGAAGAGTCAGCACAATGAGCTGCGCTTATGAAGCTCCTATTTGTTCTGATAAGAATCCCAACTACCTCAAGCGTGCGGAAAGGACAAATCTACTTTCTGAAACCACCAAAAGAAAATGTCAAAACGTGTTTTTGTGTGTTGTGATTTGTTGTATCCAACTTGATGCCGTCGGAGAATTTCTTGACGCGCAATCTTGACGCGGGCGTGTCCTTCTTCCACCATATTTTTCTTTTCCGCAGCGGTTTTGTTTTTGGCCACCAGCTAGACCTAATGATCTGGGTCAAACAGTTAGAAACAGAATCGAGCATAGAACAGACAGTTGGTTTCAGATGCAAAAGCAGCACCTTTTGTTCTGAACCTTCCATGTGGTCTTGGATCCTGGAAAAACCATCATTTTTGGCAGCGAAAGGGTTGATCATTGGTGAAGTTTCGATGTTTTTCAGAAACAGATGTCAAGGCTTGACGGAAGCATTAGAGGAGGCAGAATCCCCAGTACGTGGTCCAGATGACATGTGACAAGTCAAATAGCATGGAGTACAGGCATCTGTGTAGAAGAATTTCCTGTAAATGTAATCGTGGATCTACGTTGGATTTCTGAGTTTGATCGCGCTGTTTTTTTGGCGCGCAAGGGTTTGAGAAGTACAGCACCTGTGTGTCGCGGGCGTTGTGCAGGGCAGGACGCCGCAACCTTCGCCTGACGTCATTCTAACAAATTGACGGAACGGCATCAAGTGGCAGATTCGTAATTGCAAATTTTACAGCCGAGAAAATTAGACCACTGCTGCACTGTTGGATCGTGGAGGTGACAACTGTGGACAAATGATGACGTTGCCGGAGTGTCAGAAGGGTAGGGTAGTCAAAACTACCTATCAGCACTTTCCACTCGACGGTCGTCCGTGCCAAAATGCTCGATATATGCTTCTGGCCCGTGTCAGAACTAACC
>JAAUXT010037428.1_pt1 | contig 35096 bp, 39 predicted proteins | sample 7278171 | NCBI WGS metagenome assembly JAAUXT01 (sample SAMN14350112, study PRJNA611818) | marine sediment metagenome | isolation source: surface marine sediment (1.8m) | place: French Polynesia: Moorea | collected 2018-08 | reverse complement strand
GCTGCTGACATACTTTTGGAAGAGGCTGCCTGTAGGTGCTTCGATTTGGCTCGCACCGATTTGGCTCATCAGCCCAAATCGTGCAACCCACCTCAAATCACCTAAAAAGGACCCAACTCCAGGCCCGACTGAATTGCCCATTCAAAAATATTGGTGTGTGTGAACTGGAGCTTGGCTTTTCTTTGCATGGTGAACTCTTGGCAGTCCTCAACAAGGCGGTGCGTGTGAGTGGACTCCGCCGTCTGACAAGTTTTGCATTAGCGAAGCCAAGAGGCGCCAGCGACCGATAGTTGTTTACTTGGAACGGATCAGTTGTTCAATACGGATGGTGACTGCTGTAATGAAGTGAAGTCCGCTCCATGCATAAGAAAGTCGCCAAGTCCGCAGTTTTCTTCAGGTCGCACTGAATTGACCAGGGACGCGTGATTTGCGGTGTGGCTCTCTCTCACTCCATGTATGTAGCAAAACATCCTCGTTTGTTCTCGTTTGCCCATCAAGCGTTGTCAAGACACCTTTTGTGTTGCTAAGTGTGAGTCTAGATACGCAGGGGAGCCACACGTCGTTCCGAAGCACTTCGCCTGAGATGAGACTTTATCAGCTTTGTCCAAAGTTCTCGAGTTGGGCTGCAAAAACTTGGCTCGCATTCCAAAAGGGAAATCACAGGACGTGCCCTTTTTCTCTTGGTATGCACACAATAGGGAGGTTTAGTTGCAACACGCCGCACCAAAACGTGTGACATGCACCGTGGCATTTCACCCAGGAAAATCTGTGCTGAATTTCTTCCATCTACAGCATTGACAAATGGTTAATTCAGAATAAATATTTTGAAGAGACAGATTTATTGTGTGAAAGAAAAACGATTTCAGAAAGGAAGTTTGTATCTGAGAATAGAAACAGGATTGAGACTGATTTCCAACCTGTAATGGCTCGTCGCACATCCCACACAAACCCTCCCAAGTGATGCAACTGAAACCTCCCCTGTGTATTATTTTTCTGCAGCATAAAAGGTCGGAGATCTTGTTTCTGCACCCGCGCAGTGCGACACACAAATTGCACTGGGCTTGATGTCTGAATTGCAACAGCGCTTCTATCATTCCACGGAAGAAATATTGATGACTATTCATGTGTTTATCGCGGACTGAGCCCCAGAACAGTCAGTGCTCATGAGTTGTGCAGGACAAAACTAAACGAGTTGTTGTTGCCTGCAGTTTGTACCGGAAGGACAAGCGAGGATGACGCTGCGAGTCGAAAACGATGGTGATTGTTTTGAAACTGTTCTTGGATTGTACACATCGGAAAGCGCGGTTTTGGGAGCTGTAGATGGACATCACGTGGATGGACAGGAAGAAATGCAGCACGAGACGGTCCGAGGGCTGCAGAGTGGAAGGTCCATGGTAGGGTGGAGGTGACGGAGGAGGCGATCTCAAGTTTGACGTCTGAAAATGAAATAGGAGGATGTGTTTGGAGGGTAGGGGAGGTTGGGCGCTCCAACTTTCCCCAGATCCTCTCCTGCTGCATCGTTTTCCAGCCGTTTGACATTTTGTGCGGTGGTTCTGTGGACGTTTCAGGTGGCGTGCGGTTTGTTGTGTTGGAAAACGTCAAAAGCACGAGTGTTTAAATGCAGTTTGCTCCAAGATGAGAGGTGTTGGACCGCCAGGCAGTTGAGCACAGATCTCGTCCCAGCCACTGATGCGGATTCCTTTCAGCTCTCACTCTTCGGAATGACGACATCGTTTCCTGCCTGCATCCAGAAGGGCCCTGCAGAGCTTGTCCCTTGGGTCGCCCTGAAACGATCTGCACCCACTCCCCGTGTGTTGCTGATTCCGCCTCAACGCGCTTCTCCCCTCGCTGTTCACAGAGTCTCGGATGCTGGAGGAGGGGATGAAGAAGCCCCCGTGGAGACCCCTGCACCTGCTCGGGGTGGCCACCTGCTTCATTGGCTCGCACATGTTCACTCACTTCCCGCACAGCATCCAGAAGTACACAGGTACAAATCTCATACCTAAAGTTCAGCCAGATCCAGAAATAGACCCGACTGGGGTCAACCCCACAAGGCCCAAATTTCAAAAAGAAAGATCAGAGTGCTTCAGGCGCGAACTGGATGCTTTGATTCCCCTTCGGTTTATCGGTTCTTTTCACTCTCGCATCAGCGCACAAGTCGCTTGTGTCTCAAGGCTGTTGACAGAAATAATGGATGATCGTTCTCCAAATGCCTCGTAAAATGGACAAATACGAAGGGACACGTGACAGCAAATCTCGGAGACGACGCACCTGTGGAATTCGTCTACAGTTTGTCCAAGTGGACGACGAGCGAACATTCTTTGCCATGTCGTCTCGGTGGGAATCCTGTGTGTGTGTGTGTGTGTGTGTGTGTGTGTGTGTGTGTGTGTGTGTGTGTGTGTGTGCGTGTGTGTACAACGACGTTGTTGCAGCGGCGTACTGGATCCCGTACTACGTGGGCGTGTTGCTGCTCGTCGTGCCGAGTCTCTACGTGCAGCTGCGTCTCGGCGCTACCGGCCAGGCCAACGTCGTCGCGCTCTTCTCCAAGTACTGCCCCATACTCAAGGGTGAGTACTGCCCCATACTCAAGGGTGAGTACTGCCCCATACTCAAGGGTGAGTACTGCCCCACACTCAAGGGTGAGTACTGTCCCATACTCAAGGGTGAGTACTGCCCCATACTCAAGGGTGAGTACTGCCCCACACTCAAGGGTGAGTACTGCCCCATACTCATGGGTGAGTGATTACTGCCCCATACTCATGGGTGAGTGATTACTGCCCCATCCTCAAGGGTGAGTACTGCCCCATCCTCAAGGGTGAGTACTGCCCCATCCTCAAGGGTGAGTGCTGCCCCATCCTCAAGGGTGAGTGCTGCCCCACACTCAAGGGAGAGTACTGCCCCATACTCAGAAGTGTGTCCTGATCAGCAACAGGGAAGGAAAGGAACCAGCTCTGGACACAGATGTTTTTGGAGTGTTTTGGTGTTAATCTTTGCCACACCAAGGACACAGCCAACCACAAATGTTTCAGGCGTCTGGTTTGTTGCACATACCTTTCACCATGACAGCGCCGCGTCAACTTTGCTCGTGCGTCATCACGTTTCCCCTGCGCCCTCACGTTGCAGGCGTCGGGCTGGCGTGCGTGCTGCGCCTCATGATCACGTCGGTATACCACGGCGTGCTCGTCGCGTACTCGCTCTACTTCATGTTCGCGTCGCTGCCGCAGCCCTACAGCTGGGGGAGCTGCACCGAGCCCTGGGCCACCGCCGGCTGCCAGAACCAAACGTGCGTGTTAAGGATGGGATACACGGGCGGGGATTCTTCACCTGAATCACACGTTTTGCGTGACCACGCACGATGCCATTTGCCCACTTCAAACACTCGTCAAAAACTTTCTGTTTTGTGGTTCGTGTGTGCCGTACCTTTCAAGTTTCTTTTCTTTCAGTTTTGTCCTGGACAGCTCGCTGGCGGAACACCAGTATTTTGAGTGAGTTAAGTTCGTTTGTTTCCTTTATGTACACTTGCCTGTGGGACCAAAGTTTGTGTTTGCCGTCATTTTTGGTCAGCATATCAACATTGAAAGTTAAAACACAGATTGTAGAAGCTCACAAGTAGCCACGGAACCAAGGTTTGGACAAGATGCCAAGAGTCCCCCACTTGGAACTGAACCGTGTTTGGCTGCACCTCAGCACAACGTCAGTTCCGCTGGAGAAAAACATGGATCACCATTTGAGACGGAGACACACGCGCTCCTGAGAAATAGAAACAGATTCCTTCTGCCGATTCGCTCATTGAGAGGAATGTGTAGTTCTCCAGTTGCGACAGCTTCTTCAGGACTGAATCCGGGGTCTGGTCAACAGGGGGACAATCTGCTTCAGCGGGGGGGGGGGAATTTCAACTTTTGGGGAGTGGACCCAAAATTTTGCCCATTGAACCGGTGACCTGGACTCCTGGGGGGGGGGCAACTTCAACGTTGTAAAAATACAGGGGAGTGAATTTCTTTTCCTGGAGGTCTTGGCCCCCTGGAACCCCCCCCCCCGGTGGTCTCAGCTATGGGCACCTGGACCCCCCTGGTTTCAGCTCGGGGACCCCTGGACCCCCTGGTCTCAGCTCAGGGACCTCCCTGGATCCCCCCTTGGTCTCAGCCCTGGGGCCCCTGGATCCCCCTGGTCTCAGCACATGTGTTTGCTCCCTGCAGGAACAAGGTGCTTCAGATGTCGTCGGGCCTCACGGAGGAGGGCTCCGTCCCGGGCCACCTCGCCGTCAGCCTGCTAGTGTGCTGGGCCTGGGTCTTCACCCTCTGCTTCCCCGGCATGTACTACATGGGCCGCTCCGTCACCGTGTTAGGTGCGTACACTGCGCTGTCCCTGTGTTCAGTGCGTACACTCACGCCGTCACCGTGTTCAGTGCGTACACTGCGCCGTCACCGTGTTCAGTGCGTACACTGCGCAGTCACCGTGTTCAGTGCATGCACTGCGTTGACACCGTGCTTGGTGCGTGGGTTCACTGCGCACATTCCAAGTTTTTGGACACAGCAAGAGTCACAACATCGTTGTCTGTAGCAGTGTTCTCAGGTTTCTTACGAGCGCACCGTGGACATCACGCCACCCTGAAGACACATCTCAGCACCTTTTGGCGTGTTTCAGCACGCTGGTGTGGTGTCCGAGCCAGACCGGTGTCATACTGATGTCAAGAATAATCCCATTCAGGGATTGTTCTCCGAAAATTTGATTTGTGTCTGCAACTAATTTTTTACGCACGTGGACGGAGACCGGACTGAACCTGCTGAACGTCCCTGTTTCGCGGCAGGCGGCAGCGCGCTGGTGATGCTGGTGGCGCTGATGGCGTACGGGCGGGAGGAGCTGCGGCACGGGCGGCCCGAGGGCGTCGCCTACCGCCTCGACCCCGCCCAGTTCACTGAGCCCGACCTCAAACACGCCTTCCTCGACGTGAGTACTGACGTCAAACTGTCGACATGAGTACTGACTTCAAACTGTCGGCGTGAGTACTGACCTCAAACTGTGGACGTGAGTACTGACCTGAAACATGACGTGAGTACTGACCTGAAACTTCTCGACGTGAGTGCTGACGTCAAACATGTGAGTGTACTGACCTCAAACATGTAAACGTGACTACTGAGCTGAAACATGACGTGAGTACTGACCTGAAACTTGACATGAGTACTGACCTGAAACTTGTCGATCTGAGCAACTTCAAACGCGTGAGCACTGAGCCTAAATCTCAAACGTACCACCCTCGATGTGAGTACGGAGCCGGAACTCAAAGACGTGAGTCGTTTGCTGATCATGAGGTGGTGCATATTTCACGCGGAATTCTCCCACTCGGACCTTGCAGAAGTCAGCGCACGCATCGGTGCGTCGTTGCGTCACCCGGTGTGCTCCTGCGGCGGGTCTCACAGTCCCTCGCACTTCACACTTGATTTGTGTTCTTAATTTGTGTTGGGTCCCAAAAGACACGCTATTTCGGCGAGCCGTGGGCTGATGGCAATGGCGATGACTGCAGTGTTGTTCTATGTGTAGTTATCAGGAAGGGGGATGGGAAAAACCAACGGCCTGTTTGCTGGAACAATGCATGCTGTGAGCACAATGCCTGTTGTTAGGAGCCGCGGGCTCGTTGATCTTTGATCTCTTTTTCCATTTTGCTGTCAATGGTCCTTGAAATGGCAAGCCAAACGCGGCTTGACATTCTCTGTGTTTTCGCGCAGATCTGGCTGCAGGGGCTGTTGGACGGCGTGGTGCTGTCGCAGGTCTGGGAGGGCATCATGCCGACGATAGGGAAGTACGCAGGGCCGGCCAGACTCGTGTCGCACTTGTGAGTTCACGTGCAGCTTCATCCCCTGCGTGATGCAGTTACAAATGTGTCTTTGACTGTTTTTCGGCAAGCCCAGAGAAAGCGGCAGATTGGGTCACCCAAACAACAAAGGTTCAGAAAAAACACACGTGCATCGCCAGGTTTCGGAATTTGACCTCAAAGACTTCAAATCCACCCCCAAAGCCGATGAGAAATCGACACCAACGCACACTTACGCACGCACACACGCTCGCACATGCTCACACACGCACACTTGCGCGCACGTACGCACACGCACGCACACGCACGTACACACACACTCACCCACACGCACACACACACTCTCTCTCTCTCTCTCTCTCTCTCACACACACACACACACCCGCGCACACACACACACACACACACACACACACTGTTCACAGGAGCTGGCTGGGCGTGGCGGGGGTGCTGGTCGTGATGCCACACGTCGTCCTGAACCTGCTGCTGCCCTACCTCGGGGGCCTGGCCGCCGCCGCCGACCTCCCGGTCATCGACGCCATGGTGCCCGGTATGGTGCACAAACCCACCTACTCCTCACGAAGCTGCGAATCAAATCGCTGTGACGTCCGTCCTTCTTGGCTAAATTTTTGGAAACCCATCCCAGTGTCGTTAAGTTTTTGAATTAATTTGACCATTTTCCTCAGTTTCATTTGGAGTGAAAAATTTTGTCCGTTCTGCGTACAGTTGCTCTGTTCTTGATTTGGCACTTTTAGCAGATCCGTCCGGTCCTCCATCTGCGTTCTTCAATTGCCAGATCAATGGCACAGACAACCAAATTTCCACTGAGAGCCAAACACAGACGGCAAAGATTGTTCGTTTGTGCCACTGATCTGGCAAAGGGTACGGTACGGTTGGAGATTGCTGAAACTCCCTGTTGTATTTGGTTGGTCACGCTTTGCGCGTGCGCAGACGTGCAGCTTCCGTTCGTCGTGATGCCGGCTGCGTTCCACTTCCTGAGCATCAAGCGCGGCGTCTCCTTCGTCTTCTTCTTCATCCTCTTCCTGCTCTCCTCGCAAACCCAGGTGACTGCACAGCTCCACCGTCTCCAGTCGCTTCGTTCTGTTGTCACGTGGTTTTGATTCACACGGACGCTTGTGTAGAGCGAGTTTATTTGGCACCCTGCAGTTGTGGTTTTGAGTTGCGTTTTACTGTTGAGGAAGTGAGGATTAGCATACTGTTGTCTTGAGTGGCACTTTTCTGTGTTGCAAGTGGAAATTTTTTGACACCCCAAAATTCCAGTTTCACTTGCTTCAGACCCGCCCTCAGTGTTGTGTGTTGACCCCGCTCGTGTCTGACCCTCCCAGGTGCTGTACGTGTCTGTGGCAGTGGACAACATCGTGGACGCCATCCGCACCAAGGTGCTGCGGTGAGTCTGTGCGGGGCGTTTCCATTGCAAGGTTTGAACCCAAAATTCAAACCGTATGAGTCATTGGGCCAGAAAACCACACAGCGTACACAAATTTGTTGGCCGAAGCATCTCGCATCAAACTTTTACCCTGTGTCAATGGGGAAAGTTTGACGCTCTTCTGAGGCGCAACATGCAGACCTTGGGTCCACGGGTTGATACGAGTAGTATCTCACACTCAGTGCAGTTTGAGAAGTGCATTGCGCACCCCGCCAGACAAAACGAATGTGTGCAGCAGGCGTTTCTTGGATGTCCCAAAGGAAACGGCCCAACACAAGACCACTGTACGGAAGACCATTTTGCCACCTCTTCTTGACGCACTATAAATGTTTCCACCGCAGGTGCTGCAGCCGGAAGTGGGTTCTCTTCACCGCGCTCAGCGCCACCTACTGCACGCTCGGCTTCTGCCTCGGCATCCCGCACGTCACTCAGGTGAGCGCGACCTGAAACCGTACACCGACACTTCCGGTTTGTCAGACTCTTGGTCAGACAGCTCAGTTGCGACTGAAATGACGTTGTGTGAAGGGGCCACGAACTTTCCGCTGGGCTGCGACAATACGGAGGTTTAGCAAATACGTCCGCTCCTTTATCCAACGTGCCCCAATTGCCAATTGCCGTGCTCTACCAACGATTTCGCGTTGCTGATCAGCGGAAAAACTATGGACGAACAATTGGAAGCGTTGGTGGATGTCCGCCCCTCAAACAGATCGTTCAGAAATATTTACGTCAGAAACTTCACGCATGTAAGTCACGTGCGCTCGTTCTCTCCCCACAGGCCGGGTTCTACCTGCTCGTGCTCGTTCGGCACTGGATGAACAAACTCATCTGCTTCCTCATCTTCTTCAGCTTCGTCGCCTTCACTGTCTCCTACGGTATGAGACTTTTTAACACGTTCCAAGACATCAAGTCCCACTTTTGTGAATGGGATGGGTCAGTCTGTCACAGAACCCTGTTGGCGTGAGCTTGACCTTCGTCCAACACAACTGCTTCAGTTCGAACGTCCGCCATGCATCCTGATCAGGCACCGTTGGTCACGCGTACTTGCTCATGTGTCCACCCATGTACGAGTATAGGACGCTCCTTTTGCTCCACAGTTCAACACCCAAACTTGGGGTCCTTCTGGTATCACTTTTGTTTCAATGGGACCTTGATGTGAAGGAATCAAGGTGAAAGCTGGGGTGCGTTGTGCACTTGGAATACACGGGTGGATACGGTACAGCCATGTTCCGCTCTTTTCTCTCCGATGTCAGCGAAGCAGCAGCATTACCCCGCAGCGAACAGGACGGTCTTCATCACGTGGTTCGTCGTCGCGAGTCTCCTCTCCACGGTGAGTACTCATGAGTACTCACTCACTCCTTCCAAATCATGAGTACGCCAGAAACTGTCGCAAGACTGTTCTGGCGGAGCCTGGGTTGAGATCTGGGCCCAACCCTTGGGAGGTACTGACTCCATTCTTCACAAACGGTTCCTGTTTTTGGTGAAAAAAAATCGTACCTGCAGCTCAAAAATGGGCGAGATGTTCATTTGGGGCCCAGGGCCCAAGGAAGCCCAGAATCCGCCGAGTCCTTGCAAAACAGGGATTTGCTGTCCAAAAAGACAAAAGGCAAATTTGACGATGGTTTCCTTCGTCTTTCAGGCGATTGCGACGTACAAGGCCGGATTCCAGGATGAACCCAAGGACTTCACGGTGAACATCACGATATCCAGGGTGAGAACCGAGATCGCTGTTTTTGTGTAATGCCAAAGTGACTGGAGTTCAACTGGACAAAGTGTTTCCCAACATCACACAAATCTTTGAATGACATAAATTTTCCACACTGGTTCTGCAATGCTGTTTGCCTGAGTGTTCGTCACAGCTGTTGAAGCCGTGCATGTTTCCCCCTCCAGGAAGATGCACACCCAGGTTGGGCGGGGTGCTCGGAAGCGGAGGGGTGCTGACAACGGTGCTGGGCGGGGGTGTTGGGCGGGGCTGTTGGGCGGGGGTTCTGGGTGGGGGTGCTGGGCGGGGGTCTTGGGCAGGGTTTCTGGTCTCGTTCTGTCATGGGTATGAGACAAGTTCATTTTGCCCCCTGCAGGAGTACGCGTACCCGGGGTGGGCAGGGGTGCTGGGCGGGGTGCTGGGCGGAGTGTGCTGGGTGGGGGTGCTGGACAGGAGTGCTAGTCTGGTTCTGTCCCCCTGGGTGTGATATCAGGTCCGTTGTCCCCCTGCAGGAGTACCTGCAGTGGGCGGGGCAGAGCTGGGTGGGAGTGCTGGGCGGGCTGCTTGGTGGGGGTGCTAGTCTGGTTCTGCCTTCCTGGGTGTGATATCAGGTTCGTTTCGCCCCTGCAGGAGTACGTGTACCCGGGGTGGGCGGGGGTGCTCGGCTGGTTCATCGCCGCCGGTCCTCTCGCCGCCGGTCTCACCGTCGGATTCGTGCACGCCGTCGCGACCGCCAAGGCCGACTCCTGTCACAAGGTCAGCTGCCATGAACTGATCAACTGAACAAGTCATTCTGTGCACAAGTTGTATGTTTTGACGCGCAGACAAAACTGTGAGCACCTTCATTCTTCACATTCGTCATCCAATGCACTTTCTGTGCCAGTCAGTCCAGGTTCTGTGAAAAACGGGAATTTAACCTCCTGAAAAGCTGGTTTCAAAGCATCTGGTCAGATGAACAGCAACTGGGTGTTGTTCACAGAAGCTGTTCGCCGCCTGTTTCCCGGACCACAGAGACCGAGACGAGCAGCCTGAGATCGGGAGTCACCCCAGCTACGTGGACTCGCAGTGCGCAGACTCAGCCCTCAGATACTGAGGACTCTACACAGAGCGAACCCAGGAAAAGGAAGGACTCACCTCTCTGCCCCTACCCACATTGGGACTGGGTCCTTTGTCTTCACCAGGAACGATATCTGGGACGAATCCAACTGGTGGAAAGGATGCCTGGGAGAGGGGCCGGTTGACCATCTTGATCAGGTGACGACGGTGTCACGGGACGAACACTTCCACGCAGAGCGCGTTTTGTGCCCGCGCACAGAAACAAAACAACCTGGGAATACGAACTTCCATCACACTCTGTTTTGTTAAATGTTTGTACCGATCGTTTCGTTGCGTTTTCAAGTGTGCTTTCAGAGTGGTTCTTTCTGTGGAATTTGTTTGACTGAAGAGACACTGCACGCGAGTTGTTGTACGAATGTTGTCAAACTTGTAAGCTGTTCGAAGCATTCCGTGATTTGCTTGAAGATCCATCAGACCTTTCAGTGCGTGTGGAGATAGTTTTGTTTTGTCTACCAGACTTCGTTTACAAGTGCTGAACATGATCTGACGTGAAAGATTTTGGCTTGACTCAGAGTCACAATAGTTTTGCCAAACTTCGGCGTGCGGTGAACAAATGTACATAACTTTACCTTTTTGCGACAAAAATCTTCGCACAACTTCCTTGACCTGCTTGAGTCGCCGATAAAGTAAAGTCTTCAGTTGTTGAGAACAAGATTTGGTGGATCCGATTTTATTGTCTTTGTTTTTGGTTGTACACAAGTCACACGATTGCGCTCTTACGAATCAAGAATAAAAGATGTGTTGCTGTGGTTACACCACCCGATGGGGGTGTCTCTGCCTGAATGAAAGCTATTCACTATTCATCGTAGATGTCAGTGGTTTGTCCACTGTACGTTCAACGAGCGACCGGACTTGAGATGTGCGTTACCATCGAAGCCTCCTCGCATGGTGGTGTTGGCTCCGGGACACTTCTGCTGAAGGCAGGTCCAGATCCCGGAGGCGATCACCTCGAACATGCACTCTCCGATGAGGAAGGCCTTCATCTCTCGCTTCACACATGTCAGCTGCGAATAATGCTGCGGATCGGACGAACAACACAGAACTGGGGAGTTTGGTTCCTCATTGCATTGCACAAGAAGAACATGAACTGAAAGATTCGCATCTCTTCGCAGTCGACGTACGAGGTCCGTCTCAAAAGTTTCCGTTTTGGGGATGCAATGAACTAAAGATCATCTTCAAAATTCCTAGAATCAATTGTGAAAAAACGATATTCCCCCTACAACATGCAGTTATGCAACTACAGATCAAGCACAACAAGAAACCAGAAAATTATCTTCAAATTATACTTGCATTTAGCTTTGACTATTTTATCAGGAAGTCTTTATGCCATTTCAAAATTGACCTCAAACAAGGTTCTTTTGGTTCAGGTTGGTTAAACACACCCAGCACATTGTTCAACTTAACATTGTCTTTGCCTTCCAAACATTCAGAACCTCCCCCCATTCTTATTTTGAACAGAAGTTTCATTTTGTACTTCTGTCAAAGAAACTTTCAAGGCATGGAAAAAGCAAAACAAAGGTTGTTCATATCATGCAGCTTTCAAACCAAACGCAAACTTTTGGGTTGGACCTCGTACGTACGCTCGTTGCTGTCCTGGCAACGGAGAAAAGTCATTCCTCATGAGACAGATCCACCCATTTCACACTTGATTTACTTGAACAATTTAAAGCGCGTGCAGATTTTTTGCCACTTGAAAGTTGAAATTGTGTCTTTTTTCATTTGATGAGCGTAACTTTGCGTGTTTCTGTGTGTGTTTCTGTGTGTGTCTGTGCGTGTGTGTGCGTGTGTGTGTTTGTGTGTGTGGCGTGCTGACTCGTTCGAAAACGTGACTGGAAAACATACGTCTTAAAACTTGTGAAATATCATTTTAACAATCAAAAGGTGAAGGTCTGACACTCACGTAGATGTCGTAAACTGGTCTGCCGCCCCGGGCCGGGGGTCGGCTCGGGGAGCTGTTGCAAGCGTCAGCGCCGCAGCTGAGCGCGGCGACGCATGCGCAGAGCAGGAGCAGCGGCGTCAGCCTCGGGAGCGCATGCGCGGCCGGCCTCGTCTTCATCGTCGGGTTCTCCATTGAGTTGTCGCTTTAGGTTCAGTCAGACTCGAGTCTTCTTCAAGTTTCCGCAGCAAGGTGAGAGAAAAACGCGCTCCTCCTGCGTATTTATAGGGACAGGTGAAGGAGGAGTCGTGTGACGAGCGTTCTCTCGCGATGAGCCTGTCGGGAAATCTGGACGCAATTCTCATCGTTGCTCGCAGCAAAGTTGGTTATCTCGCCAGAACCTTCCGAATTCTGCGTCATCAACTGAATTCAGCTTCGCTGACCGATTCCAGGTACGAGGTCTGTCCACGAATTGACCGATTATTTTTGTCTCAAATCAATAAACAGTTGGCGTGGTGGGTCTGGCCTCACCAATTGGTGAGATGAATCTGGCCCCACCATCTGCTGTGGTGGGTCTGATTGCTGTGGTGAATCTGGCCTCACCAGTTAGTGTGATGAATCTGGCCCCACCAATTGGTGTGGTGTATAGCTCTGACCCCACCAGTTGGTGTGGTGAATCTAACCCGAGCTGGTGTGCTGAGTCTGGCCCTACCAGTTGGTGGGATCTAGCCTCACCCGGTGGTGTGGTGTACCTGGCCATCCCGGTTGCTGTGGAGAATTGCTGTCGAATTTGGCAAAAAACTGAGAAACGGAAAATTCATGCATGAACCACGTACATGACTCTGATGCACTTGGCCAATTCACGCGGTTCTTCCTGACGAGGCTACTGCGCAGAATCACAACACACGCTCCGAACCGAACGCGCACGTGAGCATAGTTGCCGGAGGGTCAGAATTGTTTTGCAAATTTCCGTGAATTTGTCTTCCTGGGCTCGTGCGCCACCAAGAATTTTCCGTCCCAAATCCGCGCCTTTCAGAATCTGACACCTGAGTCCATTCCGAGAGCGCAAAGCAAGTTTTGTACTTCTCATTCGAAACCAAATTGTCATGAGAGAATTTTGGTGTTTTTCACCCTATGGCAACAAACGGCCAAGCACGCATGTGACCCGCAAAAGTTCGGAACCACGGTTACAGGTTGCAGGTTGAAGCGCAACGAAAATCAACTCGCTTATTGACGATTGTGACTTTGTTCGGAAAACGAACCACAGTTGGGCAAGGAGTTCCACATTTATTGCTCGTTACATTGTACAAACGTATCACAAAGTACACATCACAAGTTTTCAAAACTCGCAAACTCAGGTTCGGTTCCTACTGCAGCAGTCGAATGCGTTAAGCCTCCGCAAAACACCAGCACCATCTCCATTGTATTTACACAAATTAAAACACAAAATATGCAGCATACCAAAACTATCCAATCAACTTTGGTTTGAATATGTATCAGGGATGATATGTGGGGATTTTGCCTCGTGTTTAAGAAAGTACGAGACGACAGACGAGCGGCACAGCGACTGACCACACGAATGACAAAATACGTCTCTACATGCAGACAGAAATCTTTTCAAATTGAAGAAACTTCAAAATCTTCATTCTTGTGTTTGTTGACCACTTTTGGTAATCATTTGAAAAGGTTCTCTTGTTCCTGGGTAGGATAAGGCACGATTCTAGGTCAACTTCTTCGTGGCAGCGGAAAAGTCAAGATTTTTGTGAGTTCTTTGAGCGTGGTAGAGCCTGATCTGGAGTAGAGTACAGCAACTCAAGACTTTTCCTGGTCTTGTAGTCACAAGAAACTGATTTGTCTTTCTGCAAACGTGCGCGCATTGTTCCATTTGGCGTTCCTTCTTTCCGAAACATTCGTCGTTCACACATGGGTTTGTCGTCCATTGCTGAACATCCTTCAGTTTGTGTGCTCCAAGATGCGAAGTTCGGATGGAGTCAGGGTGAGTGGATCAGGAAGGAAGGGGAATGTGTAGGGCAGGCACAGGACTGGGCAAGACAACACAGGCAGCACACCACACACTCGACTTTCTGAAAAAGGAACGAGACACGTGACGAAAAGGTACAGAAAAAAACATTGAATTTTCTTTTTTGTCCAAGATCATTTGGAGATATTTTGTCGGTCAGTCTCTGTTTCTCTTGTGTTACATGAACAGAAATCTTCGTGTTCTTCGGAGGTCTTTCTGAGTTGCTGACATTCCCCGAAAACCGTGTGAGAAAAAGTGCAACAGGAAATTAGACTCTGACTTCCGGCTCGGGTCGAGCCTCATGCCTTTCAGCATTCGTAATTCTCAAATTCAGATGGAAGCCCCGGACAGACCACTCACTGAATTTGAAACAAAAGCAGAGAAAAGAATGAATTTGCTCTGAAGTTGAATGTTTGGGTGAGTGAACTCTGTGCCTAAATGCACGGATTTTGTGATCAGTCCCACGATGCAACGGATGGAGGCTAAGAAGTCTACAGCTGCTTCAATAAGTTTTACACTTGCTATAGATCTCTAAAACTTGTGGATCTATGTGGCAACCAAACAACTGAATACGATGTTAATGGCAACAGAATGAAATGCAGATGTGAATATTCAATGCCAAATGAAATGTATGTTTTCTTACAAACATCCTCTCTCAGATTCAGGCCCCAAACTCTCCCTTTCATGAATGACTTGCTTCTCCTGTGGGGTAGAAATCACAGTCAGTCAAACATCTGCCACGCTCGGTGACGCACACCTTGGTCCAGAAGTTACAGAAAACAGATGTTCCAAATTTACAGATCCTTCTGAACACAAGGCTGCCTCAAGACCAGGGTTAAACTTTCTCGAAGCGTGTTCCACCAAAAGATCGCAAGTCGTTTCTGGCAGATGATTTGAAATTGAGAAACAGACCGAAGTGAGAAGGACAGATAAGTCACAGCGATCTAAAATTGCCAGGCATTTTCAGGTGACGTCTCTTTCGTCAGATTGCTGGGACCTTGGCTGGAGTTCCGTGTTTCGAAAGACGAATGGTGTGTTTGGCAAGAACGTCATCAGAGTCGCTTGGCACACCAATTCGCTCGGGGCATTTCTGTTCTTTTCGTCCGGTTGCGACGAGGCCAAAGCTGATAAAGCAAAGTTCACCTTCCGAAACTGGTGTGCCAGAGAGATTGCGAACATCCCTCTTCTTGTCAATCAAAAACATGAAGTTTTTTTACATCATGAACCAGCGAAAGGACACGAAGGTGTTTGGTTTCAAAAAAACTACCAAACTGACCGGGTGTCTGAGCGAATTGAAGCGAAAAATGTTGGATATTTATCTCAGTCTCCTGCCACAAGCCACAGAAAGTGAACAATTGTATGTACAACATAAAGGCTGTGGAGGAGCAGAAACAACAAAGTTTACAGGTCGCTGTAAGGCAGGTTAGGTTCCCAGGTCCCGGCCACAGCTTTAACGGGAGACACAGAGCCCTGCGGTTTGAACGGGGAGGCGGGGGCCTTTACGTGAGCAATGGGGGACTTCGCAGGGGGCATGCGGTGCTGCAGTTGCCCCGGGGCAGCCACAGGCTTGAATCCTGACGGCACGTAAGATTGCCCCGATTTGGCCTCGTGGAGCACTTTTTCAAAATCCAACTGCTGGGATTTCTGGGACACAAGAAAGGGGGCGTATTGGCTGGCGGAGCCGACCGAGTCGCCCTCCCCCTGGCGGATTAATTTGGCGAGGTGGGTGGATGGTAGCCCATCATCAGCGCCCCCTGGGGTTCTGTCCACAGGCACCATACCCTTGGCCTCCATGGCTCGGAGCTTGGACAGATGCCAAGATCTCGCGCCGCTGGCGTCGACCTCCACAGGTTCGCCAAAAGGCTGTGGAGCCTGGTAGTCCTCAACGGCTTGAGTCCCGTAGCGCTCTTGCCACGGACGGTGGATCTGCTCCAGAGGCATCCCCGTGTGAACCCCTATCTCCCGCAGTCCACCCACCTTCGGGATGTACCCATCAACCTGGGCCTGGGGCCTCGGGACTTGTGGAACAGACGGGGAGGTCATGTTGGGGATGGGCGGGGGAGGAGGGATGATCGGGGATTTGGGCTTGAATGCGGCAGGGGAGGTTGGTTTCGGGATAAGGGCAGAGGGAGACACAGGTTTGAGGATAGGAGCAGCAGAGGGAGGAGCCGGCATGATTTTGACCGCACCTGCTAGAGGAGCTGGAGGGGGAGGCGGCGGGGCGGGAGGTCCTCCGCCGGTCGCTGGAGCCGGTGGAGCCGCCGTTGGAGCTGAAGCAGTTTTCAGGGATGGCGGCACCGGCAGCGGGGGACCGCTGTGAGCCTCCACCACCTTCACAATCTGGATCTGCTCCACATCAATTGTCTCCTTCACGTCCACTTCCGGTTTCTTCACTTCCGCTTCCTTCACTTCCGGTTTCTTCGCATCTGCGGCTCGATCTCCGGGCAGTTCACTCGCCTTGGTTGCTTCAGGCTTCGTTTCCTCAGCCTTTGCAGCTGCTTCCTTGGGTGCTTCCTTCGGAGGTTCTGGCTCTTTGGGTTTCTCAGCCTTTTTCTCGGGTTCAGGCTCTTTGGCGGGAACAGGAGGAGGAGGAGCCTGGTGCCAGGGCGCGGCCGGGTGGTCGGGCGAGTTGGGCACGTGAAGATCCTCAGGGAACTGGGTGTGGGCCAGGATGGCCTTCTCCGCGATCTTGACGGTGGGTTTGTTGGGCAGAGGCTGCACCGTGTCCCCGAAGGTGGGGAGGGTCGCCAGCAGGTTCTGAAGCCTCCGCAGCTCGCTGGACAGGTCGTTGCACTGGACCCTGGCGCTCATGACCAGGTCCCTGCCTTTGCTCTGCGAGCGGCGTCTCCTTCTCCTGTCGCACTCTTCCATGACGTCAGCAGAGGGCGCTTTCTTCGCCGTGTGCTCCGGGACGTACACACCGGAAGCGAGAGAGGACGCGATGACCGAACCCATCCCAGAGAAGTAAAACAGAGTGTTGTAGAACTCCTCGGGAATGGGTTTGAACTCCCGGCCCGGTTTCGTGGACTCGGTGAAGGTTTTCTTCATGATGACCTCCTTCTCCCCCTTGACCTCTGCAGGCTTCGCTTCGGTGATGGCTGCAACTTCCTTGTCTGTTCCTGCAGCTGGTTTTGCTTGAGCTGGGGCAGCCTGGGGCTTGGCAGCTGCAGGGGCGGCCTGCTGTGCAGCAGGGGCAGCTTTTCCTGCAGGCGCCGCCGCAGCAGCACCGGGGGCTTTTGCAGCCTGCCCCTTTGCTGCAACAACGGTTGCTGCCTCCTGCACCACCGCCTTGGCCATGGTTGTTGCGACCTTCTGTGCTGCGGCCTGAGCAGGAGCTTTGGCACCTGCAGGAGCCTGGGCCGCTGCAGGGGCTTTGGCTGCAGGAGTTGCAGCAGCAGGAGCTTGGCCTGCAGGGGCTTTGCCACCGGCAGCCGGTTGCACCTTCACCGTCTCGGTCTTGGCCACAACCAGCGGCGCGTTCGCCTCAGCCTCAGCGCTGATGTCGACGTCGGGCACGCCGGTCGCCAGAGCCGGCTTCGCCGCGTCCTTCGGTTGCGCAGCAGCAGCCGGCGCTGCCTTCGCCGCTGGTTTGGCCTCCGCCGGTTTGGCTGCTTCTGCTGGCTTCTTTTCAGCCGGTTTTTCGTCCTTCTTCACCTGCAAGTGCCGAACAAAATGTGTTTCAGAAAATCCACAGGTAAAAGGATCACTGCGTGTTCCACAGACATGCACGCGTGGATAACCGTGGAATAGACAGGACCATCACCAAGGGTCATCAATCGACCGCCTCGCTGACGTGAAAATGTAGAAACACCACTCCAAGCAATGTGTTTTGCAAACGTTCCCTCCCTCATGACAAAAGAGTTCTGCAGAACAAGAAGCACAGAAAGAACCGCGAGTCAGAGTTTGTCACCTCAGGCTTCTTTTCCTCTGGTTTCTTCTCAGGTTCTTTCTTCACCTCCGCTTTCTTCTCTTCCGGTTTCTTCGCCGGTTCTTTCTTTTCCTCTGGTTTCTTTTCGTCCTTTTTCACCTGAAAAATCATCGGAAAATGTGCATTTTCGGACAAAACAAAATGACTCAGTTGGTTCAATGACACGCTTCCCAGGACATCAAGCGATCAGAAAATTTGGCGAGACTCAGTTTTTGCAGTCATTCTGCGCTGCGTACCTCGGGTTTCTTTTCCTCGGGCTTTTTCTCAGGTTCTTTCTTCTCCACCTTCTTCACCTGCAAAACTTTCAGAGTCAGTTTCCTTTCCTCTGGAAGTGGAACATTGACTGCATGTAGTGTGCACTGCAAATTGGACGTCGGACGAGCACATCACGACAATGGTTCCATGACTGGGCTCTTTCCGCAACAATTCTTGTTTGGCCAGACAGAATAGTCACTGACAAAATGCACGGACAGAAGACAAGGTTTTTGCATGGCAAAAAATATGAGGACACCAAATTGACATTTCTCGACACTTAGTATTGACAAAGAAAATCGGGTGACAAAATTGTGGGTCTTGGATACTGTGACCAAAAACTGAAAGGGGCAGCAAAACAGGCTCTTGTGGGCACAAAATTAGATGTACGTTTTTCACTCTGTGAAAATGTTCTCTCTGTTGGTGTCTTTCAGAACTGGACAAACGGTTACCTCTTCTTTGTTTTCCTCAATCTTTACATCTTTTGCTTCTGGTGTTTGCTCGTGTTTGTCGTCAGTAGGCTTCTTTTCTTCAGCGTTTTCGTCTTTGCTTTGCTCCTTTGTCTCAGATTTTGCTTCCTCTTTTTCCTTGGCTTTTGCAGGCTTCTGTTCATCTGTTGGTTTTTCTTCCTTCTTTGTTTCAACTTGTGCCTTTTCTGTCTTTTCGGACTCATTCTGCTCGGGTGCCACAGTCTTCAGTTCTTCTGCATGCTTTTCGTCCTTTTGCGATTCAACTTTGGTTTCATCCTTCTTTTCTGGCTCTTTTTTCTCTGGTTCTTTCTTTTCCTTGCTGGCTGTGTCTTCTGGTGGTTTCTTCTCAGCCTCTTTCTTGGCTTCATTTTTCTCTTGGTCTTTCTTCTCTGGCTCTTCTTTCTTTGTTTCCTTCTTTTCAAGCTCCTTCTTGACTTCAGATTCTTTCACCTTTTTCTTCTCTACAGTTTCTTTCTCTTCTGTCTTTTCCATCGACTTCTTTTCTTCTTTCTTTTCCACCGACTTCTTGTCTTCTTTCTTTCCTTCTGGCTTCTTTTCTTCCTTCTTTTCTTCCTTTTTCTTCTCTTCTGTCTTCTTTTCCACTGATTTCTTTTCGTCTTTCTTCACCTGAACGGGAGAGACGAACAACTCACGTGCTCAAAGACTGATCCACAACTTTCCTCTGTTCCCTTGGAATGTTAATTAAGACAAAATTATATCAGGGACAAAATACAGCGTTTTAGACGACAGAAGGATGGTGGACGCTCTCTGATCAGAAGGGGTCAAGCAACGTGACTTCTTCAAAACGATACGAACAACAGAGAGTCAAGACAACTCGTTTTTGCCACCAGATACAGGCAGACACTGGGGTCAAATTTGACATCATTTGACAAAGAGTGACAGTCAGTTCCAGTTGTCATTGTTTGGGTGTGAGTCTGTGCAGAAAGTGCACGGGGAAATGAAAGCTGCTTTGCACGGATGTGCGTTTTGCACGCACTCGCACGCAGAAAGAAAAGCACAGAAGAGGAAAAGCGCAACTGACAAACACCATACCTCAGGTTTCTTTTCCTCGGGCTTTTTCTCAGGTTCTTTCTTGACATCTTTCTTCACCTCTGCCTTCTTTTCCTCTGGTTTCTTTTCAGGTTCTTTCTTCTCGTCTTTCTTCACCTCTGGTTTCTTTTCCTCCTTCTTTTCTGGTTCCTTCTTGGGCTCCTCCTTCTTCTCGACTGATTTCTTCTCCTCAGTCTTCTTTTCTACTAATTTCTTTTCTTCTGTCTTCTTTTCTATTGACTTCTTCTCCTCTGTTTTCTTTTCTATCGATTTCTTCTCCTCTGTCTTCTTGTCTACTTTTTTCAAGCCGGATTTCCTGTACAAAAGAACATCGTGATCAGCATCTCAATTCATTGTCAAAGACAGAAAAGTGAGCATTCCTCTTGGGGAAACAGGGACCTTTCAATTTTAGACCGCTTTGGGGAAAAGCGGAGGACAGTGCCTCTGCCATGAACGTGGTCGCACAGGAAATGTTTCGCTCTTTCCTAATTCAGGTCAAACAAACCACAAGGACTTGGACAGGTGTTTGACAAGAGCGTACTCACAGGTCAGTGAGCGACTCCTTGCGCTTGTCGTTGTCTCCCGGTTTCCCCGGCTTCTTGAGCTTCACGTCTCCAAATGGGGACGGTTTCTCTCCCGCCCCGCTCAGCTTCCGCTCTCCTGCGAGGGAAGAAAAACATGTGGGTCTGCAAAACTCGCATCGAGAGAGGCAAACGAAAACCACAGTATTTTGGTGGGTCTGTTTCTTGATTGCAACAAACAAACCCGAAGCAGGTACCTGGTTTTTTCTTTGCATCATCCATCTTTTCGTCTTTCTTTTCCTCCTTCTTCTCAACCTTCTTGTCTGCGGGTTTTGCGTCCTTCTTGTCGTCCTTGGGTTTGGGTTCGTCTTTCTTCTTGTCGTCTTTGGGCTTTGGCTCTTCTTTCTTTTTGTCGTCTTTTGGCTTGGCTTCGTCCTTTTTCTTATCGTCTTTGGGTTTCACTTCGTCCTTCTTCTTGTCGTCCTTCGCTTTCTCTTCTTTTTTCTTCTCCTCTTTCACGTCCTTCTTCTTGTCATCTTTTGGCTTTTCGTCCTTGATTTCAGCTTTCTTCTTGTCTTCTTCCTTGGTCGGCTCTTTCTTCACGTCGTTTTCCTTCTTTTTGTCGTTGTCTTTGTCAGGCTTTTTCGTCTGTGAAAAGAAACAATTTTTCCAGTCAGGTATCTTTCAGACGAAGGACAACTCACTTTGACAAGTTTCCATCACTGTAGCAGTGGCCATGCTTGTCTTGTGTTTTCTTTTATATCATTTGCGTACGAAGCCATGCACGTAATTTACGCCCAATGACACACGGCAATCATCAAGAGTACGTCTACGAATTATGTTCTGTGACAACGTACATCTATCTACACTGCATCAGTGAACCAGTCTACAAGCGCGGCGCGGCGCGGCATGAAATGCGAAAAGCCACAAGGACAGCTGTTCGAGCACCTACCACCTTCTTTAGACTCGGTCTCTCCTCTGCCTGGGGCCCGTTTTTGGCACCTCCTATACTCAGCTTTCCGACCTGGGCAATGCACAAGCCACATACAAACAGTCCATACACGCGAGAGAGACTTGAAGCATTTGAACCAGTGTGGTTGGAACCGTCTCCAAAACAGAACATGGCTCAACACCAGATCCCTTCGTTTCAGACACTTTTATGGGTGTGGCGGGGGCGGGGGTGAACGCTCAAGCGACCACAATATATATGATCTCAATTTCTCTTCGAATGCTTCAAGTGACTCAAGTTCAGTCAATCCACGTTCGCACCACAGTAACAAACGCTGCTTTACACAGACGCTGTACAGAGGAGCAACATGCGAAGGCTGACGTCCGATCGCGCGTGTCACGTATTCAAAGAACAACCACGTTTACCATGGACACACACCAGAAACAGCCGCACACTGCAGCGCGAGCGAGCGACTAAACTCTACTCGCACACAGGCAGCGAAAAAGTCCCACGGAGGAACGGAAGCGGAAATAACATGAACCACCAGAATATGGCTCAAAATTGAACGTTGTGACGAACACGGAGAAAAATTTTGGAGATACATTTGGTAAAATGGATTCAGGCAACTTGCGCTGTTCGCCTTGAGGAGGAAAGACAGAGAGAACAGGATTCGTCGCAGACGTCGTTTCAACACAGGCCACCGGAAGCGACATGGACGCGCGTGGAACTTTCTACCACCAGAGGGCGTGTGTGAGGGAAGTACGTTCCGCGCATACCTTTTTCGCAGGCACAGGAGGCCCCTTCTTGACGTCCCCGTTGCCTGCTTTTTCCTGAAGTTTCTTCAGGCGATCCTTGGCGCTCCTGAAACACGCAGGAAAACATTAGCACGTGACATCTGTGATCCAGACCAGCATCGGGTCCAACGAATGCGCGGTTGGGTCAAGAAATTGGAAAATTTTGTGCTGGGTGATGTCGTTTGTAGTTTGAACAGTTGTGCGCACAAAAAGGCGATACGCGTGTCACATGAAGCGACGAACTTCAGTTTTGTTGTTTTCCAGAGTGAAAAGACCAAGATTATACAGTCGTGTGTGTGTGTGTGTGTGTGTGTGTGTGTGTGTGTGTGTGTGTGTGCCTGTGTGTGTGCCTGTGTGTGTGTGTCCGTGTGTGTGTGTGTGGTGTGTGTGCGCACGTGTGTGCGTGTGTGTGTGAGTGTGTGTGTGCAAGTATATATGTCCGTGCGTGGACGCGCTGCACGGCAGCATGGTGCTTTCTGATGACAGAATGGCTGAAAGCCAGTGCGCTATTCATTGGGGACACAACTTCTGGTCCAAGGCGCTTCCTGTTTGGACATCTTGTCTGCAGTGCGTTATTGTATTCACAAACAGGCATGCAACATGAAGAACATCTACATATGAACAAAAGTACAGTGCATTGAAACACAAGAAAATTAAACGAGTGTTGATGTCAGAAATGACTGGGGAAAATCTCACTGTTGAAACCGATCTCTCTCCCTTTGATGAAATGCCTTTGAGGAGCATCTGTCGCAAGTGGTAGTTTTCATGCATTGACTTCACTCACCCTGTGAGGCAAGACTCAAATCTCACTCACTCGACTCTCAAGACATCACGGACTCGTTTTGCAACATGTGTGCAAAACCTCCACCACAAAACACGTGTATGAATATCATCAATTCAAACAAGGCCATCCACACAAATGCACACATAAGTCACATTTATGCAAAGTTTTTCAAATTTTGCATGTCGTATCACACACCTCGTGCACTACTTACATTCCATACATGATTGGAGCTTTGATATGCGCGCTCTAAATGTGATCTGAGTACTGAACGAGAAGGTCCTTTTGAGGGCAGCAGATACTCAGAGCTTGAAATGCATGCGTACAGCAGCAGCGACAGCTAATGAGCGACTAGCTTTGCATGAGTCTGTGTACCATCGCAGCCGCGTGTGAGTTCTGAAAAGATCAATGTACAAGGAAAGTTAAATGCAATGTTTGATCGAGTACGAGGCGAATTGGCTGAACCAGACGAACAAATCTCTGAAGTCCAGCAAGAACGAACAGGCTGGTGTCCGTGCTCAGACGGTGCACAATATTGTTGCAAACAAAAACATACCAAAATGTACAAAACGTATGCATTCTGCAAAATGACTGAAGCGTTCTAGTCTTTGCAAAAAGGAGACAAAAGACTCAATATGCATCAAAATCAAGAAAGACTTGGACAATCCTCAAAATGGCTTTCGTCGCGAAACAAGAAATGCAACGAGGATGATTCGCGCGATCTCAACTGCGTGAGAGTGGATGAAGTCCAGGGAATGAGTCCAAACAGAAGTGCGTGAGTCTTTTGACCATTCAACCTCAATCAATCCAATTGAGTACCATGTTGAGCAGAACCTCTCTGCAATCAGACGTGAGGTTCGTGAGGTCCTATTTTTGTTGTATTGCGCACATTGCACAGAAAGTCGGTGGTTGGCTGGTGTGGCTTCGAGCACATTGCGGAGACCCTTGCCAAGGAATTCGGCGGTGTGAGAGTCTCTTGTGTTTTGATAGATACTCGAGCAACAAGCAAGAATCTGCTCTCGCCGCTTTAATCCCAATATGAACCCAGCACAGAGGCGATGATCCTGTGAACTTCGTACAACATTGACAGGCTGTTGCCACAATGCAGATGTTTTGACTTTCTGGTGGGAACAAATTTCTTCAGGGGGAGTCAGTAGCTTTGGACCCTGGGACCGGCTGGCTTCCTGGACCTGCTCACTTGGCACGAGGCCCTTGTTTTGAATCACGTCACCGGGTGAAGGATGTCTTTCTCATTGTGGCCCTGTCGGTGGACCAAGTGTGGAACACAATGGCGAGTTTTAGCAACAACTGACTTTCATTGAGTCCGGTGCCCCAATTGCCAGTTTAGTGACACAGATGGTCAAATTTGCCCTTCACAGCCAACAGCAGGTGACCAAATGGTACTTATGTCACTGATCTGGCCATTGCGGCACGCCCGAAAGGACCGGCCGTATTTGCTAAAAGTCCCCACTCAGAAAGGGAGAAAACACCACAACTGAGATGTGTGCCTGTGTGTACGAGTGTTTCAGGTTGATGCCACGAAATCTGAAAAATAAGATCCATTTATCGCGAAGCCATCACCGTAAACTTGCACAGGTATTCCGCGATCGCTTTGGTCTGAAAAGCGCGGCGCTCTCTCGTGCAGAATGAATTGTTCACAGTTTCTCACCTTGACTCAAGCTGGGCTGGTTCTGCGCTTTATCGTCTGAATGCTGCGATTCCGATCTGTCCATGCACACCCACAGCAACTTCGGCTCCACCAGTGCTGAAATCTGGAAAATAGAACAAATGTTCTTGGGTTCACAAGGAGACACACACATGTTCACTCTCAAAAGGATGTCTTTGAGAGGTACGTCTCCAATTTCTGGTTCTTGGCCTCGGAACCAGGGTGTGTGTGCACGTGCGACGCGCACAGGAAAGAGTTCTCACCTGCACGGTTGAAAATAATGAAGAATGCAACATGGCCCCAAAAGAACTTTCACACAGGCAGCTTTCATTCAGACACAGCAAGGACCCCTGCAGTACGCTGCTGACCATCGCGAAGACAAAAGATTCTTATTCTGTGTTTTCAAGGAAGAACTGAACACACAATAATATCCTTTTCATCGACTTGAAAAATGACAGTCAAGTTGGAAAAAAAGCTTAGTTTCAGGTTCCCAACACATTGTTGTACCAACTTCCGGAGACGTCAACACAGGTGAATCAAAAGATTGAAATTCCCGATGTTTTCAAGATTTGGTCACACCACATCTCAGTAAAATGATGTTGTCAGAAGGACAGAGGGGCATATTCATTCCTCCAGGATAAAGCCAAGCAAACAGTTGGGCGGCAGTGACTACAGGAGATCAGCAGGAGGCGACCTGCAGCCACCGCGGATCTGATGAGCTCATTCAGAGGCGTCAACATGAATTATGACGTCGAGCTGAACGTTGAACGATGAGCGTTTACGTTTCCTGTGTTTGTGTTTCTGATTGCTTTTCAAAAAGACAAGGTGTTCTCACGTTGAATGTGCAGAGCTCTGAGGACGGTCTTGATCGCCTGGGTGAAACAATGGAGAAATAAGGTCGACTTCAAAGAAGAAGAAACCAAGCTGCTCTCTTGGGACAAAGTCTCACACAGAATCACTGAACACAGAATCAAACTCAAGCATTTCTTTTGCACATGAACATGCCAGCTTCCACAAAAAGTTCGGTGCAGACATGATACAGGCCCAGTCTGAAATGTTCACAGTGCATCCAATGTGAAAATCAGCTGAGAAGAATAGCTGTCTGACCTTTGCCAGCAACACGAAGTTAGACCAGAGAATTGCTTATGCTAAAGTTCAACAGAAGCACTTACACGAGGCACGATCACGTCAGGAAGAAACAGAGACTTCAGTGTGTGGGAGCCAAATCTCCGACCGTCCTCCTCAGAGAAGTTGCACAATTCAATACCCTAGCTGAGGAGCCTACATGGACTCTTCCTGCTTGTCGCCATCTGTGGTGGTGTAACGTGGTGGAGACACAGGCGTTTCAAGATGCCTCCCTGTGGTCTCTTCACCTTGCCGTTGTGGAGAGACCTTGGCAATTCTCCACCCACAAGCTCACTCACAAAAACAGACCTAATTTCTTCCTTTCTGTTGAAAGGTGTCGCTGGTTGGTACTTTTGGTTGATCTTTCTTGGAGGAAGAAATTGTGTCCATGTTGTGAAGAGAAAACAACGCAAATGGACCCTTGAACAGACGAACTGTTTCTGCAAGATGCGTTTCCACAACACCCCTTTTGAAGTGTGACGTGTGGGAATGTTTCCTTTGAAATCCGCAAGGAGGAACGCTCGTTTTCACCGCACCACAACACCTGGATGTTGGATGAGACATGCAGAAAGCCCAAGATCCACGTGAAGCCACGAGGGAAAGATTGGGTTCCTTGCATGTTCTTCGCATGTGAACCTGGTGCAGCCTTCCCTGATCAGCGCGCGAACAACCAGTCAATCGAATCTCCACTACACGAGGCTCTAATTCCGGCCGAATGGTCACATTAACAGGTTGTACTTCACTCCGCACTCTCAGCGACCCGGAGTGCCTCATCCCGCCCAGTCAACGGGATCCAGGGGCGTGTGCTGCACGTGGGTGAAGTGATTCCAGAAGCCCACAAGACTCGTACCTCTCAGGACATTCTCAACTGGACACCAAGACGCGAATCATGTAACATGTGATTCCAGCAAAACGGTAGACTCCCACGGAATCAGCTCCTCACCTGGATACGAAAACGCAAATCGTGGTTCTGTGAACAGAAACACGCAAAAAAGGGTGCACCTCCCAGAACCATGCACATGAGGTTCTGTCAGAGTTTGCATGTTCAGAGAGATCGCTGCTCACTGCAACAGAGCAATGGTGTCTGCGAGTCAGGTGTTGCACGGAAGGAAGCAACCACCCTTGTCTTACAGCTTGCTTGCACACACACACACACACACACACACACACACACACACAACATTGAACGAGAACCTCGTCTTCAGACTCACCACAGCGTAAATTCCCGCGGTTCAAACCCGCACACACAGTTTTCTGGTTCTCTCAGAGTCAGCGTGGAGCCCCGGGAATCCTACGCAGCATCGCTCATCTGCCTCCCGCTCCGACGGACGTGTCGACATCGAGGAACGCTGCAGCCTGCACCTCGTGCCCTCGTGTTATTTCAACAGCTTCCGCGGGTAAAACGTGGCTGCCGACAGATAACCGTCGGAAAACGGCATGTCCTTTGCCCTGTGATCTCAATGAGAGGGTTGTTTGCTCTTTTGAATCTTGAGTCGTTTGGGTGTTTGTGCAGATGCATGATTTGGCATTGGTCCTCAGGCCACAGAGTGAGGCAAGGAAATGACCGGAAGCGAATTCGGTTGACGACTCTACCTTGGGTGATCAGACCTGACGCTAAGTCCCCAAACTCAATGGATAAACCAGAGAGAAACTTGGTCAATGTCACGAGGTTGTCCTTGGTACAGAACAGCCTTTCATTCCGTGGAGTTCTAAACACTTCACCCCATCTGCCATATGAAGCGAACATTCGTGTTCATGCATGTCACTGACTTTCAAGGTCGAGCAGGCAGACGTGGACTTTCAGCGGCAAACCCCCCAGCAGCGTGAACCCTCCGTGTGTTATCAAACACACCCAGCCGAACCACTGCAACAGCGTTCATAATCCAGTTTGATGCGTGAGATGGGACTGTGTGTGGTGAACTCAACCTGGACTCGGGAGCGTTCAGCTGAGCAATCACGGAGGATGTGCTCGTTAATAGGTTTTGGCAGCCTCACCAAAGCAACACAGACAGCTTTTGTTCTGATCATATTCACATTATTCACATTCCGTTCTATATCAGTTTGAAAATAAATCATCGGCTGACCCTGAGACAGGCCTCTCTGTAAAAACGTCTTTTCAGCGTCAATTCGGTGTGGCGAAGCAAGGCGTCTGCGTTTTCACAGGGTTTGTCTTGGCACAGGTACAAGTGTCTAACCTTTCCCTCACCACAACAACCACTGCTTTGAGAAAAACATGAACGACTCACTGAAACCCTGTCCATCTCTGACTGCTACCTTGAAGCAGAGTTCGCCGACAGAACCAACGATAAGTTAATGGGCGTGAGACATTCAGCAAATTTGTGAGCATAATTGGGGTGGAACTGAGCACGGTGAAACGAGTCGTTGCGCGTTCACTGCATCTGTCAATTCAATTTGATGGGAATCAAAACAGTCCACTGTGGTGTCAGCGGGAAATCACCATCACCGGCTGCCTACCGTCTCCAGGGCGTCAGGCTCCGAGGGTCGGGTCACGTGGAGCCCGCAGCCCGAACCAGACCGTCACACGTACAGGCCGAGAGCTCAACCCAGAAGCCCATACGTGAGGCCTGAACGGTCACTCGCTCATCAGAAGTGGACCGAGCTGGTCTTGCGACCTTGGCTCCAGACACAAGACTCAAAACAAAGGAAGACTTTGCATCAATGAAAACGTGAAAATGAGACTTGAGTTGACAGTGTGCAGCGACACTGTCAAGCGCCACGCCTCGAGCAGAAACGGGCCAAATTCAGATGACATCTTCCACTCCATGTAAAACGAGCCAGAAAACTTGTGCCAATTGCGATATCAATTTCACTGAGTGATTACGTAAACCAGAAACAGACACTCAGACCCAACACCTGAGAAACACGAGGGCTCTTGATCCAGCACGGCTCCTGTGAATTGCATGACGCAGATACCTGTGCAGACTCTGTACACGGAGAACCTCTCAGACATCACAGTCAGAGTTTAGTACACGGAGCCAGGGACTGCATGCAGGAAACTAAAGGTAGTTTCAGAAGCGGCAGAAGATAGCGGTTTTCGCATTGGGTGACGCGCGGTCGTTTTCTGGGCTGACGTCAAAAATTCCACCATTGGGTGCAATGTTAAAATTTGACGCCGACGTCAAAAATACGACCGCGCGTCACCAATGTGAACACCGCCACTGATCTCGTTCTGCTGCGTGTTTTGCAGAGCTTACCTCAAACAATGGGTTTCATTTCTACCTCTTGAGAGAAGTACGGATCGAGCTTCGACCAACCTTGAACAATAACGCCTGTTACCTTTGCGTTTTACGAGGTGCCCTGTCGACACAGAGTACTACAGGGTCATATCTCTGGGAGAATTGCAGCGCTCACAAGTCTAATGAGTCCTGCAGGGCTCCTGTCTCTGTCCGTACTGCAGGGCTGACATCTGAGAAATTGGTGCAGAGCTCACGTTTCTGTGAGTACTGCATGTGCAGGGCTCACAGTGAGTCCTGTATGGCATGTGCCTGTGCGTCGCGTAGGGCTGAAGTCTCTGTGAGTATTGCATGGCTTATTTCTCTGTGGGTTCTACAGGACTCACATCTACTTCAGTACAGCAGGACTAAGGTCTGTGCATGAGTACATGAACAACAAAAGGGCTCACATCTGAGTACTACACTGCTCAGATCTGTGGCAGTCACCTCTGTGAGTACTGCGGAGCTCACATCTGTATCTGTACAGCAAGGTTCAGGTCTGTGAGTACAACAAAATGGCTCACACCTGAGTTTTGTGCGTGTTGCATGTCTCACGTCTCTTCGAGTATTGTTCAGAGTTCAGAAACACTCAGATTCCAGAAATCAACCATCACGAAACTCCCTGCCACCCAAAAGAAGGACGCAGTGTGAGCACAAAAACGTCAATGTTTTGAGAATTACGTAACAAGCAAATACAGGACCCTGTGCAATTGCAGTGTCCTGTCCCCCTTTTCCGCTCATGGGTGGTCACAAAAGCTGTGGAGACAAGCAAAAGTTCTGCAATCCAGCACGATCTCCTTCCAGCTGATGTATAAATTATGTCACTCGTATCTTCACCATTGACATCGTTCTGGCCTGGCAGAGCGCTGGTATCCTTGATAATAGCCAAGCTTTGCGCTTCTCAATGGAGCATCTGTACACAGCTTCGGGGGCGAAAGCAGATTCAGCTATCTGATACACAAAACATATGGACAGCACACATGATGGAAGAGAGGCAACACCTTGAACTAACACTACTGACTTGAGCGCCGTTGTTCATTGTTTCGGTTCAGGGGTAAGAAAATGTCTGTTGGTCATGATAAAGAGGTGTGTCTGGACTCAGCTTCGTGAGAATATGTTCTGTAGTTCCTGTTTCTTCATTCTGAATTTGAACCAAGCCCATTGACGCGCGTGTTTTCGCCACTCGAATCTTTGGCTTCAGAACCACCGCAGTCAATTTCTGGTACGTGGAGACCTCAACGTCAACATGTATCCTGAAACCTGTGTGGATCCTTGTGTGTGTTGTCAAACCACTGTGGAAACAAACAACACTTGTGCAACACCAGAATGCGGGTGAAGGTGCCAGCTGACACAGATCCTTGTGATCTCAATGGGGGTTTTCCTGAGTTGTCTTCAAAAGATCAAAAATGTGTCGCCAACCGCACACAGCATCTCAGTGTTCATCTCCGTGCACCCGCGACGAACGCATTTTGCCGCAAAAGACCTGACATGGTTGGAGCACCACAGGAACTCTGCCATGGTGACCCACCTTTGGTTCTCACGATGGAAACTGAAAGCGATAATGGACCGGAAATCCGGTGCAGGCATTGACGCGAGATTGTTGATAGATCTGCACACACACGTGGGGAAAATGCTTGAGCATGTCAGAATCGGCTGGACCTTGGTGCAACTTCTCTGAAAGATGCTGTGTGGAATGGGATGTTTTCAACAGACCTGCGCCCAGGTCATGCACACATGTGCACTGCGTGTCTTCGATCATTGAAACAGGACCCGTCCACTTGAGAGTCGCAAATTCATTGGCAGCACGTCCACTTTATCCAGAATTGGAGGGAGACTGGGTCAACCAGGTCCTGACTGAGGTCAAGCTCTTGCGTCTGTAAACAAATATGGAGGGTCAGACCCCAGACTCCCCACCTGGACCCACTGCACACCACGTTCCTGACGCACTCGCGGCATGCACACAAAAACCTGTCCTGCATGGTGTCTGACGCAAGGACAGGTACATGCTTACTGGCCACGAACGTTTCAGACTCTGCCTCTGCTTTCTTCTTGATCACCATTCTGGCTGGAAAGATGACTCAATTCCACACGAAACACTCCCGCGCACCGCGGCGTGTGTTCTGTCGTCTGGTCACAGGAACCATTTCTGGAATCTCCCTCGTCAAAAGTGACAGAACCGAGGGTTGCGGGTCGGTGGAGTCTCGATGCCACTTGGTGCAGAAACACGACTCTCTCGGTGGAGTTACCGTGTGTACACATCACATTTATGTCAGCACTCGAGGAATAACTCTCAGTTATTCCTGATACTCATTGCGTTGCAGCGGAAGCGAGTGGGTATATCTATCTATTGATTCAGTCTCCATGGCAACTAATAGCAATACTCACTCTTCCTCAGGTCACATCGGCATGTAATACGTCCGTAGTGAGCTGCTAACGAATTGCGAGGAACTTCTTTCAGGTGTGTGGGGAGTAAACATTGCTTATTGGTTGATTCGCAATCATTCTGGAGTCTGAGCCCCCGACCAATTGCCAGGTGAAGGAAATGCAGGCAAGGTGCAACTGATAGAGAACTCAACACCAGGGCCGGGTGAGCGGGATCAAATTGTGTGTGTTGGCACCAGGGTTCTGCCTGTGGACGGACACGGACCTTCCGGGGAGGAGGTCACGAGAGTAAAGGCGATTCTGTGTGCGCGGTCCTCCGGGACCGAACTATATTCTCCTGCTGTGACGAGGCGGGGAGAGTGTTGTGGTGCTGGCGAGTGTTCTTTCGTGTGTGTGTGTGTGTGTGTGTGTGTGTGTGTGTGTGTGTCGAGTGTGTGTGAATCTGTGTGTGGGGGGCACGGGTTGCAGTCGCCTCGAACACTGTCAGGAAACCCTGTGTGTGTGTGTGTGTGTGTGTGTGTGTGTGTGTGTGTGTGTGTGTGAACGAGCATGTGTGTGTGCCTGTGCGTGTGTATGCGTGCCCACGTGACGAATGTTGTTGGTATCAGGGCCCTGCCTAAGGAATGGCACAGACCATGCCTTTGAGGAGGTCGCCTGAGATCCTGTGTACTCTCCTTCTGAGCAACAGGGCACCATTTTCAAGCGTGCGACTGCAAGTTCTGACTGTTTCAAGCACGATTTCAAACATCGTGAGAGGTTGCCCCAACCGGAAGAGAACCCTCTCCATTGGGTAAACTTCCGGCGTCTTGATTCTCCCATACCGTGCTCACGCACAGCTGAAGCAGGGTGTGGGAACTGTGGTCATACATCACAAAACTGTTTGTCGAAATGATTGCTCTGTTTCCGCACTGAGCATCAATTTCTCGGCGCGGTCTGGTTTGAGGTGCGTAACACGTGGAGCATCTGATCCTGATAAAAGATAATTGATCACCACGTCTGGGGATCCTTCGGTGTAAACTGCAGGCTCAGGAGTGAGCGTGTGCGCCAGAATCCAGGATTGGGGTCACGGAGCCGACACCTTTGGGGCCTAAAACTCCTCTTGACAAGATGTCATTGCAAAGTTTTTGAAAGCGTACCTGTGGCCAAAGTTCAAGGGGTAAATTGATCCTTTTGGGGGGTCGGGAGATCAGCACAAAAAGTACGAATCATTGCTGTGCACCGAGCTGCACGTGCAGTTCGTCCTCACAAAATTTATTAGGAAATTCACTTCTTTTGATGGACAATCAAATCTTTATGCTGAGAACATCGATTTTGCAATGTTCTCTCACCTTCTCGTCTTCACTTTGGGGATTCGCTTGCTCAAACGTTCTGCTTGTGTTTTGGGGTCAAAGCTGAATTGTCTGGGTTTTCAATGAGTTCAGTTGCGTCGGCAATCAAATGTGCAGAACCTGCAGAACTGAGGAAAGAGCTGTGCCTTGTCTTGCCCATGACCTCTCTTTGCAAAGAATACCTCCCAAATGATCAATTTAGTCTCAGCTCCTGTTTGGCCCACGGTTGTGTGCACTATTCCTGATTTCGATCCATTGCACACACGCACGCACAGAGACCACACACACTACAGCACACCACACACACATACCCCGGACACACACACACACCACACACACATATACCCTGGACACACACACACACACAAACATACCCCGGACACACACACACACACACACACACACACACACAGAGCAAGAGCACTGACAAAGTTGTTTGTTCACTGCAACTATGTTCACATTGTGTTCTTGAAATTGTTGCAAAGTTTCCATCATTCATAAAGCCTCAGAGGTTCAAAACTTGTTTGACAAAAATGCAGCGGTTGTTTTTGCTGATCGATGCCCAATAACTGCTTTCAAGTTTTGCAGGAATCCAAACTCTGCATGTCACTGAAAGCATGTTCTTCAGAACAGCAAGTTTGTTGGTAAAGAAGCGAGAAGTCCGTGCACAGCGGGGATTGTGCAGAAATGTTCAGGCTTCACCTCACTGCAGTGCAGGACTGATGGAAGTCGGTCATCTAAATGGGGAAACCGTTTGAATGCTCGAGCAGGTTTGGACGTCGAATGCACGCAAAACGAGGAACGAGATTTGAACGAGAGGTACAAAACTAAAGAGCCTTACCTGAAAGTGCAGAATGCAATGGAAATGAGACTTGTAAATCCAAGGCGAAAGAAAGAAGTGAGAAAAATCCCAAGTATCTTGGGTGGTAGAGTTTCTCAGTGGAAGAAAGCTTCGAAAATAGTAAAGAAAAAAGAGCAAAGCAAAGCTGTATGGGCGGTGTACGCATGGGCGGTAGGAAGCTGCTCACCGGGTTGGTTGCGACGGAAGCGGTTGTACGCTCTGAAACTGCTCCGCTCCAGGCAACCGACCCTCGAGTGAACCTCCGCTGCGATCAGTCAGAGGACTGTATCAAATGATTTGGGTTTTGTTCGGGAAAGACAATGATGGGGTCACAGGGGAAAGGACTGATTCTGTTTGACGCCATGTTTCATTCTCAACATCTTTTCTTCAGGATTCACGCTTTCTGCCGCTTCTCGCAATTTCCACAGACACGCAATTCTCGCGATCACCAGTTTAATTTGAAAAGCTTTGAATTTCTCACTCTCAAGACCCCATGCAGAGCGAACAATCCAAACGCAAAGACTTTTCTATTCGCTTGCACACCCAGGTTTTTCAGCGTGCGCACAGCTTCAGACTTGACCGGGTTGTTTCCGCACCTCATCGTGGGCTGTTGGCGCCGCGTTCTCGCAGTGCGTCCGGGGCGGGAGGACCGCCGAGCGGCGCGATAGCGATGCGCAGCTCCGTGAGCGATAAAGGGCGCACGACGCCCGGGAGAGAAGGTGATCTGCACGGGTTAATAATCCCGGTGTCTCAGGACCAGACCCCGACCGCACCATTTCTCCGACGTCATTTTCAGGACCAGGCTCCAACCTCCTGGCAGGTCAATGCCTGGTCCTGAAATTTTAGGACCTCACAACAACCTCAGAGTGTGGTCGTTGTCTGGTCCTGGTCGTTGTCTGTTCCTGTTACACCGGCGCTAAGGGGAGGTAACATGGGCGAGACGCCACACGCGCATCATGTGCGAGGAAAAAATGGATTTTTCAAGGGCTGTTGCGAATCGCACAACTCTTTGAGACTTTGTTTGGAACCAGTTGTTCATCCACAAATTGTGGATTTGAAAGGTTTTCTTTGTACTTTTGTTCGCTCTGCGATTTGAAGTTGCTTTCGAAAGTTCTGCCGAGCGAAGGAAGGAGCGGAAAAGCTCTCTTCCGGTCGGGGTGGCGTGTTCGTATGAATCCGACAAGTATAAATACACGGTGTACTCGCGCTGCAACGAGAAGCTGCAGTCAGCGAGTGAGCGAGTCGGGATGTTGTGACTGTATTTTAAGCTGCGTCTATTTATATCTTCAACAACAGATCGGCTCGGACGCCACGCGTTGTCCCACGTTGCTGCGGCGTGTTTCCGGTGTTGCTGCAGGGTGATCCTGTTGTTGCCACAGAATGGTCCTGGTGTTGCTGCGGCGTGGTCCTGGTGTTGCTGCAGCGTGGTCCTGGTGTTGCTGCAGCCTGGTCCTGGTGTTGCTGCAGTGTGGTCCTGGTGTTGCTGCAGAGTGGTCTCGGAGCATGGTCCTGGTGATGCTGCAGTATAGTGCTGGTGTTGCTGCTGCGTGGTCCTGGTGTTGCTGCAGTGTTGTCCTGGTGTTGCTGCAGTGTGGTCCTGGTGATGCTGCAGAGTGGTCTCGGAGCATGGTCCTGGTTATGCTACAGTATGGTGCTGGTGTTGTTGCTGCGGGGTCCTGGTGATGCTACAGTATGGTGCTGGTGTTGCTGCTGCGTGGTCCTGGTGTTGCTGCAGCATGGTTGCAGTGTTCCTGCAGCATGGTCCTGGTGTTGTTGCAGCGTGGTCCTGAATGTTGCTGCAGCCTGGTC
>JAAUXT010042423.1_pt1 | contig 35104 bp, 36 predicted proteins | sample 7278171 | NCBI WGS metagenome assembly JAAUXT01 (sample SAMN14350112, study PRJNA611818) | marine sediment metagenome | isolation source: surface marine sediment (1.8m) | place: French Polynesia: Moorea | collected 2018-08 | reverse complement strand
GTCGTACTTCAATTTCACAAATAAACCGAAAAATCTCTTGGTGTGAGTGTACTCTCATCACCCTTGTCGTGGTAATGGAAAATGGAATATTTTATTTTACTGTTCATTGGTAATGCAAAATTGAAAACGTTTCTATTTAGCATTTATCTCTCATGGAATATTTTGCAGCAAAATGTTACTTGCAAACGCATCTCTCGAGAAAATGGAAAAAAATGGGAAAAAAACGGTAAAAAGTTCCGTTACAAAACGGCCAACGCGTTACAGTGTGTGAAATACTGCAGTGCCTTCATGACACCTTGCGGAGGACAAGGCTCCGCTTCAGACAAGTTTTCCGGATCAGTGCAAAACAACGGGTTGATGTCGAGCGCACAGCAAACAATTTCTGACAAGTCAGGTTCGGATACAAGCGCACGTGTTGCAATCTATGCTCAAGAACAAACGTGGTTTTCACACTGAAAACATGTTCAAGTGAAAGTGCAAAATATCTCAAGAAGTGAGTCCCTACTTCCCTGGCCCTGTTGAGCTCACCACCTCAGGCGCACTCTTCCGCTCCAGTTCTCGCAACCTGCAAGGTTTGCAAGCTTGGCGCAGCCAAGCACAGGAAATGTTGATGGAATAATAACTGCAATCAAGTCACAGTTCTACCCAGTGTCAGTTGGACGAACAGCTTTCCACTCTTGCTGTCTCACTGCAGGGTGTTTGGGGAACTTCTCAATTGTCAAAGACCAAAACACCCAACTTTGAAACAAAAAAGACTGGGGAAATGCAGAAACACTTGGAAGTGGTCATTGTCCTCTGGCATCAGAACAGGCTTGATGTGACACGGTTCTCTTCTTGAGCCAAAGACTCGTGAGTTTCGCACTAGAAACCACAACGAGTCCCTGCAGGCGACTTCGCGGGAGCAGCGGAACTTCACATTTCTGTCCTTCCGCGTGGGAAAAGCGCCGACGGACAATTTGAAGGTTGTCCGTAGAAAGTTGTTTCTTTCGGAAATTATTTTCTGACATTCGTTAAACTGAAGAACAAACGTATCATTTGGTCGTACAAAGTGGTCTTCCGTGGTGCGGAATCGACCTCGCTGTTCAGAAAATAATTGAACGCAGGCAGTGCAAAAGAGTCGGCGAAAATATCACGAAAAAAAGTCGTGTCCCCACCCTTCTGTCCTGTCGTGTGAGACCCTTGAGGTACGCCTTGTGCAAAAACGGGATGCCTCGGGTCTGTCACCTGTTTTATCGAATTTTCCGGAGAATAGCTTCACTGCGGCACTGAATTAATTGCGTGCGAATAATAGCGCGAACCTGAGGCGCGGCTTCCTAACTGGGCACTGATTGTGTGCGATACTTGTGGTGGAAGTGTGTTAATTGGAAAGCAGCTGGAATTTGCTGGCGAGTAAAAGTGATAAATATCGTTCTTTTGAAAAAAAAACAACATCAGCAATGTTTTTTTTGGGGAGGAAGGGGGAGCACTGGTTTCTTTCATCGCTCCCGGCCACCAGCTCAATGGTGTTAGTTGGCATGCACGCAAAAGCAAACACTTTGTCCTTCCACCTTCTTTCAAGAGCGAAACAATCTCGTGAGTCGCCCCATGACAACAACCTGGCTCCAACCTGTCAGCCTCTGAAGAGCGTCACGAACACAGCGTGCAAATGTTTCACTTCTTGCTCACAAATTCCTCAAATTGGCACCAAAGTTTGCACCAAAACACTTGGAAGTTGACATCATTCAGTTCTCGAACAAGCGTCTGGTTGAGCGCGACAGGACCGAGCTGAGCCACTGGCTCAAATCTACTTTCTTCTCAAGAAAGTCGGCGGAGATTTTGTGTTCTGGCCACAGTTCCCTGGTTCTGTCACACAGCCGCGGTCTCCGGACAACTCTTGAGGTCAAACCACGAGTTGCAGTATCGTTTGTTATTCCTGAGTGCATGAGATTCGCCTCTGCACTTTTTGGCACTCAGCAGCAATCAGGTTGGCTCCCACCTGTATCATCAGCCGGAGATACGAAAATCAAAGCGGCATATCTTTGCAAGTCCGACGGAGAAGGGCAGTCGGGGATCATAGGATTTCTGTCAACACTCCGAGCTTGAAAATAGCAATCATTCCTCGGGAGCTCTTCTGTTTCCGAAAACTCCAAAGTGTATTCAACCAAACGAGTCGAATTTTTGTACAAACTCACGCAGCCCCGACTTATTTGAGCTGCTGCCACACATCGCTCGTGTGCATGGGTTGTACAAGAAAGGAAGTGCTCCGACAACTCATTCTTCTGCTTTCGCACAAAAAGGAACAAGGGCAAAGACTGAAACTGAATGTAGCTTGCAAAACTGGATTACGGAATTCAAGACTGGCTCAAGCTGAGTCAATGTCCGGACCATTCGCTGCAGAGTTGAGTTCCCTTCCGCCGCACGCGAAGTCACTCTGAGGGAGAGATCCGAACCGTTGCTCGACTGCCTTTCTGTGCGCCAGAACATTTCAAAAAGATGTTCTCCGCAATTTTTCGTTGGAAAAGAATTCCTCATGTTCCAAAGCTCACGTTTGTTTCCTGATGTGCTGACAGATCAAACACCCGACAGAACCGGGTTGATATGACAAGAATTAATTGCTTGTGAACCTGAATCCATTTTTCACAGAGGTTTGCCCGGTGAAACAAAGAGAATATTTATGCGAAAACCGTCCGTGCCTCCTGTGGACTCATGCGGGTCAGTGTTTGCTTGTGACATGGGCAACGGATGGTCGGAATAAAACCGAATCTGGATTTGACTTCCAAAATTCGCAAGTGTTTTTACTCACGGCTTTTGCCAGGCGCCCAACGAGTACACTGCCAGGAATCCTTGGACACCCCAAATTCTGAACAACGAACCTGACCACCCCAAACCATCTGAGATTCTCAGACCCGTTCCTTGGTCATCGCAGAGAAATAATTCAACCCTTTGTCATCCGATTCTGGAATTGTCGGACACAAATGGAGACTGAGAGAACAACAAGACGTTGTACCCAACGGAAACATCCCGAACTGCAGCGTTGCAAAAGCGCACTCCAGAGCCAAAGTCCTGCCCAGGGGGTTGTAATCACCTGAGATTGTGCGACCAAATGTGCTGGCCTGGTGTGTCACACAGATTGTAGTTTCAATTCAGGGTCTGTCTCTTCTCATCGCTGCCTCTCGGTCGCTTTCTTGGTTTCTCTAAGAAACTCAGTGTGACTCTTTTGACAACACGCACCTGAAAGCCCGACTGTTCTGCTTTGGAGTAGTACGGCTTCCCGCAGGTTCAGAAGTCAAAGAAATCTTGTGCACCTGAAGATCATATTTCTGTCAGATCCAAGACAGGGATGGGGAAACACTTACACCTGGGGCAGGGGTAATTTTTGGCGACTCAAGCAACAAGCTGGCCAGATTTGACGGCAAATTCATCGTTCTTCTTCCATTGGTCTTCAACTGTCGGCGGAAAGTTTTGGACCAGGAAAAGGGTCGTATGTTTCACAAAATCTATTAACGTCTGTTTTGCTTCAATGCGAAAAGCCTGCAGAAGGCCTCGGAGACGCGGAACATCAACAGACAGAAATCACACATTATCTTCAGCATAAAGTAGCTTTGTGTTCTGCGTCACTCTGCGGTCCACCGAAGGTCAACCGAGCCGCCTCAACATGGAGGCTCAAGAGCAACAGCCAACTTCAAGAAAAAATTGTTTTGCAGACAAGACATGAGGCATATGTGGCCAAAATTTGCCTGAAACAACTACCAGCAGGACATCATCCAAAAAAAAGAGACAACCTGGCAGAGCTGGGATAACGCATTGCGTGCAACTTCTCCATAATGTGCAGCCGTTGCTTTGTGATTGAGTTATGATGTCAAGCTGGTCGTGGTTAACTCTTTGCTCGGATCAGGTGAAGAATGGAGGCAGGTCGCCGCAGTGGCCACAAAGACTCTGATTGCATCAAGTGGAATCTCTTTTGTAACAGCCGATGACACGTAATGAGGGAGTAACATGCAAAACACAGAGATCACTTCCTCTGGAACCAAAGGATCAAGCAAAGCACCATTTGTCTCGCTCTCCATGAAAAATAAAGAAACAAAACGAATATCTTTCGGCAAGATAATCCTGGAGATTCTGTGGTTCGTTGTGCAACAGCAAAAACTGAAAGAAGACCTTCCTTTCAGACTCCAATTTCCGGTCGCAGGTTTTCGTTCTGTCGTGTCACGGCGCAATTTGTCTGCTCTTTGTTCAAATAAATTGCTCGTGAAATTTCCATTTCTTTTTTTCTCTTTTTACGGCGCAAAATCGACAGCGATAAAAAAGTGAAAGAAAGTTATTCTCAAGAAAGGTCAGCTCTGATTACACGCAGGACAAAGTTTTTTATGGGTCCGTCCTCAGTTCAGCTGTGCATTTCCTGACACCGCTGGATTCTCCTTGACTCCGCTCGAACACCATGAATGGCATCACTCGGTGTACGGAAGTTCGCCGTCTTCCTTGATTAGCGCTGATCACAAGGCTCTTCGTGAAGAATCACTGAGATCAGACGCATTACTCACTGAGATCGTTCAGCAGGAAGAGGCGGAGAGACGGGAGACAAGCGTCTGCACCCGGAGCTCTCAGAGAAATCAAATTCAGAGAACACAACCTGTCGATGCCACGACGCTTCAGCGTGAGTGACACTTTTGCCATTGTGAAGCGTTGAATTCTCCTTGGACCTTCCTGCTTGACGAGAAGAAGTTTTGAAGACTCCTGTGGGTGTCTTCTGTTGTGATTTTCTTCCCTTCACGATTGCGAAAGCTGTTCTCTGAGACGTGTCACAGTTGACAATGCACCTCACCGTCCTGCGTGTGAGTGTGAATTCAGGCTGATACATATGCAGGCAGCATTTCCATTTTCCATTTGTTCTGCATCCATATGCTCAGTTTTGCGTTTGGTCCTTGAAAACTGGCTTCATGTGCTGCAAGCTGCTTCCTGTTGATTTGAGTTCTGGCGTTCGGGCCAAATAGCGTTTCACCAACCAGTGCCTTGCAGCCTTTCTCGGGCCTTGCCCTTTCGCTACGCTCCATGACCCTCTCGTTTGGCTGCAGGGCCTAATGCAGCTGATTCTGCGTGTGAGTGAACGGTGTTTGCGCCGTTGTCCCCGGAAGAACTGCCATTAGATCCACTGCTAAGTGCTAGCACTCGCTGTTGGGGGCTGCGCCTGCGACAACAATTAGAGCACGCACGAGAAGACTGGACGAACTGACTCAAGCAACAAATGCAACTTCTCGAAAAGCAGAATTGTTCGCATTGGGTAGGGCGTCAGCTGAGCTTTATGAACACCCAAGTTTTGACACAACAGAAACCGAAGTCGTTTTGTTCACGTTGTTTGTTTGTGCAAGTGTCAGGGCTGTTGTTTTCACGTGTGAATACCAGAAAAGGGAGAGTAGGAAGTAAGGCATGTTTGTTCACTCGCCTCTTCAACTTCCACAGACAATTTTGCGCCTCCCCCGTACCTCTCAGCTTTACGTTTGTCAGCTTTGCACCATCCATGGTCCAAAAGAGCCGCATGCAAGACCACAGACGAGGTTGGCTGAAGTCAGGGAAAAAGGAAACGTGATTTCAGTCATTATGATCTGCTGTGTTTCTCTGCGAGGGGTTCTTGCACAGCAGTCTCTTGTCAATACCAGTTCTAGAGGCCTTTTCTCAAAAAGAAGGTTTCTTGTAGCTGTTTGAACAAAGAGGGAAAGAAACCTCAACATTAGTCGATCAGGCACTTGAAGTCATTGCACGGATCCACTTCTAGAATTCTTCGCAATCAAATAGTGAGGAGTGAATAACCACATCAAGTGTTCGACGTCGGCACAGGAAATGAAATGAAGCGAGGAGCTGCTCTGGATCCGATCAGTGAAATCTGAGCCCGGATGTTGCTGACATGACACGTCTGCTTTGACTGTGATCTCGTCTAAGAGAGGTTTTCATGAAATAAGACAATACTAATGCTTTTGGAAGGCTATTGTTGATAGTTTTCTTCCGTTTGCATCATCAGTGACGTTCTCCTCCTTTGAAGATGAAGAACACCAGGATGAGGCGTCATTGTACTTGGCGTTGGAGTACAGTCAATCTTCTTCTTGCGGAACCATTCCAGACACTGGTCCCAAACCCCCTGTTCGGATCAGATCACATGTGCTGCCAAGTCAAGAAAGAAACAGGTGGTCGAGCTGATCTTGGTAAGTGTAAGCAAGCCTGGAGCACAAGGCTCGAGTGTTCCGTGGCTGAGACTTTGTGACCTTTGAGATCCACATGTTGATAAATGGATAATTTGAAGTCTGATGTGGATACAATGCCTTTTGTAGTGTGTTTTGAAACCAAATGTCAGAGTCAAGTTGATGTATTTCAACAAGTCTGTGTTTTTTGTCTGTCTTTGAATGAAAAAGACCCGACTGAAGTTTTGACCATCACGCTCAGACGTGACTTCCCGCGGGAGAGACCTCTTTATTGCGACAGTCGTGCAGTAGCACAAATGCTGTGGGTGCATGCGGCGGAATGTTGAATAGCTCATCTTGATGTCGGTGTTGTAGGCGGCTCTGAGCGCTATGGAAAGGCCTAATCCCACCAGGTGCTCCTAGCACCTGATACCACAGGCTGTGGGATTGTATGAAGCATCAAAAACACACGCCGACGCAACTGGTGGGTCACACAAACGTTTTTTCGTGGGATCTGGAAAGGCCTTCATTGTTGCTTCCACAAGAAAGGGAACAACTTCCCGTCGTGTTTGACAGTGTTCAGGTACATTCGAACCCACAGGCACTGAAGCTCTTCTTTCTTCGTGCATGAGCTGTGAACTGGCCTGCAGCGAGTTTGACGCTTGTTTCGCAACATCCAAAAATGTCCTTGCAATGAAGGTCGACCGACATTGCAGTCCATTGGAGCAATGAAAATTTTTCTTCGCGTCTTCTTCTCCAGAAATTCTATGGTTCAGGATTTCTGTCATGACGTTTGGACACGTTTGTTCAACCCGCACAATCCCACAATCTGCGTGAAAGAGAAGCCTTCGCACGACGCACGGAAAGGAACAAAGCAAATACTTACTGTTGTAGGGCGCGGTTGGATCGTAGGCCCACCACATCTGTGTGATGAAGAACGGCGACCAACACAAGACGTAGGCGATGATGACCACAAATGTCAGTTTGATCGTCTTCAGCTTGGACCTGGAGAAGCGCATAGCGTGGGACCTGGGAATCATGCTGTTCCTCTCCGAACTCAAGTTCATCAGGTGCTCCGGGGGACACGACGTCGACTCCGCGTGTGGGTGCGTGGAAATGACCGAGATGGTTCCGGTTCCATTGAACTTGTAGACGACTCTGCCGTCCGCCGTCGATGAGTCCATGGGGCCGCGGCGGTGGTGCACATTTTTCCAGACTTCGTAGCAGATGCGGCCGTACAGAAGGACGAGGATGAGGAAGGGAATGATGTAGATGGCGACCGTGAAGAACGTGATGTACAGGGTTCCAGTCCAGGCGGGGGCGAAATGCGCCCAGCAGTCGTAGACTCCGGAGTCAGGCTCCACCTCTGTCAATCTGGAGAAGAGGGAACACAGTCTTCGGAACCGATTCTGAGGTTGATTTTGTCAACACATATTCTTGTCTTGCCCAAGCCACAACTTGTGAACTGTTGTTGATGGACGCGATCGGATGAGGCCAATTTCTGTATTCAATGAGTCAATCTAGACGCTCTGGGTGTCTGTGCTGAGGTGAGACTTGCACTTTTCTATTGGTACCCCAAGAAAGAATGCAAAATGGAACACTTTCTGCTCCAATCTGCTCACAATTGAGCCTTGGACGAAACTTGTGAGATTTTTGCCTCGTACTTCATCCGCCCGTGTGTGAGGCGCGCCGAATTTGATCCAATCTCCTTTCGGCGAAGCGTGCGCAGTTCAAAGCAAACACTGATTAAATCAGTGTTGTTTTGTTTCCCGCGATGAGAAATCCCCATTGATAATTCCCCTTTGAGCTGAAATTGCTGGTGCTCGTTCACTGCAACGTTCACTGCAACGATTGGGCCCAATTTGGCTTGTTTGAACAGTTCATCCGCACCTTTTCTGACGCTTGAGCCATTGACTTCTTCTGATCCTCAGCACCCGAAGGGAACTCACCTGAAGATGAAGACCTGAGGGAGGCTGAACACGAGGCTGAGCCCCCAGGCCGTGCCGATCATGGCGTGAGCTCGGGATGTCGACCACGAGTAGTTGGACAGCGGGTGCACGATCGCGCGGTACCTGCAGAACGATAAAACGCCAGACTCAGCTGAAGGACGTTCTCGATGTGCAGGAGCGGAACTGGGTCCAGGGGCAGTGAAATGACTCCACGCTGTGCAAATTTTGACGAAAAGCAGCGCGTTTTATGGTTTTGTGCAACGAGTCCAATGCTGGATTCGTGTGAATCTTCTGCCACAAAAGGAGAGCTTCAAGCAGTTTTCCACCTGCTCAAATATAGATGACCTAAAGTGTCTGGTTGTGGTTCAGGGAGCCTGGAGACCCACATTGGGAAAGAAAGCTGTTGAAACACGTTCCTCATGGGTGCAGAGCTGGATTGGGCTGGGCTGTGCGGACAGTTAACTTTCATTGTCGTGACCACCTTGGGCGGAACCGACATCAGGAAGTTCGGTACCACAAAACGGCAATAATCTCCTTTTGACCGGAAACCTTTCTCTCTGCGCTATGCGCAATTGTCGCCACTCTTGAGTCATGTCTGCTCACTCACACTGCCTCAGCCGTGTGTGCACGTACCTGTCCACAGCGGTCATGACGAGCACGTACGTGGAGAGGTACATGACCATCACCTGCAGATACTTCACACTGCGGCACAGGAAGTCGTTCCCTGCAACAGAGATCAGAAACAAAATGAAATCGACTGGTGTTGAGGCTGCGAGGAGGGGATCGTTGCAGCACAGGGACAGATCCCGGGGCATATCACGCAGTCACTCGCTGCGGATCAGCCAGATGTTTCTGGAGTTGAAGCCGGCGTTATGCTGGTGCGAGACACGTTCTCTGGAGGCACCAGATACCACAAGTTTGAGCGGCATGGCAAGGAAAAGGCAACGCAAGCTAGTGACTGGGTTTCGTGCGACCGCTGGCTCCCTTGTCCCAGATGGTGAGTTGTGGAGAGGTCTTGTCGGCATGCATCAGTCACATGACGTGACACTGGGCCATTGACGGTCACACATGCTGCAATTTACCTCAACTGAGCACAAACGTCGTTGAGTATACTGTTCATCTGCAAACCGTCGATCAGGAAGCGAACACAGCGAGATAGTGCCAGTTTCATCGCGGAAAAGGAAACACAAGCAACAAATCACGAAAACCCGATTATGAAGCGTCCATTGTGCAAGAAAATCTCGGGTTTCGGCAGATCAAAACCCCAAATTAGATCCTTACATTCTGACGGGACGTGGAAGTTTGCAGCTGTCCTGTCCCGACAAGATTGCCAAATGCTGTGACACGCACGGGCTTCGCATGAAAGGAAAGTTGTTCGTGGGATGACAGGGCCAGATTGCTCTGTCGCTACAAATTACTCGTACACATTCTCAGAGAGCCACTCTCCAAAAATAAGCCAGCGGAAGCAAACAGATGTATTTTTAGAAGTATATTTTTCACATTTCTTGGGCATTTTCAACGTTCACTTCTCATTTCTCACTTCTCACATGTTGCGCATCAATAATCTTTTCCTTACTTTTGATTTGTTTGATGTGGCATCCACGCTGGATAAAGTGGTCTGTGCTCTGTCCGTTTGTCGGTCACATGCAGTCAAAACTTCTGCACTCAAATCCCGGGCCCTGGTTTCGAGGCCACAGCGACACTCAGTCGACTCCATGAACATCACAGCTCGTTTGTCGAGCTTTGCTTGAAGCTGACTTTACCGGGTATCGAGAGAACCAGAAGCTGCCAACGAAACCAATGTCAAGAACGACCGCGTGACAAGAGCAGATTCGAAGGTTCCAAACGAAAACAGCAAGACACCTGTCTCTTCTGGTTCAGGGTGTACACTCCAGGACGGACCAGTTGGTGAGACGCTTGTGGAGACACACTTCCTTGACTTGGACAGGTTTCCAAAGAAAATTGCTTTTGAGATTGAAACTATCCTGGTGGTGTGTGTGCCACCACGAAATATCCGAGCACTTCTCAAATTCAGTATCCAAGAGCATTGGACCTTTACACCCCGGTTTTGTGTAGCCTTTTGACTCGGATGAGTGCCATGTCAAGCACATTTGGAGAGCGACTGAACCACAAGCTTCTTGTCCTGATGAAGTTTGTTTTTCTGTGTGGATCAACCTGGAGGCGTTTTACCTTGAAACCTGTAAGTGATGTCCCACGCCATCTGAGGCAGCACGTTGAAGAAGGCGACGAGGAGATCTGCGAGCGACAGATGCATGATGAAGAGATGCATCCGACTCGTTTTCTTCCGCCGATAGCTGCAACAAATGACAAAAAAACCAGGAGTGAGACATTTCAACTGCTCTGCTTGAGGAAGTGTGCACCAAAATTGTCCATCTGTTGCAGTCTTTGCTTGGTGACGTTCTTTGTGGGTCATGTTTGAGACAGATCTGACAGGAACTACATGTGCGAGCAAACATCAGTGATTTATTTTGGAGGCCAGAATCTTCTCAATTTTGTTTCACCCACAGTCTCCAACCTTGCTGGCGAGCTTGTTTGTCTCGTGACTACGCAAGAACAACAGTTCGACGTACATTGAAAACTTTGTTCTGGTTGAAAATAGAATTGGGCCCACGAGCGTACCAGGATGCAAAATCAACCCAAACGGACCTGCATACAGGTACCAACAACCAAATAAGCTCATCAAAGGTTTCAAAATTTATGAGGCAATCAAATTTAGCACAGCCAACGTGCTGGTATTGTTGTTCAGTAGGCAATGCGAGTGCAAACACTTCAAAATTGTTGCGGGGGTACATCCCTGTTGTCTAACTTTTTGAACTTCGACCAAATAGGTCCAAACATATAGGCCCAAGTGCACGTGTCTTCATTTCACTGAGGAGTTCTTTCCTTCATTGGGTGCAGGGACAGCTGAATGCTGACCAATCTGGCGCTGAATTGGACCGAGGTGAGACGTCGGATCTCCCATGAGGTGGGTGTTCCTGGCGTGAAATGATTGATGTCAAATCCTGTGCTCCACTCTGTCATCTTTGTTCATGAAATTATCGAAATCTGCACCTAGAAAATGCAGATGTGTCACACCTGGAACCAAAGGCTCCAGGTTTCCCAAAGATCCCAATGTTCTCTCACACAGGGTTGTCGGACATTTCTTTTTCAAAATCAAATATTGAGGCCTTTTTTGCCAGTTCGCACTGCAGCAACAGCAACAGAGCCCCATAACTGGTTGTTCATTCCCTGAAAATTGACCTGTACACAAGCAACTCGCTGGGATTGAGCCTGCTGTGTAATCCTGACTGTGTCCCTGCCTTCCTGAGAATCAGAGAATTCACAGAATTTGCAAGCAGAAAGGAGCATTTCACTTTCGCTCAAAACCTCTCTCCTTCGTTTAGTTTCACTGTCACTTCCGCAGATTCTTCAAATGGGAGAACGACCCTGACATGCCTTCTTCCCCTGTTGTTCAAGAATTCAAACTCAGGTGTGTTGAACACAGAAAAATGTAACGCTGTGGTGTTGGGCATTCAGAATTGTAGCAGTGTTTCCAGTTCTAAATGGACCCACTGTGCCAAGACAAGAAAGGCCATTTATCTCCCGAAGGAAATTCTGAGTCAGGAGGCTCAGATTGCCATTGTTGTATGTCATGGTCTGCGACAGATCACTTTGAGAACCCAAGAAAGTCACTTTGTCCACTTTTCTACTGCTTATTTCGCAGTATGGTTTGAGGCAGTTGACGAACTATCCCAACGAGCAAAGGAAGTTTGTGGGTGTTGAGCAGTCAGTATCTTGATGTTGTCTCGCACAGTGGAAGCACCAGGTCTGAGTTGCCCAAACAAAGGTATTTGCTCAAAGATACAATTCGAGGACAGAGGCTTTATTTCTGAGCACATGATTCTTGGGTCCATTTCTATCCACGAGGTTTGTGCTCGATATTTTGAAACCAGACTGTGTTCACTCAAACTGTACGTAGTACTCAGGCACAAAACACAAGCTTGCTCCAGGAGGCATGCCAAATCTCGTCCTCGAATCGTTCAGACCAAACTCCAGTCCTGAAAGCTGCACTTACTTGAGCGCAATGAGGACACAGGTGTTGCCGACGAGGGCGAGGACGAAGATGAGCGCCTGCACCGCCACCTCAACTCGCGCCAGACCCTCATCCCGCGCGTGCAGCGCTGATGTCCCGTTGAAGCTCGCGCCGGACCGGTTGGACGACGGCCCGACTGTTGTGACGTCATAGTCATCGTAGTAATCCCCCACAGTGTAGTCAACTGCTGCATAGTCCAACATGGTGGTCAAAGAGATGTCCGCATGGTCTCTGGTCAGGTTGCTTCAGACTTGAAATAGAAGAATTCAGGGTACGTGTGAGAATGGAGGCCTTCAAAACTGTCCTCATCCACCTGCAACAAAAAACTCACCACGGTTGGGTTTGAATGAAAAACACCCAGGACCTGGACGCTTTCTCATTTTTTTTTTCGGAACCCATTCTCCTTCTGTACCTCCCCACACACTACGTAGACCTCTGAGCTTCTGAACACACTTCGTCTGACACATTTTGGCTTCAGTCAAAATTCGATGCGATGTGCAGCTTCAGAAGCAGAGCCAAGGTCTGGTGGTGCACAAGTGGTGGGGAGACTGTCGGATTTCAACGAAGCGAAGAAGATAAAAAACGAAAACGTTTGTGCTGTGGTGCAAAGCAAGGTCCGTTGGGTTGGGAGGTCAGAGAGCGGGTCTGGAAGGGCGTATCCTGATCCGGTCCTGAGCTTTGCATGTGCAGCAAACTTCAAACATGTTTTCCGGTGTTCACCACCTGAGGGGATCCCAACTTTACCGTGTGCCACCTGCGTTTCGTTCTCCCCCCCCCCCCCATGATGAAAACAGTCTCCAAAGGCAAGGTGCTGTGTGGACTCTCTAACATGTGGAGCTGTCAAGTCTCGTTCCACCTTTACTTGAACGCAGAAGACTGTTCTCTCAAAAGCATGTGACACTCTCGAGACTCGAATGGACGAGACACGTTGTGCAGCCAGACTGACACTCGATGCCAGATGTCCTCTCGAGATTTCATTGACCAGCAGGGAAGGAAGGAGCAGACGGCAGTCCTGCGTGGCACAACACTCAGGCTTGGCTGGGTCAGTTGGATATTTTGAATTCTGGTCAAATGTGGCATTTTGATGCTGAATGAGCAGCGAAAAGACGACGGAGACAAGCAAACTTTGTCTGACGAAAATCTTTCACACCTGAAAGCAACACAAACCTAAACAGAGCGCATCACATCTGTTCAAGAAACAACATGCGGATTTTGCTTTTCCCTGAGAACACATTTTGGACTAACACGAATTTTTGTTGTTCCAGATCTTGCTATTCCGTTGATGAGGCATTGTCTGGGAAAATTACTTCCCACTGATAATTGTGAATGCTGTTTTGCTTCTGCAGACATCGTTGCTTAATTTCTGCAGCATGAAATGGGTTGGAATCGTAAGTCAGGGGCAGTCCATTCTTCGAGCGACAACACCACGAGTTTTCAGGGGTTTTTTTCAGTATTTTTGCTCCACCTTGTGACATCAGATGCCCCTTCCCAAAAGAACGGTGGGTGACTTTTGACAGAAAAAATTAATCACCAGGACTGTTTCCTCAGCCTCACATGCCTGGCAATAGAAGAAGGCACAGTCTTTCGGGGAAAGCTGGAATCTCTGTGGTTGTTCACCTGCAAAAGGTGCAGATTCATCGCCTCTGCTGTGAGGGGGACATGCCTGACACAGAAAAGAACCAATCCCACTGAAAACACACCTGTTTCATGGCAGCCAAAATAGCTGTGACAGGTCTGCAATGCGGATACAGTCAGCTCGACACGTTCGAGGAACAAGCGGTGGCAAGAACCAACCCAACTCGGTTTTAGACTGATCAGATGGCAAGAGCACTTGTAATGTTGTTGAAACCAACAATATTGTCGTGCATGGTATTTCGGCCAGGATGTCTCGTGTCCCTTTGTATTGTGTTGTGTGCCACACAGGAGATACACAGGAAACATGGGAAGGTGTGCATGAAAGAGGTGAGTGAAGGGACGGCACATGGCATTTGGGCCAGGATCTCCCATGTCACATCACATCACACCATGTCCTGTCCCACACAAGGGGCACACAAAAGGGACCACAAAAGGGGTGCACAAAGGGGACACACAAAGGTACACAGCATCTAAGCCAGGATATCCCAGTCCCGTTACACAGCAATGTGTCCCACACAGGGGGGGGAGGCAAAAAGGCATGTGAAGGGAGTTCATGAAAGGGGGTGAGTGAAGGGTGAGCACAAAGGTGCAGGGCAAGAAGCCAGGGTATCTGTGTTAAAAATGTAACATTGCATCACATCATGTCCCATGAAGGGGGTGCACAGGACGCATGCGAAGGGGCGTGGAAAGACATCACACCCGCAGTTGCCTTTCGCACCACTTTTAATTGGGCTTTCTGTCTGTGCCGGGTGATGCATTCTGAGGCCTGTTGTTCGGCTCACAGCGATTTTTCAGCGACGCAAACAAGTGTTGACTCGTATGATTGGGTAACTCAATCCCATGTAGGTGGCTGCCCGAAAATAGCTACGCTGTCTTGTTTCAAAGGCAACTTTCAGTCCCTGCTTTTCATGAAACGCATCAAAGACAAAGGCCCCAGGTCCATTATTTTACCCAATTAAAATGGAATCTCGAAGGTTTTTCGGATTAAAGTTTTGCCAGGAGGGTGCGTGCTTAGCATGTGTCATGGAAATGAATTATTTCCTCTCAACCTTTCACCATTTGGTCATGTAGCATCACACAGCCAAGCACATTCCACTTTCCCACAATTGTCCGTTTTGTGAATCCATCCAAAGTTTTGCAGAACTGGGTGCAATTGTGACGATATCGCGCGTCTCCAAACGCCGAGGGAAACAAGTTTGTTGCAGTGCGTAGTACATACATGTCCTCCACACAGGAACAAAAGGGACGCTTTGTCCGACAATTTTGCTGTGCTTGGCCTGATGAAAACAAGAATGTTTACACCTACCTCGCTCGCACTGGGCCACGGAATGATTTGGGATGCGGTGTTTACAATGGTGTGACAAACCAAGATGGTAGGATGTCTCAGATGGCACCAAGGAAATTGCAATGAATGTGAATGAGAAATGCAGAAAATTCTGCGTTGTAAGGCTTCAGTGAGGTAGGTCATTACCCACATGCCAAAATATCGTTTTTGTCCTGATTGATGGCTGACATGAGCCACCCCCTTCCCATATTTTGCAAAAACGTTCTTTGTTCACATCAAATACCAGCTTTGGTAATGTTTGTAACGTGGGCTTCATGTGAGTCCTGCAACACAAACGGGAGTTTGCTGGGAGGGCTTCTCATCCCTCTGCCTGTCCTGCCATGCACTGCACCAAATGTGCATGAGGCTCCACTTGGTGGATGTGGATCCACAGGCAGTGAATTTTGAACACTTCTGGTCTGAAGTTTTTCAACACTTGTCGTTTCAAAAAGGGTGGATGGACTGAGGCAAAGTTGCTATTTTGCTGTTGGCAGATTTTATTTGAGACTGCTCCATGTCCAGGGTCAAAGCCATTATAGTGGGTATGTAGACCAGGCTGCTCCTTGGTGGTCACAGTCTGCCAACTGTGAAGGTGATGGCTGTGGTGGAACCAGTGATCTTGGAGGGTCTGGCCTTGGCCCAGAATTAGAAAAAAAATTTGGTTCAGTTCATCTCAGTCACAAAAAGCCCATGTTGTTACAAGTTTGAACAAGCTGCAAGGGTAGACCCAGGAACACTATTGTCATAATACAGAATACAGAATCAACAACAAGCCGATTGGCTTCAAAGACTCCTTGGTGGGAGAATTACGGGTCCAAGAGACTCTTTCCTTGTCTCTTTGGCGGCCGGCGATTCGTGGACTCTTCTTCCCAGCTTCTTGGTTAGCACGACTCATTTGAGCGCAACGCAGAACGCTAGGCTGTGCTCAGAAGGGAGAAGAAAACAAATCTGGTTTCTTTTCCGTCGTCACTTTGTAGCGATGTACATTTGGATCACTAGCTGCTGTCTCGCATATTTTCACAATCTTCAGAGACGTCCACAATAAATCTTGGAGACCTGTGCTTATCTCAGAGGCCTGAAGTTCGGGAACTTTTGTTTCTGGGCATCTTGCGAGTCAGGCAAGTCCTGAGGTCCTGTGGTCTCTGGGCCACGAAACATAGCATTCTGCAAGCTATTTCGCTGGACTTCTGGCAACCGCCAACCAGACGACAGAAGCATTCTTGGAGTATCCACATAAACACTCGCTGGCTGAGCATGCAGACTACAGTTGTTATCATCAAAAGAACCACGCCTACTTCGTCAATTGACTTTTGTGGCGTCACACGTTGCAAGCGACCGTTCTCCTCTGAATATGAAAGAAGCCAAGGTGTGCAAACGAACCGCGGGGTCAACTGTCTGGAGCGATTCCACACAACAACAAAGTTGTCGCACATGAGAGCAGATGTCCAAGTCCGAGCTCAAGGTTTCTGAGACATCTGACCATGCAGGGTTTCCCTTTCGTGTGAGACAATAAAATTTGCCGATCTTTTGTTTTCAACTCGATTTTGACAGAATGGAGTGCATGAAAAACGTTTTGTTCGGCTGAAGACACACTGAGCGGCGTTCTCTCTCTCTCTCTCTCTCTCTCTCTCTCTCTCTCTCTCTCCCTCTCTCTCTCTCTCTCTCTCTCTCTCTCTCTCTGCCTTTCACAAACAGTGGCATTCAAACTTGATTTCTCACTCAAGAGCAAGAGAAAATTCTTGCCTGTTTGGAACAAGTTCAAATCGGAAAAAGGACGCTGGCTGCATGAGACGGGGGTGTTCGACTGATCTCTTTCTCGCTGAATTGCTCTCTTTCATGTGACGCTTCGCTTGTTCTTTCCACTTGAAAAATTCTTACGACACCTTTTCTATGTTCTAGCTTGGTTGCTTGGTTCAGGTGTTTTTCCAACAAAATAGTTTCGTCTGGCGCACTGGCAATGGAGTTCCCAGGGATCGGAGTGATTCCCTACGAAGCACCGTCAGAAGAGTTGAGACCATTTTTCGTCAGGAAGTACAATGTTTGGTTCAAGTGAGGGACTTTAGTTTGCAGAAATGGCACAAAAGTACTCAAATTTGTTGCATTGTTTTGATACAAGGACAAGCCCAAGCTTGGAAATTCAAGGCTTTCGTGATGTTAGCTTTTCATGTTTGCGTTCATTTCAACAGGAGGAACTTCAATGAAGAAGTTGTGGAAAGAAGCGTTTTCATGCGAAACGTCGAGACAGCTGTGAAAGAGGTACACTCAAACCAAGCTTTTGGGTGTTAGTACATTTGACTGCAACTCTGCTTGCAATGTTGAAGAATGGGACACACTCAACCCGGGCAATCCTAAGTGTGGTGCTTGGCAGACTTGTACATGCAGTGAAGGAGCAGTGCACGTGCTGCACAAACCCACCCTTCCAAGAAAAATTATTTGGACTGTGGGCCCTGGAGGCATAAATTCACCACAACCATCTTCTGCAACTGTTTGCACCTCCAAAAAGTTCATGGCACTTGCATTTGTTTCTTGTCAGTGTCGAGCACATGAACAGTGGCCTGGAATACCCTGACATCGGCAACCCCACCCCATTCCGACCAGCTCGGTCTGGTCAGTTCATGACCAAGTGAATTTAGAAAATATTCTCGAAATAGATCCAGTTGGCGTTGAGTGTGTCTTGTGTGTAAGCTATCAAGCGTTGTTTAGACCTTTCACACCAGGTTCACGAAAAAGAATTTTGAACAAGGAACAAACGATACTCTTCCCACAGGCACCAGCACAACGTCAAGAAGAGCTTCGTAAACGTCTGATTGCTCACTGGGATCATGTTGTGCTTTGCGGCAAAGCGAGGTGAGGCTCGGTCTGAATGATACTGTGCGCGGTAAGAGCCATCGAAGAGTTCCCGCCGGTTCTCCCATGTTCCGTGTCCCACTGATCCATCATAGTTGATTGCGAGCAATGCCTGATGTCCTGGATTGAGAACAGCATGTAAAATGGAGTGATTGGCTCTGCACACTTGCACTAGCACTCAAGGCATAGCCAGGGTCACAACCCAGTACATGAATGGAGGTGTTCCGTGAGGCCTGCTCTGCTGAGGATGCACCTAAGTATGGTAGCATGGTCCTGGACATCCAGTGCTGCCCATCACCCTCATTGTTCTTTGGATGGCCCTAGGTTTATAAGCAGGCATGGAATAAAGAGATAACATGCCTCAAAAGTAGGTGTTGGTCTGTTTTATATCCAGCTGAGTAGCAAATGGAGTGGGAAGATGAGAGAGGACTGTAGGTGGGCAATGTAATACAGAATTACCTTCAGGATCTGGCACACCTGTTATGGTGTGGAAAGCTTTTGGCTCTCCTCAGTTATGCTAGCTGGAGATCAGTGGTATATGGGTGAGTCATGTCAGACCATCCTTTGCAGAGTGACATGGGGTCAGGGGATTAGCACCTGTAGGCTCACATTGGGGAAAGACTGAAAAGTAAGCCATGGGAACAGCTTGCCTGGTGTTAGTATCTGCTGTGGAGAGTTGGTCAAACTATGGGAGTCCTTCTCCTGGATGTATGGTCCCTGCTGTACTGTAGGTGGCCATAGGTACCCCTTTGTCATATGTGGGCTCCATGGGCTGAATGCCATCTGAAGTGGGTACAACCTGGATCATTCTGAAGCATAGCAGAAGAATGAGCCAGGGTGGTACTCACATCCCTCCATCACCCCTTATATAAGGTTGATGTAATGACAGCATAAGAACTTGGACAGAAGTACACTACTCAAAATTATCCTGGTCATGGCACCCCAACATGCAAATTTGAATAACACGGCCCACGTACAAAACCTCGCAATACCTGGCTCAGGAAGAAGGCACAACACAGAGCATCCAGAATGAAAATCTGGTATTTTTTCCAAGCATTACCAGGGAAGAGGCCATAACTGAGTGGCTGGACAATCGCGTATTTGCGCCTCCCGAGCAGAGACGACACTGGATGGAAGAATCGAAGGCAAATATTATTTCTCTCCAGTGGTCTCCGGAAAATTTCTTCAGTTGTCCTTTCCTCCAGTGAACAAGAATGCAAAACCCAAAACAAGCAAGCTTTCTTCTTGCAGGAAAATTTACAAATTTTCTTCGAGCACATGGACCTCAAGCATGACGGAAAGATCGACATGTCCGAGTGGCGGGAGGGCCAAACCGTGACCCCCGATTCTACAAAGGAGGTAACTTTGCGCCTCAGGACTTGACATGAACTGGTGAGTCTCCAAAAGGGGCTCGTCAGACGAAGACACTTTTGGTGGTCGCCCTGTGATTGTGTTGGAGCTTTTTTGCCCTTACTCCCAAAGGATAATTCCCAAGAATGTAAGATTTCGTCAACTTTGCAGCAAATGTTTGATGTCGTTGACATGAACCACGATGGAGTGATCTCCCTGGAGGAATGGCAGTATGCAGCCTTGTACTTCCACTACTGCAGCGGACCAGAAGATCCGCTGAGTGAGCTGTTTGGGGCGATTCCTGATCAATAAATTCAAACTAAACTTATGTTTTGTCGCTTCAATTCTGCCATGGTTGAATTTTGCATTTGCACGTTGTTGCGGGCACACCGGTTCTTGCAGTTTTGGGAAAGAAGTCGTCTTGTAACATACACACCTGTCGTGATTTCTGAGCGTTGCAATGATGACCAACACAAACACACGGAAATCGTTTGATCGTTCTTTGGTGAAGAAATGCCAATTAAAGCTAGAAGCACCCGAGCATCATGACACTCGATTCTATTTCAATCCCTTTTGCCGACCAGCCAGTCCATCTTGAGCTTTTTGCACCCTGCAGGACCATTGCGTTTCAAGGTGGTCACAAAGGATTGAATCTCGGAATGTGAGACTCAGGTTGAACTCAACGGAACTCAATTGAACCTGAAATTAAAAATTGAACAGAGAGGAAGCCTTGTGAAGGGTTCTTGGAAGTTGGACAGACACTGATCCAAAACAAGTGCACCAGGGAGGCGAGGGGAACCAACGCCCAACCTGTGATTGGGGAAGAGACATCTCTTTGCAGCACACGAAACAGCTTGGGATTGCAAAAAGGTGAGGTATGGGTGAAAATATAGTCATAGCCTTAGTGTAATGAGCCTGACGAGGGTCTCGTGAATCTTCAACACCGAAGTGGCTTGAATGTTCGACTTGTTCCGCGGTCTCACTTCTTGCGCACGCTATACCACGCACTGTTTGCGGTCTTTGTGCATCGCTTTGCTAGTTTTGCAATTATGGTTCACTCCACTTGAACGGTTTGTACTTTCGTTCTAATTGTTAGTGTCTCAACGTTTTTCGTTCGTCTGGTCCTTGCCAAGCGGAAAGTGACAATGGAGTTTTCAGGGATCGGAGTGATTCCATACGAAACACCTGCAGAAGAGTTGAGGCCATTTTTCGTCAGGAAATTCTCTGTTTCAAGTAAGGAACCTTCAATCGGAAGAATTGTAGAGAGTACTGAAATTGTTTTGATACAAGGACACACACAGACTTCTCTTTCTCATTTGGGGTTCATTTCAACAGGATGTGTTTTCACGGAGAATCTGTTGAATGAAGCGTTTTTATGCGAGACATCGAGAAAGCTGTGAACAAGGTTGGGCGTGATTTTTTGGGTCACTCTTCCTGAATGAAGTGATAAACGTACACACCTTGCTTGCAATGTGACTTTGAAAGGGAACAAGTTGATCTCTGTGCAGGTCTCAGCCGAAAAACAGGAAGAGCTTCGCAAACGTCTCATTTTGCACTGGGATTTTGTCGTGCTATTCGGCAAAGAAAGGTTGGACGTGCTGGTTTGCTCTGATAAGTGTCGGGCACAGAAAGAATACACAACACGCTGTATCTGCCTCAAAAATCAAAATTATCTTTGCTTTCCCTCACATATCAAGCAGCATCACCAAGGAGGAGTTCATAACCGAATGGATGGAAAATCGAGTGTTCACCCCTCCCGAGCAGAGACGACGCAGCATGGATGAAACGAAGGCAAATACATTTTCTCTCCAGTTCCGGTGATACTTTTTTCACTTTACCACAATTAACACTCTTATTTTGCAGTCAATGGCACACATGTTCTTCGATCACCTGGATGCCAACCACGACGGAAAGTTAGATAAGTCAGAGTGGATGGCAAGGGAAGCTGAGGTTCCTGGCCCCACCTTGGAGGTAATTTTAAGCCCTCAAAACCTCACAGCCTGGTCCAACCTGGTGAGTCCCTTGAGTAAAGAGAATCGTCAGACACATTATTAATGGTCTGGTTTTGTTCTGTTTGTGTTGATGGCGTTGTGAACGACAGCACGGCTCCCTCTGGTCCATGGCTTAAATACTCGTACACCAGCTAACTCAACCCACCTGGTTTTCTTCAAAAGTTTCTTTGCATGTGTTCATGTGCACTGCAAGAATAATATCTTGGCCTTTGCGGGAATTGTTTCACATCATCGATGCGAACCAAGACGGAGTAATCTCACAGGAAGAATGGCAGTACGCGATCACGTACTTCATGTTCCGGAGCGGGCCGAAGGACTCATTGAGTCAGCTGTTTGGGCCGATTCCAGATTGACAGCTTCAGAGGAAACCCGTTTCTGATCGTCACGCAGCTGTTCTGGATGACAAATGGGATTTACACGCAGCAGCCTGCAGCTTGGATTTGACCTAACCTGTAGCGGGGAATTGGTCAACATTCTGCATCCTGCATATGCGTTTGTACTCGTAAACAAACACAAGCACACAAGTGGAAGATACTACTGGACTTGGCTGTGTCCTGAATGTCGCTTTTTGCATCAACAAAAACGACACATGTTCACAGATCAAATATTTCCAATCCAAAATGTTTTGAAGAATTGACCTCATGCCTCGTCCTCGTCAAATCAAGTGAAAACGTTTGAACTTTACCAAGAAAGTTTTGTCTCTTTGTTTGAAAAGTAAAATATTTTCTTGTCAGCAAGATGAGATCATGCCTTATTTTTGCTTCTCTTCCGAGAGTTGGAACACGAATTCCCTGTCTGTTTCAGTTTGGACTGAAATCCCAGACAAGTGCTTGGAACAGCCCTATGTGGCTGTGTGGCCATTGCGACTGACCGGCTCTTGGAAGTTGGACAGGTGCAGAATCAAGCTTGAGTTTTCAATGCGCCCTGAGCTGTGTGCTATTGCAGATTGTTTCGCATCTCTTCCACCAAACGAAACTGCCCGCAGTGTGCCGACAGGGCAAAAAGGTAGGAGTCAATGTTCACAGGTCCAGAAGACGGTGTTTAAGGGTTCAGGTCAACGGGTCCACCCCAAAAGAAACCCTGGTTCGATCCTAACCCTATGGGGGAGGGTAGGAAGAAAATAAGAGTCAGCTCATATCTTATCGCAGCAGGATTGCTCAAATAGAAGTGACTGACTACAGCAGAGTTGAGGACTTCGCCTTTCTGGAAGAAAACTTGGTTCTGCTGACACCTTTGCAGAGCTGTACTCGTAAACCCAGTTGTTTCCTGTGTGTACATGATACGAGGTGGTGTCAAAGAATTCTGAAACTGCGCATAATCACTGTCGTGAGTGAAATGCTTGCGCGCGGTCGAGAACAAGTTGTGTTGAGTCCCAGAATTCTTTGACCTCGTAAACACAGTCAGAAAAGTAACCACCACAGGCTCGCGTTTGCGTGTTCATTAATCTTGCGTAAAAACAGAATGTCCTTTTCTCTTTTTTGTCAGAGGTCAGAAAAGGAACTGCCCAAGGCTCATGTGCACAACAAGCAGACTGTCCTTGTCAAGACTCCGTCAAAAAGCTTTGATCATCTTTTGTCGCTCCTCTGGTGGATAAGTTCTGAAGCAACCAGAAGAGCAACGCTCAATGACCCTCACTGGAGGCAAGGTCTGGTCAACATGTCACCGGATGAAGAACTTGGGACTCCTGGTACCCAAGACGAATGAGTTGAATCAAGAACAGCGTTGCAGTCTTTTCCTGTGTGGATGTGTCCTCAAACGCGATCCACCGACAGATTTGCAGGGCACCTGGCCTGCCAGATGGACTTGAGGACAACCCTCCTTGAGGACTCGAACGACGCACTGAAGCCGTGTGAACCATTTGCCATATTGTTTGAGAAAATGTCCACGATTTGAGAAAAAAGTGTTGTCCCAACCCGGAACTTGTCATCCACGTTTTTTGCATCAGTGACCCTCCACAGGCACCAGGCGAGTGAGATGGATGGAACCCAATTCTGATGCGAGGACACGGACCTGCACCACTCGTCATCCACTGTCGTGGAGAACTCTGCTCGAGAGACTGCTCTTCTCACAAGTGACAACAAAATTGGGAGTGACGCTTCGCCTTTTCCTTCTTGTGCGCACAAGTGGGGTGAGCACCAGAAGAGTGTGAAATGTTTTGGCAAGGTCGTTCCAGAGTCTAAAAGACCAGGCACCTGCGCTGCAATTGAAAATTTGCAGTTTTTTTCTGAACCAGTATCCGTCCTCAGTGAATGTGTCAGTTCTGCCTTGTTGATGCACTCGTAGATTTCAGCAGCGATTAATCATTTTTCGCAGTGTAATTGAAACAACTTACGCGATGACATGAAAAAGGGCGTTTACACTTCTCGTGGTGCCTCCTGCATAAATTTCATATTTCGCGTAAGGAGGTAACGAATCGATTGAACGTTGCCACAGTTTACACAGCTTTCCTTCTGCCAATGTGATATTTTACTGCAATGATTGATTTGGTTTCCTTCTCGGAAAGATTCTTTGCCCTGATAGCAAACAAAATTGCGGTTCGTGACGGGCGTGTGGAGGCCGTGGTGAATAAACCTGAAAAACTCGGTCTAGGTCTGTCCCCAGCTCGACCTGCGCGGAGGTGTGCACGTGGTAGATTCGTCAAAGCAGCGAAAACGGTCTGTTCAGACTTCTGTGCAGGAAGTGCTTGAATGTGGCAGGCAATACTTGTGAGTCAAACTTGCATGCCGCGCTGTCCGGAATTCTTGCCAGACACTTAGAACTGGGCTGCTCACTTTTTAGACGACGAATCTTCTGTCTGAATCAGACTGTTCATTGCTTTGCGAGAACAGTTCACCAGCTGATGTGTTTGGGTGACACCTTTCCTTCTGCTGACATTGCCCACAGCAGCAAGCCTTTGAATTTTTGCAAAGTCTTCTCCAAGCAGAATTTATGTGTTAACTCGGTCTTTGGAGACTACGAGAACAACACGCCAATGAACAAAAAGTCCAGCCTTTGCGCACTGGAGAAAGTAACGATTGTAAGACAAAGGAGCAGGGACACTCTCTTCAGTCTGTAATCAGCCCATTCGGGCAGAGTGATCTTGCCCACATGCAATCATCGAAGTGTTTGCTTTATATGTATACCTTTCAGGTTTGCCCGCTGGATGTTAGCACAACACGCACCGGAACAAAAAGCCCCAGATCTTCGTGACCTGACGCAGACTTGGAGCAGCTTCGTTGCCGTTGTCTTTCTGAAGTTTTGTGCAAATTCCTTTTTGACGTTTCAGCACCACACCTATAGATTTCATCCACTTGTCATCCTCACAGATTCTGCATACAGTTGCTTCTTGTGTATCTGTGTGAATGCACCAATGTCCGCAGTAATTCTCCGTGGCACACCACGTCGCATGAAAGGTTGACTTCCAAATGTTCACAAACAATCCGTCTTTTGTGGAAGTTCACAAGGGTTGGTTTTTGCTCAAAATTTTACAGGCACGAAGTACTTTGATGCAATTGCACAATTTTCGTCACTCCGACGCAAGTCGAGCAATGCGCGGCTCAGGGTATGAAGTTTGACGTGCCGCTTCGCACACTGCGTCTCGGACGTGTAATTATCCCCCATTATTGTTGCGCTGAAGCTGCTCGGCGTGACGCTCGCGACTCAGCGGAGAAGCTGCCCGGCCTCGCCCACCCACCCACCTGCGCAGCTGAAGCGAATCTGCACGACAAAGGAGCCACAGGGAACGTGCTTGCTGGACAGACAACGCAGTCCATGCAGACAATTTTCCCAAGTGTCGGGCGCAAGAACAAGTCTTCCTGGATGGATTGAATTCAAGCGTCAACATTCCTGAAAGCCATCTTTTACTCAAGCCTGCTTTTACACCAAAGTTCAATTTTCTGCAGAACATGCCCCTTGTGGACCCGGGATTGTGGGAAGGGAGAGATGTACGAATCTGGCAGTGACTGCATGGTCTTTGTTGCGGTGATGAATTCAGCGACTGACTAGATGCAAGGTGTGCCAAAGGAAACCCGTCTGTCAGCAGCGAGCCAATCAGGAGACGGATGTTGGCCTTCGTGAAGTAACATGAGATCTGCGAAGTGTATTTTTGTGAGATTCAAAGAAGCGCTTGAAGCCCGCAAGTCTCAGCCACACAGAAAAAGTCAAAACGTTTTGCCCTTGCGGTAGATCTGTCAAGAATGCTGTCGAATGATGAACCGCTTCTTCAGGCAACACAGAATAAATTTCGGACACTCGGGTTGTCTGGAAAAGCAAAATGTGGGACAACAGGTCTCATAACTGACTGTTTGATGCCGACTCAGGTGTCTGACTGAGATCATGGTGCAGGAGATATTTCAAAACCCATCCGCATGATATCACAATACCAGAACTACACCCACCAGACCAAGAACACCAAACAGTAGGTGAGGGCCCTGCCAATGGAGTTTGAGACGCAGGTTTCGGGTGCTGCATGCACATGGTCATGCGTGGTCCCCATGTCAAAAACTTTCGTGGTTGATTTTTTGTGAGTTTGAAAACTGTGATTTTTCTGACGAAGGTCGTGGAATCTGGGCAAGTTAAGTGGAAACCGTTTCAAAAATTATCGTTTCAGGTATCCGTGGCTGATGCTCACCAAAAGCCCACGCGTTAGCCGTCTGCATGAAACGTTCCCTGTTTCTGATGTGACAATTTGCACGATGCTCAGCTCCAAACGTCAAAATCAGGCCACTGTGACTTCAATTTTTCCCCAGAGTTTACCTGCGATTAAACTTGATTTGATCAAGTCTAATTTAGATTTCGGCTCTTGTTTGGCAGTTTCGTGAAGCACCTCAGGTCTCATTGAACCCAGGCGAGGTGGCCTGTGTTTGGTTCCCAAGACAAACGTCGGCAAAGTTGGTGTTTTATCATGCAGTTGAGGATTTATTGCTGCAAGGTATTGTATTGCTCGCATCCTGCGTTTTGCGACTGACCTTGGCAAAGGAACTGCAGTGTGAAAGGTGGATCAGATCTCAGAAGAGCGCACTTGATGAAAGCGTAAACACGTTCTAATGCCAGGGTAAACAGCGCTACACCGCAAACAGAATCTTTTACCAAGAAAGCTGCAACAAGGCAAGAAGTCGATTTGAGAAAAAAAAACAACAACTTCGATTGACTTGCGAATACGTTTTTCGGACGACAAACCTCAGAAGAAGTGAGCTTCGAAATTGCCACGAAGACAGACTATTTTTGTCTGCTTTCTGAATGACATCTTTCAATGGACACTGCACGACGAAGACGGAACAAGCAGACTCAACTGCCCACAAACTTGTGCGAGTTCAAAAATCTGTGCACATCGGACAAAGGACCTCTTGCGCAAAAACGCTCGAAGAAACCTCCTCCGTTTCACGGATCAGAACTTCAAACGAATTTTTAAAGCTTCTCAGTTGTGAAGTCAGGATCGTCTTGCGCAGAAAAACCTTCGCCGGACTATCTTATCATCTTCCTTACAAAATGGATTGTCTAGCTTGACACAATGTGGCAGTTAACCCTTCCTCTGACCGGATATCACTCCCAGATTTCCCTCGATGTCCCCGGTGGGTGTCCCCTCGTCTAGGCGATCAGACGGGGCACTGAAACTGATTTACAACTGATACGATCTCCATTGTTGCGCTGTGTGCGGAAGGTCGTCAGGAGAGAGGCCCCCAGAGCGACTAGACACCAAGGCAGAGGCATTTGGGTGACGGTCAATAAGACTCTCTTCTAGACCAACGTACAAGGCAAATTACAAGGAACACGCGTCCAAGAAGAAACCTGCGATCTGCACGATAGAAGCAGTTGGATATCGCAACCTGCTTCTGCATGAGGGATGTCCTTGCAGAACGTTCGTATTTTCAAATCAATGATGGGCACATGCCAAACTTACTTTCTGCACAGAAAAAGAAGCATCAACATCAGAGATGCGCTGGTGTTTGAAAAATCCACGCCACGCACATGCACGGGACAGCACTCGGTGCTCTCCACTTCACCAGGAAACAACCCACACTGAGCTTTGCTCTGTCTGAGATTCTTGTCTCTCGGTATCTACTGCAAGCGCATCAAGTGTCAAAGGACTTCATCAATGACAGCATCTTTCTGGAGTGGAATTACAGAAGCAGCCAGGCTTGTTGTTTCTCTTGATTCAGATAGCAACTCTGTTCAGCGTTTTCCGCAGATGTCGAATGTGAGGGCAGATTGGCATTGGGTTTGAGAACAGGCTAGTCCGTAGTTGTGCTGCCGTTAAATCTTCCCGTATTGTCCTGGGAAGAGCTGACAAGTTACTTCTTGGCTTCTATTTGCAAGTAAGAAATGAAGACTGGACTTTCAGCTTTCTCGTCGGCTCTGTGCTGCTTCTGGTGCTGCAGCGCCACATAGTTTCTGTCCAGCACGAGCTTCACCGCGACGCCCATCTCTCTGGGGAAGTCTATCACGTTGGTTAGAGCCCCGTCCGAGTCGGCCAGCACCAGGACCCTGTGGTTCCGCCCGTCCGCCACCAACACCGTCTGCTGCTCCGCCAAGTACACCAGGTTGTGTGGGTGGATGGCGCGGCCATCAACCAAACCCTCCAGTTTCCACGCCCTGGTCCCATTGTCAGAGGTGAAGGCACCTACGGTATGGCTGGACTTGGAAGCCACTGCTAAGAACTTGAACCTGGGGATGTAGCACATGCCGTGGTATGAACGCATGTCTATGCTGAAGGACCCGTGGTCGACAAAGTTGAGATTGCTGCACTTCAAGTGGAAGATTTTGACTTCTCCGTCCAGGAACCCAGCGGCGAAGACAAACCCGTCGCCACCGTCGCAGAACGTGATGAATCTGACAGAGAACAGGACTGGTTTGTACTGCACGTCATTTTGGCCCTGTCTCGAGTGACATGGAAAGTTGAAGACATGCAGATGACGAACCACATTTTTGCCAATTGAATAAACACACTCTTTCCAAACGTTTTTTGTTAATCGAGAAGTTGTCTTGTGATGACTGTGATCAAAGCCGAAGCACTTTGAAATCTTTATTTCCTGCACTTCGTGTTGGTGTGACTCATTCCCTATTGTAGGCCGACTCCGAAGTCAGTCGGGCTTCGATCAAACGCCCGCGAAACAAGGTCTAAGCTTTCGAAGGTCTTGAAAAGGAGAAGAGTTGTTCTTACTTGTACGCAGGGTTGCAGAAGGCCTTGTGGACCCACTGCGTGAGTGGGTTGCACAGCACGATGCTCCCACACCTGGGGCACGACACGCCCAGATACTCCTTCTTGAAAATACAAGCAAAAACAGCATTGCACGACAACAGCTGAAGAAGAGAACTATGTATGACTTGGTGTTCGCATTTAGACCATCTGGCCGAACAATGTTTGTGATCTCTCCTACCTTTTCGTGAGGAAAACAAAACATGGACACTGGAAAGGTCTCCTTGGACTCAGGGTGCTTGCAGAATGGGTGCATTCGCTTGTAAGCGTTGATGCCTGAAACAATCAGGGCAAGCGCAATGGAAATGGCTGTTTTCACTTTTCAAACTGTGTTACAACCATTGGTGACGTGCAAAAACATCATGATTGCAAAGCGTCAGGCACAGGGAAAATTTTAAGAATCTGATAGCAAATTCATATGTGGTAAGTCTGTAAGAGCAATTTGGTCATTGTGAATCTCTCCAAAAATCAAAGATCCTTCGCTGTTTCCTGAGAAAGGACGACTTGCAGCCCCTCTCAACACACACACACACACACACACACACACACACACACACACACACACATTCTTGGCAGTACCTAGTTCCCTCTGTCTGAGGAAGATATCGAAGCCTGGAGGTTTTCTGTTGGGCTTGCGTCCCCAGACGATCACAGCTCCCGTTCCGGGCAACACAGTGAAATCAGTGCAGTCCCACGCCACCAGACCCGTGTTGTACGGTTGTCCCACAGTGCCGAGGTTCACCTCCATTGCGCCCTGGAACAAAGCCAAGGAGGCCGCAGTGGTGCGCGACCGTTCAAGTTCAGCAATAGATGTCTCATCGGTCGAACTGGGATCGGATGTTGGACCAACAACACACATTTCTCAATGACTCTTTCTTGGTCGGGGCAAAGTCATATCTTCACTTTGACCTTTCTTCTTGGCAACGAGACAAGCTGCTCACCGTGTCTGACCGCACGACGCAACCCACAGCAGGGGCCCTGTTGTGAAACATTCCGTACATGAGACGGAAGCGAAGCCCGTTCCGCTCCTCCGCCGTCTGGATGGAGTTGTCTCCTGAAAATCAGGCGCAAAACTTTCATTCAGACAAAAAAGTGTTCTTGTTTTTCTAACGAAGCTGCATGCCCCTCCAGCCATTGCAAAACATTCAAGAATACTGTTGGCTTCTCCTCTCCCACGCAAGATATCCTCAAAAGTTTCATTTCTGTCAGACACGAAAATCAAGATGTTCTGCGTCTGCTCATCATTCCTTACTCACCCTGGAGCTGCTTTGCCATGACTTGTTTGACCATCCGGTGGATGCTGCTGAGGTCATGTGTTTTGAAGTGTGCGTGCAGGAACTGAGAAAATGCTTGCTGGTACAGCGAACCGTGATTGTCACCACCGTATGCCTGAAAAGAGAACCTGCACTGTGCAGATGGTGCTGGTTGAGCACAGACGAACATTGTGTCTTGGGTTCGAAGCATCTGACGTCCCCATCTCGCTCACTCACTGCTAGTTGCGACACCTTGCAGATTCAGCTGAGAAACTCGTTCTACTCGTACGTCCAGCACCTTCTGTGAGACTTGAAGCCACGAAATAGTTTGTCCTGACGAGGACAAACCAATGAAAACCAATGAAGAGTTGTGGCCATGGTTGAGTAAATTCAGAAGTCTGCCGCCTGACTTCCCATGAGTCAATGTTTGTCAATCTTCCTGTTTCTCTTTTCACCGCTGAATCCGAAAATTTTTGTTCCAGGTAAATTTATTCTTTTCACTCAAATTCGTCATCTGTAAGCCATTCCACACTTTCGAACGCAATGTTGGAGGTCACTCAAGGGTATGCTTGCTTCTGAATGTTTGTTTCGCCTCAGATATGCAAGAGTGTTCAGCGAAAAATGGACGTGAGAGAAGCCACAAAAGAGTGGAAACATTTGTCTTTCTCGGTCCTGTTGAGGGTGCAAATCAATCTATCAATTTCCAAAAACATAAACAACCAATGTTCGATTACACAACAAACAGGTCAGGCCCCACAAGTCTTGCTTGCCACGGGTAGCGGCCTGAGTGTACGAGCCAGGCAATCTGAGTCTTTGTCACCATACAGGTATCTTTTGAACGAGAAGAGAGAACGTGAGCTCACCTGGTAGCCCGGCATAGTGGGAAAGGCAACGAAGACATCTGTGAGGCGCGGATGGCCCTCGAAATTCTGATCGGGAATTTCATAGTACATCGAGTCCGTGGTCGCCTTGGAACGCTGCTTCTGGTAGATGATGCCATCTGAAACATTTTCAGCTGATTTAATAGTCTGATGGCTTCGATGTCAAATCTGCTGTCATTGACTCGAGATATGCGTCACTCAACGCAGACAAAATTTTCATTGATTTCGGCAAAAAACGTGTTTCCGCACAGGTTACTGGCGGACAACCCTCACCACAACAAAACATTTGTGTTTCATGTCTGTTGCAATGAATGTGTCTCACTCCTTTTGTGCAAGGGATGCACTTGTCTGACAACCGTGAAGTGCATAGTTCATTTCTGTTTGTGGTGTCTGTTTTCATTGTGTCTAAGATTTTGTTTGGCACCAAGTGACAAGAAGGTAAATCTGGAAACACAATTCTTCTGTGGCAGACTCAGGTTCAGATTCGGGCACTTTGAACAAACCAAAAATGTTGTGGACTTTCAAGATTCACTGGAGCATGTACCGAGATATTTTAGAATTCCGGAAAATTTTCGCATGTGATGCGTGAACACAACAGACTGTTTTGCTGTTGTGAATTTTTCTTCTGTGTCACACCCTGATCCGCGCTCGGCTGGCCAGTCAGCATTTCAGGTATGCAAGGCGTTCAAATTTATGAACCAGTCACGTAGCATTTGATCATTGACTCAAATTTGGGATGTCTCTCCCACACAAGGAAGAAAGCGTTGGTGTGTGGACAGGAAGTTTTGTTGGGAAGCTGAACTTCTTTTGTGCGTTATTTGCTTGTGCATGGGTGCGACTTCTGATGGGCTTAACTGCGACTTCAGTGGCGCGTCAATATCGAACCAAATTTAGTCGCCCGAAAGACAGTCACTTGAAGAAAAGACTCCAAACTGACATTCATCGTACTTGTCCAAGTACCGATCTCTGCCTTCTTCAAAGAAGAACTTACCTCCCCTGCAAGTATCACAAACGAACACCTTGGGTTTTCCCTGCAGAGTCTTTGTGGCCGAAATCTCCTCGATGAGATCATTCATTCTGTATGAAAACGGAAGGGAAAGGCAGTGAAAACCCCACAGTGCACCGATTCAGCTGACTTCAGCATGCAGTTGCTGACCGCCCCAAAGTCCCTTGTGCATGGCAAATGTCAAGCTTTTCTTGATGATAGTCACACATGCATATACACACGCAAAGCGTCCTTTGCACAGACTTTCCAACAGAGGTTATTTCAAGCAAGGGTTAGAATCAGGGGTTGAGATCTCAACACGTGTCGCTTGCTCGTATTATTTTGGCTCAGGTTGAGTTTCGTCACAGAGCCGTGGTTTCGTAGCGTCACTTTCAGATTACAAAGACTCACTTGAACGCTTCGACGCCCTGTACATCGAGCAGTTTGCCGCTCTTGGTGCCGTGGGTGATGACGACCATGAGGAACGTGTTGCACTGCTCGTGCAGGTCCTCCCGCGTGAAGTACTGGCGGATCTTCCACATCTCCTGCAACAGAAACGCGAGTGCTGGGTGGTACCCACCCACCACCTTGAAGAAGAACTGTTTTTTTCTTGATGAGTGCTTAAGTTGTACGTACCATCTTGGTGCAGTAGTAGTACATGTGTACGTGGAAGCCCATGGCGATGAAGGTGTTCTGCAGGTTGACAGCGTCGACGCGGGTCCCGGGAAACTCGTTGCACAGGTTGTTGACGATGACAGCGTGACCCAGCTTCGGCAGGTGCATCGGGTACGCCTCGTCCTGCATGGAATGCATCGCCGTCGTGAGCCTGGACTCAGTGGAGACGCAATGAAGGGACAAGAGCTCGCGAAGTGGCCACGCAGTGCGCCACCAGCCTTGGTTTATTCCGTAAGAATGTTTCGCCACGATTTGAAGGTCTTTATCTTTTCTGGCGGATCTAAGAAAGGGTTTTGGGGCCAATCCCCTCATTTATTTGAATGCCGACCTCTCTTCGCCAATGGCACCATGCATGGGAACCCGAAGCCCAGAAGGGAAGGGATCGAGGTTTGTCAGCCGAGAGAAAATTCAGCTGCAGCGACAAAACACGGCCCCCAATGCTGAAGTTCAGCTGAGTCAGTCGCCACTGACGGACCACAGTCTTCAGCAAATTTAACTCTGAGCTGACCCTCAGCCCACTGTCTTGCTGGGTTTCTGGGAGAACCCTGGTTGACCAGCTTCCAAATTTAACTGCCATCTACGAACGTGTGTGTATAACCCATGCACAGGTCTAAAAATTCAACCGCCTCTAGGAAATATTCTGCTAGTTTGCAACTCAGTCAAGACCTGCTTTTGCCCAAGCCCTGCTTCACCAAAGTCAGAATGTCAAAATTTGCTTCAACTCCCTTCCGTCAGAGGCAACTTACATTCACTCTGCAGAAAATCTGAATTGTTACGGATTTTTCTTTTTGGGAGGTGCAGCAAAAGTTCTTCGAAAAGATTCAGTTTTCAGCTTTCTAAGAAGCGGTATCAGGAGTTGGTCCGAGAGCTCCTTTCACGTGTATCTTACCAAATTTCTCTGTCCACCCCCCAAAAAGCTAATTTTCACTTTTGTCGTGTATTTTTCGACTTGTTTCGGTCGAGCTCTCCCTTCAAACAAATCCTAGATCGACCCCTGAAGGTGACAGGTAATGTCAAGTATCGGGACTGAATAGAGAAAAGACCACTCACCGGGTCGGCGGTCAGCGGGAGTCGCGGGAGGCTCATCGTTGCGTCAAAACAACGCTCTTCTACAGTCACTGTCCGTCTGATAGCCAGTCGCAGTCATCCGTGAAACATTCCGCTCTGACACTCAGCGACGCGCACAATTGTTGTGTCCCATGCACATCAACAAGGGATGAACAACACCACGGAAGATTTGTACAACCGACTTGTGGTTGCACTCACCTTTGCACAGACACGTCGTCTGGTTGCACGTCGATCTCACGTGAACATTTCGTGCACAAAACTTCCTGGAAGGGGGCCGAATCAGACACAGTGCGATTTTTCAACGACATAAACACAGCATTTTTGAACCACATGCCCATTCAAGGCTTTGAAATTTGAGGTCACTACCAACCCTGTTCACGTGCTCTCCACATGTGAATTTGACAAAATATCGTGTTTTTCACAGGTGGGTGCGGGCGAAAGCCTGAGCCCTCGGACACCCACAATACGGGATTGCGTTTTGATGGTGTGGCCTTGAGGGTTGTCCTTTTTTCACATTGTTATTTTTTTTTCATTCTTGAGGTGAGACCCACAAGGGAATTTGAACACCTTTGCGTGTGAATCAACAAAACAGCCCACAAAATCAAACACACTTGATTCAAACCACGCCACGGGATTTCTTCTGAACGCGATCAAATATTTGGGCACGAATTATGCAACAAGAGCAATGCAAATGTTGCGCAATTTGAAAAATTCCAGACATAATTGTGCTTCACTTCCCTGAAGCGAAAAAAGTTGGATTTGAATCCAGTCAGCTGCTTATTTTGTGCGCCCAAAAATGCAATTTTTTGAAGTTCCTTCATGAAATGAACCTTCCAAACACCTGACCAAAAATTCAATTCCTGAAGAGCAATGAAGGGTTTCAAAGCAGGTCGGATCCGCACCGTGGCTGCGTCGTATTTTCTCAAACTTGGTCCTTTTCTGCTGATGAAACCAACTCCGAGATATGAAGATGTAGGTTTCAAGTTTTGCGCCAACTGCTCTGTCCCCCGTGTGTCACTCGCAATGTCGCCCTTCACTTCCCATGTTGTGCTTCGTGCATGGTTGTTTTCAAGCAACAAGGACCAGACGCTGCCGGCCAACCTCAACATTTATTGCTGTAAAATGTAATGACGTCGCTACAAACCACTCAACTCAACAAGAACAAACCAACATTCAACTGAAGAAGTCGACGTTTGACGGCTGTGTGACTGACACCGCGCGACGTTCAATGTCGAGCAAAGGAAAACAGCTTCCAGCTGAAACTTATTTTCGGTGAAATTTGACTGTGATTTTTTTTTCTTATGTTTTTGTGTTTTCGTGATTCATTGCACAAAGGCAACTCTACTTGCTGGAAACTGCAAGTTGCTTGGGATCTTCAACATGTTCTACAACCAGGAAATTTTACACAGAGCCTTTCACAACCCAGACTGCTCGACATGACACATACACCATAGTGACGCAAGCAGCACTGTTTGCTGCGTTCGGAAAGTGCAAAGTTTGCTCAAACATTGACTCGCAAACTTTCTCTTTGCTCACACGAGGGCTGAAACAATCCCGACAAAGCTGGAAACCTGCAGGGTTTCATGCAATACTGATACTACGAGGCAGGTTCGAAAAGTGTTGATAAAAATCCAATGTATTCAAGGTATGTGAACCAATCTCAACAGTAGCAGATGTGCACCATCTTTGGGTATTTTCCTCTCAAGCAT
>JAAUXT010150215.1_pt1 | contig 35139 bp, 31 predicted proteins | sample 7278171 | NCBI WGS metagenome assembly JAAUXT01 (sample SAMN14350112, study PRJNA611818) | marine sediment metagenome | isolation source: surface marine sediment (1.8m) | place: French Polynesia: Moorea | collected 2018-08 | reverse complement strand
GGCGCACATCGTTTTTATATGTTCTCATTTCCGGATGCAAGGAAAGCTCACAACCGACTGCAATGGACCGGTAAGACACAGAAAATGGCAGGAACCAGCGGGAACTCTTTTAATGGCTCTTACCGCGTACAATGCATCGTGTAGACGTGATTTGATCTCCACCGTGGTGTCCCAGCGACAATCCGTCCCCAGTCGAGCTCGCTTCGGTTGGTCCTGCAGAAAACAAGGTCACGTCAGCTGTTGGCCATGTGCAGTAGTTGTGAATCGGCAAAAACGATGACGACGGACATTGTCCAGCAAAAGGGCTGTGCATTCTCTCGAATGCGACAAATGTTGAGAGAAATTGACAGATGAAAAGGTGGTCCGAATTTTCAGGATTCGGAAAATGAAGTTCCCATTTGTTGGCAAAGCAGTAAAAAGAGAGAAAAAAAGCAGTTCTTTGCTGTTTGTCGTCAACATGCAAAAAATCAACCAAAACTGACCAACCTTGTGCTTGAACTGATGCCTGAATCACTTCATGCTTTCTGGCAGAATCTTTTCACAAATGCTACAGCCTAAAAACTGTTTTTTTTAAATCAGATGGTGGCTCCCTTGACATCAAGAGGAGCTGCCTGTCATGAGGTCTGTTCTGTGCAGTTGGGACAAATGTTGTTGCAGCCGTCTTTTGGCTGCAACTTTGGCTGAAAGTGGAAAGCTCGACATCGCAGGACGTGTGCGCGATCGCTGTTGGTGGTGTCGCAGGTGTTTGTTTGTTGTTGCTCTGCTGATTTTTGCCACATTCCTTTTCTCTTTCAGCTTCTTGATCTGTGAGTGTTGCAAGGGGCCGCGGTACGGCGACGGGGTGCGCCTGATTCGTCCAGTGAAGCAGATGCACGGGATCAAGAACCTACCGTTCCTCTTCTACGCCTGCACACTGCAGTGCAAGTGAGTTTCAAGGAATACACATGACAAAGCGCATTGTGTTTGCTTCATAAAGAGCCGTTTGTCACACCAGCAGATTTGCTGTTCATTTTTCGTTCAGTGGACAAAGTCGTACTCATACAAACTTGTGATTTTTGGTTGAACCGATTCCTTTCAAACCGATTCTGCAAAATCAAACTTTTTTGAATCGCGTCAGACTTGCAGCAGGAACCTGTATCATCATGAAGTGTGGGGTTGGTTTCAGGAAACGGTTCCTGAGCAGCCCTGGGAGTTTGTGGGACATCGTGAAGGATTCATGAACAGGAGATGTTTGATCGCAAGGAGCCACTGTGTTTGAAGTCTCATCTCTGGAGGGGCACAAACACAAAATTTTCATTCTGAAATCAAAAGAAACGCCAAGGTATACGCGCACCTATATGTCCACATGGATGCCAAAAAGAAAAATGAGAAACTGAATGACGCTGATGTGTCATTGACTCAAGTCAACTCTTTGACAAAGCAAGGAAGATGTGAATAAAGCTCAGAGCGAAGTCAATTGTGCCCAATTTTCATTTTTTCGGAACTGAATGTGTTGCGTCTTTTTGTCAAAAGAAGAAAAGAAACGAAATCATCCAAAAATCCTGGACACCCTTTGACAAGACAAAGAGTGGTGTTTTAGTATCTACCCAAGAGGGAACCAGCCGGAGCCAGCTTCATCTGTTTCTATGCATGACGCTCAGATCAGAGCGATTCTCTGGAAGAAAGAGGAGGAACACCGGACAATCTCCCCACAACAGGGAGGGACATTAGTCTTGTTCAGCCCCAGGAAAAGCGTGTTCCCATCGACTGAAGGTCTTTTCGAAAGTTATTTGCAACGAAGAAATGGCTGGCTTGCTGAAGCGTTGCAAATGACTTGGATGGTGGACGTGTTTGTGAGCAAACCAACACCCGCGATACCTCTGCATTGAAGAAACACCAAAATGGAAAGAAACGCAGACCGGCCTGCGATTTGAACGACGTTTGTAGGTCTTGGAATGGACTGAAAGATTGTGGTTTGTTTTTGTTCGGGATCAAATTTTTGAAAAGCTTGGAACCTTCTCAACTTGGAGAAGCCAAGGTTTTGTTCACAGAAAATTGATTTGACACCACTGCAGCGCCGAGCTGTCACACCGAAATGTTTTTCGGCCGTAGAAAAGCTCGGGGAAGGCCGGGCCATAGCGTCTCATGGGTAATCGCAGAATGGGTCTGTAGGTTTGTTTATGCCCGCTCGATGTTGTCTTCAGTTCCAGCAGTCTCGCCGACATGAAGAAATCGACAAAATGAACTTCTCTGGAAAAGATTTTTGCGGGATGGTGCAGTGATCATCTCCGTCTTATGGATTCCAATCAACTGAAGACATACGAGAAACGGACTTTTGCGGTACACGTGTGTGTATGTATGTGTGTGTGCACGAATTTCAGTGTTCCCGTTGTTATTTTGATCCTTTTGTCTTTTTCCTGGTGAACCTGCGCTTTGTTGTTTTCGAAGAACCAGAACCTTTTTCCTTCCGCAGCGTTGGAGCCTTCGCCCAGAACACCCCAAAACTGAATTGTTTGCTGGTCCTTCGTTGGTGTTGTGAACATTTTGCTTTGGAAATTTGTTCTTGTGTGAACTCGGAGCGATTTGCCACTTGCGTATGCTTGTCATGATGTCCCCTCGCTGTAGCTGACTTGCGTTATGAATTCCTATTGTGTTTTATTCGTCTGTACTGCCTCTTGCGTCCGACTCCTTCTTCACGGATCAGATTACATCAGGGCAAAATGGACATGGAAATCGATACTTATTGTGTTTGTGAAATAAGCGCAATGGCAATTGGTGCAGTGCGACCAGGAGAGTGGATTACTCCCGGAAGAATGGGTGGACAGATTTCTTGCAGCGCACTGAATTCTCTCTGTGGAAAATCTCTAACGAAGAATGGCAACAGCACAAAATTGGGGAAGGCAACTCATCCAGTTGAGATCTTGTTGCCAAGTTACGCTTGTAGAAATTTAGATTCTCCATATTTTACGCACAAAGAAGTGAGCCAAATCCTGCGGTGCATTCGTAATTTGGAGCTGTCGGTGGGAATAACACCATCAATGTAGCAGGTTGTTGGGGTTTTGGTCCGCTTTCGTGATCTGCATCGGTGAGGCGGTTCTCCGAGGAACCGATCGGTGTGCGCAGGAAGTAGACCTCGAGGTGGAAACTTAATTTGTCTCGTCAGTGCAAACGAGATGTGACGTGACTTCGAACAACCTCATACCCGCCATAATGTATCTCACAGGGTTCAAACTGCACTTCCCATTTCCTTCTGAGGCGGTAAAGAAACGGACCACCAAGAAAAATTCTATTTTGAATGATAGTGGAAGCCTTGGTTGTGAAGCTCCGACTCTGATTTCGGTTCGCGATACTTGAATTTTAGAACCACGGTGACTGGAAGCTGCCATGTGTTTGAGTCAACAGCACCAAAAATTCCAAATGTAGGCAAAACCCACACTCATTTTGGTCTCACCACAACTGGACAAATGTTGCCTTGTTCTACCCACGTTGTGAAATTCGGAGAAATCCTTCCAAGTGAAGTGGGTCATTATTAATTTCCTGGTCTTTCGTTTATCGGTAGCAAGCGGAGACGAAAAGTGAGAGTGGAAAGCTCTGCTGGGACTCCACCCGTCTCCTGAAATGGAAGTTCAACAATACGGAATTGATTTCTTTCGCTTTCTCGCGGTTTATCTCACAGTAGAAATTGGAATAAGATGTGAATGAGATGTGAATGGAATGGAGGTAAAATTTCAAGCCTTTCTCTCAAGCATTTGCAATTCAATCCTTGGATTTCGAACGATAAGTTTCTCTGGAGGAACACTCCAAAATAGATTGTGACTGTTGTCAGAACTGAGCAGACACAGAACACTCCAGTTCTTCCGTCCTTGTGACACATGCCAGTTTCAACAACAACCAAATTCTTGTTCACTGGCGTCACGCAAAAAAGGGGGAAAGCCGCATTCGGACAGTTGAATTTCGTTGCAAACGGCAACACGAAAGGGAGCCTAAAATCCATTCATGAAGAAAACAATAGGATTTCACCAAAGCTCGGCCAGGCTGCACTTTCGTCTGGCTTGATCTTGATGGATGGTACGGATTGGACCTCTGACCAGCCGAAACAGTCCGCCCGGCGAGAGGATTGAACAGGGCTTTGGAACATAAATATTCTCAAATACTCACCCACGCGTAGGATTAGCTTTTCAGAAACTGCATGCCAGTTTTGTTGAAAGCTGTTTCACAGCACACTGGTTTTCAGTCTTTTACGATGGAATTTGTGACGGATTTGTTGGAAAAGAAAGTTCGTTCTGTTGTAATTGGTTGTTCCTTGAAAATAGCTCTGTGTTACCATATCTCTTGCTGACACAGGCTCCGACATATTTTTGTGCGTGATCTGGGTTATTTCTTGTCGGAATGCCTGGAAGTGCCACACCCTTTTCCGTAAAATCTTGCACAGATGAAAGAGTAAGCTGATCAGGCCAATACAGCCAAGCCAGCTCAATTAGACGGGTGAATCAAACGACGCTGCTCCTTGATCAGCCACACAGGCAGCATCTGAGAGGGATGCACCGATTACGCAGATCTGTTACGCATTTTACCTTTGTCAAGCTCAGCTGGCCACGTGAAACGTGAAGTCCACGAGAAACGGATTCTCATGTGCGGAACCCGACTGAGCGGACAGGTCAGACGTCTGGATAGCCATTGTCCAAAGAAGCTGTTCAATCAGTCGACAGTTCGCAACAAGTTTTGCGTCGCTCATTTTGTAAAGATTGACACGAGCCCCCTCTATGAAGGACACGCTGCAGATCCAACCAAAACACTCGGATGGATAAACCTTTCGTCCGTTTTCAAACACAAAGTTACAATCCAGAGTTTGTCAGTGAAGGCTTTTTCCCGAGACAGCTGTGAAGAAGGGAGGCCCATTCTTCTTCAGTTTCGGGCTATTGTTAGCATTTTCCGGTGGCCTTGGGCTGGCTAACTCAGAAAATTCAATCAGGCGTCCAAATAAACATCATTAGTAAAGAGCCCGTTGACATTATTTGGAGGCAGAGAGGCTGTTTGACCGTTGCCACCTGCAGACACGGAAATTACAGAGGAAACTGAAGCATTAAGTTCTCAAACAAGCAGCTGCGCAGTGGAGATAATTTTGCCGATGGCAAGATGGAATTCCACTGTTACTTTTTTCAAGGTGCTGTTTGATTCAAAGCCTGGAAAGGACACCGTCAAGGACACTTCTGGAGAAACATTTGCAAATCTTTTGGAGATGTGGATGTGGACGAAGCAACTTTCTCCATGTCCTTGAAATGCAAAAGAATCACGGCAGAACATCATTTGGATTTTCTCCAACACGAACAATTGCTTGAAACAATGTTCCACAGTGGTTTGATATAAACTTTTGTTCCAGTTCTTTTTGTCCTGGGCCCTTTTCTGCTCAAACAACAACAATTTCACCACGCGTGTTTGGACTCTCCACGCAGAAGCATGTTCTCGATCACCCTCAGTTGGCAAACCTGTAAATTGACAGAAATGTCCTTGTATCTTTGCTGTGTCAATCAACGAATCTATTTTGAGTTGAATTAAGCAGCAAAGTGTTTGATTTTGCATCACAACCATGTTTGCAACAGTGGGAGCCATGTCCTGGTGTTTTGGACCGTTGTTCTCAAACGACACGAGCTGTTTTCTCTGTTTATTCAAGAGCTGCACAACGAGACTTCGTACCAAAAAGAACGCAAAGAAAGTAGACCGTTTGAATTTTCAAGAAGACAAAACTGGCGGGCAGATAGAATTTGGTTGACAGGCACTTTCTCCCTCGTGTCGAATACGACTATCTTTCTCTCGAAAACAAATTCAGCACTTTTTTGGTCAACTGCGTTTTGAAAAACATAGTTCGATCGCAAATCGCTGAAATCAATGGCCGGAAGTGTCTTCTGATCTTTCAAGTCACAGGACAGGATGAAAGTGCATCAATTTGATCGAACAGTCACACGAGAAGTCATAAAAGTTCTTCAAGTCGCACAGCACAGGTTCCCCGGCAAATTTAGCAGCAATTGGGCCTCGGAAAACACAACGTCGCGCAGGAAACGGGAATCAACATCCTATACAGCCGCAGACGTCACGATACAATGCTTATTGATGCCCAAGATTCCACATTCAGTATTCCAGGCATGGTTCCTGTGTCAGTCAGGAGACATAAATGAATGGAAAACAAATTTACACAATTCTACCTGCACTCCTGGGATCCAAGAGAGATGTGGACCTGCTTGTTCTCTACTTTCAGCTTGTTCGGTCCTGCAGATGTGTTATGGAAAATGGGGACAACATTGCGACAAGGGATATTATTATTTGTTTGAACCAGTCAAGCTCAATTCCGATATCACACAGAGAGACCGACCGGACAGAACAACACCAATTTGGACGTGCTCGTGGTCTTCGTGTTGTTGACTCAAACAACGCTTTTGTGATTCCAGGGGATACCAGCTTTCTGAATTTTTCATTTTGTGTTCAAGCACAGTTTTTGCAATCGGACAAAAATGCGTGCTTGTGCAGGAAGTGTGACCCGGTTTGCACACAACAGGATATTCATGAGCATCAGTCAGTTGCCGTCAAACCTACCAAGTTGCTACGATTCGCGCCTTGCGTCCCTTCAGTACGAACTGGTTCCCGCAGACAGTCTCTCGGTGGTGCCTGCAAGTGAACTGCAGCTGCTCCTGCAGCACTATAGATCTGTCCCATTGTTTGCCGTTACTAAGGTTTCTACTGTCATACGCTTCACTGCAGGCGAAACAGCCTTCCTTCTCCCAAAGCACACTGACGGATCGTGTTGTCAGTTCCCCCTGGTACGTGCACCTGTGATCTGAAATCAATACTGCTGTTCGACCTTCGCTGATGACACAACGTTCCGCAATTATGATGCTTTCATATTTTGCAGATTAAAGACAGAAATCAATGGTGTTCAGGGAGCATTCTGCTTGGCTGTTGGACACAAGACGGCTTCATTTGCTCAACGAGCGTATCTTTCAAGCACCAGCTGAAAACAAGAGACCGTCACCCTTGATGAAAACCCTTGTGTCCCTGCACTTCAGTTGAATGTTGGTGTCAGTAAAGGATATATGCAGTGCATCGCAGCACGAGCGTTTCCCCGTTGCTGAAGCAGTAATGTGTTTCAGGTGCCACACCGTGACTGAGAAGCGACGTACTGGTGAGCCAGTGACTCCATAGTGACTTGCAGCTGCAGCAGCCAGCCTTGCAGGCGAGTCCCACTGAATGGACTAACGGGCGGAGAGATGGTAGTTCTGGTTGCAGGCATCAGAAGGATCCCGTGAAGGCTGCAGCAGCAGGGAGCTGCATTCCTACAAAGCCTACAGTGTCACCACAACAAAAGTACAACCATTCTGACAACAGGACGAGCGAGGCAATTGCGCCAGGATGACAGATAATTGTTTGGTGAAATCGAAAGTCATTCTTTTGTGGACATCACAAGTTGCAACGGAAATCTATTTGAAGAGCTACGGCTGGCACATTTTGTGAAATCTGTTCTGGAATACGACTGCAGGACTACAAAACCTTTCCCGGTGGAGGAAGAAATGGAAACACACAATCCGTGACTGCTTTGGGCAGCACTTTCCAACCATCTGCTTCTTTGTATTTGTCGACTCCAATGTGATCTGCACCGTTGTTAATCTACGACACAGACTCCCATGTGACCTCAGGTAAGACCAATTTGCGTATTTTTTAGTATATCAAAACAGCAGGGAACTCCTGAGAGGTTTGCGACGTCTGGCTGATGGGCATCAAAGTTGGTCGTAGAACAACATGGTTCTTCGGCTTCAGTTCACGAGCAAAACATCAGATTCAAGAGAGTGTTCAAAATTGATTGGCATTTGTTCCTTGTAATTTCCCTCAATTTAAAATGAAAAACAAACTTGTTCCATTCAGTTCAGAATGCCTTCTTCCAGAGGAAAGTATGTGCTTTTCTTTCAGAATCAACCGCTCGTTTGCAAGGCAAATGGCCTTTTTATGCAATCCACCAAAATGGAAAGAGCTTTTGTTTATGACTTAATTTCTTTGCTCCCGATGATTGCGCGATAAGGTTGTTTGCGTCAGGAGTCCGGGGACGGTGTACAGCTTCCAGTCATGCACAGGTTTTGTTGCGGGTCGGTTGCTTTCTGATTGCCGATTCCACATCAAGTGAATATGTTTTCCACTCCCTTGCGAAGCTTGCAAGAACAAGGACACAAGCAACACTCATCTCAAGATGGCTAATTTGGTCACTTCCTTGGCTGTTTTCTTGATGATTCGAATTGTGATCATTCTTGCTGTTCTTGTGACAGATGCAAAAAATGACAGGTGACTGAGATCCAATACGAAAACTACAGAGAGCGTCCAAGTCAGATACAACAGCACAAAGTAAATTGGCATTTGATTGCAAATGCTTTTCGAATGCACTTTTTGAGTTTGGAATGCAGCACACAATTGGTTTACAACTTACGCTTGCACGCTTTGCAAGACAGTGTTCCACGAATATTTTTGCAAACAAAAAGCAAGCCAACTGTTGATCAACCTCAAAAGCAACTGAAGGTGCAGTTCTGGCCAGAAAAAAAACCCCAGACCCGATGCACAACGTTTGCCACAGCCGAGGAAGAAACGAGATCTGGAAGTGCGCGCTGCACAAAGAGACTTGGTGCATGTCAACAGCATTGATTTGGTCCTCGGGTATGCTTTCCCACTGGGCATGAATATTTTATCAGAAAGTAATGAGCAAAACTTGTGCACAGTGCTCCCGACTGTCAACATTTGATAATTGACTGATCAATAAACCTCTGCTGAGTTTGTCCTTCGATCCTCCACGTGGTGAACCATCGTTTTGTTGCTTGCCCGTCACTTGGTAGCATCTTCGGCTTTTTGGGTGACAAGTGAAACACTGGTTCTGTTGACTTTGAGATCTGTAACTCTTTGCAAGACCGCGCGCCCCTGAGCGTTGAATCTGAGAGAAAATATGAGGTGCGAGTGGTCTCTATTTTCAGTCGTCTTGAACGTTGCTGCATTTCTTCTCCTCAACCCTGTTTTCCTGATGATCACCTGTTTCAAACAAAACAACCCCGAAAGAAAGATATTTGAAAATTCTTGAGAAGATAAGATGAAACAAAAAGGTTCACCTCTGGCATGTCTCTTGACGAGTGCGAAACAGCAGGGAACTATTTCTGAACCACGAGTGCTGCTACGCTCTGCCAAGATAGAGACAGACAGGTTCTTTGGCGGATTATAGCTGTGTTGTATCGATTATTCCCACCACATGACTGTGCATTTCTAGCCTCAAATGTTCCTTTCGTGTGTTTCTGCATGTCAGTGTGCAGTACTGCACAGAGTCTTGGTCCTAGAAATGGCTTCCAAAGAAAATCAGGCGTCTCCTTAGTGAAGGCTGAAGAGTAACAGCGTCTCTCCGCACGGACCTTCCTGTGGTCAGTTTGGTTCAGACAATTCGTGAAAGACGTGTTGCCAAACCCATTTGATCTGTCGTCAGGCTGGATGTTAATTTTGCTGCGCTCGACAATTGCAAGTGTGAAAGGGACCAGCAGATCGCTCAGCAGACTCACTTGTGCCTGAAGGGGCTTCCTCTCCCCAGGCGAAGGTCCAACATCTCCATAAATTTCAAGTGGGAGAATGTAGTGCCAGCCAAGCATGTAATGATCCATCATAATCCATCACGGCGTGATCAGATCTGCTGCTGCCTCTTCTTTCGCTGGAGCAAGCCTTCATGTCTTCAAGCGAGAGAATATATTTGGAAGAAGTCTTCAAGGCCAATGTTTACTTCCCTCATCCCCATCACTTTTCACCCGAGTCTGACTTGTTTGGTCAATTCGTTCTTTTCGTCAGTTGGGCAGAATTAATGCTTTCAGGCTTCGTGTATTTTCAAGAGAAAAGACACAGCAGCTAATGTCCAGCTTGGTCAGAAAGGACTCATGTCTATTTTGATCAGCCCTTGGGCAAAGAACCAACGACAACTGGGTTTCATTTTTGGCTACAACAAAGCTTTGGTTTCACTGGGCAGCTGCCCAAAATATCGTGCCGCTTCTGGTGTCCTGATGGCATGCCAACATTTCTGGATCACGGCAATTCATTGTACGGTCGGTTTTCATCTTGACCTGAGCAGCGCGCCACTGCCTCCATAACAGGGATGGGTCCAGCAGCACATCCTGATTAATGTCTGGCATAATTGTCAGTCGTCCATGTGAGAGTGCAGCGTCGTTAAGCGGAGCTGACTAAACCTTGTCATAAAGACGCATCATTGCGTGCCTCGGCCCCCACTCGGTGAATTTTTATGGCTTCCAAACACGGATGGAAATTTCACATTGCGCTTCGGTTTGAACTTGCACACGTACGTTCTGTACCAACAACGGAAGGACTGGTGCGCGAGGATGGTGTGCTGAAAATGGATGCTGGTGGTTTTGAATCAAGCGGATGTCTTTCAATCGGAAACTGGTGACCAGCACTGTTATCCTGGTAAACGGGAGACTTGTCGAAGAGCGAAAGGCACGTTGTGGAAAAAAACCCGTTCGTTTCAGTTGGTGGACTTGAGCTGTTCCTGGACGACGCACGCACTTGTGTGTCGCGTGGACTGGACCTGACAGCAAATCAGGCTCCGACTCGACCACGGTCACCTTCAACCCTTGAGCTGAACAGCATCTTCTACACAAATGAAGTTTTTTCAGCGGGAAACCCGAGGACCTTCCTTCGAGGAAATTGCGTGTTGCGGTCTCCTTGCATCGTTCTCTGGTCCTTCTTCTCAGTCAACATTGAATGTCGAAGAAACACGAGCACCCAACTACATGTGAATATTGCAAGATTGCTAATTGCAAGAAAAAGGCAAACGAGTCTCCTTTGAACGAGACCAATGGCAGCTGATTACAAGGGAATAATTGACAGCGCCATTTCGAGAGCGCCCTGCTGCAGAATACATGCACAGGAGCTGGTGTGGTAATGGGAACATTCCATCTGAGCCAAGCACCTGAGATGGGCGAAAACTGTTGGTTCAAGTGTCCCATAAAATCTGTCCGCACACCACTCGCCTGAAAGGCACATCAACTCATGATCACAGTTTACACGTCGCGTTTATGCGGTTTCTGGGACCTGTTCAAGAATACTCATTTGCAAAATAAACGGCACATCTTCGTTTCATCAAATACCATTTTCCACATTTGGCAAACATCAAAAACTATTGATCTCCTTTGCTCACAAATCTGGCTCTGCGATATCTTGAACCACCACGATGCATTTGTGCCAACAAAGCGCTTGGTTTTTGCTTGTATGGAGAACCGGATTGCAAGAGACTTTTTCAGTGGTACACAAAACATGTTCACTTTCGAAACTCCAAATGAAAACAGCTGAATAGATTCAAAAAACCAGAGGAACACAAGCACCTGCGTAAAAATCTCGCAGTGACGCCACCCACAATCGTTCTGTCACTGCAACATCGACCACATGGCTTCTCCACAGTGACCCGCATCTCTTCTACATCGACGGAACAATTGACTTCTCGCAACATCAGCACAGATTTTTGAGCAGAGGAGGCACTCTGATCGAACTTCGGGCGCACTGTGTGTTCTTCTTCTCTTCATCTTCGAAGCCGTATCGAGTGCAGTGCAAATCACAGAATTCCAGTTCAGATCCGTTTCATTCGAGCGTGTTTTGCATTCGCTTTGAGAGTGAAAGTGGCTTTCATCATGCAATGCTCGAATCAGTGTGTTTGTTTACATCCTTTCCACTTCTCCAGTTGAAAAGCTTCAGCCTGACAGCTCCAGGTTGGGAGTGGGGGAAATGAACTATTCGTCCTGAACAACGACAAGACTTCGTGGACTCCGAACAAGAACATGCACCTCAGACATAGTGTCGCCAGTCAAGCTTTGTGATGAAGCCTTTGCTTGCAATAGCAGCATGTCCTGATCATTGGTGGACTAAATTCGTTGAGCTCCACGACATGACGCCCATCGCAATAATTCTGAATTAGGATTCTGTCCGAATGGTCCACTGATGGTTTCTCGCACTCGCTTCAGTTTTATCTCGGCCAAAAAGTCTCCCGGGCGTCGCGTGGGACTGCTGTTTATCTTCCAACCCACAACACGCTGTACGCGCTACGCTTCATTAGATTCACAACGGCTTCTCCATCAACAACCTCCAACTGCAACCCTCGAGATTCTGTCCGATGGGGAACCTCAGTTCGCTGTTTTTGAGATCGGACTGGTGCTCGTCGCAGTGGCTGTTTGTCGCAGGGGGTGGCATTTGCGTGCTAGATCAAAGATAATTACGGCCAAATATTGCCATTTGTCCCTGAATCGAAGTTTGATTGCTCACCAACGAAAGCCGAATGCGCAAACAAACCAAATCCTCTCTTGCTTTGACGACAACTGGCTTTCCGAGGTTGAGTTGCCATTTCTCAACAACATCACGTTTCGAGATAGCGTTCCCTTTCAGATAAAACCCAGGGAACCAAGTGAGGTGGGATAATTCAATAAATCCATTTGCGGCGGATGAAGCTAGGATAACAGATGTCGCGTACGTATCGTCCTGGGCATCTGATTCCCTGGTCTGTGTGTACCTGATCGGCCTAATGCTGGGATTAAACGACTTCCACAGGCACCACGGGCGCCTAATGAGCTGTGTGCGGGATATTTAATGAAACAGACGATAAACCACGCCACGGTACTCATGAAAGGGAAAGAGCGGGTCAACACTGCGGCGAGTGGAAGATTCCATGTTGTCCCTGGACCCAGCTGCGTGAAGAGTAAATGAATTGTTGCGTGCGTTGTGAGCATCGTGACCACGTATCAACCTCAATTAGTTTCCCAACGTGTTTCACTTGGGTCGTCCAGAACAGCGCGGTTCTCTGGGAAAGACGTCTTCTCCCAATGAAGAATGGATACAGTCTGGGTCCAGACGATGTGAGTCATTGCACGAGCCTGACCCAACCTTCATGTCGCTTCCATGAAATATTGCGATGCGATATAACAGAGAACAGGGTCATCTCACTGCTGTTTGTCAAGAAAGTCCGAACAACAAGCTTGGCTGAGAAGCGAGGTTGCCCTTGACCAGGGCAGGGCCCTCCATGAATAGTTAAACCGGAAGTTGCCACGTGAGTCAGAAACATGACCTTTACCTTTCTGCACCCTTTTCAGGTTTCTTTTCAAACTACGCTGCCCATGTGGCTACGACTCCAGAAAATGGGCACAAAAGTAAACTGCACCAAATTGTGGGTTTCAGTGGCTTACTGGAGACCCAAATTCCACTGGTTCTTTCAATGGCATCACGATTCCACCTGCACAACTTGTGGACTCCGTTCAGCATCTAAGTCTATGCAACAAACACATCTTCGTCGGTTGCCAAGACAATACAAAAATTTTGTCAGTCTGCGCCACCACCAGACCACTGCGCGTGGTCCCAGGAAATCTGAAGCAAGCCTCCACTCCACGCTGATCTACAAACCTGCAAGATCGCGCGTGTGAACGGTTGTTTCCAGGCGGGACATGGACTTGAGCGAATCGATACGAGTCTTATTGATGGAGCGACCTGCGGGGAAAGAAACGCACTTCCGGCCGCCAGCCTCTCGGCGCTGTCGTCTGTTATTTATTGGGGCTCTCTCGTTTGGCATTCCAAAACGAGACTCGGTGTGCTGTTTGTTTGCAAAAATGAACTTCAGTTGAATGCAGCAAAAGCAGGTGGAGCAGCAGCGAACGGATTGAGAGATTTGTTTTTTTGGTCGGGCAGGGGTTGTCCAGGAGAATGTTCCGCATACTCGTACGAGTTTACAGAGGTCAACCAAAATGCCCCTTGTCATTGTCCAGGCGATTTCTGAAGTCACACACAGGCCTTATTTTCAAACTTCATTTGCTTGGAAAAGATGCACGAACGTACACAATCGAGAAGGGATCGGGTTGCTTCAGTCAGTTCCAAACTGAAGACCCTCAAAACTGAGTTGTCGCGTTCAGAAGAATGACCGTAAATTCTTCATCGAAGCTCTCTCAAACGGGACACAGAGGACCGAAACGAAAATACTAATCTGCAGGAAATAATCTTTATTTTGCGTTGTTCAAATTTGTTGGGACGATTCACCTTGCGTTGTGCTCTCCCAACAGTGCAGCTTCAATGGAAATCTGTAGAAAAAAAAGCCGTGCAAGAGGATTTCAAGGATCTTCAGTTTCACGAAGATCTGTGCTTTGCTTTAGCCAATCTTTCTGATACAATTAGGTGGAAAGTGTGTAGTCGCTCTCCTCCAAGAAAACGACGCGTTTTGAGCTGTGATTTTCGCGATGTTGTGAGGAAGAAAGACAAGGATCCACGCACTGCATGTTGCTTTGATTTTGGATTCGTGCATGTTGACGCCAAAACGCTCACACGGCCTTGATGCTTACATCGGATACTCGGATACTCCTGATCAACTGTACCTGCATGAACCTGTTGAGAACGAAGAACACAGACTTTACTGTGCACTTTCGGGAAGAGCACGCAAGAGGAAGAGACAAAACCAGAAACATCAAACACCCGAAGCTGCCGTGGATCTCGTGCACATCCGATCACGGTAGATCTGAGAATTTTTTTAACGCCACACACGAACCTGAACTGTGTTGAACCTGTACACAACAGCAAAGTATATCTCCGACAAATACAAATACAAAATGTCTCCAGCAGAGAAGGAATTGGAGGACTTGCGGGAATTCTCTGCCAGCGACAAATTTCCAATATTCCGGGAATGATTTTCATGACAGATTTCATGACGAGAGCTCAGCAGAAGCTCTCTATGTGAACAGCCAAATCAATATCTATTTGTTACAAGCGACATCAAAATGCCTCTTCATGCTGGATTTACTGCACGTTTTATCAATGCCATTTCCACTATTGGTTTTGGGTGTGGCTTTGTTCTGGGTGGGAGACTGACACAATTTCCAGGCTTTTACGACTGCGAAAAGCGCGTGTGTGTACGGATTCACTTGATCTGCAGTTGGGAAGGTTGTCCCGTGCTCACCACCACCAAGTCCCTGATCAATCCTCGATTGGCTTCTTGTGCTCGCGGTCTTTGTTGAACAGTTTGATGAAGGAACACACATTTGACGCCACAATCACGTGCGCATTTCAGGCTGAACCGATCACGAAGCACCACAAAGATTCTGATTGGTGCAAATCAAATCAGTGAGGTGTTGTCGTCACCAGCAACCATAATTTTTCTGGCAGATTGCACCAACTGAAGTTCTGCATTTGTGTGTTTTCTGAGGACTTCGATTAATTCAAGATGATTCTTGCGCTGTTCCGGTGGGATTTCTGTGTGAGTGCTGTCTTTGTTCTGTCGCCTGCAATGGAAAATCCTGGGTCTTTCACAATCGATGTTCATTTCGTTACAACATGACATCAAAATGCTCTTACGATAAATGGTTTCCATTGTGCAGGAATTAGAGGGGAATCTTTCTGCAGCTGCAAACAAATTGTCTGCCAGTGGGATGGATTGACAAAGAAAGTCTTTGCCCATGTTGTCTGCTGAGGAAGATCTGTCATCAACTCCTTTATTGCAGTAGAGCAAACAATTTCACAGCCGCTCTGAGAAGGTCAAATACACCAAACTCCACTCAGTCATTGTTTCCAGATTCATTGACAGACAAGTGCGATTCAACGAAAAGGCACACAAAGGCGAGAGTTTGTTCCAAAAAAGACCTCACAGGTGCAGAAAGTTTTTTTTGCAGCCCACAACGTGGGACGGAAGCCCAGAACGCGGATGTTTGGTTTGCATGGTTGGGACCTGTTTCCGTCGAACGAGAACATCACTTTGAATGAACGACGATGTCCCAATGGGAAGGCTGAGATTTACTGATTTCCAAACTTCAGCTCACTCGGGGACAAGCTCCAATGGAGTCACGTTTCAGAACACGTAATCATGCAGATTCTTTTCCTCTGGAGTACAGTTAAATTTAGAGTTGGTTGAAGTTTGTGGAATGAAACCAAGGCTCGGGCAAATGAAGATTCATTGTTTTTGCTGGCAAAAGCTGTGTTTCAAGCAATCAGGGCCTGTACATAGTTGATCCAATGGGGAATTTGTTGCCCACAGACAAAACGCAATTCCCACGGAATGGCAACAGCTGGGTTCAGCTTTGGGCTCCGTGTGCGAATTGGCAATGTGCTCGTCAAAGCGCCTGCAGCAAACTACCAAAAGAGAAAAAGAGTCAACAGTTGCTATTTTTTGACTCTGAACGATGTTTTCAGCAGTGGTAAGACAGAAGTTTGAGATGAAAGAACAAGTTCAGGGTATCAAGTGGAAAAGCTCAGAACCAGACAAGTTTCAGTTCAAGTGGAACATTCAACTCCACCCACAAAACGAAAAACAACCTTCCTACGTCCAAGCTCCTTTCCGATAAAAACAGCCCAGACAAAACCAAATCTACATCAGTGTTTGTCAAACACAAATGATGATGTATGACATCCATTTAGATGTCGTTTTAGTATGATGCCCCGAAATATGTTATTCACTTTGACCAAAAAGGGGCCACACTGAGGTGGGGGAGTGATGGGATGTCATTGAGACACAAAACACATTTGCAGAATCCCACACAAATTCCTGTCTCAATTGTTTGAGAGAATTTGTCTTCAGAAGTTGCAGACTTTTTCACCTTCCGAAAGTCCACTGGTGCTGACAGTGTCATTGTCACGAATACACACAAATGGTCACGAGGCCACCAACATCAGGTGCATCATTCCTTCAGAATCATACCACTGTCCTCACCCCATGAGACACCAACCCTTGTTGAGGACCAAAGGGATGGCGTTGTTGTGCATGTTTCTTTTGCGTCTTCTGGAATGAGGTCAATCAAGAAAGGCCAATGTTCAACCCCGCACACATTTTGTTCTTATGTTTGTTGGTAAGATTGATGTGAGTTGATTCGCGTGCACGAGCGGAACACAGTTGTGTTGCGTGTATTGGGTTCACTTTCGTTTCGCGCTACTCTGCAGTGGCGTTGATTTGTGACGTATTTCTCACAATTTTCTCGTTTCAGATCTTGTGTGATGCGGGTAGCGCTGTGTCCTGACTGGCTATTGTTGTTGTCTGTGTCGTTGTTGTATGCTCGCGCCCTGTCCCCCTGCGGTCTGCGGTCCCTAGCACCCACAGACCCCCAGCACACTCGACTGGATGAAGCCCTGGTTCGGGGGTTATCGCTCCCTCTCCTCTAGACCGGTGCGTATCTGCATTTGCATTGCGGTGCACCATAGCGCCAACGTGTCTCATTCCATCTGTCGCCCGAAACCAAACGCTCTTGGCGCTATGATGCAGCGTGTCCAATTTGGCATGTTTTTTAGTTCAATAATTCGTCTGACGTACAAGCCTGGTCTCGCTAACCAGCTTCTCATTCGTTCTGATCGTGGCAAACGCACAAAAAATGATGCTTTTGATGTTTCTGCCAAGCTTTCTTTCCTGTGACATTTTATTCCTCAAGACTTCTCGTGAAGATGTAACGCCTCGCTTTTTCAGGCGTACCTGATCTGCCACGCCCCTGCAGGAAAGCAGTCTCAGTCGTCCACCACCATCCTGGCCAATTACTGCACGCTCAGCTCTCCCCACGAGAGGGACGCGCCCACCTCCCAGGACAACATGAAGACCATCCTCAAGTGAGTCACCAGAGTCAGTCAGATCCACAAGTTTCGCGACGACAACGTTCGTCTGCATCTTCGAGCGCAATGTGCGTCGCGCGACGTCAACAAAATTCCCGTTGGTGGCCCAAATTTGCGTTTGTTGGCGCAACTTCCGTTCAGTTCCAGTTGAGGGTCTCAGGTTCAAGGGTAGATTCAAAGGAGTTTTTGCAAATCTTCCATTTCGAGGATCTAAATCTGACTGCACAGAGCGCGTTGATGCTTGCGTCACATTCAAACCTTCACAGAGTTGACATGCTTTCATGCAGTGAGTGGTGTTTGTGGTGCTTTCACCACACTGCACAATAGATTCATCTGAAAGCATGGGCGTAAATCATCCTCTTTTTCCAGTGCTGCACAATGGAAATCACATCCAGTTCAATCTGATTGCGCGAATCTGTGGAGGCTGTTCGTGCGCACAGAGAGTCAATTTGATTACAAGCACAGTTCTGATCAATTTGAAAATGTATCACAAATGTCAACAGCGCCACAGCTTCAAGAAGAACTGAATTCCTTCTCACACGCGTCCATGCAGTCTTCAAATTGCAAACAAATGAAGTTTGTGCGAAACCAGCTGTGTTTTGCTGATAAACCTGAACTCTTTGCACAAGAAATGCGGCCTTGAACGTGACTCTGGATGAATCAAAAAAGAGACACAATCAGCAGAGCACCATTGATTTGTGACACAAAAGGACCAGTCAATCCATTGATTCCCTGATTGACATGGAATCTCTTCCCGTCATGAGTTGGTGCACGTGGAAGCAGCTGTCATCATTCTTTCTCTTCACATGACCCACGATAAATTTGTGTTCTTCGCTTCATGTGTGAGGCAATGTCTACGTTGCTGTTCCGCAGGTACGGAGACTTCGGCCTGGGGGACGTGGTGTGCAGCGTGGAGCCGGACCTCAAGTCACCGTCGGGCGCGCCGCTCGCCTGCTCGTGCCACTGCGGCAGAAAGGCGTGCTGCCTGTCGCAGGCCCAGGCCACCCTTCTCGTGGGCATTCTATCTGTGGTCAGTGTCAGACTTTCCACTCGTAATCGAGGGAAAATACACAAAGACAAAATGCACACTTCACCTTTGTACGAGGAACCAAGAAATAAGTCAGGCAAAATGCAATCTGTTGGCAATTACAAACAAGCCCCACCTGACGGTGTGTTCATCGACTTTTTGCCTCCTGCAGTTCGATTTATTACACAAAGGGAAGACCTTGAAACTCAATGTAAATGCAACATCCTGAGCCGCCTGATAATCAAGACTCTCAAATTCCTTCACTGCCACAGAAGACCCAATCCCCATCTATTTTCATGAAAGTCTCTCCCTGTCGGCAAAAGCTCCATCATAAATTCATACCCATAGAGGGACCTAGGAAGAAGAAAAAAGACTTTTTGATCGATCAGAAGGTCTCTTCTGAACAAGGGCAAATATTTATCCCTGCTAAGTTATTTGCTGAGGTATTATTGCTTTCTTTTGCTTATCGCTGGGTTCTTTTCCACACCGCTGAAGCACGGTCTGCTCCAACAGAGCGGCCTTCACGAAGCTGGTGTGGACACAAATTCCTTCATCATGGTCCTGGTTTCAGTGAATTCAACCAGCTTTGTGTTTCCAATCCGAACAGACACCGAAATTTTTCATTTTGTGTCGCATGTTTCAAACAACTGTTGTTTCTTTCCTGCAGATATTTGCTGTTTTGATCTTTGCTCACGAAGTCGCTTTGGAAAGTAAGTATTTCTATCTTTGTCTTCAATTCCATTCAATATGAAAATGTGTCACGTAGAAGGTGATTTCTTTGTCTGAGGCATTGAACGTCCAACGGTTTTGCAACTCGGGGTTCAATATGATGAACAGATTGGGTCTCACAAATCTGTTGATGCTGGAGTTGCGACTCAAGGCTTTAAGCATGGATCGCAGGCTGTCTCCACAAACACACTCAGCACCGACATTGATGTTTCCTTCCTTCATATTTAACATGAAGGAAAGATCAATTTCTGAACATGGTACTTCTGACGGAAAATGTCTTGGAAAATGAGAATCGCTTCTTTCCTTTGAGAAGCTTGTAAAAATTGTTCAGAACCACACACGAAAGAAGTTATTTTTGAAATTTGCTGCAGCCAGTTCTCCCAAAGAATGTCAAAAACAAAGAAGGGAAATGGCAAGATCTTATCGGCTCGTTCAAGCCGTGGGCATGTGGAACGGAGCTGGGAGCGAGAGACTCGTCTCGCTGTCTCGCTCAAGGATTGATATCACAACATGCCTCTGTCCTCCACTTCCTAATTGAAACGACATTGGTGCACGGTCGCTGGTGCTCCTATTCTGCAGCAAACTCTCGAATAAATTACATTTCAAATTCGGTCAAGGAGGAGGTACCAGCGTTGATTCTGAAGACATGCGACAATAACATCCACCCAGGTTTTGTCCAGGAGATCAGACCAAAGACCGAAGACCCACTTCCCATCCAACAAAGAACCATCGTCGCCAAACTGCAAACTGTTAGATTGACGCAGAGCCTCTCTTTGGGTTTACAGTTTCATCAATGTTGTGTGTTCTCTGCAGGAGGGTTCAGTCTCAGGAACTACGTGGTGCTCGCCTTCTGTGTGGTCTGGGTCATCGTCACCGCGCTGCTCTTCCTGGGCACGTGTAAGGTGAGTCGTCGGTCGCGTCCTGTCCTGACGACAGCTTCCCGCTCAGTCTCAGAGTGCGAAACTTCCAAGGACGCGTCAATGAAACTTCAGTTCTGTGCTTCTAATCTCTTCAAAATCACACGAGTATCTGTGGAGTGTTTGCATTTTCTGGGCACGTTTCTTTTTTGTGTACGCAGAAGGCGCACTTCTTGCTGCTCCCCTGGATGATCCTGACCTGCGTGTTGACGCCTCTCTTCATCGTGGGCATCGTGGCGGGATGCAAAGTCATAGGTCAGGATTGTTTGTCTCAACTGCAACTCACCGCTCAATGTCAACAGAGGCCCATTGCACCTTGAGCGATAACTCGTCCCGTGTCGTTTCAGTGAGTTGCGTGGGAACGACGTCAGACGTGTCGTGCACGCACGAGTACCACCTGTTCGGTACGAACGACCACACTGCTGCGTCCTTCAAACTCGCCATACTTCTCGTCATATTCTTGCTCAATGTGAGTGAAAGTTCACACCAAATTGTGCGTCAGTCAGATTCTCTCCAAGTGGCAGAACTTGCTGAAACTGAAGCAGAATTTAAAACAGCTTTCAGGAAATGCGCACGATGTTGTCACCTCATGGTTTTGTTTCAGTGCGTATCTTTCCTGGTCGTGTACAGACACTTCATCTTCCTCTCCGGCAATGAAAGCAGAAAGCGGCAAGTTGAAGTAAGTTGAACAGATACCTCCAAGTTGTTTGCACACATCTGAATGTCTTTCGTTGGGGGCAACAACCAAAAGAGAAACATATTCAGTTTCGGGAAACTTTGAACACATCTCTGTTTGCACTGCCAATTCAATCCACACATTCCCAACGGTTGATTTTGAGGGTATCTGCAGTGATACAAACGAGCGAAAATTGTCTCCTCTTTGGGAAAAATTAACCGAATGTCCGACACCAGTAACTCAGCTGGCTTCATGCATAATGCATTGTTGCCTGTCTTGCTGTGTTCTGCGGCAACAGCCTGGACAAGGCTTCACTCACTGACGTGGCCAACAGAGAATGTGTGTGTTGTCTCTATTGCAATGGACTCTTGTGACACTCTTGAGGCATCTGAAAGTGGAGTCAGCGTGGTCACTTGCCACGTCCACACTCAGCCACCAGAAGATCATGGAGTCTTTTGAGCTTCCGTTGTTCGTCCCATTTTGCCCTCATTGAGCAGCATTCTCATTCGTGCAGAATTTCAAAACCACAGACTTGCGAAAATTCAAAACAGATCGCAGAAGTCGCCCGTCTTGTTGGCATGTCAGATCCGGGTATTTCCTCCTCTGTTGTAAAACTAATGAGGATGGCTCAGTATGAGAGACAACAATGGGCTGCCAGAATTTATTCTGGATTAGTGGCTGATGTATTCACGTCCACATCCAGCAGGGACTCACATACGATGTATGAACAACGTCTGCGTGGGGCCGACTGCATGCAAAAAAAGTCAAAACATTGCCCACTTTTCCAACTCATATTGGGAAGAGACGGTGACACATTTCTTCACGCTGAGGCGTTGGCTACCAGCGCAAGACGTGCAGTCGTAGGTGTACGTGCGGTTGTTCTGTCGCTTCTGGTGCGTTTTGCAACATGCATGCATTCTTCATTGTTGCATTTTTCAGGATGAGCCGATCGGCTGCGAGCAGCACTCGACGTCGATCCGCTACGAACGTTTCTCGGACCGCGACGACGAGATGTTCGAGCCACTTTGCCATCAACAGAGTTACTACGACGATACAAAGGTCAGTGTCAAGTTCCCCGTTGTTCCATCTGAGCCAGAAACTGGACAAGGTGGCCCTGTGTCTCAAGTGAGGTTGGGGGGAAGTCCGGCCCTTAACTTATGCGAAACAGGTGCACGTGAAGCCACAAGCACAAAGCGCTGAAGGAAACCGGATGCTAAAGGTTCAGAATCAGCAGGTGGAGGGATTGTTCCTGTTTACTTTGTGCCCATCATCATCATCCAGGAACAAAGGACCAGAAGCAGATGTTTTGAACAAACCGTCGTGTCAAGTCGCTCCTGTGGGGCTTTTGTTTTTTCTCAGGAAACATATTGAAATTGCACGTAACCTCAAGGGCAAAGTTTGTCACATTCTCCTTTTCAGGAAAGTATAACCTAGCAATCTGCAAGAAGACGAGTTGGATGCAAAATGTTTTCACGCCAGTTGTCTTGGAGAAGGAGCTGGTTGCACCTATTTACAGCTGTGTGAACATGCAGCTGATGGTGCCTTGTGAGGTTTGAGAAGATCCTGCCAACTGAGCAGGGAATTGAGTCCTGTATGAACAACGAAAACGTTGTTTATGCGAAGTGCTCAGAAGTTTTCCAGTGAGGAGCATAGTCGACTGAGGCACGAAAAACTTCTCTGAGAAGATGAAAATCAATTGCTCACTTTGTGGACTGACTGACTTTCTGACAGCAGTGAACCTATCAAAAGCTGGCCAGAACGTGGTGAAACGCACATGAATGTCTGTTGGATATCGCTATGCATTTTGTCCAGGACCTGGACTGAGGGAATTGATGCATGATCCTGATCGCCAACTGCAGTCTTCTCCTCAGATCCATCAAATGGGCAGACACGACTTTCACCTGAACCAAAGCTTTCACTGTACAGTTTGGGCGGCAGAATTTCTGTTGCGTGTTATTCTGTAGACATCTTCGACTTCTGCAGCGTAAATTTTAGCGTCTTTCATCCGATTGACTGTGTAGAGACCTATGCTTCCAAACTGAGTTCTTGTGATCCTGGCTCACACTGCGGAAAAAGTAAACTGCAGCTCAAAAGATTCCTGCTTGAGTAAAAACTGCATTGTTGTCCTTCTTCTCAAGCATTGTTGACACTTGGTTGTTATCAGTTAGATTCTGTGATATGACTTAGATCTGGCTCAAGACAAAACCATCGACAACCGTGCTTTTGTGTTCACGTACCAACGAACGATTCCGTCACGCGTCATTTTGATCTCTTCATTGCCAGCATTGAACTTCGTGTGTGCACAGCGTTGTGTCCGATCGCACCTTCAAGTTTGCAGATCAACTTCCATTGAGACACCACTTGACCAGAAATCACTGAGCCATCATTTTGACCAAGTTTGGAGACAAACGGAAACAAAAACTCCCACCTCATTATGATTAGAACAAGGAAACTCCCCCTTGGGCTGAGGTCCAGCTGGACCCATGACGCACGGTGTTCAACCAAACACATAACCCGATGTGTTCAGTTAACACCCTTGCCCCTGAGGTCTGGCTTGGACAGTAATTGTTCCAAAAGCCAACTTCATGCAAAGAACCAGCCCAAAGTTCAGGTGAACAAATCTGGGGAAACAAGAAAAGATTAGTGTCTCAGTTTATTCGGTTTTAGTGGCCACGAAAGCAAAGGTTTCAAACTTGTTTGCAGATCAACAACGACAAAGGGCTTGAGAGGAAGCGAATGAACCGCGCGAATTAGCCTTTCCTCTGAAGATTGTGACGTAGTGTCCTTGAAGTTGACTTTGTTGTTCTTTCGTTATATTGAAGAGCAATATTTTCTCACTGTTTTCGTGGGATCAATTTTGTGATAGCTGCTACCTGTTCGTTTGAAATTGGTGATCGTTCAGACTCTCCGTGATGCTTTCAATACGAAAGATGATTTGCGTGATTTTGCTTGAAATGTTGCGTTGAATTATGATGCCCTTCACAATCGCAGAATCCCTTCCGCAGCATAGCATTTGCTCAAGTTTTTGAATGTCGACCATCCCATTTCTTCTGCAAGCTCAACTTTGGCAAAAGTGTTCTAAAATCTGCTATGACCCAACTCCATTGACATGTCAAACACCTTCAGGTTAACAATGATCCAGTGCCTTAGGAACCTGCCAGATCCAGACAATTGCAATGGCGACGCTTTCTTTCGTTGGTCGGCAGCTCAAAGAAGCTGCGCATCGATCTTCACACCTGGAAGTTGCCCAAAATCGTATTGAAGTCATATCGTGCGAATTGAACGTCTCACTTGTCATTGCGATTTCAATTCACTTGCAGTGTATCAGTGTCAGGCAACGTCTGAACTCAATTGCCATGTTGCAGTCTTTTCAACGAAATTCAACGAATCACAAAGGTGCACGTTTGTTGGACATACCGAGTCCGCTCGTTGAACTTTTCGAATCCGCTCGGTCGAAGATTCACACAAACGCTCGTACTTGTGGGACTTGTCGATGTGAGCAATGTTTCGAATTGCACTTCAGTTCAGACCCTGTGTCGAAGAAATCCACACCTTTCAGAGAAGACGGAGCGGGCTCTTGTTTTTGGTTTGATTTGTCTTCGACGGGGCAGAGCCTGTCTCTGGCCCCTGAATCACTGAGGACGCACAAAACCCTGGAGTTTGTTTCCTTCCTCGTCTCAGATGTGCTCCAACGTTGTTCCTCTCCACACATCTGATTATATATCGGTCCCTTTTTGTTTCCAGCCAAGTGAATCTGTCAAAACAACAGTCTTCTGCTCTGGCATTTTTGATCTGTAAATACACAAAGGACGACACATCAGCGGCAAACTGTACATAATGATTTCGTACGCAGAATTAGACTCTTTTTGCCAGACTATTTCTTGACATGTAGTCCAAGATTCTTTGAAACACACAAACTGTGTTGATTAGACCTCTATGTCTCTGCCTTTCTACACCCTGCAGATATCCTGCAAAGTCAGTCACAAGAAACTAAATTTGTACCGAGTGTAAGATGTTTTCACAGATACTGTTGCATAACAGACAGCTCGTATCAATAAAACAAACGCCGTGATTGTCGTGTTTCTTCTTCTTCTTCTCTTTCTTTTGAAACGCACGGAGTAAGACAGCACCTTCTCTGACAAGATCCTGAGGTCAGGCCTGACGTCAAAGAACTTTGGTCAGCTCTGGAACCTTTGACTTCAAGGCTTCATGACTGCAAGACTTGTGTCACATTCGGATGCCCAAATTGCATGCGCGGAGAATGGAAATGGCCGTTTTATTTCCTTTTTCAAAAATACAGAACGATGTAAGTACAAAAGCCGGAGTCCATCGTTTGCTTCCCTGATGGACCCAGTCTATTGGATTACACGGCAACAATAGACGATTCTTACTCAATTTACGAGATGGATTTGCGAAATACTGGATGAATAAAGCACCCTATTCCTCAGAGTACACAGTGATGCATTGAGTAATGCATCTGAATGGAGTCTCAGATTAACATGCCAACCATAAATCAAGCCGTGCACCGTGGTGTCCTGGACGGTGAATACCAAACTGTGGCAAAGGGGAACACAAAGTTTTCATGAGTTCGGTAAGGTTTTACCTCCACGCAAGCACAGACACAAATGACAACACTGGGGTCATTTTGGAGGAATGATGATGACAAAGAAAGTCGGGTCAAAAGGAAACAGCCTCTGGACTCTCTTTGAAGAAAGTTCATCCTGACTTTGGAGTCAGTCGGCACAGCGTCACCACACATGCATGCAACTGGACGCAACATCAACGCAACAGAGCTCTCAGAATCCGCAGGCGTACAATTGTGTGTCCTATTGAGACTTTGCTGCCGGTATCCAACACAGTCTTGTGAGTGCTGCTTTCCTTCTCCCCCTCCCTTGTCGGCAGATCCAGGACCCAGAGGCGAATCCGCCACCCCCTGACCGCACTTCAAACTTTGCTTCGCAGGCACCAAATGCCTTCAATTTCCACACGTTAATTTGCACCATTGAGCCTCCATCGCGCCAAACAGAGAGCCAAATACAATTACGGTAAGTGCCGGATAGTGCCCATGAAACACTCCAAGCCCGCTCCTGGATCGGCTGTGCTGCACAGAAAAGACATGTTCAGGGTGAGCCAGCGGTACTTCTGTTCAACTCCACAAATTGTCCCCCCTTTCCGTAGGGTAAAGGCAGTTGAAGTAGCACCATGCCAACATCGCTCTCGGAAAGCTTTAAGTCCTGCAGTGGGACTCGCTCCTCCTCCGCCATCAGCAGCAGCCGCCTCAGCGAACCCAGCGCCGCTTCCAGGGACTTGTGCAGGTTGGTGATTTGAGACTCAAACGTTGTCGCGTCAACGGACGATTCACCATGAACTTTCCTGGCAATCGTTGATTTGTTGCTCCACTGATGGTCGATGGCAACAGTGGCCTGCAATGTACAAAGAATGGAACTTTTGCGGTCTGCAGGTTGTACGTACCCACGAGAATGTTCCACAGAAGGATGAGGGCGAGAACAAACTGACTGAGACTGAAATCGTCTGTCCTGACGATCACTCAAGACAAAGGGCCCCTCAAAGCCTGTTCCCGACCACAGAATTGCTTCTGGTTGTTACCTTTTCCAGCTCATCCAGAGTTGTCTCCAGAGAAGTGGTGAAGTTCTGAGGCAGCGATTCCTGAGCGACAGCTCCAGAGTACCAGGCCGCCATGCTGTCGTGGAACTCACAGGACTTGGACAGCGTCTCCACCAGAGCCTCCAGTTTGTAGAGTCGTGTGTGCTCTGCCAGAGTCACTGTTTCAGGATCTTTGGCCTGAGCAGAAAAGAAAGAACCACGTGGAAACTCTCGTACTTGTCAAAAAAATGGAAGTCACCATCTGAAAAAGGATAGCTGTTCAACCACACCATCACTTGTGATTTGCTTTTGGTGTTGACGAGACATTTTCTGACGATTCAGAGATGTGCGCGCGCGTGTGTGCGCGCGTTCGTCGTTCTTTGCAAAATTAACTGCGAACGCTGAGAGGTTGACGTGGAGAAATTTGTTTAACTGGCAAACGAAGTCTAAAACTCAAGCATGTGAGGGATGTTTTGAGAACATAAATGCCACTTTTGGTGCTCATGCTGTGATGATCCAGGTGCTCTCATGTGTGAAGATCGCGCGGTGATGAGAGCGGAGTCACATGACTTGCTTTGACGATAAATCTGAACTGCACAAAACAAGCTTTGTGTGCGCACTTTGACTTCAATAAACTTTATTCATGACTTGCCTCAACGTGCGATTTCAGTGGCGTCAAGTACTGGGTTTGGATTCTCTGATGCAGTTCCCTCTTCACAGAGGCGAGCTTTGCCATCCGCTCCATCTTGCTGGAAGCCGATGTTGCTCGACCAGCGGGAGGCCTCCGTCGCCGCCCGCGCGGCGGCCCTGGAAGTCGAATCTGGTCACCGGCAGAGCGTCTAGACGTAGAAGGGACCTGGTCCACTCGCTGACGGTCTGGGTGCGACTGTTGTGGAGTTTCTTGGCGTCGAGATTCTTGGTGTTGTCTACAGTTGCATCCGATGCTGAAGAGCTGGGGGTTTTGGAAGGCGACTCTGTTCTGATTATTCAATTGTGCTCTACTTCTCCCATATCTCGTTCCACCTGACGACCCGTTTGCGTCACATTCACACTGAAATGAGGGCAAAGAGTGAAAAAATGATTTGAAAAGATGGAAAAATTGCAAGACGCAAAAGCCAACAAAGTTCTGGTTCCAAACAGTCCAGTCTCTGAATGCTCTCTGGAATACAGGCGACGACAACAGGTGTATCACTTTGCACATCTCGTCAGCAAAATTTGTTTCCTTGGACATGCGTGTGTCACGCGTCGGGAAAAATATGAGCAAGGCGTAAAAACTGTCAGTCGGCTGAATGTTGCACCAAAGTAATTGGATGAGTTCTGGTTTTGAACGCATGAATGTCAGTGGTCGTCACGGGAAAATGTCCAGAGACCATTTCGAGAATGACTGCAAGAATGACTGCTCACTTAAAATGTTTGTACCCATGTAACTGACTTTAACCGTGCCTTGAGTCGATCACTTCTGGGAAATTGGAGGTGACACATGTGTGTTTTTTCTCGCATAATCTTGAAAACGTCTTTTTGCGGGGATTTCGCTTGCTCGCGAATGTCTTAATGCCCTTGCTTTTGTGAGATTCTTGACATTCCTCTGCGACAAGTTGTCAACATGAGGTTGAAACTCATGAAGAGCCACAGTAATTTACGGCTCACCTACTTTCCTCCAAAGGCAATTTGAGAAACGTGTTTGCAGATGGACAGATATGAGGGCTGGATAAGGCCAAAACAAACAATCAGTCCAACGCGGAGCAGGTTCATTTCTTGTCGGCTCGAATGAAGTGGATCAGTCAGACGAGTGTCCACGCAAGTCAAAACTGAATCTAGGGACCTGCAGAATTCTGACAATTTGGGGTTTCTGGTGCAAAACTACGTGCAAGTTGTTCGGGTTGAATCGGTGAGACATGTGGATACGTCTCCGTTCGTGTTTTTGTTCCATTAAAAAGACATAAAAAGACACCACACGGATTCAAACCGGTGCCTTTCACCATTCTAAAAATTCTGATCCAATGCATGTCCCTTTTGTAGTTCATCGCAATGGAAATCGTGGACAGAATAAACGATTTACCCACCTTGTCAATCACCTTTTGCAGTGTCAGGTCGAGGAAATGTTCTCTCCTAACGAGACCAATCAACTGGATCTAAACCCGCCAGTCAGCAAAGTGTAAATCGTGACAACCTGTCAGAATTGCTCCGGTTGCTTTCACGAAAACAAGTACACCTTGTGTCTGTGTACTCAACATCGGGGTGGGGGCTGGTTTTGCGACAGCAAGTGTGGCAAAGTGAATGAAGTGTCCCCACCAGCACAGAGGGACAGTGAAAGACGCTCAGGTGCAATGTACGTAACTTGAGCAACAAAAGCTCAAAATCAGGCAACATTTTTTGCCACTCGAGTTTGTAAGTGTTCTAGTGTGCACGCAGAAAATATGACAGCGTGTTGCTCAAACCATTCTCTTGTGGTCAACTTTGAATAAAACACGAGAGGAAGCAACATGCAGACTAACAAAGTGTGAACCGCTTTCAATGAAAAAGTTTTCAACTGGATATCTTACCGAGCATTTCTGTTGGACTCCCATTGTTTTTGTGCACCAGGCCTCAGTGAGAAGTGACACTCAGCGTACACGCATCGCCGTGACGCTTGAAAATCGCAGCTGTGGCGCGACCGCACGCGCAACGCACGCGTCGCGTCTTTTGTCAGCTGATCAACTTGTCACCATGACAACGATTCCACAAAATCAATCAATTCCACCTCTCCGCGACTGTGGTGGTCTCGTGGACAACACAAGTTTTTCAAAACTGAATGTAATTGAAGAATGGATTTGTTCTTCTTTAGTTTGTTCCAGAAATGAAGAAACACAAAAACGTGTCATTTGACACCATTTTCATTCAATGCGAGACCCAACTGCTGGAAAATCCAAGCCATGCACGCAGCTTTCCAACAACGCTTCCTTCCCATAAAGTCTTCTGGCTGAAACTCCTCCTGTTTCAGACGAAAGCTTGCAACACGTGTGGCTTACCTGGACCAGTTTTAGCTCCATGTTTTTCTGAGGCATGTCTCTGACAGGAGTTGGTTGAACAAAATACACACCAACACTGAAGACCTCTGCCGCAACGAACGACTTAAATAGTTATCCTGAAGGCTAGAGATCAACTAAATCATAAATAACTATTCAGTCACAATAGGAAGCTCGTATCAGGTGACCACCCCATGACACCCAACCTTATCGCAACTTCACACTGACGCACATGACCAAAGTTATGCAGTTTGATGTCAGCATGAGTGTTGGGTTCCTTCACAGTGTTTGTGCACATGTACAAGAGATGAAATAAGAACAATGTTCACAATATCGTGTGTTTCAAACAGAGAAATACACATGTAATGAACTTGACGGCATGATATTTCATGCTGGACGAACTTTTGGAGGCAGAATTCAAAACAAACAAAAGAACTGCACAGTGCTGCGTGTAAGAAAATGCGCTGTTGAAGAGCAAAGAGGCAAAACATTTCAGCCAGAGGAAGAGCAGGCAGTGGATGAAATTTCTGAGAGGAAAATCTATTGAAATGCGCCAACTTGTTTCATCAGCATGATATTTCGATCACACACAGTGCTCTACGATGGCAAAGGAGATTACAAAGTCCCTGAACTTGTTTTGTTCACATGACAAGCCTGTCATCAAGGAACATTTCGCCTCGGAAAAATTTACCACGAAGAGAAAATTAGTCAAAGAGCATCTGATTGATGGGCCTGGTTTTGGATCCGAGTCACCGTCACAAGCAAGGCTTTCACATTTTCCTCACATTCCTGTTCGCTGTTGCAAAATCTTCCTCATAAATGAATTCCACTCACGCAAATACTTTCAACAGAATGTAGCCAGAAGAATGAACAATTTTCTCGTTTCAGTCTCGGGGCTTTGCGCTTGGTTGGTGTCATCAATCCCAACAGAGTTGGAAGAATGAACCCTCCATTTAGCTGCTGAAAGGAAACGAAAATCGTTGCACAAGTGTCCATGATCGTCTCGTCATCATGCAGTTGAACTTTGAATCCAAAACAAATGGAACTTTCCAAATGACGCAAGCTTTGATAAACACAAAAATGCATCCTGGTCCGTTGTGGACAACCTGCAGTGCGCTGACATCAGGAGGAAAGCTGTCATATGACGGCCTGAAAAATCTCTAACTCGTACCGGTATTTGCTGTGGGATTTTTCTTGCAGCTTTTTTGAAGGAAACACAACGAGAAAGATTCCGAATAAGAACTCGGTTTCAGCTGCGAATGAAGCGCATTTTGTGGGGAACTATCATCGCAAATGATCGACAACAAAGAGACCATCCTGGATCGAACAAATACTTGAAACGGCAAGTTCTAAACAACCAAGGGGAAAATGGGTTCTTAGATCCGCCTCAAGTCTTGAACCCAGGAAAGGCCTGATCAAGAACTAGCCCTTGGAAAACCGTATGAAGTGTTGGCGAATAAAACTGTATTTTCTTCTGACATCAACAGTGTCAGCGCCCCTGGAGTATCTTGCACAGAATCAAAAACACACTTCAGTTTTCATCGGTGAGCGCTCGGTGCAGCATCAGGTAGAAAACTTTGAGCGCCGCGCCCTCGTCCGGCCAGCGGAGGCACGTGACGGTGCGCGTGATCATGCGGATGGTGTCCGGCAGGTGGAGCGGGTTCACGTCCGACGTGAAGATGCACACCAAGATGTTCTTCCCTCGCGACAACGACTCCTACAAGTGAAAAACACAAACAAATGCCAAATTCTTGTTTTACGACCGCCCAACAGCAACTGATGAAACGCGACACAGGTTGCAAAGAGACGTGGGTTTTTTGGTCGACCACGTTGACTGGCAAGTTCATTGCATGTCGCCTGCATGAAGAAACTTCTTCATTTGAGTCGTACGTTGTGAGCAATCAACAGCTCCTCTTTGCACCATCCACTTTCCAGGAAGTGTGGAGTGATGAGGAAAATGACTCTTCTGCTCGAGTTCACCGCCCTCATGATGTTGTCCACGATCGTCATACCGACCAAGAAGTCTCGCTGCGCGACGCAAAATTTCAGCTGTGTTTCTGCAAAAACAAACAGAATTATCAATGTGATGGAAGACGTGAGTTCTCAAAGGCAAGCAGGCTGCCAATTTCGCAACACAATACCAGGTGTTTCCAGCTGACGTAAAATGCCCCTTTTCACGTATTTGAGCGCGTCCCTGGCGTCGCAGGAGATGAAGGCGTTGTAACGGAAATTGTATCGCCCGAGCAGCTCATCCAGTCTCTGCCTTCGCATGCGATGCTTGAGCCACGCGTAGCGCACTTCGTGGCGAAACCTGTTGAGCGAAAACACGAGTTGTTCAGATGTGCAATTTCCTTGTTGAGAGGATGGAGGGGCAGGTGGCCTCCGTCGCAATCGTCCCCCCGAAAAAGTCCCCACAGATTTGTTGCACCGTCACACGCAGGCAAAACTCTAAGTTTTCTGTTTTCTCGCCAACTGGTGTTGGGCACCTGTTGTAAATCTCTTTCAGACACAATACTTGATTCACCTTTGCAAGGGTTCAGTGTTTTCGTTTGCGTGTTTCGGCGCCGTTTTGCAAACAAAAGTTGGGCAAAAAGATAAATATGAAAAGCAGACGCGGATTCGATGTCCACGGGAGGGACACCCAAGCTTCCACAAAAATACAATGCCAGGTCCTGCCTCTTCCTCCAAGCAATTTGACGCTGCAAGACGCCAATTTCTTTGCTTTCTGAACACATAGTCCATGTTTTCAAGTTCCGCCACCTCTTGACCAATCCCTGGATCCTTGAGTTCCGTGAACATTCACAAAAAGATCAGGCAATTTTCATGTTCACGTCAGAAAAAACATGTCAATCAGGAAGTTTGGACGGTCTCAAAGGACGAGTAAACAATCAAATCTTTTGTTGGTCGTAAAACTGCACTCCAATATCCAAAATAAAAAAGAGCGTTTGTTGACGTTTTCCCTGCGACCAAATCTGCGCTTATGAAACCCACACAGACCTGGATTTGATTCTTCCACTCCCTCACATTTCAGCGACCATGCCAGAGCCCACCCTTTTCAAAACTTTGTTCCAGGTAATCGTACCTGAAGACCAGTGATGCGCTCGTGACCACAAATGCTACGGCTGCAGCGAACGACCAGGCGACTTGAAGAGCCCGAGGTGGGTGGCACAAATACTCCAACTCGACGACGACCTTTTTGATATCATGGAGACTCATGTTCTTGTTGTCAGAAAAGGAGCACTGGTAAGTGTCCATTCCAACAACATTCACACCAGTCTTGGCCAGCCAGCTGTAGAAGGGCAAACAGGTGCAGTCACAAATCAGTGGGTTGTGAGACAGATCCAACGTGATATTCCCTGCGTTGTTCTTTTTTCTCCTTCTCTGGAGTTCATCGATTGGTCTCCATATTGCTTCTGTGAGACACTTCAAACTATTTCCTCTTAGGTTCAGAGTGTCAAGGTCTTCAAGGTGATCAAGGCTGACATTGAAAATGCTCAATCTGTTCTTGGACAGGTCGATGTGCTTCAGTCTTGGATTGTTCCTGAAAATACCGTCGAGTGCAGCCTGTGACAAATAGTTCTCGCGCAAGTCAATTGTCTCCAGATTCGGCAGAGACTGCAGAAATTTTAAACCTTCCTGGGGTTTGTTGCCGCAAACATTATCTGGTTCCTGCAATCCGAGGTAGTTTTGGCCGAGCATCAGGTGCTTCAGTGCGTTCCACGAGCAGTTTGCAAAGATAGAAGAGTTCACGCATTTGATTGCGTTTCCAGAGAAGTCCAGCGTTTCAGTGTCGATTTGAATGTGACGTCCCACAGGACAGAACATTACGAAGGGCAGAGCTGTCAATCCAGTAGAAGCCACGTTCACATACTTCACGTGGAGGTCTCTGAGAATCACAAGTTCAGGCACTTCTGGAATCTGAAAGCCGAAGAAGGACACGTCGACCCATTCCAGGTTCGGAGACAACTCTATGGGGCACGCGGTTCCAGACTGGCAGAGATGAGGAGGGTTCTCATGAGGGCTTCGTTTGTGGATGTTGTGGCTGTAACCGTGTTGCCGACTAATGTTTAACCCTCTCAAGTTGAACATGTTGAGAACGTCAAGAAAAAACCGGCTGTCAGGATTCCAGTAGTTGTTACCCAGGGAGAGAATTTCAATGCTGGGCAGTTTTTTCCACATCAGATGCCCGAAGCTGTAGATGAGGTTGGAATCGAGGGTGAGTTCCTTGATGGAGCCACCTGTGAGGGTATGGTTGTAGTAAAAATATTCCAGGACGTTGTCAAAGTTGTCGCCGATCCCAGTGTTGTTGAGGTAGAGTCTCTCCAATGGGCACCGAAGTCCAGACACAATGGATGCAACACGTTTTCCAAGGTTAGGATTGTCGCACAGGTTCAGAGTCTTCAGGTGAGGGAGATGCTTGAACACTGGACCCCACATCGACCCAACACCAATTCCTAAAACAACAACGAAATTTTATTCCAAGTCTGGGACTGCAGATTCTCTCTCAACCCCCCCAAAAAACCTTCTTTCCAGTTTGATTATTTTTGTTTGTTTTTCAAAATATGCGCTACAGGACAGAAAATCTTTCTACGCTTCCGTACCTGAGAGATCCAACTCGGTCAGCTGTGGAACAGCTTTGAACATATCTGTGGGAATGTGGACGACACCAGTTCGTCCTCCAGAAAAGCTCAGCTTCCTCAGACTCTTCAGTTGTGAGAAACTGCTGGGAAGAGCTTTGTTGTCCACACCATCCATGTAAAGTTCCCTCAAATGAAGTAACAGGCGCAGTTCATTGTCGGGGTACCCAAAATTACCGTTGGTAGAAAACACATTCCTTCTGATGTCCAGAACTTTCAGAGTTTTCTCGATTGGCGCGAACATAAGTGCAATGCTTGCTACATTGGAAAATATGTTGTTGTTGGTCAGAATCAAACTTTCCAAGCTGTTCAAACCCAGAAAAGCGTTTTTCTCGATCAGACTTAGGTTGTTGTTTGCCAGTGACAAGTATGTGAGGCTGGAAAATGACTGAGAAGAAAACGCGTTGCTGTTTAAAACGGTGATACCGCTTGAGTCCAACTTCAAATGTGTAAATTTGCAAGGACAATTCCTGAAATTTGGCACGACTTTCACTCCAGAATGTGAACAATCCAACGTGGTCGAATTCGTTCCGACAGAAAAACGACACCCACACGCGAGTTGCGTTGCTTCCTTGCATTCTTCTGGACAAAGGTCCTGTAAAGTCTTTCCACCGCAAAAATCGCTGGCAAAAGCAAGGTGAGAATGTAGTCTGAGAACAATCCACAGTGAAATCCACAGGGTGGCTTTGAAATCCATTCTTTGAGACAGTGTTTCTTCGAAACGTGACAAACCACACAAGCAGGGATGGTGTGGCAGCCCAGGCTATAAATCTGATATCATTCGGTTTATGTTTTCTGAAAATAACACGAAAGACCGCATAATTTAGCAGCGATAAGCATGCGAAGGTTTTCTGCTGGGGCCGTGAATAACCTGCAAATTGGGGGTGCCTTGACTAGGATAATTTATAATGGCATACTTCTGTCCAAGTTCTGATGCTGAGCATCAAAG
>JAAUXT010132040.1_pt1 | contig 35162 bp, 26 predicted proteins | sample 7278171 | NCBI WGS metagenome assembly JAAUXT01 (sample SAMN14350112, study PRJNA611818) | marine sediment metagenome | isolation source: surface marine sediment (1.8m) | place: French Polynesia: Moorea | collected 2018-08 | reverse complement strand
TACTTTTGGAAGAGGCTGCCTATAGGTGATTTGATTTTGCTCACTCCGATTTCACTCGCTTTTTCCAAAAGCTCACAAATCGGACCAAGCTCCTCAAATCACCTAAAAACAGTTGAATCGAGACAAAGACAACAAACAGGATACCGGTACTTCTCAGCAGCCCCTGACACGGGCATGTTGGCAAAGTTGGGCAACACGTCTCGTTGGGCCGAGTTCAAATCTGGAATCTATCTCCTCGAATTACCTGGCGGTGATTTTGGAGTCAGTGAGTTTGGTGAGTTCGAGGTGGGTGAGGCTTCACGTGCAAACATGTTTTGTAGGATTTAGCCCAATGAATTCATTCATTGACAACAAAGGAGTCAGGTCGGAATCATACAACGCGTTCCTGAAGCCAGCTATGCAGAGGGAAAACCTGCACGTGTTGGCCGAAGCCCATGTCACCAGGGTGAGCACATATATTTGTTTTTGTGCAAGTGTACCTGCCCCTATTTCCTGATATGTATCTTACGACATTGAAAAGACTTTGGAATTCGAATTTGATGAGAAATTTTGCAATCAACAATCCATCCACGCATTTAGCCAAAACCGGCAAACGATACGCGAGCTGTCTGGTTGTTCTGTTTCAGATTTTATTTGATGGGACGAGGGCCACTGGGGTTGAATTTGTGCGAGGGGGTAAAGTGCGAACAGTCCGCGCGAGGAAGGAGATCGTGCTGTCGGCCGGAGCGATCGGCTCTCCGCACATCCTCATGCTGTCTGGGATCGGACACAAGAAACACCTGAAAAAGTTTGGGGTGAGTGTAAGTTTGACACGGGCAACTCAGATGCATGCAGGAAACGTCTGTCTTTGCGTTTGGTCCAATTCTGTCGTGTTTTATTCTCAGATCAAGACGGTTGCGGATTTACCAGTTGGAGATAATTTGCAAGATCACGTCATTGTTTACGCAAGTGCCTATGAGGTTGACCAACCAGTGTCCATCACGATAGACAAGGCGCAGAGTTTTTCAGAGAGAATGAAATACGAGTTGTTTGGAAAAGGTACGTCCACTTCAAATGAGTGTCATGACACGCAGAAGCATCCACGACAACATCCTTTGATCAGGTGCTCACTCCTCAGGGAGGGACGAAAAGAATTTGCACAAGCGACACAACATCATGGCCAAGGGAAAGAACACGGTGAAGGTGTCCCAGGCTTCCCTCTATCCTCTGTAGATTAGTTTCTGTTTCAGCATCAAATGGTTTTGATCCTCATCAGAGCTCTTTGGTTCCGTGTTCATGCTCTTATTTGTTTCTCAGGACATCTGAGCAGCACAGTCTACTCCAGCTACAGCTTTTATCGCAGCAAACACCAGGCAAACGACGACCCTCGCCCCTACTTGCACAGTGTCCTAGCTGCAGGGCTCATCGGCAATGCACCTCAAATTTTTGACACGATGAAAGCTGCATTGTCTTTGAAAAAAGAGGTGGGGACAATTGGGACCACAACTCCCAATTTGAACAAAACACAACGAGACTCTCCGCTCCTGTGGCGAGCCTTGTTGCATTTGTATTTGCCTTTTCAGACATTTGACTTTATGATCCACGGACAAAGCAAGAAGCACGGCTTCTATGACGCAGTCGGGCTGCAGCGCCCAGCGAGCAGGGGGACCATCAGACTGGCGTCTGGAAACCCTTTCCATCACCCTCTCATCAACCCCAACTACCTGGAGCAGGACGTCGACGTGGAGCATCTCTTGTATGGTCAGTGCACGACGTGCCCCGAACAAGGGCCAAGAGGGGTCTCAGAAAAATGCTGAAAGCTAAACTGCGGTCACAGACAACAAGGGTCAGACAGGAAACAGAAGGTTGAGTGTGGCTTGTTGTTTTCTTTCACACAAGCAGGTATCCGCCAACAACAAAAGCTGGCAAACACCCAAGCGTTCAAGGACCTCGGGGCGAGGCTGATCGAGAGACTGCACCCCTTGTGTGAGGACCACGCGTTTGATTCCGACGACTACTGGAGGTGCATGATCAAGAGTGACACGTTCACCATCTTTCACCCGACCAGCACCTGCAAAATGGGGCGGAAGGAGGACAACACAACCGTCGTGGACGCGCAGCTCAGGTGGGAACCGCAACGGCTCATGACATTTCTATTCTGCTGAAAATGGTTGTGTTGTGTTGTCCTTTCTGCTTCTTGACCAACTTATCAAACACATCTCACGTCATTTGTTGCGGTTTCGTGCTTTCTTTTTCAAAGGCGAGGTCCCTCCTGTTTCTCATCTTGACAAAATCACATGTAGTTGTGTCTTCTCCAGGGTGCACGGGATCTCGGGGCTGCGTGTGGCGGACGCGAGCATCATGCCGGAAGTGACGACCGGAAACACGATGGCGCCGAGTGTCATGATCGGGGAGAAAGCGGCCGACCTGATCCGGGGCAGGAAGCTGCCGCCGCTCCCGCACCTGTAGCGCTGACGGGGAGACGGAAACGTCCTGCCTGTGAAAGCCCGAAATTTCTGCAGATGTGCAGACCCTGAACAACGATCAATGCGCAGGATGAATTCCCGCCACTGCTGCACGACATGTCCAGAGGGCTTCGGCCCCACTGAACACCCGTGGAAAGTTGGAAACGCCCTCAAATTTCACACAAAACTTACCACCACGTACAACTGTTTGCGAATATCTGTGCAGATCAAACGATGCAGACAAGTGAAGTTTTCGGTCACTCTTTTCCACTGAACGCTTGACGAGGCCCTTGTGGACAGCGAACGAATTTGCGATGCGGTCTTGAGAGCCGCGCTGAAGGTTGATCAAAACTGGTCCGCACATGCGTGAGCCACTTGTGCATGACAGTGTTCAAATCAAGCTCTGTGATTGAAAACAGCAGTATTTTGACAGTGTTTGTCGGTTGCAGTGTTTAGGAATAAAATACAATGCTCTATAGGGCTCTGTTTTTTGGCTTCACTCCAATCTACGAGGTGGCCTCAGAAATGTTTGCGTGTCATCCAGTTTTGAGGGCGTTTGACAACCGATCAGGAAGGTGTTCAAAGACAATCATGAAGACCTTGTTGCCTTGTACTTGATGCTTTAATGAAGTTCAAATAGCTACACAACCAACATATGTGTCAAAACAAGAGTGGGGAGTCGACAGTCCAGGCGAACCGGTGTGGGTCAGTTCCAGGTCAGAGTTTTGGCACCATTTCTGCACAGTTTGTGCGTAACAGGAATCACTCAAAGTATGCGCCGTCAGCAGTGACACAGCGTCTCCATCTCTCCTGCAGACGGATAAAAGCTGCAGCAAACTCTGCTTGAGTGACAGTTCCGATCACGGCGTCGACTTGCTCTTGCATCGCCTGCAAATTCCGGAATCTCTGTCCTTTAACCTTGGCCTTCACCCTGTTCAGGCGAATATGGTGGGTGTCTGAGGATGCGTGTGTTGGTCCTTTGGAGGTACTCAACAACGTCGTCGCAGCGGTGGGCGGGGGCGTTGTCATGATGCAGAATCCAAGTGTTGTTTTGCCAGAGTCGGGGGCGGCATCATCGCACTGCATTTCTCAGGCGCTGCATCACATCCAGATAGAGTTCACCATTGATACCCTGTCCATTCGGCACAAACTGTCTGAAGATGATCCCTTGAGCGTCAAAAAAGATGATCAACATCATCTTTTGGATTGACCGTTCGAGGCGGACCTTTTGGGGGCGCACAGCATTGGTTTCCATCCAGGTTGCGGTGTTCCTCTTGGAGGCTGGATCGTAAGCAAAAAACCAGCTTTCGTCCCCAGTGACGATTCTGCGCAGGTCACCTGGGCGTCGGCGCACCAGCCTCAAATTCTCACGACAAATGTCAATTCTGTTCAGGCATTGCTGGTCTGTCAACAAATGCGGCACCCATCTTGCTGGTCGCTTTTTGAGTTTGAGTTTCTGACGGACACACCGATGGACAGTTCCAACAGACAGCTGTGACCTGCGTGACATCTCCTTCAATGACATGTTGCCATCCTCTTGGACCAAAGCACGGATTTCTGCAATCTTCTGGGGTGTGAGTTTGGTGGGGCGGCCTGTCGACTTGTTGCACAGCACACTGGTTCGTCCTCCTTTGAATCTCTTGATCCACCAGTGGATGGTGGAAACATGATAAGCTGTCGGCCCGAAGCTGTCTCTAAGGTGTCTCACGATGACCGGACCAGCTAAACCAATACTGACCATAAAGTGGATGGTCGTGCGCTGTTGGAGATGAGGGTCATCAGGATCTGGAGCCGCGGAAACCACAGAAACAACAGCAAAAAGCAGCAGGAGACAACGTGCATCCGCCATCGTCGACGCCTCCGACTTGCACCGAGTAAACTCAAAGTTTGAGGTCGCTATTGAGGTCAGACAGTTGTGCACATCGGATCACACAAGGATCGACATCTCCCCATCACATTCCCAAAAGGTCAACAAAAAATCTCCACCCACGCCCTCAAAACTGGATGACACGCAAACATTTCTGAGGCCACCTCGTACCTTACGCAACAGCGTTTGCCGATTTAAAAGAGCAATTCGCACGAGCATCGAGGAGATGACCTGTGCAGGAGGCCATGGCTGTCGTGGTGAATTGAACTTCTGCTGAACCTGTGCATGTACTTGTATTGTTGAGATGTGAATGCTGCCACAGTGCTGCCCAGACATTGACACGTTTTCAGGTGCCGTGAGCCACATTCTTCGTCGTACAGTACATGAGATCAGTTCTTGTCAATAGGTCCAAAGTCTCATTGAGATAACGGGGGACTTCCTCTTATCACCATCACGGTTGTTCCTCTGTTGAAGTAGGTCGGTTCAGGTGCGAACCAAACGTCAGTGCGATTTTCCCGCAAGAAAGGAAAAGTGCGAGAGAACTGGGAAGCTGTGAGCGAGCGTTTTCCTGTTCCGCCAAAATGGGTGCAACGGGGGACCCACAAAAGGTAAGGTTTGGCTGCGCACAATTTTGACTGGCAAGTGTGTTGGGGATGGGCTATTCTGTGATGTTCGCAAACAAAACAAAGGATCTTCCGGTTTTCGGCCGCTGTGTAAGAGAACAAAAGTCACAGGGTTGGTTTTGGTTTGTGGTAGGGTTGATCCAGAAATGGGCTGAAGAGGTTCCGACAACATTCCCCGCAATGTGTCGCGGTCCTTGAAAACTTCGCAGCGACACCCGTACAAGCAGCAAGTCCGAATCTGAACCTGCTTGTCGCAGAAGACAGCGAAGCAGCGCGGGTACTACACGCCCGCGGACGCCGCGGCGTTCCTGCGCGAGCGCGACGCGTCGAGGACGGCGTGGACCATGCTCGCAACGCTGTTCGTCTCCGAGGTCATCGCGTTCATCACCTTCGCCGCGCCGGGGTGGGCCAAGACGCTGGAGGTGCACACCTACTCCACGTTCGAAGGTACGGCTCACGTCAATAACAACGTCAACACGTCACAGACATCAACTTTACGTTCCATGCAAGGTGAAGCGTCCACGTCGACACACACAACTCATCATCACCTACTTTGGAACATCAAGCATCAATGTACTCGTACAACCGCACCTCACACCTCCAAGTTGGGCAGTTGCTGTACCAAGTTCCACTCAGACGAACGCGACCTGCGCGTTGGAAGGTCATTGTCCAGCTTCATCTGTCAGTTACCCGATTTCACGAAAGTACGCTCGTTCTGTACTTCAATGTGCTGACGTTGGGCCAAACAGGAAACTTGTTTGAGGGTCGAGTGTTGCCGGTGGTTGCAGGTGCGATGCACGGGTACTACGGGATGTGGTTCTCGTGCTGGTCGCTGAGTGACGACTTCTGGAGCGACACCCGAACCGACTGTGAACTGATGCTCGACCTGCAGAAGCTGCCCTGTGAGTCGCTCGTCGAGGCCTCTCAAATATTTGTCGCATTGCAAGCGAGAATAAACCTCTGCGTTTTGTATACAAGTGTTGTTCGCATTTCTGAAGCATTTAGCAGCTAGAGCACTGAGTTTGAGTCGATCGCTTGAGACAGGAGATGTGAACGTGGTTTTGTCCTTGATGGACGAACATGCACAGCACGAACGGACATAGGATGTGCCCTTTTTGTTGTTTCAGTTTGGTGGAAGATCTGCCAGGGCTTGGCAATATGCCAGCTCATTCTGGGAGTGTCTGCGCTGTCCGTTTGCGGTTGTTACTGCTGCAGCAAATACGTCGCAAAGAAGATCAGCGCCCTCGTGGCCATCATCGTGCTCGTCGTCATCGAAGGTCAGTTTCAGGTGAAGAGCGTGTGCGAGTGAGGGGCGTATGTGGAGTCAGATCTGCATGTGTGGGAGGAAGGTGTGGCGGTGACGTGTGGGGTGAGGTCTGCGTGAGGCATACGTGTGTGTGTGTGTGTGTGTGTGCGTGTGTGTAGGGGGCAGGTGTATTGGAGCGAATGAGGTGTGCGTGTGCGAGAATGAGTTGAAAGTTCCTTCCCTGTCAGGTAATACCGTGCCTTGTGTTTTGTTGCGAACGTGGTTCCACTGTAGATCCGAGTCATTTTGAGCTGTGCTCAGTGTGAGTGTGTGACACAGCCTCTATCCTTTCAGGGGTGTTGACGGTGGCCCTGTTTACGGTGTGGTGCGTGCTGTTCCTCAACTCGGTGTACTGGTGCTGCCCGAGCGGCGCGATGCAGATGCTCGAGTGGCGGCTGCACTACTGCTTCGTGCTCGCCTGCGTGCTGCCCGCCTTCCTCATCGCCATCGTCATCATGGCGGCGACGGAGATCCACGTGCTGCGGAGCCCGCTGCGCCTCGAGAAGTACCAGCATAAGGTGAGACGCCGCGGGTCTGCGGGTGGGCATGGGACCGAGGCGCGTGCACCAGAGACGACACTTCTGACTTTGCGTCTGGTTCGCAGGTGGCGAGCACGCGACGCCAGGTGGAGGGTCCGTACCGCGAGATGCAGGTCGGACCCGACATGATGACGTACCACCCCGGAGTACAGGAGTCCTTCAGGGCCAGCACGTACCAACCTCGCCCGCAACAGACACAGGTGAGCAGCCACCGCGGAAGCACCCAACCGTCATCAATGAAGCCCAGGTGAACAGCGGAAGAGGAAATTTGGAGGTCGGACGCCATTGAAAACTTCAATGTCTGCGTCTGACTGCGCAAGTTTTCTTTGTTCCTTTTCCTTGGGGGGGGGGGGAAGGTCAGGGACTCAATCCGTTGCCCCTGCTGAGTCCGCCCCTTATCCTCTATGCTGTGAAGTGGTCGTGAACTCCCACGAACTCACATTTGTCCTTTGTCAACGATCGTTTGATTTGCCTCGCGCTTGGTGACTTGAAAACTTTCGCACGTTTCCCAGGTTCTTTGTAATACGGCTGTGACATGCCATTCACACACACACACACACACACACACACACTCTCTCTCTCTCTCTCTCTCTCTCTCTCATTGCAGCCCCCGCGCCCCTCGCTGACACAGCCGCAAGAGCAGAAGGACCCGGACCGGCCCCTGGAGCTGGAGCTGGAGCAGCGCCCCCCGCCGGACGGACTCGACGCGAAGGAGCCGCTGGGACCCGACGAGCTCGACCTCACCAAGGAACTCGCCTACTGAACTCAACTCTGCATGCACAGATGGACTATCGAATTGACAATTCAAACCTCTTCTCGTGACATTCTGTGACCTGCACGTGTGCTCGCGGAATTTGTGTGCAAGTGATTACAAGACGGACGTTCCGCCCCATTTCAGTTGACGAGAAAGACCTTTCCTTTTGGCAAGCAGAAGTGGCGCCAAGAATTCGTGTTTGTCAGCCAATGAATCAGTGCACCTTGTTTGTTGCCAGAAGGAAAGCACGTGCCCCAGGATTGCCCTTGAAACGCTTTTTGTCACAGAGGAGATCCGTCGGACACTGGTATGCGAATCCGCAAGTCAACACGTCTGAGCGACAAAATTGTTGGACGAACCTCAAGACCGCAGTACATCATTGCCCGTTTTTTTTGCAAAGTTCCTGTCGATTGTCAAGAACGCGGGTTGGTTTGGTTGGTTTGCTTGATCTGCTCTTTTTATTCTCCAGAGGAAATGATCACTGTACATACACACAGAACACCTCTTGTTCTGATCAGTCGCAGAGCTGATAGTTTCTGCCGTGTCCGACTGACATCAGACGAGGGTAAATTCACTGCAACCCCCCCCCCCCCTGTGTAGGAGGAATTTTCCTTCCAAGGGGGTTGGAAGGAATTCACTGCACCCCCCCCCCCCATAGGAGGAATTTTCCTTCAAATGGGGTTGTTCTTCTCAGGTCGAGTCAGGTCGGGTTGGGTCGGGTCGGGTCGGGAAGTTTCAGTGCAGGTAAATTTTGACTGGTAAGCTCATATGAGATGACGTTGCACACAGGTGATCTGCGCTGAAAGCGGCTGATATTTCTACTTGAAAGTCTTCTTTGTGAATAGAAACACTGCTGTGAATATGTGAACCAGTCTCCGTAGCACAAAACCCGCGACAATGCACAAGACGACGACGCACGGTGACGTTGCACCCGACTTTTTTCCGACTCGTTCCAAGAGCCAAAACAATTGGGACGAACAAGCCTGACTCAAAGTCTGAAGGATCAATGTAACGTGGGACAAAGGTTTTGAGAAAGCCACACTGCAGCACACAGAAGACAAACTTGCAGTGTTTTGCAGGGAATTTCAGGGATATTGACCCCTGGATGCAGTCATCTCAGCAGATAAAAACGCCCAGCTTTGGTGTATCCGACGCCTCTGTTCATTCTGTGTTGGGCATTTTTCACGCTTCCCCAACGATGCGCTCAATCAGATTCTGTAGCACCAGAGATGTCAAAGAAAGTCCATCTCGGGGTCTGAAGGATACAGAGTCCTTTGCAGGAAACCTTCCCGAGCCCGCCCGAGGGCCAGTATTTGTCCAATTTGGAGCAAATCCTGAAACCCCCGCTCGCAAACTTGGTGAGCCAATGAAAATGTTCGGATCAGGTGAGATCCGCTGTAGCCTGCTCTCACACAACGAGCTGCTCCGGAGCAGCTTCCCACGGCACGGCACGGCACGGCAGACCCCTGGTGTCGACCGCTCGACCCGCAGCGACCATCATGGACATCGTCTACATGAAACCCAGCCACTCGAACATCAACCAAACTTCAAACAATAATTCTTCAGACAATGGGGCGCACAACTTCATCTCGGAGAATCTGGGCGTGGCGCTGTCCTATCTGATCCTCATCTCCATCTTCACCGTGACGGGCTGTTTCGGAAATGTTCTCGTCATTGGCGCCGTCGTCAGTTCCAAGGTGAGAGAGGCGTCTCTTTTCTCAGGGAACAACACATTTGCTCGATGTTTTGAAAAATGTGAACATTTCTTGTCTTGAAAACTGTACGAGTATTCACAGCACACCGCGTCACTTTTCTTCAAACCTTGTTTTGAGTGACAAAAATGCAGATCACAAAAAAGAAAAACGGTTTGTGTGTTCTGGGTGCGGACAAGCACATTTTACCTGCAGGGGAAAATGTCTGTTGCAACACGACACTTTTGAGGTCAATTTCCAACAGACTCGGCATCAAAAACAGATTCTGATCACTTTGGCTGCGTGCAGCGAGCGCACAAAGCGGGCAAGAGCGTCACCACATCGAAAAGCATAACATTGAAACGGAGTGATACTCGCTCAAAGAAAAACTTCGACCAAAGCATTTCGCGGGATTCTGAACACTGAGTTCGCTCTGTGTCTGATTTGTCCTCGGCGGTGACCGCGCAGCCGCTGCGGACCGTCGCCAACATGTTCGTCGTGAACCTCGCGCTCGCAGACCTGGGCGTCACCTGCTTCGTCAACCCTTTCAGTATCATCGGTGCGTAAACATCAGCATCCAATCCCCTGATGCGCAATCACTCCGAGCGAGTTTCCCTTTGACAGGAACTTTTCCACCTCGTGCACGCCTCCATCACCACACGCACCAGCTTGAAATTTCTGTCGGCAATTAAGGGGGTTGGTGTCCTTGATAGAGGCACTGTTCGGGAAGGAAAATATTTCACATTTTGCAATTTGCATGCAGTGAATTTTGTCGGGGTTCTGGGGGGGGGGGGAAACGCTTCATGCGGCAAACTTCCTTTTTTTTCTTCAAATCTTCAAACAGCAGCCCCAGAAAGTCTGATGAACAAACACACAAATGCTTCCCTGTTGACGCGTGCACAAGACTTTCACTTCAGCGATTTCACGCTTTGCGGACATGTCACCTTCTCAGTTTGTGTCAGTGTGGTTCGTCCCAAAACAAACGACTGGACTTGTCTCGTACACGTACGAGTATTCGCAACCTAACATGGTTTGGACGTGATCAAAACACCTGCTTTGTCAGGGCCTCAAAAATCAAGGGCCATACAATTTGCACTGGAAGCCGGACACAATCCTCACCCGGGCTCGGCGAAGCCGCTTTAGAGCCAAGCACCTGCTGACCAGTGGTGCGGTGAAGGCGTGGTGGGCCAGTCCCCGTCAACCCCCCCACCTCCCTTCTGCCCCAACCTCCCACTGCCCAAACTCCCCCTGCAGACAAGCACTCCTAATGATAGAGCATAGAAAATAGGTTCATATGAAAGGTCCTCGAAAGCACCTTTAGAAAAAACAAGCCTTTCAAGTGGAGAACCAGCCGTGCACCACATACATTGGCAGTACAGCACTTCATCTCAGACATGGTAACCTACTGGGACAATGTCCAAGTTGAAAATATTTACAGACAGGGGGGTAACCTGGACAATGTTCTCCAAGGACAATGTCCTGCCAGGACAATGTCCTGCCAGGACAATATCCAAGTTGAAATATTTTCTGGGCAGGGGGGATAAACCCAGATGATGTTCTGGCAGGATATTATTTGGGTTAACCCCCCTGCCCACAACACATTTCAACTTGGACAATGTCCCACCAGGACAATGTCCAAGTTGAACATTTCTGTAGGGGGGCACAATGCACACAATTTCTTACCAGGATAATGTCCTTCTTGGACAATGCCCCACCAGACAATGTCCAAATTAATAGGTAACATGGACAAGTTATACCAGGACAATGTCCTGTCAAAGTTGAAAATTTCTGTCAGGATGGTCTAACATGGACAATATCCAACCAGGACAATGTTCAAGTTGAAAATTTTTGTGGTTATGGGAGGGGAACAGTGGTAGCAATGCACCAACAGGAGACACAGATACAAGGGAAAACCAACACCAGTGTGGCTAGTAAAAATTTGGTTGGTATGGTAACTATTCCCCAGCAACCACAAGTGCAAAATGTCAAACAATCAAGGAACTACTGTTCCAAGTGTGTTGTTCAAGCCAAAAATAGGATTGTCAGTATCAGAGCACCACACTGTCAAAGTGAAGCAGTACTTGAGTCAAAAACTGTGTCTCAAGTTGAAAATTTGAAATTGTCTCCATGGCAACTACATTGGTAACAAGATGAAAATTGCTGTATCTCAGCTTCTAATCAAGATACAACTTTGATATTTGATAAAAATGAATGAAAGCTGCTTCAAATTACTTTTTGGCTTTTGCAAGTTGGTTGTTGGACAAGCTTTTCCGCAGCAACCAGTTAAATTTGGTTCTACAGTAGCTATCCTTGCAATGGTCTGTATCTCAGCTTCTAATTGAGATAGAGCTTTGATATTTGGTTCACATATGAAAGATCTTTGAAAGCACTTTGTAAATTTTACAGTTTGGTTGCCAGGATAGCTCTTCCCTGGCAACCACAAGTGCAAACAGGTTAAAATACATGAAGTAGCTATTTTAGGCAAGATTTCCAAATAAAATATGACATTTTGAGTGTCAGAGCACCAACCACACAAAGGTACAAAAAATGTCCACAATTCAAAATTTGGCTCCGTAGCAACTACCCCAGCAAGTCGATGCAAGTGGCTGTATCTCCGCTTGTAATCAAGATAAAGGTTTGATATATTTGGTTGAATGAGTACGCATTGGGGGGATTCGCCTCTGCAGTTGCCTTGAACACTGCTTTTAATTCGACAAAACCTGATGACGCCAGTATCTGGAATCCCGGAATTAATCGCGCAGAACTGCGTTTTGCAAGCCAGTCTCTGGAGACAAAATTCTTTGAATTTGTCCAAAAAGCAGTCAAATCTGAGCACGAAGAAGCCGAATGGTGGTGAACGCTCCTCACTTCGCCGCATCATTGTGGGAAAGAGCTTCATGTCGCTTCACGTGTCTGCTCTGTCTGCAGGAATAGTCCGGGGCGAGGCGTGGTTCTCGCGACGCGGCGTCGTGTGTAACGTCGTCGCGACCGTCTGTGACGTCACGTGCTTCGTGTCGCTGCTCAGCATCATGTCCGTCGGCGTCAACAGGTACTTCTTCATCTGCAAGTATCAGGTACGTACGTGTCTCAATTCACGCCTGTTTCACACCACATGCGTCACTCGATGCGCAATTATTCACGCCAAAAGGCATTGAATCGCCAGAACTGTTCACCAAATGCCATGAGTAAAGAACATTTAAGATCTCTGCAGTGGACAAGTGAGATTTCGCGTTTTGCGTGCGACGGGGCGCCGGCTCAAACTCCAGGGAGGGAATTGATTTGTTTCTCCAACGTGTACTTGTTCAAAAGGCCCAAATTACTTTGCCTGCAGAAAAGAACAGAGGGAAAGAATTCGAGCCATACACATACACAGAGAAAATCTTTTGCTGAAACTGGTTCAAAGGAGCCTCAAGAGGGGCGCAGGCGGTCCCAATCTCACACGAAAGCGACCAGGCGCCACCGCTCAATCCAAGTCTGTTCGGGTACATGTACTTGCGCATCAAGCCTGGCCCGTGCACACAGAGAATGCGCGACCACGTTCCAAGCAAACAGAATCCAATTCAACTTAATTGTTGGGTCCTTTCATGTTCTGAGTCTGCATTGCCAGATGCCAAGAATGAAAATGGCGCTTCGTGAAACTGTGCAACGTACCACGCGAGAAATGATTTCAATGAGGCAGGACCCTGGGTTAATTGGCAGCCAGTCCCCTCAGACACTGAACTTGCCTGCCAGAAGGCACAATTTGCTTCTTGTTTGGTGCCGCCCCGCCCCCAAAAGCGAAATTCTGAGTCAACGCTTTGCTTGCTTGACTCACAGCAAAATGAAGTCAGCCAGATCTGGCAGACGACTCATTGGACTTTGGATCCAATTTGATATCAAAGGTCATCCAGACAATACCCCACTGGATCACTGAACTTATCCGACCTGATACGAACTCCTTTCGCTTCAGCGAATATATTCTCATTGATTTCATTGACTTTGAATTGGGGGGCCAAGTGTTTTCTCTTCTTTGATGTTTTCAGATGTATTCAAAGATCTACACGAGGAGAAACACGTTCCTCATGTGTCTCGGTCTCTGGTTCTTCGTCGGAATGACGGAGATTCCGAATCACCTGGGATGGGGTGGCCAGGAGTAAGTCGTACATCCCTGTCTTGCACTGTCCGATTCACTTGGTATGAGTGGGTGTCGCTGGGTGGGGCGCCCTCTTAATCCCAAAAAAGGATTCATCTGCTTGTCTGCGCGCAAAAGGTGTCAATGTTTTGTTGCGGTTGTGCCCCTGGCCCGAAAGATTGGACGCATGGACTGGGTCACCCGCCTCCGCCCCGATCCTGCATCGGGCACGTGGGAGAGCAGACGTTTTATGGATACAAGCACCCTGAGATTTCAAAAGGGACTTCTTTCTTGCGGAGATGCGCAATAGACTTGCTTTGCTTTTGCACTCACTCACAGCATAGTGTTGTGTGCGGGTAGCCTCAGTAAAGCAGACCGTACACTTTGCCGTTTGCTTCGACACCGCGGTTGTGCAGCCCTGAGTTCTGGCTTGGGCTGTGCTGGAGAAAGAACTCACAAGGAAAGATCTCTTACGAGGCATGTTTTTTATATTCCCGTTGTTTCGCCGATTTCACCACAGAATTCGCCGAGAAAATTTGCCAAATGTTCAATGCAACAAGGTGACATGCCAACAATGTCAACAGGAGCCAAAATAGCATGCCAACAACTTGTGAACACAACAGAAAATGCCTCCAAAAATGGGTTATTTCTGGTGAGCTGGCGGCAGTGCAGCAGAGTCATTTGTGTGTGTTGCACATGCAGTTTCAATGGTTCCTGTTTCGCCACACTTGCATGCTGTGTGTATTTCCAGAGTTTTTTGCACATTACTGTTGTATGTTGGCATGTTGAATCCATGGTTGTTGGCATCATTGGCATGTTCTTTGTTGGCACAACAAATATGCTCAAAATCCTCGGCTTCTTTCCTGAGAAAACGGTGAAACAACGGGAATATAAAAAACATGCCTCGTATATATTATTTGGTCTGGTGGAGTTTACTCCTGGCAGGGGAATCATATGTTGCAGCTTACACAGACCAGTGCAGGGTGCTGGCCTGGGGAGTAGCTTTGGCTTTGCCAAGCACCCAAGCAGCTCTCCTGGGTACCCAGCACACCACCAAAAGCTGGAAAGGCCGCGTGGGAAGATGCGCTATCTTCGACTCGACAACAGTGTGAACTTGTATCTCCCTCAGACCCTGCACAGAAAATCTGTCGTGTGTTCCATGACACATGTACCTTGAGGAACCGGTTATCGCAAAACAAGTATGTCAACCATAAAAGATGTTTTCAACGACACAAATCGTGCAAATGTTGTCTTTTTGGCTTTAAAGTTGCTCACAAAGACACGCATTTTCATAGTATCTGCGATGATCGGTTTTGAAACAGCCACTGTTTTTGTGACACGCTTCCCTTGTGTTTCTCAGAACCACGTTGACGACACTTCCTGTTCTTCCTCGTGTTCTTGTGCCTCATGGGTAGATCTACCACTAGTTTTCCACTCAGATTGTTGCTGGTGTGTTTCATTTGTCCATGTTGACCACTCACTCACTCACTCACTCACTCACTCACTCACTCACTCACTCACTCACTCACTCACTCACTCACTCACTCACTCACTCACTCACTCACTCATTCGTTCACTCATTCACTCACTTACTCACTCACTCACTCACTCATTGTCTTTCTGCCTGCCTCTCTGTCTCACACACACACACACACTCTCTCTCTGTCTCTCTCTGTCTCTGTCTCTCTCTGTCTCGGTCTCTGTCTCTGTCTCTCTCTCTCTCTCTCTCTCTCTCTCTCCAGCTCTCACGCGTACACCACTTTCTAATGCGGTTCGGACTCTACGTTTTGTTGTATTCTCAGTGTCGGCCACCTTTCAACTCGGTCGGTGGGATTTGTGACTGCAGAATGGGGTCCATGACCTGTCTCCCTCCCGAAGGCTTTTCTGACACGGTCTGACCGCACAGAAACGCTCGAGGAATTCCCAATATCGCTCACTTCAGCTCTGCAGGAAATGACACGAGATTCCACAGGCCGCGCCGAGCAACAGGTGACAGGGAACCAGGCACAAGTACGCGGGCTATGCAGACGGGGACCAGGTGGGGTTCACACTGCAGATGGGGACCCGGTAGTGTTCACACTGCAGGAGGTCACCAGATGGGGCTCAGACACCAGTTACCTTGGCGTTGTGTTTCGCAATAGGCGTGTTGGAACAGGGGTGAACGGGTCCTGTGTGTTGAGGTAAATTTCCCACAAGATTCCTCACAATTCCCCACACACGTCTGCCTCACAACACGTGTCCCAACTGATGCCTGCCATAAAGAACGCAACGCGTGGCTCACCAAGCAGGGACGCTTCCCTATGCAGAAGGACACCACGCATGACGCGTCCCGTGTGTGTACCCCCTGCAGTGCAGGCGACAGGAGTGAAGGTATTGCAGCGCGGTGGCGGCCCTGCGGGCCGAGACTCACCATTCCTGCAGGAGACCCTGCAGTTTCCCGGGGGAACCACGGCCAAAGGGCAGGACACAGTGAAGAGGCTCCTTCCTGGTCTGGACGTCTGGGAATGGGACGGTGTCATGACACTTGAAAAATCCCCGCAACTTTGTGCATTTCGTGACTTGTTGATCGCAAACTGCCAGACATCTGAAGGCAAAAGCAAAACACTGGGAAGAAAGCAGGAGAGACGGCGAGAGTTGTCCACATGTACTCACGTCCAGGTTCCCATGCCTGGGGGCCACGTGCCACGTGCTTCAGTGCTGTCGTCTACGCTTCAGCTCAGAGCTGAGCTTGGTGCGGTTGTTCGTTGTGAGATGGTCAGAAAAAGCAGTTGGCGCATGCAATTTGAAGGATTTCTGATTGTGGAAGGAAAACGCGGGTTGAAGAGTTTCAGCTCCAGAGGCAAGAGGCACAGGGAGGGTGTGGAATACCTGCATGAGCGAGGGATGTAGGGTATGGGGATGGTATGGAACAGCACACGGGGAATGGGGTGCAGGGTATGGGGAGGGTATGGAACAGCACACGGGGAATGGGGTGCAGGGTATGGGGAGGGTATGGAACAGCACACGGGGAATGGGGTGCAGGCTATGGGGAGGGTATGGCACATCTCCCTTTGCCATTGGTTTGACGTCAGGACAGCAACATACGAAAAAGCTCCAGCAGGGCAAACAGAAGAGTCTGCAGGCAAGTTCAACGGACCAGTGCCTGCCCCCTGACCCGCCAAATTTGCGCCTCACCTTCTGTGTGAACCTGATTCGCGTGGGATCCACCCCTAATATGGATACTCCAAGCTCCAATTACAAACACCCCTGAGATGACACGCCCGGCGTCTTTGTTGACGCTCTCGGGTCAGTTGTCATGGCACTGGGCCAGCCTCTCATCTCCATGGGAACAGGCATCGCTCACGCGTTGCTAAGGGAGGTTAATGAGTCTTTGGCTAATCAACCCAACAGTTGGAAAACACTTTGAAGCTTTGAGAAGAGGCGAATATCAGATACAGATATCACAGATACCCCCACCTACACGCACACACACACACACACACACACACACACACACACACACACACACACAATCCTTGTTTTACACCCTTGAAGCGGAACTTGGGTGGGGTCCAAGTTGACCGCTGTTCATGCTTGCCACATCAAGATCCACGCTCGCGCACAACTAATCAGGTCCCTCTGTGTCTACCCTACACATGCACCCACAGGACCGAGTACCCCAAGACTGTCAAAGGTGGTGCCACTGTTCCCACACAACAAACTCCAGAAAGACACGGATTGGTCTCCAGGCAACCAAGTGAAAAGCGGCGGTGACGTTGATGGTGCCCAGATGTACCGCAATGGCAGCGGAAAAGGTCACTACACAAACTGCTACTGCTTCAACTTCAAAAAACATTTTTTAATAACTTATGGGAGTTTAAGCAGTGTTTTTTTCTCTTTCCACCAAAAGGTAACTTAAGTTGAAAACCAAAAACTGAAGTTTCTTGTTTTGACATCAGATATTTTCCTGTCACAGTCAGCAAAAATACAGCATCATTTCTTCACTTGACCGGAATTGTTTTTGTTCTTCTTCAGATGTGCTTTGAAGCTTACACAAAGAAACACAATTGGATCCCCAAAGGTATCGAGACAAAGTCCAATCAGTAGAGCCCAGGCTGGCAAGTCTGGATGGTACCTGGATAAGTGGAGACAAACCAGAAAAATATTGGATGGTGGAATCCAAGCACAAAAATGCAAAACTACCAATACTATAAGCTGGCTGAGTATAGAAATGTGGTTCTTTATGCTTGAAGTTCCTGCTGCTTTTTGGGATAATTTAAGTCCTCTGATCAGCAGAACAAAACAAACAGTAATGAGTAGAAGACTGAAGGCTTGAGAGACCAGAAGGAAGATCACAACAACATGTGTCACCAACAAAGACTTTGTTGGGTCATCATATGGTGAACACAGCACTCCTGGAATGAGACTATTTCTCAAGGCTAAGCTCACTCCCAGGGCAATGAGCAGAGAAACAAAGAAAATGGCAGATAAACACAAGGAAACAAACTTTGGTTTCTTAAATTTAGACTCCACTGGATTTGTGACAACCCTCATTCTTGAGAAAGACAAAAAGGAATGCCCACACAATACTAATGTACTGTACATCAACAAGATATGGGTTGACAATCTGCAATAAAAACTGTCTTGCCATTCTTCAACATAATAGACATAATCTTCTCCATATTTTGAATTGTAAGACAAATGCAAAACAAAGCAAATATTTACAAATAAATAAGTCATTGGAAGAGTGTTCAATGTTATTGTGTATGGGTTGAGTTTCTTTTCTGAAGCACTGGATATGAAGTTTACAGTCAACAAGGAAACATTTAGAATTGTCATGACAACCTGGCAAACAATTATGACAGTGTCAAAAGACTTAAGCAAATGGCCACAGTGCATTTTCATATCTGAACTTTGAAAACAGGTGTAAACATTTGCAGCAAAACAACATAGAGCTGTGCTGTCAGTCACCAATGATTTCACTGACACCTGTGCCAGCTGAAATTTGACAATTACATTCTTTGGAAGGGTATTGTTTGAGATGAACAAAATTAGTAAACACAATATTGAGTTGAATATATTGTCACCCAGGTCACTTATGATGTTGTTCTCAACATTCAAAATAGAAAGGTTTTTCTGGGAAGAGAATGTCTTTGATTCTATACGTGATATTTTGTTGTTTTTGAAGAATGCTGAGTGAAGAGGGTGCATCTGTTTGAAAGCATATGGTTCTAATGTTGACAATGAGTTGCATGATAGGTCAAGAGAAAACAACATTCTCAGATTGTGCAGAACAACTGGTATGCTGGACAAGTTATTGTGTGAGAAGTTTACTCTGAGAGTTTCTAGGTGCAGGCTCAGTGAAGTTCCAATGAATTCAGAAAAGGTGATGTGATATGAAACAAAAGGGAGTGATATTTGAAAATGATGTGTGAGTGAGATATTGCTGCATGACATGGCATAAAAAAGGCATTGACATCCTCGAATACATTGTTCTGTTTGTAAATTACATAAATACTCATCATCAAAAAAGGGACAATCAAAATATTTATCACAAATCTGCTGAATATGAATGCATTTCAGTGATCTGTAGCATTTAAACATATTTTTGCACCTGCTTGATCTTTTGCATGATTGTTTTGGTGATTCATCAAAACCAAATGGGCAATCCCATTTTCCATCACAAACATAGCTCCATAGTGTACAATAATAATAGGGGCATTTTAGATGCATGTGACACTTGTAATGTGCACATCTCTGAATATGAAACCCAGTTGTGCATGGGCTGAGGGCACTGTTGGTGTCCAATTTGTAAACACAGATGTCAGCCACATGGAAACATTTTCCACCAGTTTCCTCACAGGACAACCTACTGGTGCCTTTGCAGAACTTGTGACCCATGTTTTTTCTGTGGTTATCTTTGATATTTTGCCAATCAGTGGTAGAGTCATTTGCCCATTTGTTGCCCTCTGTCAGGTGAGTTTTTTCTCTTGTTGTCTGATACAGGAAACCTTTGCACTTCCCATCAACACTCAAATAATAGAGACTTGAACAGCTGAGTGTTTCATTATGTTGAATCTGTCTAGATTCTTCAAGACAAGTAGCTTCAACACTTGTGTCACAAAACACTGATGAAATCATTGTGTTGTTTTCTGTTGATAAAAAGTACAGTCCAGTGAAGTTAGTTTCCCTTGGTGATGATGTGCACACCACAAATCCTTCATTGTCATTTTTTAGTTTTGTCTCAATATTTAGCCACTCCACATACACCAATACTACATGATTGTCACAGAGTTTAAATTGTACTCTTTTGAGCCCTGTACTTTGAAAAACAAGGGAAAATAGGTTTTCTGCTTCAACCAAGCTGATGGATGAAACATTGCCAAGGCATTTGGCTTTCTGATTTGTACTTTGCCACACAAAGTGATGACACAAGTCTTCCATCAAGATAGAATGAGGGACACATGATTTTGATGGAGGCCACAGCTCTGTACCAGTGTCATCAGCAGACAACAATCTGACATGGCATATCACATGACTTAGGAGTTTGGAGTCACAATTTATTGGAATCCACTCAGTTTGAGCCAAGTTATGGGTGAACAAGACTGCACATTTATGTCCATGCCCATTTCTCCCATTCTGTGAGGCATTCACCGTGTTGTTTTCTGTATTGAACACCCCCATCTCTTCTAAGAGACATCTTTCCTGTTTCTCATACAGACGATCACAGCCTAAATGTTGTATAACTCTGGTAACTTGGAATACATGTCGAACATAGAATTTGGCAAAGTGAGACTGCCATGCCTTCCTCTTTCCCTGTGACCAATCCTGGAAGGAGACAGGATTCTGGGTCCATCTGAAGCTTTTTTCCTGAAAGAAAATGTTTTCACAGCTGTACTTATGGGTACAGAGGAAAGAAAACAAAGTGTATCAGCAAAACCGAGGAGAGCTTGACCTCTCCATTTTGTCAAGTAAAGCTTGTGTTCAGAACAGAAATCGAGCTTGCTCTTAATTGTTTGAAATTTCAACAAAGGGGTTAATTTTTGCTGCAAGACATTGTGGGAAACGAACAAAAAAGGTGATTTGAGGAGGTTGCATCACTGTTGTAGGTCGCTCAATTGTGAGCGTCTGAAACAATGGATGACCAAATAAGATCACCTGTGTGCAGCATCAATGAAAATCATGTGAACAACACTTTCTTGACCGTTGTGAATTTTAATTTTGGATCTTTTGAGTCTTTTTGCATGTTTTGATTTGGACCAACACAGCAGTGGGAAAAAGGGGCAACATTTATTGAAATTGATCCTTTGTGAATTCTGGCTCACCAGCATTTCGCAAAGCATTTCGGTGGAATGCATTTTTCTGGTTTCTCAAAGCACCGCGAGCTCCGTGGAGCTATTTGTATGAAATTTGAACAAAGGTGTGTCTTTCTGAGAAACAAATATTGGTTTTACCTCTGTGGACTTGTGCAGTTGAATAAATAGAGCTTCAATGAGAAACAAAGGGTTATCTTTTTTTAGAAAGTACAAAGTTGACACAAGATCCTCCTGATCGTTTCTTGAGATGAGTTCTGGCAAAGAAGCATTAAATCTGTGGCAAAAACTCTTTGCCATTCTCCAAGAAAACATTTTTGGATAGTGGATATGGTGTGGGCAATTTGGAAAAGGGTAAGAATCATTGAACACAGACTCGAATCCAAAGTCATAATCTATTTTCTCTGCCAAATTCATTTTCTCCTGGTACTCAGTCGTGGTGGTGATTCTGTTGTCTGTATATTTAACAGCGTAGAATGCATTTGAATGCGAAGCCAGGAGATGAACATGCAAATTGTAACCCTTCTGGTGAAAGGGTTTCCCAGCAGCATTGTCCATGGACACAAAGGCAAGGGAGGGAGCCTGAGGTCCAGGCACCAATGCAAAGGTGACAGGCATTCCTTCTGATCTTTGAACCTGCAGTTTATGTTTTGGAAAGGTTCTGTTGCTTCTTTTGTCCAATATGACTCCAAGTTGAAACGATGCGTTATTTGCGTCGTTAATTGCTTGAATCACAATTGCATCTATCCTGCCAGCAACTGCAACAAGCAATTCTCTGTTTTGGTTGGTGGGTTTCCACTCAAAGGTGGTATTTGCTAATTGACTCAGGGTACAGTTGGTGCAAAATAAGGGGCACACTCTGTAAAATTTAACAACCTGAAATATAAAGCTGTTGTTATGGTGGACATCAATACAAGTTCTGACCTCTGAACGCCCATCTTGCAAAGCTCAGATTACAAGAAGTGTGATGAGTTCCAGCATGATGCAGGGAGAGGTTCCCTGTCACCAATTGATGGGGATCCTCTCCCAACATGGTAAAAAGAGACAACAACAGAAAAACTTCAACCTACCTCTGTGGAAATGCGGATTTGAAATTTTAAGTCGGTGCAGTTGGCTGTGTTTTTCAAAACTAACTTCAACGCTGGGTTCAGGCCTCGCTCCACCTTGCCCAACCTTGTACTCATGAAATGTGTCATTTCATTTGAATAATTCCTTTGTCCACTGGTAGAACTTACCCTCAGATCGAGCCAGCTTTCTTTGTCTGTGAATTGCAGTTTGAGTGCCAATGAACTTTGCAAAGTTCGTTCACTTAATTTTACTGTGAAGTACCAGTCCGACATTTCCCAAGGTGTGAGTGCAAGCGCAGGAGTAAACAAAGGATTCCGAGCAGCCGAGAACAGCTTTGGACGCCACCATGCACGACCATCACTTTGTTTCTTCACATTGTTGTGACTTATCACAACTCTGAAATCTGTGGATAAATTATATACCATACTGTGTCCAAGCTGCAGCTGCAAACTACTGAGCCAATGTCTCTTGTGGAAGTTTTGAGGGTCGCCTGAGAGAATTCCCTCAAGTTTGTACTCATATTTGGCCTCCTCACCACCTGACTCCACAATGAAATACAACTGAAATGCCCTGAGTTCAACTGACTGCAAAAATGAGTAGAATTGAAAATTGAGGATGGCTGGAAATTGTTTTTTCACATACCCAAAGAATGGAATTTTATGACACTTGTTTATCACCTTCCAGAAAAACTGCACAATGGAACACTTGTTTTGAGGCAGTTTTTGTACATAAGCAGAAATGCTTTCATGGATAAGTGTCTGTAATGACAGACCTTCTCCAGTAATGAGCTTTTTCAACATTTTTTCATGTATTGGGCTGTTTCGCATCAGACACAAGTTTATTTTTATCACATCACAGCTGCTCAATGAAATTTCAGCAGTGGCACTGAGTTCAGCATAGTTTTCATAAGCATAGGCAACAATAAGTAAATTGTGACTGTCTGAGTACACATTCCTGACTTTGCTGAAGTGGGTTTTCTTGAGAGTACAAACCAGAGTAGAATCAGAAGAATTATCTCTGGGATAGAATGATATTCCTCCATACAAGCATCTGTGTTCAGTGGGGGCCTTCATGCTGAAGTTTTGAACTGAGGCTTTTATGTGACTCCCAAGAGCAATAGGCAGCAACCTGATAACCTTGAGCATATTCTTACTCTTGGCCAAGTCCAATTTCAAGTGCAAGTGTTTGTATCCAACTGAAACCTTTCTATGTGATGCTTCCAAACAATAAAATTTCAGCTTCAAAGCATGAGATTCATTTGTAGGCATTACTGCACTGGCAAAACACACAAATCCATCACAGGTGTAACTGAATTTCTTCAGTTGTACTGTTTCACATGTTGAAAGTCTTCCAGGTCCTTTGTAAAAGGTCAAGCTCATGTCAGCTGTTTGAGTAACAGAGAAGAATATGATCAGATACTTCTGAACTTCAACTTTGTAAACATAAACTTGCTTTTGGACAATCAGAAAACTGGTCTCAATTTTCCAAACAGGTTTGAGGAAGGAAAAGTGAAATGCACATGTGTGCAAAATTCCAGTTGACATGATGTCCAAAAATATAAAGAATGCAAATCTTGAGGTTGGAAAATAGTTCAATGTGTAAACAACACCTGGTATCCCAGGATAAACATTTAGATATGAGTATATTCCACAGAATACAAGTGCTCCAAGTTGAGTTTGACAAATAAAGTTGTGGTTGCACAAAACAAAATCATGGAATAGTTTCACATCAACAAGAGAGACTTTGTGACTGAGTCCAGGAGCCATTTGAAATCTCCAGCTGAGCTGCAGAATGAAGAAAAAGGAGCCTGTGTATGCATACTGGACACCCCACATCTGCAGTTTACTTGGAACCTCATGTATTTTTGTGATATTCACCAGCACATGTGTTTGAAGTGCATCTCCATTTTGTTGTTCTTTTCTGATCAAATATTGTTTGTCTGCAAATTTATCCAACAGCCAAAAAGCTTGACAAAGAGACCAACTCCACTGGGTTGACCAACACAATTTTGTTGCAAATGCTTCAGCATAGCTGAGCCAATATTTGGGATACACCTGATCAATGTCTTTCTGCCACTGGTAAGGGTTGATCATGTCTTCAGCAAATGTACAAATATCTCTGTGTCTGTGCCAGTGACAAATAAAGACCAATATGACTTGATTTCGTCTTTGAGAAAACAACATGTTAATTTTTCACCATGGGTAGTGCCATGCCGTGTATTTCCGGAGCAATTTTGGGCTCATTCAGTCTTGACCACGAAGCTGGGCATGCCTATTCCATGTGAGAAGCCTGACTTGAATTTAAAGTGCCACACTGGACTGATGGTCCTGTGCCAGCAAATGTTGTGTTTTCAAGAAATCTGAGACATCCCATTCCTTTCTCCAACTGCAACAGACTTTGAAGGCAGCAGTATTTGTTTTCCTCTGCACAAAACCAAATGTTTTTGTTCAGCATAGAAAAAAAACTGAAAAAAAGAAAAAAAAAAAAACTGAATATGGTGATTTACCGTATCCTCTGCAGACAGAACAAATAAACCCTTGTGAGATGCAAAATTTGATACTCCTTTTCACGTCAAAGCCTGACTTGTTCCAAAAGTGCATCTGAATCCGTGGTCTGTGTGAGAAACAATGCAAGTAACAATGCAAGTTACTTCTACCTGAGTCGTTTCACATTGGTTTTTGTGGAGAACCATGTTGAAGCAGCATGGACTTGTGGGATTTGGCCATCACCACAGCTTGGCGAGGGGTGCCTGGGCCGACTGGAAATACCTGACCCAACCCTCAGAAAGGAAATTCCCATCTTGACATTTTGACAGTTATACCCCGTCAGAACCCTCGACCTACCATGACGATGGATGCCCTTGTTGTGTTCTTCTGCGGGCAGGACAAGTTAAAATTGACACCAGTGCCTCCTGACGTACTCTTGTCAGTACCACAACAGAGCTCCAGAATGCCGCTCAACACAATCTGTACTCGTATCACCACTGATTACACACTCAAATCCTTGGTTACTGGCCCCAGATAACATGTTTGTAGGGCGGAAACAGGAACCATTTTGTAATTTCAACACAAATTCAGGATGCTGGTACAACACTTCAGCAAATTGCCACTGACTAAAAATCAGGTGAATATTTGAAAGATTAGTCTGTGAGAACAGAGATTTTTTTCCAGAAATATTTTTTTATCAGTGTCCAAACACCTTCACTTCGGATGCATCTTTTTCTTTTTCAAATATGCTTTCAAACTGACAGAAAGAAACAAAATAGGGTCCCCAATAGCATCAACAGCAAGTCCAACCAGCAGAGCCCAGGTTGGTATGTCAAGATGGTATGAGGACAAGAAGAGACAAACCAGGAAAGTGTTAGATGGTGGAATCCAAGCACAAAAATGTAAAGCAACCAATGCTACAAGTTGGCTGATAATTGAGGTATTTTTGGTTCTGTTTGTTGTGTCAGTAGCTTTTTGGGATTTCTTAAGTCCTCCAATAAGTAGCATAAAACAACCAGATATAAGAAAGAGACTGCACACTTGGAAAATCAATGTGAAGACCACAACAATGTACACTACCAGGACAGACTTTGTTGGGTCATCATACGGTGAGCACAGCACCCCTGGAACAGAAGTGTAAGTCAGTGCTGAGCTTGCTCCAAGTGCAATGACCAAACAAGCCAAGAAAATTGCAGCCAAAGAGCAAGACACAAACTTTGGTTTCTTGAATTTTGTTTCTACAGGATGTATGACAACAATCATTCTTGAAACAGCTAGAAATATATGTGTGCATAAAGTGAGCAAATTGCACATCAAAATTGTATGAACAGAAAACTTACAATTAAAACTTGTTTTCCATTTTTTGACAAAATACACATAATCATTCCCATATTTGGAATCATAAGACACCTGCAAAATGAAACAACAGCTTGTCAGTAAATAAGAGACAGAAAGGGTATTCAAGATCATGGTGTATGGGCTGAATTTCTTCCTCTCAGAGTAGTCAGACTGAAGGTTTGTGAACAGAAGAGAAACATTTAGCACTGTAACCAGGACAATCCCAAAAATAATGGCAGTATCTAAAGATTTGAGCAACCGTCCACAGTGAAAATACCAAGCTGACTTTTGAACACATGTGTAAACATGTGCAGCAAAACAACAAAGAGCTGTGCTGTCAGTCACCAATGATTTCACTGACACCTGTGCCAGCTGAAATTTGGAGATTACATTCTTTGGAAGGGTGTTGTTTGAGATCAGCAAAAGAGGCAAAGATGACACTGGGTTGAACACATTTTCACCCATATCAGTTATGATGTTATCTTCAACATTCAAAAGAAAAAGATGATTGTTTTTTCTGAAAGCATTTGAACCTATGTGTGAAATTTGGTTGCATTTTACAAATATCATGTGAAGATGGTGCATTTGTTTGAAAGGACGTGATTCCAATTGTGACAGTGAGTTGTGTGACAGATCAAGAGAAGACAATACTCCCAGATTATGAAGAGCAGCTGGTACACCAGAAAAGTTGTTGTATGAGAAGTTCACTCTGAGTGTGTCTTGGTGCAGGCTGAAGGAAGTGACATTTAATTCAGAATTGAGGATATGATATGAAATGAAAGGAAGTGACATGGACAAATAACCTGTGAAAGAAACATTGTTGCATGATATGGCATAAAACAAGCATTGACAGCCTAGTACACAATGTTCTTTTTGTACATCACACAAACACTCATCATCAAAATATGGACAATCATAATTTTTGTCACAAATCTCCTGTACATGAATGCATTTCTGTGATCTGAAGCACTTGAACATATTCTTGCAAATTCTTGACCTCCCACATGTTAGTTCCAGTGACTCATCATGACCATATGGACAATCCCATGCTCCATCACAAACATACACCCATGGAATACAGTAAAAATATGGGCACTTGAAGTGCATGTGGCACAAAAAATGTGCACATGCCTCCATATGAAACCCACTTCTGCATGGTATGAGGTCATTGTTTGCATCCAGTTTGTAAATGCAGATGTCAGCCACACAAAAACATTTTCCATCAGCTTCCTTGCAGTGCATCACCCCAATATTTTTACATGAAAAGCCATCTTTGCTGAAGTTGTAACCAATATTGAACTTGTGCCAAGCTGGAACAGAATGTTTTGCCCATTTCTTTGCCATTGCAAGCTGAAAGAAAAATTCTGTTTCTGACTCACACTTGAAACTTTTGCAGTGTCCCGTGATACTTGTGTAATATAGTTCAGAGCAGTTATCTGTGCTGTTCAAATGTTTGCCTCCTGCAGATTCTGCCAAGCAGTTTGTTGTTTCAGTTTTGTTGCAGAAAACAGATGAAATCATTGTGTTGTTGTCCATGAACAAAAAGTACATTCCATTGAAGTTCACTTCCTTTAACATTGAAGTACACACCACAAATCCCTCATTCCCAGTTTCCAGGTTTGTTTTGATGTTCATCCAGTCCATGTACAAAAGAAAAACCTGATTATTTCTGAGAATAAATCGAACATTTGTCATTCCTGTACTTTGGAATATAATGGAGAACAGAAGTTTGGCTTGTATCAAGGTGCTCAGCAAAACAGGCCCCAGGCATTTTGGTTTTTGATGACTGTTTTGAAAAACAAAGTGATAACATGAGCCTTCTATCAAGATTAAAAATATTGAACATGATTTGGATGAAGGCCATGTTTCTGTGACAGAACCAATGTCTTGTTTGAATTGACATATGACATGACTGAGTATTTCTGGTCCACAATTTAATGGAAGCCACTCAGGTTGGGCTATGTTATGGATGAACAGTACTGCACAAAGTTCTCTTTGTCTTGTGTCAGAGTAAGAACCTTGCACAATATGTTTGCTGTCCTCATTGAGCACTCCCATTTCCCTTGAGAGACATTGTTTCCTCTCAGAAGTCAAGTCACATTCAATATGGTCAAATGCTGTGACCACATGGAACACATACCTGACATAAAATCTGGTCATGTGAGACTGCCATGACTTCCTATTTCTCTGTGACCAATCTTGAAAGGATACAGGACTACTGCTCCATCTGAAATGTTTTGCCTGGAAATGATGGACATTGTATTGTTTACATCCACAGTTACGTAAGGAATGGGAACTGATTCTTTGCCATAAACAAGAGTATCCTTTAGCAGACCAGTAAGTTGTGACTGTGTGAAAGGAAAATGCACAGATCAAATGTTATGTTGTGATTCCCAAGTCAGCATCGTGCTGGAATCAGTTGGCTGACCATCTTATGTCAGGAGAGAGGAAGAGAGGAGCCAATCCCTCCTGTCTCCATCAACTCAGTGCCACACATTTTACATTTGTGGAACAATTTTTTATCTCTACTGCCAGAGTGTAGCTCAGGGCCTCAAGACTTTGACCAGGTGTGCACAGGGCCTTTTTTACACATGAAGCTGGGAGCACAAAGGAACAGCTTCATAAGTGAGTGGGATCGAACGTATACATATGTGATCTGATCTAACACCGATACTTGATTACATGACACAAAACACAGCTGTGACTCTTCTGCTAATCAGGCAAGATCAGAACCTCCAAATTAGGTTTGTCAGAGACAAACCATAAGTACAGTAGAGCACACAACACTGAACTCATAATTCGAACAAAGAGCTTCAGGACAAGATGATTTGGGAACAGGGTAAAACTTGGGATTGGGTATCAAGCTATTTTTGGGTTTCCTGTTTGCCAACCAGTCATTGGCAGACACAACAACAAGCATTTACCTGTTTATGCATCCTCAAGCCAATAAAAAATGCTTCAATAGGAACTAAAGGACTTTCCAGTGGATTTAAGTCAAAAAACAAAGCTGACACAAGATCTTCTTGCTCTTTTCTTGAGATGAGTTCTGGTAAAGAGGTGTTCATCCTGTAGCAAAACTTTGCTGCTGAGTTCCATGAAAACATCAGTGGAAAGTGAGTGTGTTGTGGGCAGTCTGGAAATGGGTAGGAATCCTTGTATTCAAATTCAGAATTGTTTATATATGCCTGATATTCAGTTGTTGTGCTGATTGAGTTGTCTGAATATTTGACAACATAAAAAATGCTTGTTTCTGAATGTATGCGATGAAAATGCAGATTGTAAGCCTCTCGAACAAGAGGCCTGAATTCATAGCCTTGATATTCCTTATAGAAGATACTGTGTGTGGTGAGATTTGATTCAGTTTGCATTGAGAATGCGACAGCAATACCATCAGATCTTTGGACATGTGAGTAATGTGCTGACCAAGTTTTGTTTTTTGTTGGAGTTCACAATGAAATAGAGATGAAATGAGGTTTTGTCTCCTTCCATTTTCTTAATTTTCATCATTTCTGCCCAACTAGCAACTGCAATAATCAATTCTCTATCTTGGTCGGAAGGTTTCCATTCAAAGTTGATCTTTGCCTTTTGACTCAGGGTACAGTTGATGCAAAACAGTGGACAAACCTTATAAAAATCAATAACCTGAAACAAAACCATGCCCTACAGGTTCTCACAGTCATGCAGTTGTTTTTTGACATGCTGTTGAAACAAACGAAGAGGCACCGTTGATGACAAACTCAAAATATAGTTCCATGGAACTCGCGTGATTTGCACCTCAAAGTCAAAAGTACCAGTCAAGAGAAATTGGAACACTGCCAAATCACAAAGAGGCTATTTTGATTCTTTAATTTCCTTGCTGGCACCTAATCCTTCACCAAGAACAAATCTGGAGACCAAATATGAACAGAATTGACCACTATTTCATAGAGAAAGTGCTGTACACACACTTTTGGAAGAGGCTGCCTGTAGTGTTTCGCGCTCGACCGGTACCCGGCGCAAATCACCAAAAAGGAACCATCAACTTGTCAAGATAAATGTAGCTCACCTTTGAAGAAATATTAAATTGTAATTTCGACTTGGCTAAGTTCACCATTTTTCTTGAAACTAGTTTTAATACTGCATTTACATATTGTTCAACATTTATATCCCTGACACGTTCAGAGCTGAATGCTCCAATTTCACTCATGTTCTTCCTCTGCGTACTGGAAGTAAAAATGAGTAGGTCCAACCAGTTGAATGTGTCAGTGATTTCCAATTTGAGTGCCAATGAACTTTGAAAAGCATGTTCCCTTAAATTTACAGTGAAGAACAAGTCTGATGTTTTGTTTGGTACCAAGCAAAGCTCAGGAAAAAACTTTGGATTCTGTGACAACAAAACACATTTGTTTGAATCCCTCCATACATAGTCATCACAAGCTTTCTTCTTATTATTTTGCCAGATAGTTACTGTGAAGTCTTTTGATGAATCATAAATCATTTCATTTCCAAGTTGCAGCAGCAACTTACTGAACCAATGTCTTTTACCAAAGTTTTGAGGGTCTCCTGACAGAATTCCCTCAAGTTTGTACTGGTAGTTAGCAAGCTCATCAAATGGGTCAAAAAATACAAACAGCTGAAACATCCTGAGTTCTATTGATTTCCAAAAGGAATAGAACTCAAAATGGCTGAGAAAACCTGACAATTGTTTGAAATGCCGAAACACTGGGATTTCATGGCACTTGTTGATCACCTTCCAGAAAAACTGCATTATTGAGCACTTGTTCAGAGCCAATTTTTGTGAGTGACTGGGAATGAGCCCTTGGATGACAGCCTGTAGTGACACCCCTTGTTGTGTTTGCAATTTGTGTAACAATTTTGTATGAATTGGGCTGTTTCTGAGTGGACACAAATTTATCTTGATCACATGACAGTTGCTCCATGAGATTTCCACAGTGGCATTGAGGACAGCATAGTTTTCATGAGCATAAGCAACTATAACAACTTGGTGACCTGTAGAGTACACATTTCTAATTGTACTGAAGTAATTGTTCTTCACAGTACAAATAATTTCTGACTCAGATGAATGGTTATCATAGAAAGATATTCCTCCATACTTGCATCCATGATCAGCAGGAGCCTTCATGCCAAATTGTTTCACTGAGGCTTTTACGGAACTGTCATTTGCAATACAAAACAGTTTGAGAATTATAAAATCATTTTTTTGATTGGGTAAACTAATCTTCCATGGAAACATTTTTGATCCACCTGTTTGCTTCTTGTAGGGTGCTTCTGACCCATAAAAAGACATTTTAAAGTTATCAGATTCATTTCTGTGCATTGTCACACTGGCAAAACAAACAAATGTATGGCATCTGTACAACAAATTTTCCAAATACACTGTCTCAGAAGATGAAAGTCTTCCAGGTCCTCTGTGAAATGTCAAGGTCATGTCTCTGGTTTGATGAATAAAAAAGTAAACTATAAGATATTTCTCAACTTCCACTTTGTAAACATATGCTTCCTTCTTGACAAACACAACTTGAGTGTCAAGTTTCCAGACAGGTTGATGAAAGTACCAGGTGAATGCACTTGTGTACAATATTCCACTTGATATAACATCCAAAAAGATGGAAAATGCAAATGTTGGAGTTGGAAAGTAATTCAGTGTATAATAAATATCAGGCATTCCAGAATAAACATCAAGATTTGAGTAAAGGCCACAAAAAGCAAGTGTGCTAATTTTAGTTTCACAAGTAAAATTGTAGTTACACAAAACAAAATCATGTAGTAGTTTTACATGCATCAGAGTAACTTTATGACTGATTCCAGTGGCCATTTGAAATCTCCAAAAGAGTCTCAGAGTGATCAAAAGAGAACCTGTGTGTGCATAATGCATAAAATTCATCTGCTGTTTGCTTGGAACCTCATTCAACTTTGTTATGTTGACCAACAAGTTTGTTTGGTGTGCTCCAGAATGCTGCTCTTTCCTCATAAAATATTTGATTTCTGAATTCTTGCACAAATAGCAAAATGATTGATATAGAGACCCACTCCACTGGGTTGACCAACACAACTTTGTTGCAATTGCCTCAGTATAGCTGAGCCACAATTTGGGATAATTTCCATCAATGTCCTTCTGCCACTGGTAAGGGTTGATCATATATTCAGCAACCGAACAAATATTTCTTTGCCACTGAGTAACCACAATCAATACAACATGGCTTACGCTAAGATAAAACATTGTGTTGTATTTTCCAGAACAATTGACGTTTGTTCTTCTGCGTAACGAAAGGTATCTGCATAGCTCAACATAATTCCTGCTCGACTGGTTGTGCAGGAACTTTCCTTTGGAGGTGAAGCCCAGTCCAGTAGTGGAAGGTTAGGTTGTGTTTGCAAGACGTATTCAAGAAATCTGCAACACTTTGTTTTCTGTTGCACTGCTTGATTTCAAAGGAAACAAAGTGTGAATACCTCCAGAAAATGCAGATCTATGACAGCAAACATTTGAGAGATTTTTCACACAGCCAGACGTTATCCTTGACTTGATTAATGCAAGGAAGATCAACAAAGATGTGTTGAAAACCAAAAAAAAACAGTGAATGTCATTATACTGGTCAAATCAGCTCTCCCAAACCACAGTCCATTGTTATATTGAACAATGAAAACTTTAATTGAAACTCTAATTGAAACACCAGGCATACACTCCATCTTTTGTAAGCTTCACTGGTTTGAGGCTCCACAGCTCATGATCGGGTGGGGGGCAACACCTTGGTCCCAGATCAACCCTTTACTATTTCAGGGTTGGGGGCCTGAACTCCACGTGATACAGCAACAAGTGTTCTCCTGGACCCTCGCACATAGTGGTGATACCAAAGATGTCTGCAACCTGGAATCTATCATGAATGCAAGTTTATACCCTGCCAGAAGAACAGGACAATGAACTTCCTGCAGATCCGATTCTAAGCCACCAAGGGTTAGAGCTCAGCCGATGCCATGGATTGGATGAGACAATGTCTTCAGCCTCAGGGGTAATGATGATGCAGATCAGAACTATTCCAGGTGAGCCTGGGTTCTTCTGGAGCAGTGGCGCTGACCCAATGAACTGGAACTCCTTTCATCCCCCCTTCACTGGTATCATGACCTCATTGCACCATCCTCAGTATCAAATCACTCCACCCGAGCCTCAGCTGAAAAGTAGTCCCAGGTTTTTGCCTCTCAATAAATTGAATGTAATTTTGCACTGAAACAGATACTCCCCAAAGGAGGGACAAAGGAGTGTATCAACATCCATGAGCTGTTCAACCGACGAGAACAAGAGGGAAGCAGCTGGCTTGCAAGGGTCACGAATGTTCATGCTGTCGTGGATTGAGGCCACAGGGACAAACCCAAAGGGTTCAAAACTTGTTCTCATGCAGGGTGTCCTTCAATGGGCGCGTTCCATTTACGCGTGCGGCTGGTCGGTGACGAAGTGGCGCAACTTCGCACCTGGCGTGGAGATGGGGTGACGTGGGCAAAGTCAGCCATTTGGGCTCGCTCGGCCAGGCAGCACACGAAAACGAAACACTGCCAATGCAAACTTCTTCCTTTTGCCTGTTTCTTGCAACGTCAGGTAAAGGCCCCCGCTGTCACACGCTTTCCCTTGACCTGAACCTCCCTGAATTCTACATTTGTCTGAACTTGGTTGGGGAATCCAGTCAGAAACGGATCCAGGACTTTACCACAGGATGATGACCTTTCGGGGTGGTGATGCTAACATCGGCTGTGTTCGATTTGCATGTGCGGTCAAGAAGGTCACCCGAAAAGGGCCTCGCGTACGTAAATCGAACGCTCTCATTGCACAACACAGACAACACGACAAAGACCTTCTGCACAAGAAAGTCATTCTTTCCCGTGGCAGAATGTCCCGTTCCCCTGGAGTTCCACGATCCGCCACAAGACTCAAGACTGACCTTTCCAGACACAATTATCGTGTAGAAAGGCTCTTTATCCTCTTAAAGGTTACAAGGTAATTGGCATTCTCAGCTGAAGCCTTTTGCCGTGTTCCGTCTCCGACCCTGGACCTCTTCAAATAGACCTCAGCTCCGGAACTGGGCTACAAACCGACTTTTCCAAGAAAACAGAGGGCACAATACGAGGGGTTCTTCAAAAGAAACCGCTGCACAAAACCATTTGAGATTCGCGTGTCACATCATTCGCCATACCAATTGACCTGGCAGGACTGACCTGCTCTTTGGCATATGCTTGGATCGACCAGATCACATGTGATCCTCATGAAATGAAGGACAACAGAAGATATCACTCCGAAAAAAAAACCCTGCAGCGGTTTCTTTTGAAGACCCCCTCGTATCAAGGGTGTCCAGGATTGAGGTGAGAATGTGTGTGTGTGTGTGTGTGTGTGTGTGTGTGTGTGTGTGTTGGGGGGTGGGGTGAAAGATTACCTGGGTGGGGTCGAACTCTGACTTCTAACGCGTCACCAGAAGCACGGTGAACTCTGTGTTTTGTGACTGGCGTGATATTTTTACGCGCGATGGGAATTTATTGTTGCCCAGCGTGCGTCCAGGTGGGAATCTGTCGCTTCTGTATGATCCTGCAGTACGCATTCAGTCTGCGCATGATTCTTGTGGTTCCACCGTGCATCAGCTGCAGTCACCTTCGCATGGACTGGTTGGTACTCTTTCATTGGTTCCTGAAGGTCTACATGAAGACATCCTTGCGCATAAATTTGCGGAGCAGAAGTGCACAGGTGAGGCAGGACAGAGCCTCAGGGGTTCATGATTCTGCAAAAAAAAATGTGGAACCCGAATTCGCTCCCAGATCTATACAAAATAGATTTTGGTGAAAACGGAGCCTACTCCATGAATTTGAGGACATTAGGAAGGGATATTTCAGGGCTTGGGCGCTGTAATTTGGATCCACACTAACAAAGTTCCCGTTACAATCCCTCGGATACCGGGTGAGGCGGGCACTCAGAATTGGGTCGCGAGTCTCGCACCATCATTGAGTGACAAATCTGCGGAGTTAGCGACGCTGATTCGGCGCTGATTGACTCGTTGAGCGATAATTGAGGATCGCTGAGCGATAATTGAGAGACGCGCGGAGAGAATTGGCGGCGTCGCGAGCGGATCAGTGGTTCCGTCAACGCGCGGCGCGTCGGGCAACAGGTGGAGGGGGAACCAGGGAGACGGTGCCGGGATCCAACCACGAGTACGGACTGCAGAGAGGGAACTCTGCCAATCTCCCATTCTCATTCACAGTCTCGCGTCTCCTCCTGACTGTCTGGGTGTCACCTGAAAGGTTTGGCTCTTTGGCTGTGACCCTACCTCTTCAGGTGTTGGCCCACACCTAATAACCAGCGTTACACCTGAAGAACAACCAGGGCGCACCCAAAGTGTCGCACTGAACGGGAGCTGTGAATGAGGAGCTAATCTTTGTGGTCTGTCTGCCGTCTTGCTTGCCTCCTTCCCTCCCTGCCTCCCTTCCTGTCTTCCTCTGTCTTTGCCTCTGTCTTTCACCCCTTCTCTCTGTCTTACTCTCTCTCTCTCTCTCTCTCTCTCTCTCTCTCCTCTCTCTCTCTCTCTCTCTCTCTCTGTCCCTCTCTCTGTGTCTCTCTCTCTCTCTCTCTCCCCTCTCTCTCTGTCCCTCTCTCTCTCTGTCTCTCTCTGTC
>JAAUXT010005968.1_pt1 | contig 35169 bp, 30 predicted proteins | sample 7278171 | NCBI WGS metagenome assembly JAAUXT01 (sample SAMN14350112, study PRJNA611818) | marine sediment metagenome | isolation source: surface marine sediment (1.8m) | place: French Polynesia: Moorea | collected 2018-08 | reverse complement strand
CATAAAAAGTTTATGCAAAAATTCAAAAAAATACATTTGTATCCTTGTTAATTATAGGTATTTCTTCTGCAGTATTTTACCTTTACTCAATTCAGGCTATACAAAATACTTGAGAAATATGCAACTTATATTTTATGAATTATTATATCAAGTAATGCTCTGAAATATTTCTCTTTAAATACTTAAAATATACAAAAATTACTATTTTTATCATTATTTCCCTAAAATCAGGAAAAAAAAGTACTTCCAGGCCAAAAAAAGTACAAAAAAGCACATAAAAAAGTGGCTGGTCAATAAAAAGCACAAAAAAGCACATGTGCTTTTTAAAAGCACTCTGTACGAGCACTGACGTTGTTGTCTCTTTGTCCTCAACAGCTGCAAGAACCTTGGACCGTTCACGGCCTCTGTGTTGAAGACCCGTTCAGTTGTTGCTCATGGTCACACGCTGTGCAAAAGGTATCTTTTGTGATGAGGTGTCAACTTACACTTTGTGCAACAAATGCCGAAGGCCCTGCACACGAGAATGATTTCTGCTTTCATCTCGATAACTGACCGGCTGGTGAGTCCCCAGACAGCAGGGTCTGACGTCTTCTTTTCATCTCGCCCAACAGATTCGATTCAGATCCACATCCTATTCTTGCTTCCAATCACCATAAAAATGCGCCTGTCATTCCCGACCCGACATGCACTGAAAATGTGGACTCCGACCGAACAACCAGCCTGGGAGGGGGCAGGTCTCGCTCTATTTGACTGTGCCATAAAATATGAGAAAAGTGCTTCCAAGAAGGTCTTTCACTACCTTCGATATTTTTGACAGATTTCGATGTTTCAGCAAAATGTATGACAAAAACAAGATACTTTGAGCCCCACACGTGGTTTGAAATATTGTGCAGATTCAGCCATTTTCCATGCGAGAGACGCCCTCCCTCACGCACACACAACAGAAGGGGGAGAGCCATCTACAGAATAAAGTTGATGAAATGCACGCGCCGACGCTGCACAACTTGGACGCTTCTGGAAAAGTCTCGGAGATTCTTCTCCGGCAGACGACTCACCTGGGCTGCATGTCCTGCGGGGACTGTGCTGAGAGAATATTCAGTGCGACATGTGCAGTTGTTGGCGTAAAAGCAGTGGTTACTTGCTATTTACCCAAGAACGAGGCCAAAATAGCCGACGCGAAATACCAGAGGGATCTACACCGCGCGTCCTAATGAACACTGCAACATCAACACTTCAATTATTCATACAGACATTCATACGTCTTTGCAGTGCTGACAGTCAGCGTGTGCAAAATTCACAGAAGAAGAATGACACACAACTCTATTTTTAACCTGGTGGGTGGGTCTTTAAAACTGACCTGTACATCAGAGGCCACACGGTGCTTTATCTCGCGACACGCATGAGCATCGCTCGCACTGACACGAGTCGAGGTGAAGCTGCTTGGTGCAGCTGTCTTTGTTGTTTGCAGATAACATTGTCCGCGCAGAGTCGCACACGGATAAATCGCTGCCTACCAGCACATCTGTTCAGATTTCCTGTCCAGGTAAGTTCCCTTTCCCTCAGTCTGTTACGATATGACTCACGGGAGTATTTTTCCGAAAGTGGTGACTGTTTTTGATTCGTTCATTTCTCACTGGAATAAGATACTCACGTCATGAGTGGAAAAAACACCTGCAAAAACATTGTTGAAACAAAGCCAAAGCAGGAAACTGAATGAACACCACTCAAATTGCTTTTTCGACTGCACAAAAATCAGTTGAAAACCAAACATCATTATGTCAGGTTTTTTGTTCCCTTGTCAGTTCACCTGTCATTGAGCTGGCAGACAGCACTGTTCGCTGTCAAAGTGACGGATGAATTGGGTATATCAGCGCTCAAAAACACAATACAAAATAGACCTCGGAGGGGAAACAGCAACAAAGAGCAACAAAGCCTACGAATTCACCGGTAATGTGCAACTAATGGACCAATGCTGTTCCAGAGGTGACGAAGTGTGCGGACGGGACTTAACTGCCAAAAATTACCCTTGTGCTCACACATTCACTTACTCAGTGTGGCGTCCAGGCAAATATTGACTCTCTTTGGTCTCCGTTGTCTATCATGACTTGACTGGCTTTTGCCAGCGAATGAGGATTTTTGTCTCCAAACGAGAACTGCCAATGTCAAGTGGCAAGCCGGCAGAACTTTCTCTCAATGTTTGTGTGTTTTACAGGGAACCAGCGTTTGGCTCATTTTCCGTTTGTCAGTGAGAGATTTACATTCAACAAAAGACGTCACAACCAATTTCACAGGCAAATGCCCGTCGAAGAAATGCCTCCTACAATGAATGAAAGCACAATGAATGGCTGCTCCAGAACGAGAGCAGCAGCACGCATCGTCCCGGTGTTCTTTCGACGCACTGACAGACCATTCCAACACTTGGAAATGGAGCAATGATTCTGCCACGTAAAACCCTTTAATGAATCACAAGAGAATGAAATAATGTGCGAGTGGTTTTGTTACGCATGATGAGTTGGTCAAAAACCTCGACTACGTCGTATGTTCCTCAATTGAACCCTTCGCAAAGAACGTTAGCCACACCGGACACCGAACTGCGGAAAACATCAAGAGTCCAATTTGTCGTCAACGTTCAGGTGGATATCTTGTTTGCTGCTGGCCGATTTCAGCCACACATCTGGAAGACAAATGACGCCGTGTCTCAGTTTGTTGTTCTTGACGTGAAACTTCGTGAATTTCGAATTATTCACCAGCGGTGGGGGCACAATTTTCGTGTTACGAGGGCACTTTCTTCAACTCTGATCTTCTCGTGTTGGAAATTTTTTCTCACCACACAAACATTCCTGTTCAATCAACAACCATGTCACAACCACACAATTACTGAAGCCGTAAAACGTTTCCTGTGCTCCTTTAAATTTCACAAGGCTCAGTGAAATCAACAGCGAGAAAGCAGTGGTGGAAAAGAGCCGCCCCCAACCAAGATGTCCAACTTGTGTTTTGAGCCGAGCTGAGGTGCTGGGTAAGATCCAAAATCCCTGAACAAACTTGTCTGCATGTTCAACTTTTGCCTGAAAGAGTGGCTGCCAAAGCGCTGGGTTTCTGTTACTCAGAAATTATGTCGACCGTGAGCTGCCTCAAATATGTAATCCCGTTAAGGTGTGTTTGTGATCAAATGCACGAAATTATCCTGTTGCGGTCATAACATTGCTCCACCGTGACTCGCTCGTCGCAGCATCACTGACAATTTCCGTCGTCTACATTTGGCGCAACTGCAGTGACGCTGAGACACTCCCCGGAGAGTCGTTACGGCTCTGAACTGTGATAAGCTCACAGGTTTCCCCGTGTACATGTATTCTCAAACCGAACACAGGAAGCTCAAGAAATCTCAAGGACATGTGAGCTACAGAAACGACTGTTCTCATTTCTTTGAGTGCATGAATCCAACGCACTGGACATGTTCTCAGGTCATTTGGTTGTCGAGAAATATTACACAGCTTCAGTCAAAACACGAACAAATTCCTGAGACAAGTGCGTAGCAGGGCAAACACATTCAACGTCACGCAATGTTGTTTTACCGCACATGCGCCATTGTTTCAATGAAGACTGGCAGTGGACGATGTGACATGAAATTTCTGAGCTGAATTGATGATTTCCACCGACGTTTGGGGGTTCCCGTATGCCCTCGCATTACCAGGTTGAAACTGTGGCGTACACGCATCGTTTGTCTGTCTGTCCCTTTCTCTCTCTATTCTCTCTCTCCCTTCTCTTTCTCTCTCTGGTGACACACACACACACACACACACACACACACACACACACACACACACACACGTCTGCTGCACAAGGCTCCGGATCGACGGGACCCAACAGTCCACGATTGTCGCGTGTGCGAGTTGATCGTTGTCGGGCGAATCCATGGTGTGTCTGTCACCTGATCTGGTGATCAAACAGCACTTCTTGTCGCTGATGATTGTCAACACGCAAATGCGAAGAGACTCATTGCCATCGCAACCGACAACTTGTCATGTTGACCACCTCAAAATCAAAATTTGATGCCGTGAAGTCTGACTTTCGTGTGCAACAAGTGTTCTCTTGCAGCCCAGTTTCGACCATTTCCGCACAAGGAGACAAAAAACAGAAAAGGCAAAATCGCAACATTGACCGCAAGCGCTACTTGACGAAATCCAAGCAAAAACACCAAAAACTTCCAAAAACACCAGCATGTCAGAGACGACAAAGTGTGGGTGGACAAGTGGTGACCATTTAGACACTGTGGAAGAACAAACGAGGGACGCACATCTCGTAATTTTGTTTGAAAGCAAGTTGAGCACCTGTCTGCTGATCTGCACTGACATGTCCTGTGACTCCAGTCCTGGTCACTCTAGATCCTAGATGTTCGTTGTGCATCATCACAAACAAGAATGCTACGCATAAAAAGCGTGTGCTCCATGCAAACGTTCCCAGTTCATGAATGCCTTCAAGTTTCCACATATGTGACCCAGGGTAGGTCACATGTTTTAAAAACCAATATGTGACCAAGGAGAAAAATCCAATATGTGACCTGGGTAAAAAAATCCAATGTGTGACCTATGAGCAGGGGGGAGTATGTCACACATTGGTTTTAAAATGTTCAGTGTTGATCACTGATTATTTTAAAACCAATGTGTGACTTAACCCCCCCCCCCACACACACACACACATAGGTCACATATTGCTAGGTGACAGATTGGAATTTTCAACAAAATAAAATTGTTTTTGCAAAATGATCAGTGATGAATTCTGCACATTCTGGAACCAATATGTGACCTACTCCCCTCCAGTAGGTCACATATTACACACACACACACACACACACACACACACACACACATACAGACTTATGGTGATTGCACTAAGCGTGTGGTAACAACCCTTTGGGACCACACGCTTAAAAACTACTGCACACCTGCAGTTCTTGTACGCCCCTCGTATTTGCCCCTTTGTTGATACGAGGCATGTTTTTTATGTTCCCGATCCCAATCAATATCTCCCGTGTGGTTCAACACACAACCTTCAGCATTCATATCAGGCTTCCTTGACATCTTTTCTCAACATACCTGTGGTTTGACCGATGAAGGATCAGAAGAAATTTATCTACAACCCTCTTTTTCAGGCCTACATTTCTTCTTCTTCTTACCAAATAATGCAATTGATAAACTTTTGTCAAATCATTTTACTTTTGTCCATCTAATAAGCTTATTCTTGGATCTTTCTTTGAAGCAATAATTGAGAGAGACAAGAAAAGCTTCTGTTATAATCTGACCCCATCAAGATTAAAAAATATAAAATAGTGACACTATACTCAAATGCAATCTTTGAAGCTCTTATTTTGTCACTTCACTTCATAATTCTGAGCAATTGTGTGTATATTTTGGTACATCATGTGTTGTACATTGAGAATGCAAGGAGATTAGTAGTGAAATATTTTAGTACGGTGAAAAAATCGAGCGGACCGGTCAATAAAAAGCATGCCTCGTAACCTTTTCTTGTCAAACTGAGAAAGTGGAGGCAAACTATGCTGGGCGAAGCATGAAGCAGCGCAACTTGCTGCGTTGCGTAATTGTCTCGAAATTGTCTTCTCCTGGGTTGCGAATTCACATTCAAGTGAAGCCTTAAAATGAAGCCTTGGAAAACTTCGACACTATCACAGAAATTGCCCTCACTAATTGACGAGAGAAGGAGTGAGAAGAGAACAAAGTCGTTTTGCAAAGCACACCACAACAGCATGTCAGAAACAACACAGAGCTGTTGTTGTGTCCATTTTTCCCTGATTCTTCGACACCAGGGACAAGCAACGAGCAGTGCGTCACTAAAGGGTCAGAACATATCAACTCTCATTCGGTACAAGTGACACCACAAAGGGAGGGCTGGCAACCTGTCACAGGTCTGAAGCTTTTTACACTGAGGCGCCTGGACAGGTTCATAACTGGGGTCTATTTCCAGTCTCATGCTTGCAATGTCCTGCTGATTTTTCTGCCAACAGTGGCCTTTCGGACACAAAGTGTCTGCCAACATAGAATGCATTTTATATTGCAGCTCAAAAAAGCCCAGATGACACTGGGCGACAACAAGATCTCAAAGATCAAGGAGCCCTGGCACCGTACTCCAGCCACTGTGCTCACAGCACCCATTGTTCCTACAAACAGGCCACAGCTGCCTACCTGCCATGCATGAACTGTTGCTTGTCTCACAAAGCCCTCGTTTGGGGGAGGGAGAACCAGTGGTTCATTTTTTTCCATAGCAAAACAACGGTTTTGTCATTTATCCGACAGCATATTTTCTTTCCACATGAAATCTAATAGTTTTGTTCATTTACCCCCATCCCCCCAACCCAAAACCAACTATCCACACACACACACACACACACACACACACACACACACACCGAACAACTCAAACCAACAATAGCGATTGCACCATGTCAGCGGCTCTCAGGAGGAAACAATTTCAGAGGTTTTGTTTGCCAGTTACTTGGTGAATTCCACGAGGGGCATTCAGAGTTTGTGTCACTCAATATTTTCTCGGTGTGTCGCAAAATCGACGACAGTAGTAGTCACAAAGCTTTCACTGTGAAGGTGACTCCAGTTAAATCCAGGTCCAGAGTTGACACGCCACGCTTTGCTTCGTACATCACGAAAGCTTCCAACGAAAGACAGACAGAAAACATCACTTTCTTTCTTCGCTTGTTTGCGGTGTCCAGTGACATGGCTCGCGCAAATTGAGACAATAGATAAAACTTCCAAACAACTGCAGTTGTCCGTGATGAAGATGCGTTGGCTCCGTGAGAATGGCAAACGCAGCTGTCGCTGCAACAACCAAGCACAAATCACAAATGTGGCCCAAAATGGCCAAGAAAGTGCTTGTTGATCGGGCATTTATAACCACCCCTACCCCATTGGCAGCTGCTGCTGTGCACTTCAATCTGTAACATTTGCTGACAGAGGCAGACAGTGATGTCGCAAAGACAACACACACACACACACACACACACACACACACACACACACACCAAACGGTCAGATGTCTCAAAAGAGTGTGTGTGAGCAGGGGCACCGCCGATCTGTAGCAGGGATGACATTTTGAGTGACTGTACAAGACACGGGGAGACAAAAGACAAAAACACAACGTGTCCAAAGGGCATTTTGTGATGTTCAAACTGGTGGTCACCAGGCTAAGGCAACAAACGTTCAGGCCGATTAAAAACAGTTGTCAGTTTCTCCACAGCAGACACGGGAAGGTCGCCCGTGTGGGACGATCATGAGCACCGTGAGGGACACTGGAAGGGTGTGCCAGTGCCTCAGAATGGAGCTCTGACTCAGCTTGCAGATCGTTCTCGGAGTTGGAGACACTGGACAGCCCAGCGGTCACTCTCCTGCTGAGTGTCCAACAACTTGGTTCATACACAAAAGACAGTGGCTTGCAGCTCAAACCCGCGTCGGCTTTTAGAGACGCGACTTCCGCATGGAGAAAATGTGATCAAAACTCCTGTCAGTCACCGTTCAGCTTCCACAGACTCGCAAAGAGAAAGAAGTGGAGAATGGTTTCCAAAGCTTTGTATGTCGGACCGGACACACGGCTTGTGTCACTTCACTGAACTGGGAAACACTCAAGAAAGATATTGAGCCACCCACCTGGACAGAAAAAAAACAGTCCAGACAACAAAGATCTCATCGGCGGCAATTTGCCTCGATAAACGTGCAGTGCCACAAAGGAAGAGCGAGTGGCGCAGTTTATCACTGCGACTGAACGTGTGAGGAAGTCGAGTGCTGTTTGCGCAGGACTCATAGAAACTGCCCCCTGCTTCTGTCACAACAAGCAACTGATGGTGATAGATTGGTCACTTCGACGCACAAACGGTGCTACTTGCAGTGCCATTCGCGCCAGGGAGAAACACATTGGTCCCGAGTACCTTGGCAACATTCCGTTCCGGAAATGAGGCACAGGACGAACAGAGCCGACTGGAAGAATAGCCACAGTCAACGGAAGTCATCGCACGTGTTTCTGCACGAACACTGAAATGCCAAAACCCCGAGAGAATGTGGACAGACGTGTTCCAGGATTTTATGTTCAAAAATAGAAAACCAGCTTCCAAATTGGTTCTTCGTTGAGCCCTTGCGAGTCGTACGCGTGAACAACAATTGGGTATCGTACCAAGCAGACGAAAGAGAACTGACAATCTGGATTCAAAGACCCATCACTCAGACATTTGACAACGGAGTTCTCGTCATCAGCACGATTCTCAGCGATTTGGTTTTGTCCTTGTTTCTCCTGTTCAACCACACGAAAATGCGTTTTTTCGTCCGAGCAAAAGTTAACAGACGTTGTGTCGTTGAGCATGTTCAGGGATAAAACGCCCCTTGTCAAACAGGCATCGCGAGAAAAATACAAGGCATTTTCAGAGAACTTGACAAACACACGTGGATATGACCAACAGGACCCTGAACAAGTGCAGCTAAATCTGGGCGAGGAGCGATTGTTCACGTCAAGACTCGCCTTCAGCCGCATCCGTCTTGCCAAGAGCACCAAGAGAGACAACTGGTCATGTCCTTGATTTTTCGATGGTCGATGGATCTGTTTGATGCCGTTGTCACGGTTGTGTTTCTTGTGGTCAGCAGCTTAATTGACAGAGAAGTTTTGCACCTAGATTGAGATCCAGGACCGCTCCGGCTACCATCTCCACAAACCCACTTGTCTCACATTTTTGTCTCGCAACAGGAAGCTCTCATAGTACGCTTCTCTTCGATCTCTGGCCTTGCTCTTTTCCAACCGTTGAACAAGTTCCCAACATTTTTTGTGGAAGTCTGGCCTGAGAAAGCAAAAAGATGAACGAGGCGAATCATGAAATGCGGCAAGTTCACCTCGGTCGCTGTGTGGCGAAGCAACCACAAGCAACTGCTTTTTTTGCCTTTCAGGTTCCAACGAGAAGTTTGCATCACAAGATGGTTGCGAGTGCATTGACACTCACAAACTGTCGAGAAAAGCTTGGAGCAAGTTGCGGGTCTGTCCTGCATCCAACAACGCGCACGCATTGTGACGCAAGATCGTCACAGAATCTCGCTCTCTGCCTGTGGGCATGTTAATGAAGACGAATGATCATCGAGCAAGATTAAACACGACAAAATTAATAATTCAGGTCAAGCCTGGGGAAAATACCGTAAACTTGCTCACTGCTTCTGCTCAGCTTTGCACAAACCAAACCAAGACGCGACGTGTCTTCTTGCCACCAGTTTGGCTCCTTTGTGGCAACAATATTTCTTCTGACATTTTTCTGGTCTGTTGTCGACAACTTTTGATGTCGAAACAGCTTGATTTGGCTCGACAGTAAGCACAAATCGTGCACCAAGTTCTTTTATCATACACTCATACCCAACCAGAATATCAAACTTGACATCTTAGTCTGACGTCAACAGACGTCCGAAAAATTGCGTTCAGTTCTGTTGCAAGTGAAGCCGTTTCGTCAGTGGGCTGTGTTTTGTCCGGCAAATCATTGGATCAGGCGTCCAACAAATCTGGCTGCATGTTGGTGGTCAGACTTGTTTGTGTGTCTTGGGTCGGGGGTTCAAAGCAATCCCCTTACTTTGCACAGTAGACCGGCAAAGGAGAGTTGAGAACTTTGTACCATTGGGAAAAACATTCCTTTGTGAACGCCTACCTTCGTATCTCGGGTTAAAAAGGCAGAAAAACACTGCGGTAATAGAATAATGCCCCAACGGTTGATGAATCTTTATGATTAGAATATGAATTAAACATTACCGCAGCCAATTCCCTTGTGGAATGAAAGCAACTCCAGTTACAAACTCCCATAAACGTGCCTGTCCAAAATTAAAGACAAGGTATGAAAGTGTGCATATTTCACGCCAACGCCCCAGAAACATAAAGCGTAAATGGTCGCTTCCCTGCACAATTTACACGGCAAAATTAATTGCGTGACGATCTCGTACAACCCCAGATGTATTGTTGGAGATTAGCCATTCTGGCAATTTTCGCAAATTTGGCTTTCTCAGAAATTTTTCCCAGCAGACAAAGCACAACATTTGTTCTGAAAACATTGAGCCATCAAAAATGCACCTTGAGAATTAATTTTGTGGGCTCTTGAAAAACTTCAATGAAAGGACGAACCAGAAAAGGGAAATGGCTCGTCTTTCAACTGAAGCGCGTTCCCACCGATATTTTGATATTGGGATTGCCTGCCAGATGTAGAAACCTTGACGCACAGTCGATGGATGCGAAGATGATTTCTCCCTCACAAGCTTGAGCGGAAAGCAACTCTGGGTCACAGCAACTTTCGAGAACGAGCCAAAAGATCTGCGACCTCTGTTTCTTTACTCTTGAATCTAATTCGCATTGAGCTCACCTGGGATTCAATTTCAATCAGTTGGTGAAATGAGCTCCAAAATTGACATTTCGCACGACTCGGCGTGAGAAAGTCCCCCCGTGCGAGGTCCAGTTCGAAATCGTCACGAACAACGAAGGCGGTGCACGGACGCGATACTCAACTCGAATTATTGGTTCTGGCACCGAGCTGCACTGCGCTTTTGGGAGGCGCAGGGACCAGGCACGAGGCCGGAAAGGAACCAGACTCCCGCGGACAAATGCAATGATTGGCGAGATCCAGTTTTGTGCTCTGTTCCACGCAGAACCAATTAGGGTCCGGTGTTAATTCAGACAAATGAGCGGGTTGTGGATGCATGTTACAGAGTCACCAAGCCGTCAGCAGGTCAATGACCGGACAATTCAAAGCACAATCAATTTTAGTGTCAAGACGTGAAATGTGCAACAGCACTTGCAGCAGTTTGGCTTCTGTGTTGCTTGATCAACTTCAAACCTTTCTGGTCTTTTGGAGGACTGCCGTCAGGTGTAGACAAGCACCGACTCCACAGGCGAGAAGACGCTTTGTTCACACTCCAGACCTGCCGTTTTCCACACAGGCGAAGTTACCTCCACGTTGGCCAAAACTGCTTTGTTTGGCAGCTTTGCTTGATACATCAATTCTGAGACAGCGAGATGTCCCATCAAAAGCTGATATACGAGGGAAGTCCCATTGAAATCGGCTTCTGTCCCAAAAAAGAAGACTTGGGTTGCTCGTAAAAATATGCCAACTTTAATGTGAATAGCATGCCAACATATGCCAAGATAGAACATCAAAATTCAACCAAAAAACAACCAAAAGAAGGCTAAAACATGCAGGAAAGTGTGTTCAACCGGGTCGTCGTGACGCTCAAACAGAATGCCAAAGTCACAGGTGCGATTCAGTCTGCATCAGATTCTTCCTCAGATGAATCCTCATTTTCACTGGAACCTTCTGAATGGTCATACTCCAAAGTTAGTCCGAAGTCATCTGGATCCACTGAGTAATGCCTGCCCTCAAAGTAAGCACCATCGGCCGCAACACATTTCATCCACCGGAGCGCAAGTTGTTGGATGGAAGCTCGGTAGTGCTCCTGAGGAATGGACTTGAGAACAGCTTTGACACTCACCCTGAGCTCTTCAAGAATGCCGATCTGCATGGCTGCCAACTCACTTTTCATCCTCGGGAATAAGAAAAAGTCACACGGAGCGATGTCTGGGGAGTAGGGAGGATGAGGAAGCATTGGGATATTGAGGAAGAAAGCCAAAGTGTTACTCGCAGTATGAGGGGTGGCATTGTCATGGTGGATGATGAATTTCCTTTGTTGAGGGTCAGCAGCTGTTGGATCTTTCGCCCAGAGTTCAGGCCTCTTCCGCCGGATTCTTTCTTTGAGTCTCTGGAGTACCTCCAGGTACTGATCAGCTGTCACTGACTCACCAGGAGGGAGGAAGTCGATGAGCACAGGGCCTCTTTCGTCGTAAAACACAGTCAGCATCTGCTTCCTGGCGAATCTGTCACAACGTGGCTTCATTGGTCTCATTGCAGGCTGTCCTTTGGGTATCCATTCACTGCTCATCTGCTTTGTTTGGACCTCATGGATGCACACCCATGTCTCATCACCAGTGACCACACGGCTGAACAGAGAGTCATCTGTGCGAAGCAGCTCAAGATTTTCCTCACAAAGCCTCTTCCGGAATGCCTGTTGTTCGTCTGTGAGCATCCTTGGGATCAGTTTCAGTGAAATCTTGGACAGCTTGAGTTGGCCTTTGAGGATCCGGTGGACACCAGTCTTGGGAAGGTCCAACTCAGTGGCCATCATGCGCACTGTCTTCCTTCTGTCATCTTCCAAACACCTCCGGACATGCTCCACATTGCCTCTGGAACTTGTGGTCGGCTTCCTTCCAGAATGCTGGTTATCCTTGGGTGACTCCCTTCCTTGTTTGAAACATTTATGCCAAACACAAACTCGAGTCTGAGACATGCAAGACTGACCAAAAACCTGCTTCATTTGATGCCAGCAGTCGATGGGCATGGCTCCTGTCTTTGTCAAGAACTTCAGAACACTTCTTTGTTCCACTTTGCGCTCAGTAAGTGCGGTGGGAGTTGGCAAAAACAATGCCAGAACCATCCAGATTTGAAACATTTTGTCACACTGTACAGCGACCACTGCATGAATGAGCATCACGCTGACCAACTTTCCCCAAGTGCAGACAGTGTTACTCAACTTGCGCGACATGCCAGACACAACATGCTGCAGCCAGGAAAGGCCGAACATGTCATCTTGTCAAACATCCAAGGAAAGTTCGTTCCCCTGAGCAGAAGTCGGAAAAAATGGGACAGAAGCCGATTTCAATGGGACTTCCCTCGTAATTTTTGCTCTCCCCCACTCGGCCTCTTAGAAACGAAGATATTTCTTCAAAGTCGAGAGATTTCGTTTGTATGGGGACCTGGTTTCAACATTTTTGAACGTTCCAAAAGCTGTGACAACAATGTACTCGTGTGCGCCGACGCTTTGGCGAGTGTCTCCATTCAACCCGGAACCATAAACGAACATCGTTGCACACAGCAAAAAGCGTGAGCTTGTTCCGCTTTCCTGAAACACACAGTGGTTCGCATACACAAAGAAGGTCAGGTCGACAAGACGGCATTTTTGCTTTCATCAGAAAGTTTCATCAGAGTCTAAACGTTCGAACACAAATTCGTTGGTCATGAGTGGCCGATCAGCCGCCACCCCGACGTCGCAAGAGGAAGCCCCAGAGTCGCAACACTGACCACAGGAGTGAGTCGCTTCCCAGCGCATCTGCCTCATATCCGAATTGCAATTTCCTATTCACGCACAGTACATCATTTGTGTTGTCAACGTGGCGAGTCAGGCATCAAAAATTAAATTACGAATCTTCATAACGGGCAATTCAGCAACAGCAGGAATCCGCCCTTCCCTTGCTGTTTCTGTCATGTCTCTGTCAATTTAATGCGAACCAACAAAGTTTTTTCTCTGTGGAACCTGTGTTTGATGGGCCCTCCACACTTCAAGGCCAATGAACGCGAGGTTGATCTGAGCGGACATCAACCTCGCGGACGGGACGCCTGTGAGGGCCACAAACATCCGGGTTTGAGAGATACAAACAAGTTTGGTGAAGAAGAGGCCAAAGTTCAACGAACGCCCCACCCCACCCCGCGGCCAAAAACTCATCAGCCTACTTGGCTGACCGTAAACTTGACCTTGGGTTGCCTGATTGACTTTCTCCTCCCCCGGGGGGGGGAGGGTTTTGCTCAAAAGGTTGATTCAAGTAAAAAATTTTTCTTGGTGAGACAGTGCACAGACACTCGTACTATTTCCACCAATCGTGGATCTGTGCGCCAGGCCGCGCTTGCAAACAGAGGCTCTGCATGAAAAGGCTGCTGGACGTGCGGAAGACCCGGAGAACTTGGGCCAAAGGCCCGGCGTCTCTGGTCCTCCGTGACCGAATTACGAGTGTATCAAGCCACCCGGCTGCCAGTCGTATCCGGGTTGAACCAGTTTTTGACGCGATGAAGTGGACAAATGCAACTGACCAGCAGATGGATGGCAACAAAATTGCGGAAATATTTTTGTCCGTGATAAAAAGGCTTACTCGCTGCTGGGATCAGTCGGTCGGCCCCGCATGGGACAGATGTAATTTCCACAGAGACACGACGTAAGCTCGAGCACACATTTGTCTGCCAATATTTATCCAGCGGATGGTTATTGTTTCATCCAAAACACGCCAGTTCCTTGTTCTTGCCGTCTGAGTTCCTTTCACTTCTTGCTACGCCAAAAGGATGACAACCAATCCACTCAACCAGGTGACCAGTAGGATGAATTGGAAGCAGCCGACTCGTCACCCTCAAACCACCATTGACACAAGATTCGGGCAAAAAACAAATGTCTTCCTGGCAATAAGCGAAGATTGGTAAACAAATCAACACACCACGTGAAAAACATACCAAGAGGCAAATTTTTGGTGAAGTTTCAAAATTGTACGTTCCAGCGAAACTGATTGGGTTCAGACAGGAGCACACAACAAGGGAGCAAACACAACGTCACTAAATTTAAGGCTCCCTCAGGTGTACTCACGTCTAACAATAGAAGTCAAAGATTCCCGCGAGCGATCCAAACACATCGTGTGGGTTAAAACATGGATCTACAAGCCGAAAAGCTGTCCAGGTCTCCATTTACCAAAGAAGACACGCACACCGCCGGTGCAACAAATGGAGCTTTATTTGCAGGTGAGCCACAAGTTGCCTCTCAGGCAATTCCGTTCATGGTCTTTTACACACACTGTATTGACACAATTGATACCAACAATGAGCTGAAGGACATCAAACACCGCCAATGACCGGGTATTGGCTGCAGGGGACAAAACGTGCAATTTCCTACTCGCTTGCTAAGCCCCTGGCCAAGCTTTTTGTTGTCTGACAGACTTTTGTTGCATCGTTTCCAGTCGCGATCCTCAGACTTCAGACAGCAGTCCCCCTCCTCCAGGACTGTTCTTGTTGGCTTGGTTGTGGCACGCAGACAGTGGTTGCCAGTGCAATTGTACCCTGCTGTGCTGCGGATCATCATATTGTTTCACCCCCAGCAGAGTCATCCTCCACCTTGAATACATACACACAAACATAAACACACACACCTGTACACACACACACCTGTACACACACAGAATACCACCACTGGGACTGCAAAGCACAACACGCCATGCCCAAAAACTTTCAATCGAAACAGGAACAAAGCAACTCCAACTTAGGGTGTGATTGAGACATGTGCAATAACCAACCACTTCACATCAAAGTACTTGTGTTGGAGTGTGAGGCTTGAATCCTCCACAAGTGTGACAAATTTTGAATTCTTGGCTCTGAAAATGTAATCAACCAGAGATCAGCAGTCTTGCAAGTGGAATCTCAATTTTCATGAAGTGAAGGCGTTGTCCTTGGTTTTCTGCAGCCCTAAGATTGAGATGTTGCGTTGTTCAGCTGTTTCATTGGAGTTGCACCGCACCAATGGTAAGGTCAAATGACCTCTTTGGTCCATTCAGACAAGACGGATTGTACACATGTTTGTGATCAATTGTCTACAAAGACGAAAAAAATCATTTGTCTTTGATACATACACAAAATTGAAGGTTTGCTTCAGAAATCGCCCTGCAAGCAAATATTGTCGTCCGAACTCCAGCGCACCTTGGGTCTGGATTGATCTCATCCTTGTCGGAGAACGTTTTCCTCAAATGAAGCAAGACTGCGTGTGTCGCAGAGGGTTTGGATTGTCATTGTATTGATCTGAGAACGATGCTTGAGTTGGGCATGAATTGTACAACAACATCCCTCCCCTCTCCATCTGGCAGTTTAACTACCCCTGGGGGTCTCCTGTCCATAAACACTGGACAGCATCCACAGCACACATCGAGGTGCACAAGACCCACGGCCAACACGATCGCACATTTGAACAAGAAGGCTGCCCCTAAAAAGCGTCATCAACGATGAAAATGGTCGGAACATTCTTGGACCTCAACAAAAGTTTAGACGGTGTGACAAACCAACTTTGTGTCAGCCAGTGAATGGCCAGAAATGACTCTCCAATCACTTTTTGATCATTTCTGGTGTTGTGTGTGCCCTGGCACCCAACTGCACAGAAGACAGACAGACAGACAGACACACACACACATTTAGTGACTTCAACAAGCGCGCTTAGGCACTTGGCGTGCCGCGGGCCAAAAGCCAATTCATCTCGAGGGCGTCTTTTGGCGCCTGCGCCAGAACCCGCCAGCATAAACACAACGCCAAACGATCTGAATGATCACAGAAGCAATCTTGACATTTGAGCCGTGCCAAAACCAACGGAGGAGAGGGATGTGCTGGGCAGATGTTCTCGTGAACTGGATCACATTGAAAGGTGGCAAAGGGTCCTTGAGGTAGCGACCATCGCGTGAGGCACATGTGTTTCAAACTTGCTGGAACCATGTCAGAAAGGGTACACCACACACATACACACACACACGCACGCACGCATTCGCGCACACAGAGTAAACTTCCATCCATGTTTGCTTCTCTTGGTGAAACTCTTCAGTTCTGGTTGTTGGTGTGTGACGAGTTCAGAAGATTCGCACGCACGCACACACACGCACACACACACACAAACACACACACACACACACACTCACACACACACACACACACACACACACAAACAAACATACACAAGAGTGAGAGTGCGATATTCCGTTGACGCCACAAATCTGGTTCGTGAAACTCAACATCGACAAGATTGTTGTCTGTTTCGTGCCTTTTGCAACAGAAACTGAAAGCAAAGGACCGTATGTGCTGAAGAAAGGATGGACGTGGAAACCGTGCACGTACAGGGTAGTGTACGAGTTGTGAAGTTCTTCCCAACGATCGCGCGGCTGATCTCACAGGCGAGGAGATAAACGAGAAGGAAATCAAAGAGACACCAACAACCCAGCGTGGTTCCTTCGTCAGTGTGAGGACATGCGGGGACCGAACGAGCACAAGCACCAGAATAGGAGCACAAAGTTGACTACCCAAAGCTACAGGGGAAATTTAGGCTCTGAGTACTCATGGCATGGCGTAAGGGCTCTTCTGCTAGACTTCAGAGTCAAGGCCAAAATTTTGATTGTGTTTTCAACACAAAACAAAAATAGATACTGCCCAACCTTGCATTGCGGACAAAAGCAAGTGTTGCAAGCCAAGTGATAACCGTGCGTACTGGTACGAGACTGGCACGAACTGCTACACGGGTACATTTTGCGAGAATACACGCAAGAAGCAAAATGCACAACATTGGGCTTCAGAAATACATTTGGGGAAAGCGCAGCCCAACCCTCGGGATGTAAATTGATTTGGCCCGTGTTTCGTTTCAAAAAGCTGGAATGTGTTTGTTTGCTCTTTGAGTTATGCTCCACATTGAAGGCAAACACTGGTGTACGAGTATTTCAGAGGAGGGACATGCCACCAAATCTGTGAGCAACACAACGTGACGTCACAACATTCATTTTGTCAGCTTCCTGGTTTCAACCCACAACTACGTGTCGAAACTATTGCAAGGACCCCAAGGTCCTTGTACGAGAACATTTGTTGCCTGCGAATGTCAGAACGGGAGAGGAGTCCAGCGACGCTCCGTGCCGCCACAGCACTCGGGAGGGGAGCGCGTGGGAAGCGACACGTGCAGGAGGCTCGATAAGCATCTAGATAGGTGTCTTGTCCGAGCTGATGGTCCTCAAGACATCTATTGAGAAGCTTAACGGGACTCAGGCCTTCTCCAGCTGTTGACTTGCAAGCAAGATGACACGATTCTATCCAGATGCGTCCGAAAGAGCGAATTAACGAACATTGCAAGAGACAAAAACGTTGCAACAATGAGAATTTCCACCAAACCTTCTCGCTGAAGAACCACGATGCCGACAACCCACAGAGGATGAGCTTTCTTTTTCAATCAAGAAAGCACACTTCAACCACTGTCTGGAGAGAACTTCGGAAATGTGCTTTGTGGGATAGAATTTTTCTGCCAAAATTGGTGAACATCAGATGTGCCTACATGCTCCTGTCTTTGTGACTGGGACATAGTGGCGTCTGGCTGCTCAACCAACCAAGAGGCAGACGCTTACACATTTACGAGGGTGTTTTCAAAAGTTCGTAGGTGCGACCGGTGTGCCAGTCTGCAATGATACACTCACGACTAATTCTTATGATCCATGTTGGAAACTTAATATTTCTAAAATGTACCCAGACTTTAACATCTTGCCCAACTGTGGAACTGTTTTTATGGTAGTCAGATCAAGGTTAAAAAGTAAGAAATGTCCTGGTTCTTTTTTTCTCGAACAACAAATCCAACCTTTGATGAACATTTCCTCTCTTTGGGGAGTTTTAGCAACAGGCTCGGGAGCCGCAACACGTACACATAACACGTAGCTTACAGACACATCTCCCCTTTTCTGGAAGAGTCCACACTAAAAACTTGACAAGAATTTCTCAAGTCAGAAACTTGCAGAAAAACCTGTAGAATCTCTGTTTTTCTACAAATTATCCAGTATCAAAAGGGCTCTCATTAAGTTTGGTCTCAGTGTGAATTGTGTTTTCACTTCTGTGGACTCTTCCAGAACAAGGGGAGTTGCATCTGCAAGCTACGTGTTACGTGTACGTGTTGCGGCTACGGAGCGTGTTGCTAAAAGAGCCTAGTAAAAAGAAATGACTTAGCCACTTGATAACAATTGCAGAACTTTTCACCTGTTTTTTCAGGTTGCACTGTCTGACCCTGGTTACTCACAAAGTGGCAATTAACAGGCCAGATACTGACCTTCACCATCAACAAAAGCTAATGTTTAAGAAATTCTTGTGAGAGAAATAGACCTCACCTACGAACTGTTGAAAACCCCCTCGTATGGCAAAAACCTCGCAAGTTGTGCCTTGATTTTTGATTCATCTGACAACACAACAACAACAACAGCAACAGCAGCAACAACAACACACCGAGTCCGCCTGAATCGTGCTGTGTTTGCTTTGTATACACGTTGCCTGTACAACTGGAGACAGAATGCCAGAAATCTGGCAGGCCCAAAGAAAGCAGACGACACAGCGGTTCGCTGGACAAACGACGGTCGCAACACGCAACCCCATCGTACTCTTGGCTGAAGTTCTCACGACGGGATTGGACCACGCATGAAACACTTGAGCAAACGTGAAAACGGCCAAGACGAACCTGCTCCATTCGGCAACTCCGAAAGTGGCGTACCGTCACGACACATCTGGAGCCACAAACACGCGACAAGGAGGCAACAACACACAATTGTTCAAAACACAGCGCACTTGCGAACCCAACAAAAGAGGCGGCGTCGGAGCGCCAAAATGTAGGTTTTGTGCAAAAATATTGTATTCATCAAACAAACACAAGCTCAACTCGTAAGGTTTTGAAAATTCACCTTGCAAAACAACTGCACAAAAATTTCACCAAAAGAAAGGAACATTTTGGCTAAAGTTTAACTTCAAGCAAAGCAAAAAGCAATCGCATCTCTTTTTGCCCATCACCCAGACGTTTTCTTTTTCTTTCCTGAAAAATAATCTTATTTTCTCTTTTTCCAAATAGATCTAATGCAAATGAAAACAAGAATTTTATGACGAGCTTTTCAGATGATTTGAATGAGGCGCATGTTCGGGTTGTTGCAAGCAACCCAAACAGATGACTTGAATGATCACCACAGGCAAATTTCAGGCGCACGCACTTTGGGCCAGGGTCTTGCCCTTGTGTTCAAAGGACAAAAGGTTGTGTTTTTGGCAAAAAAACAACAAGGTCTCCAAAAAGCAAAATAGACTATTTTCGTCATTGTAAGCCAAAAAGAAATCCTTTTCAAGGACTGCAACAAACAATACCTGTAGCGCACGCAAGATCTGAAAAGCTGTCGCTCAAATGGACGTGTTGAACGACCTTGTTGAGGGACACAGCAGGAAGCAGACTCGTCGACAAAAGAGAGAGTGCCGCAACTGTTCCTCATCAATTTGAACCTTTCAGAACAGCTTCAGTTTCTCAAAGTTGCAATGTTCCAGGTGTATCGTTCAAAGTGGACTTGCACAGGAAAGCATTCTCTTTGACTGGAATACACGCACCCCACAACACGACCAGTCTGACGGGACACCGACACGAACCGAATCCAGAGCACCAGCTGACCGCCTCGAAAGAGCTGTTGTATCAACTCACGCAGCTCCAAGGATTGTTCAGCAAAATTGAAACAGGAATCACATCCACTATGGCTGTGTAACAAAGACCTGCGCAGAGACTGGACATGGAGGAAAAGTCACATCGGCACAGAGGCCAATTACTTTGTGGGGGGAAACACTCAGATCAACTTGCCATCCGCCAGATGAACACAAAGCCAGCAAATAGTATATTTTATTGTTACCCTTGATGAATAATTCTTTTCAACACTGGCATGTGTGCTGTTGCAAGGCTTCTCACACACTTTTGTCAAAGAATCGGGTGCTTACTCTCTCGGGTCTACGACGCAAGTCAATCTGTGCGTTTCTCTCCAATTTATCAGCGTTGTTCCCCGAGGACTGATCCAACAATGGAACACTGAACCACCTCGTGGACAGTCCTTCGTTCACAAAGCGTTCCACTCGTCTGATTGAAGTCTGACCACAAACGACTTGGATCAAAAGAACTTCTTCGTTGGCTTCTGCAAGGAGACACTCTTGCTGATACACGAACACATCTTCATCGGGGTCTGATGTCCACGGAGACGGAACTCGCGGGCGCCAGCGCCCCTCGTTGAGATTCGTACACCGGAAATTAAATTTCACCTGTAAGGGAAGCATCGATCTCAAATTGGTTGAGTTTGATCTCTCACCATCTGTTTTGATGAGGACAGCAAGGTGCCCATTTCCGTCGAGAACGTCTGCACTGCGCTGAGTGGCACTGCTTGGCCCAGGGACGTGGATCTGCATTTCTCGATTTTGGTGAAACGGGTTGGGAAGCTTGAGCACACGTTTCTTGCTGTAGCAATATGTTTCATCGCAACAAAATATGCTTTGATCCGATTTCTAACCCCAACCTCAGACCATAACCTGCTGAAGGAACTGAGCACTACTTCCAGAGGAACAAGCGTGGAAAGTCATTCTGATCGTTTTTGCCTTGATGAAACAACAGAGGAATGCCCACGCCACAAATTTCACACGCAGGCCATAGTCAAGGTCCTGGCAGCCTTTATGTTGTGGACGGAGGTGAGAAACATCAGATACACAGGACATCGAATTTTCACACCTGGGTTCTGCATCATCTTGCGAGTTGGGACACCACCCCTGGTGAATCTGTGCATCTGCAGGAATAAGACACTGTCACGTGCATAAATTCTGTGGTGTCATACCCACTGCCACTGATGTGCAAAAGCACATCTGGTGGGTGGCACTGCCTCCTCCACAAATCCCGCACCAGATGCCGATTCATCTTCAGCAGCAGTATCCTGAACCCTGTCTGCTGTTCAGCGACACACGCACGCACACATGCACACACGTGTAATTCTTGCCACAACTGATACCTTTTGGAACAACTGAGTGAAGCTGGGTGACCACAAAGGCTGCTGGGGAAGGAAGTGAAGGATGGACAGCCCTGCCAATGGAGACAACCAACATCCAATTTTCCCTCAAGGAAGAGGCAACAACGGTGGTAGTTTAGTCACTCTGTATTGCCAATGTTGGCAAGCGACGACCTCTTTTTTACCATCTTCAGCAAGTAACACTTGCTTGGATCATCAAAGACAGTAGATGACATAGCAAAGAATATTTGCCCCTCATGGCACACAGGTATATTTGATACCGAAATTGGGTCACAAGTACACATCAAGAGAGCCGGGTTTGACTGCAGTTCGTCTTTGGTCATCAGCAGTGGTCTGTGTGTGTGTGTGTGTGTGTGTGTGTGTGTGTTGAACCTGATCTCTCGGTGCTGCATTTTTGAAATTGCAAGAACAGCTTTCAGTCAAGAAATAGCTGGGGTGTCGGAGCGTTGGTGAGGCTTCAGAGACTGTCTCGAGCCCAAAACACAAACTCAAATTGATGAGCAAACAAAAACACGAGACAGTGTGGACGCACACTGTGTCTGGCAGCCATGCACTGGATGTAGAAGTTTTGAAGTATTCCAACGAGGGAGAGGGAGTCTTCTGATGTTTCAGGTCAATCACACCCAAAAACACCTTTTCTGATATTTCCTCAAGGGTTTGTAGGGAAGGGGTGATCTAACTTTCTTGGAGCTCATATTACAGTTCACCAAAATCCAAAAAATAATGTCACCAACTGGGAGTCATCTGACCTTGGAAAATAGTGTTTGTCGTCTTTGTTTGGTGGCACAGAATTGTTCTCTTCACTTTGTTCCACGTCTGGACAACAATGTTAAATTCGCCGCGAGCTCCACGGAGCTAAAAATATTCGTTGCAAGCAATTTTCTCGCAAAAAAAGGAGTTGTCGCAGTGCAGTTTGTGGAACAATCGTTGCTTTTTGACCAACCTGCCTGCACCAGCAACTCGGCTCGTCCTCGGGTTCGGAACGCGCTTCGAACAACGAAGGTTGCTCCCGGAAAGTTTCTTGGCCCAAATGCAGGCAGACAAGAGTACTCGTTCCTGTCCCCTTCCTCGCAAGAAGGCCAAACAGACAAGCGAGTCAAAGGGATGCAGAATCAGCCATTGTTGGCGTGCAATGTGCAAAGAGCAAGCATTGTGCAGTGAAAACGGGGGCTCACCATTCAAACGAAGAAAACCACAGCATCGTTGTCACTTACCTGAAAAGAAAGGGGAAAGTTTACCAGACATCCGAAAAGTGTGTTCACAACAACCGTTTGTTGTGCAATGTCCAACAGATCTGCGACCAAAACCACAGGCATAAAACAATGAGATCTAAAGAGCAAAAACAAAGGAAAGCTCTCTGTCTATCGCGAAAGATCGAGGTGGTCACAGAAGAACACAAAGAGGTTCTGCCACTCTGGCTCTGGCTTCTCCATTTTGAGCTGTGCGCAGAAAAACGTGACTTGGAAATTAATGTGCGGCCAGAAGGAACTTGGTTCTGCATTTGAGAGACTCAATGACACGAATTCATTTCCTCCGGAGTTCGACAACACGAACTTTCACGAAGTTCTCAGAGATTCCCCAAGAGCACAAACATTTACACAATTTCTCGAAAGTCCTCATCCTTCCAAATCCTTACCAAAGAGATTTACTCAAGTTTTACTCAGCAACGCATTTGCGCAGGAAGTGCTTAGCACAAAGCTGTGAGGTAAACTGATTAACCTTTGACTTGCCCAGAGAGGAAGTGTCAAACGAAGCTGACGCAAGCTTTTCAAGAGGGCGACTGGAATGTCCCAATCACTTGCCAACAAGTTTTGCAGAGTTGAGGCGAACCTTGGACATTCAGTACACAGAAAGAAGTTCACACATGTCACACAACCACTTCAAGTTTCAAGAAACGACCCACGTTCGAGAACTGGGGGAGAAGCTCCGTGCGAACAGAATGCTCCCAGACCACCCGGAACAGTAAGAGCTCGGATTCACTGCTTACGTTGTCTGCTCAAACAACAAAACTTCGCAATTTCACTTCAAGCCGGAGAGCCAAAATCGTCAAGCAATTGCACTGCGGTTTGAGCATCTCAGCTACCACGCTGAAAACAAATTGACTCTGAAAGCCAAAGGCCAAATGGCAATCCCACTTTCATTCATGAGGTACCCACGTTTTGGACACCGCAGCAGTAACGATGTTGGGCAGCGCATATCAACCTGCAATGCCAACTGAACCAACACGGTACACCTGGGTATCTTTGCAATGATAACACAAATATTTGGACGGAAACCTATTCCCGAGAGGCCAACATGAGCTGCAAAAAGATTGTGCGGCACGAGCTGCAGGCGTTCTTGCGATGCTCAGCCCACGCTCAAGCAGCTTGCGCGATCACAGCCTTTTAACGAGCAGGTTAGACAAGTAGCAACGATCATTAACTGAAACATAAGCAGATGTACTGGTCGTCCGTCCGTGCACAAATCAGCTCACGACTGAGCTCTCGGCAGGACGTCTCAGCGCGGACAGAAACGGCAAAACTGAGTCAAGCCTCACCCACCACAACGAAGACAATCGCTTTGAACTCATGTCAGCAGGCGCACCAATTACTCGTACATCAAATCTGGTCTCGAGACGGGGAGGAGACACAACACCAGGACGATCAGGCGTTGAAGAAGCCAAATTGGTGTGTGCATTCCGGCAATGTGTGTGTAGATAGATGTTTTTGCAACAAAACAACAAGCAGAACAACATTCACAACTCACAGTCAGACATGCCAGACACTGCTTCCTTCAGTTTTGCTCCTTTAGCGACTGGGTAATCTTGGTTTCCAGACCAATCTTGAAATTCGTTCAGGGCGCATGGTTGTCTTGGCTTGTCTGGAAGTCACTTCGTGCTGCTGCATAGAATCAGCCTGTCATCCACCAGCCTCGCGCATCAAGCCCTGTTCTCGGTTCTCAAAAACCTGCAACACAAGTTTGAAGAACACAACTTTTTTTCAAGACACAAGACACAGAGGTCCATTTTCATATTCCCAGTCGTGACTCAATTCTCCTTGTCTGTTCGAGTGCCTCAAAGAGACCGTGTTGTGGAGCCACCACCTCGCAAAAAGCAGACACGCCTAAATTTAAGCAAGGTGCCAGAGGTCCCAACTTTTTGTCATAAAAGCGGTAAGAACGCGACTGGGTCCCCCGTGACAGTGACCCGATGACCCTTCATGATTCTCAGCTTTCAGTGGCGCTTCGGCAAGAGGGGTCGAAGACCCCACCAGTTGTGTCCCGCATGACGCGCTGCTGATGGGTCACACGAACGTCAATATTTGAGGAAGATAGCATGTCCCCTGGTGATTCTTTTCACACCGCAGCCTCCCTAACATCGTCCGAGAGGTATGGAAGTTCCGCAAAATGGTACTATCGTTCATGGTCGGCCCAAGGTTGCTCAACAGTGCTCCATGGTCGTTGGAAGGGAGTCTCGCTGTGGAGATATGAGATCTTTCCACTCTGGAACAAGTGGGTCACAGAATCATGGTTCCGCGTTTCCGCCTCAAAATGAACTCTGCCCAGGACACCACGTCTGTTGGTACTTCTGAACAACAATACACAACAGCATGAGATTTGCGTGTGTGTTAGAAAGTTCTGTGGGGACTCGTTGTTGCTCTTCCAGAGCGCGAGTGTTGATGAGCTGTCATGAACATCATGTTTCATCTCTCATCGGAGCAACATCAATCCGTCAGCTCCCAGACCAGGTCCCGTCGCAGGTGTCAGCAAGGTGAGGGGGGCACTGTCACCGCTTGTTCTGTCACGAAGACAGCATCTCAGCACGATTTCAAAGACAAACAAGGACTGGGGATGTGGTCCATTCCAGTTGTTCTTCTCGTATCTCAAAGCGTATTCTTCAAGTCCTCACTAGTCAGCTTGAATCCTTTTTTGCTGACAATTTGGCCGTTTCTCACAAGCGGCACGACAGTGGGTGGGGTTGTCTTCCGCCAGGTTCCTTGAAGCAGCCAATGGGTCTGGAGATGGGGCTGGCGCGAACAGCGCTGGTTCGCTGAAGCTGCGCCGGTCCCGAGTTGACACAGCTCCCCAAACGTGCGAGTGAGGATTACACCGGACGCAAATTAGGGTGGCAACGGAAGGGCGAGACAAAGGTAAAAGCGACTCGCCCACGACGAGCGATTAAGTGATCATCATCTATTGTTTCAGCCAACTCAAGTGCCACTAACATCACCAGCTTCACAGGTGAATTCTCTCGACCAGTCAACAGCTTCAGCTTTCACACGTGAGAAATATTTGCTAGTGCAAACACTGCAAACTCAACTTCGGCAGTGCACACAACAGGTAAGTGCAACTTTTTTTCGTTTTCCAGAAGAAAAATTTGTCTTCTCTTTGCTGCAATTTTCTCGGAGTCATTTTTCTTTGGCGCAAATGAGAAACTCAGTCTGTTGATGTGTTCTGCCATTGTGTCAATCCAAAAAAAGTGTTCTTCCCAACAAAGTTCTCGCACGTTGTTACAGCAACACCGAACAGGTTCGGTTCCCTCCGCATGTCCCGTGGGACAAATGAAAAGGCAAAAGTACACTGGAAAAGAGTAGGTCACGAAACCAGTCCTCAGACCGATGCGCACACATCATGTTTCATGCTGAGATACGTCCTGACCTTGACTGGATGGGCTGCAGGGCATTTTTGTTCTCACACTCCTTGAAGGTTTCGCCTGTTGAACAGTGTCTTTCAACATGATCTCCGAGGCTTTTTTGCCAGATCTAGTGGGCTACATCCCTCCCTCTGACTGCACAACAACCTGTGGGGAAAAAGTAGTTTGGTCCCAACTTGAAAGAAACGCCGCTTCTATGAGGGTTGCAAGCACGGAACTCACGTGTTGTTGCAAGCACTGCCTGGTCCAAACTCGTCACCTGTTCCACACTGGCAAAGGTTCTTGCCTGGGTGTGGTTTGGTGTACAGTGTGACAAGATTGTGACCTTTAATTCCCTGCAACACGGCGAAACTTCCATCTGCGTGGAGGTCAGCAAAACACCGGTGCAGGTGCCAAGGATTTTTCATCAACCAATGGAGGGTGCCTTTCCTCAAACTGGTGGACTGTGCGACCGTTGTGTGACCGCACACGTCCAATCTCGAACAAAAAAAAATGCCCGAACGTCTTTCCTTGTGTCTGCAAAGAAACTGTGTGCAAGAACGCCAACGAAAACGAACCTTCTACACACCCGTCTACTCGCACCTTGACCAAACAATACCAAAGAAACAAGCAGGGTCGGTGAATTCTGTTTGCTTTGAAATCAGACCCAGTTGCACTCGCAAAAGGTACAGACTGTTCGTAACTTTGTGTGTCAGTGCAAATTGTCTCGGCTCTGTTGAAAACAGTTGAGACACATCTCCACAGTCAGGCGATTACGCGAAAGCCTGTTCAGAAACCCTACAATAGGCAGAACAAAAAGAAACATTGAAAAGGCTCAACAGAACTCTGCTTGATGAAATCAGCATCGCATTTCACACAGAGGTTTGCACTCCAGGAAAAACGCAACCTAGAGACTCCGGTCAAAACGAAAACGCACTTTAACTCGTGGACCATATTGTGCGTAATCCGGTGCAAATCAGGAGCAGCAGTGTCCATTTGGTCTGACCAAATGCGGTGGAAGGACGTCCAATTACGCGTGTGAGACGTGCAGAAATGCGCAGCTGATGGAGTCGCGTTGCTTCGTTAAACTGATGGCCCTTCACAGATCAATGTAGCTTGTGATGTGCTGCGTCAAAATGCTCTCCTGGACAGAAATTTGGCATTCTGTCAACTTATTCGAGCCTTAATCTTTAATTTCATGACATGCGGAGCTGCAAAGGGAATACACGAGACACAGGCGCAGGCTCAATGAATACCTGCTCGCATCATTGTCCCTTGAGCACGCTGTTCACCACAAGCGAACTGCAATTTTGACAGTCCGACAAGAAACGGCAACAGCCCAATGCAGCCCCAGGGTCCAGTCACACGGATCAGTTTCGTTCTGCCGCGCCGTTCTAGAAGTCCGCATCGTTCTCTGCAGAATGCTTCGATGTGTACAGCCCTGTTCAGTTGATCAACCTGAACACACTGAAAAGAATGTTCTCACTAGAAAACGATCTGGTGCGTTCGGGCAATCACAGTGAACTTGCCCTAAAATTCACCTGAGATCTTGACAATACTTGTCACGCATAATTCACGTCCTTTTGAGATAGGATTGCCCAATGACTGGGATCAGTTGGTAAGTGCCAACGTGTTGAAATATTTTCACACTGAGCTGGTGCGTTTCTGTTTTGCTGCATAAATTGAAAAAAAGTTATGGCGTGCAGAATCTTCGGTGACAGGAACGCCCGAAGAACACGAACAAAAAAAGTTGTTCTTTGACAAATACACAATGAAAACAACGCGGATTAGATATGCAAATCGACACAACCAAATGACAATCTAATGACTGTGGGACGCCAACGTGCGGATGTTCGATCACGCAAAAGTGGATCACGGGATAACTGATATGACAATCTGTTAAACAAGACACTTGAATGGTGCTGAACTCAGTTTCGAAAAGGGAATAAATTTCAGGATGTCTGAAACAGCAAGGACAACAGGACACAATGCTTGAGGTTAAGTGTTCATTTCTTTCCATCCCTGTTCAATCAAAATGGTACCAACGTTTTATCGATTGGTGACACACCAGTGGGTCAGCCTCCCTGAACAGCATAGAAATGCCATTGCTATCATCCTTGCTTCAGTTCTTGTTCTAAGATTTCTTGGGAAATTTTTGAAATCTTCAGTCAAAGACAGCTCAAAGCACATTCATTATTGGTTTCAGATGTTCAGCTGGTCTTTGCAAACACAGAGAAAAGGAAGGACACAGGGTCTTGCTCACAACTCCAGACATGTACTCGCATGGCACGGTGGGGAAACCCTCCCAATTTCCCTGAGATGTTGCTCCCACCACAAAATTTCCGGAATTCGCCTGGTCTGTTTTCTCGGCTTTTCTTTTGCAGAAAAACGTTGTTGGCTGCGATTGTGTCTTTTGAATGACTTCGTGGCCAAGAGTCGAGTTTTTTCGAGTCACGCAAACTGAAATGTGGGCGCCATCGGCAGTAGCATTTGAATCAGCGTTATTCGAGCGAAAGAGCCAGGCCCGAGAAACAGACACCGTCGGTTGTGTTCGGTGAATCCTGACGCCATTCGAGCTGTCATGACTTTGGTGAAGTTATGTCTTCTGGCGTTCAACGTGATCTTGCAACAGGCAACACGTCTTTGTCCTACGTAACCTTTAGCTACGCAGCAGATGTACCTTTGTCCGTGCTCCACAGCTTTTCGCGTTGAGAGCAACAGAAGGCCAACAGTGGTGAGCACGATTAGAGGCCCTTTTGGTGCCAGTGACATCGATCACAGCAGTTCCGGTTCGGTCACGCCCATGTCCACGAGGCTCGAGCCCAAAACCATCAAACAATGGAAAAGAAAGTCCCCAACTCTGTCCCGGTCGCACCTGTTTCTTACGCTGCGATTTACGACAGTGAAATCAATTTGAGGCTCCGCGTATCAAGAGCCGCAGGTGACGCAGTCCGTGTCTGGGCAGTGGAATTGTTTCAAGTGGATAGCAAGTTTCACGCCACATTATCTCCGAAACACTGCAACTCTGAAGCAGACGGAAACATGATCACTGCTAACGCAATTATGGTGTTGCACCAAAAAGCCAGATACCAATTGAGAACATGTCAGTGCATTTAAATTGTGATGTATTCAATAAGAGGAAATGAACATTTGTGAACATCACTGAGGAAGCTGTTGGAGCTGCGAGCACTGTTAGTTCCACATCTAACATGGAAACAACTTGCGCAGTTCGTGCAAAAAGATGAATTCAATCAAATCTCTGCCGAGTCAACACACCACCAACAGATGATGGCTGCAGTCATTTATTGAATAAACATATGGCACAGAACTATTCAATAAAACCTAACTTGATGGATACTGCACTCATATTCCTGACTACCACGAGGATTCAATCTGCGCGAAGCGCATTTTACACTGAAAAAGGGCCCGCCCTGAGTCAGAGGAACCTCAGAGGTCGTCCATCAAACAGAAAATTTCAGAGTGGGGTGAATGAATGAACAAAAATGTACACCTGTTGATCCCTGAGCCACCGTGTTATTCCTCAGGAAACCTGCAAAACAGGTCCAAACGGAGAACCATTGGGCCTGATAATTCTGGCTCTATCAATCCGACACGCCTGGTCTGATACAAATTTTGAGATGCAAGGAGCAACGCAAGTCATTGGTTGTGAGCCAACCAAATTCAACCGGATGCCCGCCTGACGGTTGAGTGCGAACTGGCATGAGTGCATGATGCAATGAACTCCAAACCCTGATGGGTCTACTGGTCCCAGCCATTCAGGGATTGCATCCCTCAAGTTATGTCCCCAGTTCAACCACCTTCACCCCTGCTGTGGCTCCAGGCCATACCACTGGTTCTATTTCTGGAGCTTGTTACATTCTGAAGAAGAGAACACTGCACAGTCTTCGCCTTGACACTCGACTTTTTCACCTGTGTCCCTCAACGAGTTACTTGAAGTTCAAACAGGCCTGACTTATCACAGTTGACCATTCAGCAACTCCTCAATGTGAGGTGTTGGCACTGATGCCAGACGTGCACATACTTTTTTGAGACAAAAAGACACACAGGTGCAGCCACAAAAGAGTGCGATACACGCACAAAGTTCAATGTATCTAGCTTTGTGGACACACGTCAGTTTGAGTCCATGAAATCTGAAGATCTGCAGCTCGTATTGACTTGATGCGACCGCAGTTGTCATGATGCAAACACCCGAAAAAGTGATTGTCGAAGAGGAACCAGAAGATGTGCACAATGCCTGATGAGACACCTGATTCATTGCGCATCCCGCACACAGTCATGTCTCATGTTGAAAACGGGTGCAACAAATTCCGTTGCGAATCTAAATTTTGCGTCGTCCAAGTCCACACCAGACACAACAATGAAAACGAGTGAACAACAAAACTTGCATTCACCAAAATACGGCTCGCCTGGTGTATGTGGCACGTCAGTGGACGTGGGGCTTCGATCGATGAACAGATATTGAGCAGGTGGCCTGGTCTAAAAATCCAGCAACGATCAGGGCTTTTCAGCACCACAGTCCAAAAAGTGTTCTCTCCCCAATTTCGTTCCGCAGCCAAACACAAGCCTTTCCTCTATTCTCTCAAAATCAATCGTGTTAAAGGGAGTTGCTCCTTGACAAATGGAATTGGTCATCTGCTCTCCGGGTTTCTTCGGCGGACTGTGGTCTCCCGTCTGTCTGCATGTTCGACCTTTGCTGCCACGATGGTTGGACATTCACTTTCGCAGATTGACGTCAACACGGTCACCACCCGAAGAACGTGGTCGCGACCAAGACACCCCAGCACCACGCATGCTCCGCTCACAGCTGAACATAAACCAACGTTTATTGGAGAAAATTTCCGGACCATTCGGCTTTGGTCAGTTTTTATGTCAAGACGAAGGAAAGATTCTCAGAATGGTGTCTTGTCTCCAAGAACATCAATACTCGTACATGTAATGTTTCTCAAGAGCTCTGTTCAGATTTTCACATTCATAAAAAGCGGCTCCCCTGTGTTCACTTGCATCAAGTGGCAACCATTTTGATGCAGAATACGAGTCCAGGTCTGGAATGAAAGCCATTGCAAGAGCACGCTTTGCAATCAACGCCAGTGCTCTGTCCTGTTCGAATCTTTTGTCCGAGTGGAAAGCTTTACGGACACGAGAACTCACCATGCACCTCTGGTTGTTTTTCTTCAATGGGAACAGGATGCGCTTAGCGGAATGTGTCGATTGCCTGTGTTTGTGAGAAACTGCTTCGTTTCCTCCGAGTGTTTGTGTTGGCGTCCGGAACGCTCGGTCACATGGCTAAGTGGCCCCGAGACTGCGCTGATCGTGTTAGCGGCGTCCATCGTATCATACATATTTCACGGTGATCATCTCGTCGCTGTTACAGTCTATTACATTAAATCCTCGGCCCACTCCTCTTACGTCTTGTCCGAACGAGGCCAGACGGAGCCACAGAATCAAGTTACAGGAATCACGCTAAGCCGCTGCTGCGGCTCCAGCAATTCGCTTCAACGTGACTCGTCTGTCTTTAAATCTGACGTTTGTTTTGAAATTCAAATTTTTCGTCAATCTTTGCCCCGTACTCTTTGACATTTTACACTTTTCCTGCACCAAAAAATGACGCAGCACACTTCGGTTTACGAGAATGAACTGCTTCGTGTGACTTCAAGCAAGCAGCCACAACAACAGGGGTCTGTCGGTCCAAATTCCATATTGCGTGAATATTTGCCTCGCCGATGCATATCAAAGGTGACACATAATATTCAAAAATTGATGAGTTTGAACTGCTCCTTTGTGAGCAAATCGACTTCTTTCACCTCATCGTTGACGTATGCAGTGCGGAAAAGTTACAACTCATGCAGCAGCTGCAGTACGTTCGTTTGCAAATCGTGTGGTGTCATTTCAGGAATGTCACATTTTTCAACCGCAACTTGTTTATTTCTGAGGATCTTCATTGTCGGCTGAGATTAAATGACCCTGAGATTCGGTTTGGTCATCTGCAAAACAAAAAGCCCTCAAAGAAACAAAATTTTCTCCGCAACATTTGAAAAGGTTGCTGTTGAAAAATTGGGAATGCCTGGATGTCTCTCGAACAAGTGTTGTGTGCAACTCAACGATGGTGCAGGCCTGCTTTGTTTGGTTTCACAAAACTGTTGAAATTCAACACCAGGAACGAATCCATAATCCGCTGAGGGAAGTCCTGGAAAATATTTGTCAGTCTTGCATTCAAGCATTTGTCACCAGAAAAGCAATTCGAAGTCCAACAGTACCAATCAATATCGCTGCACAAAGAAACATCTGGTGAAATTCCGATGATTCTCGTAAATAAAGGATAGCACGTAAAGATGAGCAAGAATTTATGCATTCACCACTTTTGCTCTTCTGTCCACTGAAGTGTTCTGTCGCACTTCCAACACCGATTGAGCACTCGAGCATTTTGTAAGTTCTTAAACAATGACGAAAAAGGAAACGAAGCGCCTGACTCTCACAAGAGCGCACTTTTTTCACCCAATTGAAATGGTATCCACTTGTTATCAAGTCTTCCAACATCAGTGACACGACACTGCAACATGAAGACTTGTCAGTGCTGAGACGCGCCGCGGAGATACCGTGCGTACAGATCACTTACGATGTGGGGTCCAGCTTGTTTATGCAAGCCAACCTTGGCTTTTGAAGACGACTCCAACTCAGATAATTGGCAAAACTATCGTTTGTCAGATTTTGACTCTTCTTCGCCAGGCGTTTCGTGAAAAACAGAGAAGGGGGGATCCAAAAACAGATTTTCAGGCACTTGGACATGCTGTCACGAACAACACAACTAAGCAAACCAAAAACGGATTTGACTGGTTTGCGCTCGCATGCGAGCAAGTGTGCAGTTGTTCAGTCTGTTTTCTGTTGTGTGTGGCTCAAAGTCAACAGATGTGTGTAACAGTTCGGTTGCATTTTCTGAGGGAAGGAAAACCAACCTTCCAACAGGCTATGGTTGATTTTCCTTCCTTCAGCAAATGCACCAGTTCAGTTTGTTTTGATTTGTGGGGGACGGGTATCAAATGAACCAAACAGTTCTTTTAGCAAGCCCAACCATTTGGTTTATTTCCCACCACCCCTTTGTAGATTATTATAAACTGAACTGTTGAATTTCCTGGGACCATGGGAAATTCCAACAGTTCAGTTCACACACCTTGCCAAGCCCCCTCCCCAGCTCAGCCATGTCCCCCATCGGGCAAACCCCCTCACATGGCCAAGTCCCCCACCCTGCTTGAGATATTATGTGGAAGACGACAGGAACACGGTCACCAGGCTGGTCAGCGAAACCTCTGCTAGCACATTGTGGCCCTGATCCGGGTCACGGTTGCCCTGGTTCTCTTTCCACTTCAAGTGGAGAAGATTTTTCTTGCTGCTTCAGGATCCAGTCTGCAGCAAATGTTGTGACACACTAGGACCTGCTCCTGACCCAGACGGTCCCTAATTTACGAACGAAGGCAGGCTCTGCAAAACGAGCCATTTCAAGTTCTGAGACTTCCTGCGTTCAGTGCCCTCATGATGTGACTTTCGAGCTGGTATGCAGCACATAAAGCTCTCTTCATTCACCGTGTTCCAATTGCATTCTCGCATCTTCAGCTAATACATCATCCACTTCTATTGTAAATGTCACAGCAAACACAATGAAACTGCCTGCGATCTCTGGATGCTTCTGCAACATTCTTTTCGTGGCATTTTGCAGGGCAACAGCTCAGCGGTCGACGCGAGAGCGCTTTTTGTCGACATTTTTTTGCCACACTGCAGACATGAAAATGGTTCAAGGGCAAGATAATTTGTGATTTTGGAAAGGTCCGTGCTTGCATGATTTGAACAATGAGGACGCACTGACGCGACGGACCCACGGAACTGTCTGCTGTTTGTCACCAAACCTCACCCATTCAAGACTGATCAGCAGCGGCTTCCTTCTGTTCCCCTGTTCTGACAATTGACGCGTCCACGGACACCAGGGGCAGAATTTGCGTGGTACATGTAATTCTCAAAATGTCATCCTTCAATTTGATCACTGCCCAACAAAACAACACAAATAACCCCACACAGGTGAAAACAATACAGACCGATTTTTCAGAAATCGGCCAAAAAAAGCATCGCGACAAAGGCGACTGCAGGTGCGATCTCCCACAAGCGATGATCTGACCTTGTTTGATCCAACTAAGCTATAAATTCAACAGAAAAGTGACAGGGTCATTGCAGAGCAACCCGTAGCCACGAAACACCGCTCCAACTGCTGGACTTGACGGAGCTGTCCGAAACGGTCAGAAGTCTACGTGTGCGCGCCATCTGGCCAAAGCGCGTGCACAAAAACGCACAGATGTTCGTCAGTCTACAGACAATTCCCATTACGATTCGAGATCGAGGGGTCCCGACAAATTATTTGATGATGGCCAAACAGAGAGCCAAGATGTCTTCTCCCCTCCACAGAGCTAAAATGCAAACAACAACAACGCGCGAGGACACTCGACGTTGTGATCAGGAACGACTTGTCACAATTTTTGGATAAGTTCGTTTTTGAAAACGAAAGTTGGTTTTGGAGGGGTCCCGTCTCTTTTTTGTGTTCAGAAAGGAATGGGGAGGTATGTCTGAAGAAATGTTGGCAGGCCCCCTGACAAAATTGATGACCATTGCATGTTTTTCAAAACCAACCTTTCTTTTTGAAATGACATGCCAAAAATGAATAGGGGTCATTTCCAGAGCCATTTTTGAAAAATGTTGATGGACCACCCTCCCGCCCGACCCGAGGCCCCTTTTCTGCACAAACAGACATTATCGTGACTGCAAAAGGCGCAGTGACGCAGTGACTGATGGACAAGAAGAAGGTTGCGCCTCGAAAGCGAGACCAAACCTGTTGTTCCTAGAAGCTTCACCAAGGGTGGTCAGACAGGAGAAACAGTTTGGGTGCTGGGTGAGACTGTACGCGGTAAGAGCCATTGAAAGAGTTCCCGCTGGTTCCTGCCATTTTTCATGTCTTACCGATCCATCGCAGTCGGTTGTGAACTTTCCTTGCGTCCGGAAATGAGAACGTATAAAAACGATGTGCGCCATTATTGCGTGGGATT
>JAAUXT010019724.1_pt1:2500-35171 | contig 35171 bp, 37 predicted proteins | sample 7278171 | NCBI WGS metagenome assembly JAAUXT01 (sample SAMN14350112, study PRJNA611818) | marine sediment metagenome | isolation source: surface marine sediment (1.8m) | place: French Polynesia: Moorea | collected 2018-08 | reverse complement strand
CACATCCCACAACCCATCCTCCACCCAACCCCCGCCCAACCCCGCCCAACCCAACCCACCCAACACTCACATGCTGCATAAACGCGTTGAACGTCTCATCCTGCGCTGTGTCCGGAGCGACTGTGAGGGCGCCACGTAACGCCCGCGAGAGGGAGGCAGGGACTCCGCCCAGCCCCGCCCACCCCGCCCAGCCGACGAACACCAGCCTCCCTTCTGCAGAGGAAGTGCAGTGAGAGCGACATGGACACGCACGCACACACGCACGCACACCGCCCAGCCCCGCCCACCCCGCCCACCCCGCCCAGCCGATGAACACCAGCCGCCCTTCTGCAGAGGAAGTGCAGTGTTTTGAGCGAGATGGACAGGCACACGCACACACGCACACACGCACGCACACACACACACACTCACACGCACGCACACACACCACCCAGCCCCACCCACTGGTCTGCAACAACATAAAGCGGCGCCAGTGGGGCACAGGCCTGCACATACACACATACACGCACACACGCACACACGCACACACACGCACACACATTGGCCATCCCCGCACATTCCACACATCAGTCTGTAGCGACAACACCAAGTGACGTCAATGGGGCACAGGCCTGCACATACACACACGTACACTCACATACACACACAAGCACACACACACGCACACACACACACACAGACCCCGCCCTGGCCCGCCCACCCTGCCCAGCCGACAACCACAATCCGCTCCTCTGTGAGGGGAGTACAAGGTGCACACACACACACAAACTCTCTCACACGCACGCCTACCTCGCACGCGCCCACTCATCTCTGTGGCCTACAGCAGTCTACTCGTCTGCCGGTGTCTGGTAGAAACCAGAATACACACACACGCACGCACACACACCTCACCTGCACACATACCTCACACACACACACACCCGTCTCCAGCAGTCTCCTCGTCTGACGGGTATCTAGTAGCACCCAGAATACACACACGCACACCTCTGACACACACGCACACCTCTGACACAAACGCACACCTCTGACACACACACACCTCTGACACGCACACACCTCTGACACAAACGCACACCTCTGACAGACACACCTCTCACACACACGCACGCCTCTTACACATACGCACACCTCTCTGAGACACACCTTTCTCACGCGCACACACAGTTCACTCACACACGCACACATGCCTCTCACACACACACCCCTCACATGCACGCATACCTCACACACACGCACCCGTTTTCCTCCTCGCTGCTGCCTCCAGCAATCTCCTCGTCTGACCAGTGTCCAGTAGCACGAGGAATACACACACACACACACACACACACCTCACATGAACGCATACCTCTCTCACACACACGCACCTGTTTTCCTCCTCGCTGCTGCCTCCAGCAATCTCCTCGTCTGACCGGTGTCCAGTAGCACGATGACCGCCGTCGCACCCTTAGTCTGCAGTAACCTGCAACAGCCATGAGTTCCATGAACGTGCACGCATACCTCACAGACACGCACAAACCTGGTCCAATGACCATGTGGCACACACACACACACAACACACACACGCGCACGCACATCCAAACATTTCAGACCAGGATCCCACGTGAGGCATGCACGCACACACGCCTCACACGCACGCACCTGTCGATGACGTTGTTATGGACGCTGGAGCGCGTCGTTGCTATGGAGACGTTCTCCAGACGCGCTACGCAGGCGCCGTTCCGCTCCAGGGTCGAGTTGAGACGGCCAAACAGCGACGCACTGTCAGGAGAGTCTGCGAACAGAGAAATGTGAATCACGCGATGTGTTCACGTAGCTACGTGACGTCAGCTCATGTAGCTACGTGACGCATGCTCCGTATTGTTATGACGTCGCATAGAGATGGAAAAACAGAGACATGGTGTCAGGGGAGTCTGCGAAAAGAGAACACGTGATCTTCTCACATAACTACGTCACCTCTCACGTCACCTCACGTAGCTACGTGACGCATGCGCCGTGTCGCTTTGGCATCGCGTTGAGATGACGACAAGGGGACGTGCTGTCAGAAAAACTGGGAAAAGAGGAGTATTCACCACGTGATATGGTCACGTAGCTGTGTGAGGTTGTGGTGCGACCAGAACTGGGAAAACCACCAAGTACTCAACTTACTGGTTAGGGTGGGGTAACCCTGTGCCAGGCAGACGACCACCGAGTTGAAACACTGATTCTGAACAGGGGCTTCCCCGTTGAAGTGACTGATCGTAGCAGCAATCACTCGTTGATCAGTCGGTGGGAGTCGAAGACGACGAGACTCGTGCTATGACATGCCAAACTCACGTCACTACGTGACAAAATCACGTAGCTACGTGAGACCGTGACATGCCACGTGGATTAATGCATACCTTGGGAGTAGACGACGCTGACGTAGGTCCACCCCATCGCCTTGACGACGGCCGTCAGGGCGCGCGCCTCGTTGCTGCGCGCATGCGCGGTGCGCAGGAAGCGAGGGAAGCGCTTCCGGTCCGAGAGTTGGTCCGCTCCCGCGCCGGGGCTGATCTGAGGGAAGAGGGAGAGGGGATGAGATGCACGCAGACATGCACATGCACGCACGCACACGCACACGCACACGCACACGTACACACACGCACACACGCACGCGCACGCACACACATATGCACACACGCTCCAGGGCTGATCTGGAAGGAAGAGGGAGAGGGATGAGACGCACGCATACATGCACACGCACACATACACACGCACACACACGTGCACACATGCACACACACGCACACACGCACACACACACATACACAACCGCAATATCGGTTAGGGAACAGCACCACCCTGTCAAAAAAAAACTTTGTCTTTCTGTAAGTCAGAAAAGCCCGCTTTCTGTTGTTGTGATTTCTTTCACAGATATTCATCCTCAGAACAGGATCAAACAAAAAAAAGTTGTGCAGGAAACCCTCAGAAAAGTGACACCTGTTTCCTAGATTCCACTACATGAGTTTTGTTTTTGTGTTTGTGTCATTAGGACCTCAGCTGCCGCCCTGTGATGCAGCCTCACCCTCCTGCACATGTCCTACTCCATGCAGAGCACACACAGGAACAGGAAGCACTACTGAGGAGACCCTCCACAGTTTCACAGCCTGTGGTGGTTTCACTTTCACTTTCACTTTCATTCTTGAACGTTTCGTAAACTGGAATGATTTTTATCACAAGAAAATACATTTGCAGCAAAACAAACATCTTCAAACAATTTTCTTTCTGCTTTGTTCCTTTTGTTTGTCAAATCCCAAATTGTTCAATGTTATTATTGATAAAAATGGTAATTGTGTATGTTTGTGTTTTGTTTTGTTTTTGGTCATTGATGTTTTCTTTCAATTTCAGATTTTACCAATGCTGAAGTAATCCTGTGACATGAAGAACGAGAGGATATTTGTTGGAAATGGGTCATATGATGAAAACAACAACTGTACAAATTACCCTGTTGCTTCTGGTATGTCCTGGGACTGGTGAGTACACAGACAAGTTTTGAAGAGAGTATCTTCTTCGTACAGAAATGTGGCGGAACAGCGCTCAGCACCATCAGAATGTTTAGAAAATGTCAACATTTTGAAAGCAATGGCTCCAATGTGCTCTCATTAGCCAATATCTATTTCCAATACAAAATCAATTGGTCAAATTCAATCACAACAGAAAGATTGAAACAAATTGATTTGAAATATTTTTATAAATTTTACTTTTTATGTTCTGTTCAAACAAAAGGAAAATAAACTGAAAACATCAGCCACAAAAAAATCTGGGGCAAAATATTATCTGGGCCAAGTTAACATTGCACAAAATTTGCACAGGAGTGTCAAAGGTTGGCAAAGCACATGGCTTCTGGGATGTGAACAAACCTTATGACTTCCTACAGGTTTGTCTTGTCCTGTATTTACAGTTTCTTATGGATTGGGGCGGAAAGAGGAAAAATCTCTGCTGAAACTTGCATTGAGATTAATCAACTTGATCTTCAGTCCAATTGCCTCCTTCATGCACAGCCACACATATCTCCCTGCTGTTTTGCATTCTTGGCATTGGCTGGAAAAGCTGAACAAATTTTGGGGCCAAAGACACCACCGTGTGTTTTGAAATTTTTATGAAACTTGGCATTTTGTGCATCAAGTGCACATGCTCATGAATGTCTTCCTGATAGGGAAACAAGATTTGCATGCATCATCATGTGGTGTGTGCAGCAGATTTTGCATAATTCTTTTCAACTTTTCTACTGGTAATCTGATGTTTGACAAAGACCAAAGACATGCAGATTCTGATAATTTGCTGTTCAGTTTTTAGGACACAACAGATGGTACCATGCACCTGAATTTAATCATCAATCAGTATCCACTTTGTTTTCCACCATTGTGGACTTGTGAGTGTGGAAATTGAAGGGTTACAAATCATACTCAGTGGATGCAAATGACTCAAGAATGAGTTTGTGAAATACAATGGCTCTAACAGATATTTTTTGGAGCTGTCAGTTGTCTTTCTGTTGCAGCAGTTTTGCCAGGAACACAGGCCTGTGAGTTTGAGTGCAACTATGCAGCTGATGGTTGCATCACAATGGATCAAGTCTATGATGGATGGACAGACTGTCTGAGAGATAGTTCAGATGAAAATGAAAATGCCAGAGATTTTATCCTCAGTTTGCTTTTTTACCAAGGTAAATTTAATTCTTGTTCTTTCTGCCTTCTCAATGTTCACATATTCATGTAGATTTATTTTAACAACAGGTGACTTTCTGTGTGACAGAGACACCAAGAGAATTCCTATTTCAAATTTGTGCAAGGGAAATCAAACTTCTTATTGCAAGGACAGAACAGACATTTCATTTTGTCTGTGTGACAGAACACAATGGAGTTGCATGGACCAGTCAATGTGCATTTACCCTGAAGCTGTTTGCAACAAAAGGTCTGAAACAACAGAACATATTGATTGTCCTGACTTGTCTGATGAAAACCCTGTGATGTGTCAAAATGCATGGACCTGCACTGAAGGGTATATCCTGATTGTTGGTGAGGCTGCAACTGTGTCATATTGTTTTGGGTTCTGTTGATATCAACCCAGCTTGAGAATGAACTGTTCTGAGGAAATTTGAACATTACACTCTTTTGTTTTCATAAATGATTACCAAATATTTGCAGAGGAAGGCCAATGCTATGAAGTTCTTACAATTTGTGTTGGCTATGAAGGATATGTTTCAGAATCAGTTGCCCAGAGGGGTATTGGAAATGCAGGAAGAGTGCAAGGTGCATACATGAGACCAATGTGTGTGATGCTGTAAATCAGTGTATTGTATATGAGTTTGATGACTGGTGGTCTGAGTCAAGGTCAGTTGTCTCTGACCTCAGTGATGAAGAAAACTGCAGCAACTGGACTTGCTCTGAAGGTCTATGGAAATGTCAAGAATCCAACATTTGCATTTTAAAAGGACAAGTGTGTGATGGGAAAGATGATTGTTTTGAATTTTCAGAAACAGATAATTCTGATGAAGTAAACTGCAACAACAATAGCACATGTCAACTTGGTTCACAAACTTCAAACTGTGTCGAGCACAACTGTTTTGACAGCTTTTTGCCATGCAATGGATCTTGCATTGATGAAAGAAATATCTGCAATGGTGTAACACACAGACCAGATGGAAAAGATGAACAGTGTTGTTCTGATGTTACTTGTGATCATTATTCTTGGAAATGTGAGACCAAGAAACAATGTGTTTTTTCCTTCAAATTGTGTGATGGATATTCAGACTGCCTGGACAACTCTGATGAGAAATGTAGGTCACATGAAGGACAAACTTTTTAATGGTCTTGAGACACTTCCAATGACACTTTTCTTGTTGTAGACTGTATGTTAGACAATTTTACATGTCCAGAATGGTATTCCTGGAAGTGTTCAAGGGATCACATATGTCTTGATGACTTCAAGATTTGTGATGGGAACAAGGATTGTGCAGATGGATCAGATGAGATGCTTTGTGAAGAAAAATTATGTCCAAGCCATTATGAAAAATGTGCTGATCAGAAGACCTGTATTTTTGTAGGCATAAATTCAGCAATTTCTTTTTCTCAATCTGTTAGTGTTTGAAAGTGGCAAATGGACTGATGTGTTTTCTTGCAGATACGAAGAATCTGTGATGGTGACATTGACTGCCCAGACAAATCTGATGAACTCTGTGATGACCCACGTGTGCCTCACCACTTCACTGGCAAATCTATCATGAAGGCAAGGTTTGAAACTATCTGTTTTGAACTTGCATAAAAACACATGTTCTGCAGTATTCATGCAAGAGACAGGGTCTTTACAGGCCTGCCAAGAAAGTAGTTTGGTACTGATTCCTGTGTTTTGGGCCTGTGATGGTAAGAACGACTGTCCAATGGGAACTGATGAAGTGGACTGTCCTTGTGAAATGTTTGATCTGATACAAATGAGAACATCATCAAACAACTCTGCCTGTGTTCCATTGAAATGGAGTTTCAGAGAGGATGATTCACAAGTTTTGAATGTGGAGGAGGTAATCAAAACAAACCAGTTATCACAAGGTGATTGTGCTGGGCTCTCTGTGTTGTGTTCACATCATTTAAATTGTGTGACAAGTGCAAGACAGTTTGTGATTTTTCTTCAGGCAGCTGTGAGACAACTTTAGAATTGCAACAAACATTGGTTCAAACAACAAATGCAGATGGCAGTTTCCTGGACATTGTGATGTGCAAAAATATAGGAGGTGATGATTTCACAGAGAATCAAACAATGCAATCACCAGACAGGATGTTGTCCTGTTATGGAATCATAGAAAATCTGGGGCCTGATCACTCAAGCATATCACTAAAGGATCTGTCTGTTTGTGATGGTTTAACATGGTCAAATGCTCTGTTTGTCAGTTGTAGACAGCCATGCTCAGTTCAACTGAACATAGAACTCTATGCAAGATTGGCAAGGAACAATTTGCAAATTATATTTGCCAACATGGCCATCCTGAACTCAACTTTTTTTCTGCAAAACTTCAAACTTGAATTCAGAAATGTGACTTTGGAACATGTTTACTTCACAGACATTTCAAGAAGATCTAGAGAGCTTGGGCAAATTGTCCTTGAGTTTTCTGACAGTAAACTTCTGATGAGTGACATTATACTGGCCAAAACTTCTGCAGTTGTTCTATCAATTACACAGTCTTCTGCTAGTTATCTGTCAGTCTCCCTGAAGACTTCTTCCCTGTTTCTTAGTGCAAGCAAAAGTTCTTTTTCAGCCAGCCACTTGAATATTTCTGCAGTTGCAACAATATGTGTTTTTGATTCTGTGAAAATTTTCAACAGCATTCTTGTCCCACTTACCATCTGTGGTGACAAAATTTTCATAAAAGTGGATCTGGTGTCTGTTGAAAATTCTGCAGGAGGTATGAGTGTGACCAAGATGTCCACAGGTGTGCTGCATTCATGGCTTGAGGCAAATATTTTTCATTCTGTATTCAAAAACAATGCCAAAATAGGCTCAGGTGGTGCTGTTTTGATCACATTTGTGGAATCAGAGCATTCACATGGAGCACACAGTGTTGTTGACATAAAATATTCAGTATTTCTTGGAAACACAGTGAAACCAACCACAGGACTTTCCAAAGGAGGGGCTTTGGCCATTTTGTGTGAAAACTTTCAAGCTGCATTTGCACTTCTTCAGCTGTTGGTATCAGCTTCACTTTTTGTGGATAACACTGCAAGTGAAGGTGGTGGTGCCATCTATTCATCACAGGGTCACACAAATCTGGTCTTGCAGAATTCTACTTTCAAAATGGCTTCAGTGCAGAGTTTGGTATCTCATGGACTTTTTGTGTTGTCTTATTCTGATACCTTAATTGATAACTGTGAGTTTGCCACTGTAGGACAACAAGAGTCAGCATCTATTGTGGACTTGCAATTGTTCAATGAACAACAAAGTCTCCAACAACTTACAGCCAGACTTTCCTGTCCTCAATGGTATTCTCTTACCATAACCAATGAGAAGAAATCCATTCCATCAACAGGAGGATTTTTGTTGAAAAAAATTAGCATTTCATGCTTATCATGTTCCCCATCATTTTATTTCCCATCTGATGGTCATTTTCATGTGTCATACAACAACAAGTCAACAAATCTGGAAGTAAGCAGCAGCACTATAGTACTCAAGGGCAGCATGGAATGTGTGAAGTGCCCACCAGGAGCAGAATGTGCTGGAAATATGGTGAAAACAAAACCAAATTTCTGGGGCCATGCAAACAAGAACTTTCTGACATTTTACCAATGTCCCTTGGGATATTGCTGCCAAGGAAATGCAGAGAATCCTTGTAACACATACAACAGCTGCTCAAAGAACAGAGAAGGAAAGCTTTGTGGAAAGTGTAAAGCAAATTATTCCATTTCCATTTTTTCTGAAAAATGTGTTGAAAATTACATGTGCAATGCCATCTGGATATGGCCACTGGCTGTTTTTGCTGTACATGCTTGGGTACACATTCAAAGATTCCATTGTCACAATGTTTGTCAAAATATTATTTCACATTTTAAAATATCACTCTGAAGAATGTGCTGAAATAGATAAAGGGTACTTTGGCCTTCTTGTCTACTTTGTGCAGACTCAAGCTTTGATCACTTTGACTTTGATTTCTGTGGCCAATTACAATAGGTTATTACAAAAATGTAATTTATACATCAAACTACTTCTCACATTTGAATTGTCCTCTGTTTCAAACAATGTTTGTCCAAATACAAATTTGACTCAAACCAACAAAACACAGATGAAATTTCTGTTTTTACTTGGGATTTACTTTGTTTGGGGAATTCTGTTTTCAATTGTCCAAATGGCAAATTACTTCCTCCCAAACTGCAGAGCAGGAAAGCTCAGAAAAACTCTGTGCTTGAAAGGACATTTCTTGAATGGACTGATTGAAATTTTGAAATACACATACAGCAGCCTGTCAGATGTGATGTTCTATTCATTGCTTTGTGTGACAATTGGTGACAACATGGTATGGTATCATGATGCATCAGTCCAGTGTTTCAGCATTTTGCAGATTTGTATGATTGTGTTTGGTCTTGTCTTTGTGATTCCATTTCCTTTGGCATTATTTATTGGATTGAGAAAACTGAGAATGAATCAAATTGAATCCTCAATGTTTCTCAAAAGTCTGTTCTGTCCTGGACCTTTCCTCATCTGTTGGTTTGTGGCATTTGTTGTCCCAGTTAAAAATGCATCAAAAGTGTTTGTAACAAACATCAGAGACAAAGAAAGGATGTCAAAGGAAAACAATGAAATGTTTGAAAGATTCAGGGGTGCTTACAGAATTTCAGATGGGGCAACACAGTATTGGGAGAGTGTCATCATTGGCAGAAGATTAGCACTCTGTTCCACTATCCTTATACCAAATATGATGATTAGACTCTTGACCTGTATCTTACTCAATATTATATTTTTAATTCATCACATATGGATCAAACCATTTGTTTACAAGGTTTCAAATTATGCTGAAGCATTGTCCTTGTTTCAACTTTCATTTTTAACAGCTATAAATTTGTTCAAGTCAACCTACATGCAAGAAGGAATTATCCCAGAGGGTGCAAGTGTGACCATTTTTCAATTGTTAAATTTGACAGAATCAATTATGCTGCCTGTCCTGGTTCTATTCATTTTCTCAGTGGAGATCTATTTGAAGTTTAGAAAGTTTTGACATTGACTTTCAGAAATTTGTCCAAAAGTCTTTGCGTTGTTCAACTGATACACTGGAAAATGCATAAATAAATAATGGACCTCTGCACATTCTGGCGTGTTCTCATTGGACCATGAACAATGATGTCATCAGGGTGCACAGCCAGCTGAGGCATGCTCAAGTCTCCCATGTTGATCTCCACACCATGTCTGTGCTGTGTGTGTGTAGGTGTGGATGCATGTCTATGCGTGTGAAGTCTGTGGAAAAGCATTATTTTTGTTCATTGTCCTCAGGAAGGGTGTGTACCCTGCCCCTGTCTGTGGCAAAATATTCTGAAAATATGACCTGAGGGCAAAAAGTGTGAATACAGTCTTCAGCATTTGCCATGATGGCATTTTTGTGGTATTTCAATCAATGTGGAGCAGTGTGCAGTGTAGGGAGGAACACCAGCAAACAAGAGTCACACTGGGTTGGTGCCAGTGCACCCACTGAGTGAGCAGTTTTCTCTTAGTTTTGTAATTTTGGCATCAGTGTCAGATGGCGTTTTGCCATTTGTACAAAATGGCTTCAAATTATACTTTTGTTCAGACTGTTGTTTGACTGGATTCAATTGCGGAGGCTCCACAATTGTCTCCTGCACGCACACCCATGCACCACCTTCCGTCCTATTGTGTGAATTCCTCAAATTGATGGAAACAGCTGAACAAACTTTGGTCCCACAGTCTGCCAGGCAACAAACTTGTACAAAGAAATTCATTCCCAACAATAGGCTGTGATCACAAACAGCTGGAGTTCTCCACAGTGAATCCTTTTGTTCCCTTACCTGTTACCATTGCTGCTGATCCTGATACGAACAGGAGGAGGCAGTCTCAGCTTGACATGTTTCACATGCAATGCATGAGAAAGAGACAAGCTTGAAAATTTGAGGTTGACATTGGCAGAAATCCACAGTTTGTTCCAGGTGAGAAGGATCTGGTCACTTGGATGAACTGATGGGAGTTGAGCTGCTCTGTGACAGTGGCCAGGACCCTGATTCTCAAAAGATTATTTTCTTGTATCCCTGGGAGATTGCCTCTTCTCTCATGAGGGACAGAGACTCTCAAAGCTAAGATGTCTGGATACCTCTAGGAGCACAACTAATATTTTCTCCCAAAGTCCTCAAATATCCTTAGACAGGAGAAAAATAACGAGACAGGGGAAATATTGGAGAAATGGCCCATTTTTTCTCCTAAGTCAAAGATTTAACCAAAACTGTCTCCTTGTTGGGAGATTTGCTGGCAGGAAACATTCTCCCAAACAGAAAGCTTTGAGAAACAGGGCCCAGCACTGAGTTCCTCTCTTTGTTCAGCCTGCCCTCCCCTGTGACAGCAACACAGGGTGTTCACAGGGTATGCCACCAAACTGAGCATGACCCTCACAATGTCGGGATAAATCCTGTCTCCAGCCCAGTGAATTGAACCAAGTTTTCCCAGCCAGGCACATTCAAGTTGATTGAATAGCTTTGTGGCTGTTGCAGAAAACAACAAACATGAACAACACAAAGGAAGGTTGAAATAACTTTGTGGGCCACTCTCCTGCAGGCAGCCTTCACAGCTTGTGCCAAAAAACTCACATCATGTCAGAGTAGAAAGGTCCACAGTGTGGTCATGCAGTTTGACTGAAGGTTCAAGCACAAATCTTCTTCATTTGGACATTGACAATCACACCAAACACAAGTCTTTTTTGCAATGGGAGAGAAAGCAACCAATTCTGATACGATGTGACTGATTTCTTGGAGGGCTGACTATTTAACTGACAGAAAGAAAATCAGTGGAACACTGCAGGAAGCACCAGAGAGCAAATGTTTGATGGTGAGATGCTTTCTGTCCTTTTTGGCTTTGGAATTTTATGTCAATGAATGTTTTCACAAAAGGAGTTCCCAAACAAGATGACCAGCAGCTCTGGAGCAGACATGTTTGATGCTGGTTCTTTGGTGGTTCTATGTAACAAGTACAAAAGCCTGGGTTTTCCATTTGTGAACATTCCAGTGGTGAGTTTCAGGTTCCACAGCCACAAAACATATGTGCAGCACTTAGCTTGTTGATGCAACTTCCCTGTTTTGGAAGAGTCCACAGATGTGAAACACACAAAATTGAAATATTGTTGAGATTGTATTTCCCCATTTGGTGAGTCTTTTTAAAACTTGAAAATTGATTCTTTGTGAAGGAATAACTGAGGTTTTTGAGTAAAAATATGTATTTTTGGTCTGGGAACTCTGTGGACTCCTCCAAAACAGGGAAGTTGGGTTGACAAGGTACGTGTTACCTGTGCGATGGGCATCTATGGTGTTCTGTCCTTTGTAGTGTGAAACCGGCAAGTAAATATGTCGCAATTTAGCACTCGGATTGTCCTTCTCACGAACTGTCTGGCTGTCACACTCCTGTGACAGTCAGCCGAGTCTGGTGCAGCGGTCTGATAACCAACGCAGACTTTTTGTGCCGTGCTGTTAGGTCAACCAGAGGAGATCACACTCTGCGCCTTGAGTACTCACTCCTGGCTTGCAGCCGCTTCCTTTTATCCGGGCACTTTCACTCTCCTACTGTGTAATGCATATGTATTAACTGAGCTATTATTACTTTGTATAGTCTTTTTCTGTTGTACACATTAGACACACGGATGCTCAATGCTGATTGAAGGTGGTTTCAATCATACCTGACAATGCAACTTCCAAGTACAAGTTGATCCTGCAATTTATCACAGTCAAGGCCACGGGATATGTATATTTGTTTCCGGCAGAACAGACTCTCACTCACACGCTACTCAGTTAACCACCACTACCACCGTCCTTGCAATGGAGCACTTTGCTGAAACTCCCCAAAGTTGTATGATTTGATTGGGAAGCACCAGTTTCATCACTTATGTGTGCCATTTGTTTTCTTGTTCTTTTCTCTTCAGTGATTGGTTGATTCTTGTCATGTGACTGTTGGTCTCGCCATCTGGTGGGCACAGCGCTTTCACCAGTCTCACCTTGTCTGTCATGGACATGCTTGCTAGTTGTCTTGTAATTTTATGTTTTATGAACAATCTGACTGTGTGATCGTCTTTTTGGGGTGGCCACACAGGCAAAAATGACTGGCGACAATTTCGTGTTTTAACGCGTGATTCTTTAACCCCCTGTTGCTCGAGGCTGCCATTGTCTTTGCCCAGGAAAAACCATCTCAATAGACACTTTTGTGGCGCGAAAACCACCACGCCAAACATCAAAGTGAACGCGCCTGTGTGGCCGCCTCTTTAGAAGGAAGGAGCTTCGCAGTAATGGAAAGAATTGAGTTTCAAAGGTGCAGCATTCACCTGTCACTTCAGTGTTCACTCGCTGGCAGTGTGGAAATGAATAGAGACACTGACAGAAAATATTCTGACTCCGACAATGAAAGGGTCATGAACTTTGTTGATGGCATCTCTCACCACAGGAGAACGCAGGGGAATACATTGTGCAATGAATTTGAGAGAATGAAGCTCTTCTCTCATTGGCTCCTCAATGTAACAAGCTCTGTGATTGGTCCTGGTCATAATCTAAACCAATCACAGCCCTCTATTTCAAATTCAAGCAGTTTCCCAAGTCCAAATTTCTGCAAGCACTCCGTATACTCCCACACTACCGGTGGGAGAACAAGTTCAACTTGTTGGGAGTGAGTAACACATGGGATTTTGGTGTGAGAGGATCCAAGGAAGTACTTACAGTGGTCTTGACTGATCAACACTTCACTGTCAGTCTTGTTTGTGTTGAGAAAGGACTTGGCAAGATAACAAGAAGCAAACTTTGTTGCACAATTTAAAGGGTGTTGCATAACTTCAAAACGAATTGGAATCATCAGGATGTGACTCTCTTTGCAGCAACATGAACAATTTCCGTTTCTAATCCACAGGTTCTGGCAGGTGTGTGGTCCCACATATCCTGTTCATTCTTTCTCCAAAAAACTTTGTTTTTCTGCACACCTTGCAGGGAATGACAAGGATCCCTTGATGATCATTTATTGATTTTTCATTGTAGCCTTGGCATTCTGTGTCAAGGAGAGCTCTTTCCAAACACACCAGAACAGCAGAGAGCAGACAATGTTTGATCTCAGTGTTTGGCTGGTTCTAACATTGACTTCTGTCTTCATTTGTTTGCAGTGTGGAAATGACTTGATAATCTGACTGAAAACTTTCTGACTCTGACAACAAGGTTGAGATTGGGTGACACAAGGGATTTGATGTGACAGGATCCAAGGAAATGCACACAGCAGTCTTCACCCTCATTGCTGTACCATCCCCACCCAAATGTTTTGTGGGAAATTGAACTCCCAAACAATTGGCAAAGACTGTGTATGGAACCACCTGTTTGTTTGCGGTCAGTGACATGCAGGTGTCTTGCTGACACAGGGTGAACCAGAGGATGATAGTTTTATCGGTGTGACTAGAACATTGAGATACAGTCAGAGAGTATTGTTTGCAAAAATGTTCCAAGAAGATGAGTCGCCTATTTGATGTTTTCCACTTTGTTGTCAAGATTATTGTTCTTTTTTCAGTTGAAGTGAATTCAAGCAGCATGGTTCATGGATGCTGATGTCTAAAAGCAGTGAGGAGAAAAAGCATGATGTTTTCAGGAATTTTGTTTCAATCAGCATTTTGTGCAGTTATATGTTTGGGTTGTGAGTGTTTACCTTGAATTTCCTCTTATCAAAAATAGATCTACAACATTTTTGTAGCCAAAGAAGGAAACCTCTTACAAACGAGTCAACATGTTTCAATTGATGCTCTGTTTGTCTCTCTTGCAGCAGTTTTGCCAGGAACACAGACCTGCGAATTTGAGTGCAGTTATGCAGCTGATGGCTGCATCATAATGGATCAAGTTTATGATGGAGAAGTGGACTGTTTCAGAGATGGTTCAGATGAGAATGAGTATGCAAGAGATATGATTCTCAGACAACTCTTTCCTGATGGTGGGATCCCTATTTTGTGTATTGCACCATTCACAGTTGTACCTCCCATTACATCAATAACATTCACTGACCTAAAGTTGGGTGTTTTGAAAACAAGATTCTTGCATTCACAGGTGATTTTCTGTGTGACAGAGGAACCAAAAGAATTCCTATTTTAAATCTGTGCAATTTAAATAAAACTGCTCAGTGTGATGACAATACAGACATTTCTTTCTGTCTCTGTGACAAACACAAGTGGCTCTGCAAGGACCAATCAAAGTGTATTGACCCCAAAGCTGTTTGCAACAAGAGAGGAGACAACATGGATCCTACTGGACAAATTGATTGTGATGATGAATCTGATGAGGATTCTCAAATGTGTAAAGATGTGTGGACTTGCACTGAGGGATTTATTCTCATTGAAGGTAAGATGGGGAAAAGAAAAAAATCTGCTTTGAACTTCCATTTTGTTTGCAAAGAGATGTCATTTCTGGAAACTCACAAATCAAATATGTTTGAATGAAATGTAACACACACAGAGAAAATAAACATGAAATGCCCTTTGCAGAGCATGAGAAATGCTACAGAATTCTTGAAATTTGTGATGGGTATCGAGAAAATGGAGATGATGTTGAAGCAGCACACTGCAGTGATATTTCTTGTCCTGATGGATATTGGAAATGTAGAGTGAGTGGAAAGTGTATCAAGGAGGACCATGTGTGTGATGGAGGAGGTGAATGTATTGCTTATGAGTTTGATAACTGGTGGTCTGACTGGGAACCAGTTGTTTATGACTTCAGTGATGAAGAAAATTGCAACAACTGGACTTGTGTGGATGAATTTTGGAAATGTCAAGAATCCAATATCTGTATTCAAAAAAAACTTTTGTGTGATGAGAATGACGATTGTGTTCAGGTACCTTTGGTGGACCTGTCTGATGAAGAAGGTTGTGAAAGTAACATAACCTGTGAAGAAGGATCAGACATTCCCAAATGTCAGAGAAAGAACTGTTTTCAAGGTTTCATCTATTGTAATGGAACATGTGTTGATCAAAGGCTTGTCTGTGATGGTGTGAACAACTTTGAAGATGGAAGAGATGAGCTTTGTTGTTCTCATGTTACCTGTGATGAAAAACATTGGAAATGTGACACTGGTCAAGACTGTGTTCCAAAAACAAGTCTGTGCAATGGAATTTTCAACTGCATGGACAACTCTGATGAGAAATGTAAGAGCAAAATATGTTGATGATTCTCTGCCTTGCATGTTGCAGACTAAATGTTTGACTCATATCCTAAAGGGCATTATTTTCTCCACCATAGTTACAACATAACAATGCATATCAGAACTTTTGCCTTTCAGACTGCTTGTATGAGAATTTCACCTGCCCTGAAGGATACTCTTGGATGTGTTCAAGTGATCATGTGTGTCTTGAGGATTCAAAGTTTTGTGATGGAAGCACAGACTGTGGAGATGAATCGGATGAGATGTTCTGTAAAAAGTTGCGTTGTCCAGGAAAGTTAGAAAAATGTGCTGATCAGAAAACATGCATCCTTGTAAGTCAAATTTTCCTTGTACTGTTTGAAAGGAAAAAGTGTTTCTTTACCACTTTGAAGTGAAGAGATCTGAATGAGTTGAACAGACACAATACCCTCTCCTTACAGAAAACAAAGATCTGTGATGGTAACACGGACTGCCCAGACAACTCTGATGAACTGTGTGATGATCCACGTCTCCCTCAACACTTCACTGGGAGATCTGTCATTATGGTAAAGTCAATTTGATTTGTATGAGTTTCAACTGAGCTGTTTTACTCATATCCTCCTGCATTCTTCTCATGTGACAAGGGCATGTACTTTTGCAGGCTTGTAAAGAAAACAGCGTGGTGCTGATCCCTACATTCTGGATCTGTGATGGGAAAAATGATTGTCCACTTGGAACAGATGAGGTTGAGTGCACTTGTGGTGACTACAACATGATAGAAGGGAAAACAGCATCCAATAACACAGTGTGCCTCCCTGCTACAACAACTGTCTTTGATGATGAAATGATATCCTCAGCAACACAGGAAGAACATGAGACTTCTGAAGGTTTGCAGTCACTCCACATGTGTGTTCAAAAAGATTGAAATTCTATGTTAATTATTGATTTTGAACTCTTGAATTTTGCAGATTTTGTGAGTGTGTCATTGGTGATGCCAGAAAACTGCTGCACGACATGTGATGACCTGGAAAAATGTCAGACGCTTGTGTCTGTGATGCAATTCATCCTTGACCAAGATGTTTCAGGGAATTGGATCATCTACCTTCAGGGAAACCACTCGTCAGATGACAAGGAGAAGGTTGTGGTCAGAAACACGCCATCCGTGAAAAGTGTGACAATAATGTGTGAGGATCAATGCTCTCTGGAAGTTTCTTTGAGACTCTGGGCACAGTACTTTGACAACCACATCAAAATTGTGTTTGCCAACATGATTTTGTTGGACTCACAAATTGTGGTGCAAAATTGTCATTTAGCTTTCAGAAATGTGCATTTTGTTGATTCTTGGTTGGGTGATGATTCACCCAGACCTGGGGAGTTTGGAGAAATAATGATCATATTTAGTTTTGTGTCATTCTTCACTGTAAAAAATGAGAATGCAAATCACATCTCTGTATTGAATTTTCAAAAATCTTTCATTGTTTCCCTTCATGTTTTCAAATCAGAATTCACTCAATCAAAGTTATTCATAAACTCTTCACACGTCTTTCTGTCTTTCTCAGACACTAAATATTTCCAGAGTCACATTGTGTTACAAGCAGATATCACTGTTATGAGTTATTTCTCCTCTGTTGCTTTTGTGAAAGGCCATGAGTTGAAAATGAGAGCAAAGAAAATCAAAGCTAATTTTGTGGACTGCACTGTTGTGGAGTTTGGTGGCATCAGTCTGCAAACAAACTCCCTGGGCTCCTTCAGTTCTTGGATTGAAGTTGAAGTACAAAGTTGCAGTTTCCTAAACACCTCTAAAGGTGGAATTGGTGGGGTGTTGGAGATCACGTTTACTTCTGAATCTGACAATGATAATTCACTTTCTATTGTCAATGTTGTCAACAGTTATTTTAAAAATAACAGTCTGCACAGAGCTGGGGCACTGTATGCTTTTGGTGGGGCTGTCAGTATTAGTGCCTCCAGTAAAGAGCAATTTCATATAAAAGTTCAGGTAATGCTTGTGGGGTGCAGGTTTGTTGACAACACAGCTGAAGATGGGGGTGGAGCCATCTATTTCTCTGGGGAGGCTATTGATGCCAAGATTGAACAATGTGAGTTCAGTTTTGAGGGTGAGCAGCCCAGATCAATGCTGACTGGTGTGTTTCTCCACAGCTTCTCAAGAGCTTCACTTGTCAATTCACAACTCAACTACAAAAGCAACATCATGGATAGGAAACCCTACCTCATCAGCCTGAATATGAGAAACCCTTTATTATCCATTGGCAAAATTCATGTCACTGTCAACTGTCCACAGTGGCACAGAATGGGAACACAATGTTCCCACAAATCCAATCATAGTGTTCTTCAAAGTGTTCTTCTCTTCTGTGATGACTGTGCACCCTCTCATTACACTCCATCTAATGGAACTCATCATCTGAGCTGCTCATCTGACTTTGAACAGGATGTGCAGGAGAGCTCCCCTTGTATCAGTTGTCCATCTGGTGGCCAATGCTCTGGGAACAACATTATGGCAAAGCCTAATTTCTGGGGAGACCATACTAGTAAAGGGATTGTGTTTTATCAATGTCCTATGGGTTACTGCTGTGCAGGCACAACTCAAAGTCCATGCACATCCTTTAACAGTTGCAGAGGTGGAAGATATGGTGTTCTATGCAGTGTCTGTAAATCAGGTTTGAGCCAGTCTTTGCTGTCCACTACTTGCATGGAGAGTCCCAAGTGCAATGACAGGTGGTTGTGGGCTGCAGCTGTGTTCGGTGCATTTGCCTACATGCTTTGGTACACAGCCAAAGATGATGCATTCATGATTCCAGTTTTGACTTGGAGGAAACTGAGAAAATACTTCAAACAAGCTGAGAAACATCCTCAAGAAAATACAAAGCTCATCTACATTGACAAAGGATACTTTGGAATATTGATCTATTTTGTGCAAGTGACAGCAATTTTGAGACTAGACCTCAATGATACATCAAACAATGTGAGCAAATTATTGAGAGAAGTGGAGACAAATTTAGGACTCTTATTAACAATTGAACTTTCTTACATGCAAGTAGATGTTTGTCCAGTTACAGACCTCTCAATGACTGACAAAATGACAGCAAAACTTGTGTTTCTAAGTGGTATATTTGCTTCCTGGGGTTTATTGTTTGTGGTTTTCTGTGCCACAAGAATTCTCATTTCACACGTCCTTGACAACCCAGGGGACAAATTCATTTCTTTGGAAGGAAAACTGGTTGGTGGTTTGGTCAAAATAATCAAATATTCATATGGGGGAGTTGCAAAAATTATATTTTTCTCCATGACATGCATTTCCTTGAACAGACAAAGTGTTTGGTTTCATGATGCTTCAGTGAAATGTTTCAGCCCTTGGCAAAAATCTATGTTACTGCTTGCTGTGACCCATATTGTTCCTTTCCCAATCATGCTTTACTTTGGAATGAAACTGTTGGAAAGGCAACTGATATCTGGAAGGCAACTCTTGCTTGGATCATTGCTTCCATTGTTGTTTCTTTTTCTCTGGGGAGTCCACCTAATTCTCATCAAATTTAGAAATAATGTTCTGCCAATAACCACAAATGTAAACTCAGATGCATGGCTGGGAACTGAAGCAGACAAGAAGATGTACAATAGATTCAAGAGGGGTTACAGAAATGAAGGAGGGGCCCAGTATTGGGAATGTGTGGTGATGCTCAGAAGGCTCCTCCTAAACATTGTAACTTTAGTCTCTGGTCATGTGTTAAAATATGGTGTTTGCCTTGTGCTCTGCATTGTGTTCTCATTTCACCACATTTACATGCAACCTTTCATTCATTTGCAATCAAACAGACTGGAAACTGTATCCCTTTTCTCTCTTTGTGTTCAGGCCATAATCAGCCTTGCAAAGGCTTTTTGTGTAAATGCAGGTCTGTATATGGATGGTACACAAGGTGAATTACTGCAGCAGTTGTCTGTCCTGGAAAGTTCATTTCTACCCTGCCTGATATTCATTTTGTTCTTGCTGGAGTTTGTCCAATCCATAAAAAAACGGATGTGATATTGCCAAAAACATTGAACAAGGCTTTGTGTAAAAGTCTTTGCGCAGGACACAATTTGGAAGAACCATAGATAATATCACTTTGGCATGGTTTGTTTGTGCAACGGACTGATTTTTGTTTTCATGAAAAAATAAGACTTTCGATGTTGGAGTGGGATAAATTTTATTTGCCTGAATAAATATATTGAACCAGTTGGATTTCTTATTGTGCTTGCATTGAAGTGATAATTTTTAGTGTGGACTTGGTGTCAAAGTACAGAAATAAATTTACACAGAGCTGACCAATCTAATTATCTGGGAGATTGGACTTTCCTGTTCTTGAAATGAATCTCCAACAAACAAACATATAGAATCAATGAGGGCAACATTAAAGTTTCACACAGGTTCACAAATTGAAACAGGCTTGCACTTGTGTTCTCCACAATAGCTCCTCCTTGTATGAAGCTGGATTTCAACCAATTTGCAGCTGCTGATAAAACCAGTAGAAATAGAGACAATGCTTCAGCACTATTTGATTCCTTACAAATGAAGGGTCTGATCCATACATGATGAAAGAAAATGATGCCATTGAGCAACAGGCAGATAAATAGTCTGACCATAAGATTTGGTATGAGGATAGTGGAACAGAGAGCCAGTCTCCTGCAGATAACAACACACTCCCAGTACTGTGTTCCTCCTTTTGAGATTCTGTAACCACCCCTAAATCTTTCAAACATTGCACTGCATTCTTTGGACACCACCTCATTGCTCCTTACATTTACCACTGATACCACAGAGGAATGTTTACACTGGATAACACAGGACAAGAACCAGTAGGTGAGAAAAGGACCAGGAAGGAATAGACTGTTGACAAAAATTGATGAACTTATCTGATTATGTCTTAGCTTTCTCAAGCCAACAAACAATGCAAGAGGGAAAGGAAAAACATACAACAAACCAAATATAATCATACAAATTTGCCAGACACTGAAACACTTTTCTGATCCATCAAAATACCACACCAGTTCCTCTTGTATCATAACACAAAGCAATGAATAGAACATCACATCAGAAAGACTGCTGTAAGTATATTTCATTATCTCGATCAGCCCATTGAACAAAGAATCTTGAATAGAGACTGATTTACTCCTTGTGTTAGTTTTGTATTCTGAGAGGAAGTATTGTGTGATTCTTGTGAGCGAATAAAGAATTGCCCAAGCAATATAAATTCCCAATAAAAACAGAAATTTTAGCTGTATTTTGCTGGTTTGGGTAAAATGTTTGCTTGGACAAACATTCCTTGAAACTGTTGACAATTCAAATGTGAGTGACAGTTTGAGATAGAAATTTAATTGGTTTAGAATCCTCTCAAATGTGTATTCAGTTGTTGAACTCAAGGACAGGGTGATCAAAACTTGTGTTTGTACAAAATAGATAAGAATCCCAAAATATCCTTTGTCAATTTCCAAACTTTCCCCAGAATAACACTGAAAAATCTGAAGAACTTTTCTGGAAGTTGTTTCAAGAATGACATCTTTGAATGTGTACCAAAGCATGTACAATACAGCTGCACAAACAGCCAATGGCCAAACCCAACTGGCATTGCAATATTCTTCTGGGATACAATTTTCTGAGAAGATGGAAATTGCAAAGTTTGGTTTACATTTTCCACAGAGCAAACCTTCCCTATTTTGTGAGCAACTGTCATGTGTGTCACAACCATTTTCTGCTGAATCCTGGCAGCAGTATCCCAAAGGACATCTGTAAAATTTCAGTCTGTAGCTGCTTTCATAACCCCAAAAATTAGGTTTTGCTTTCACATAATTTCCTGGACATTCTGCTCCTGTGGGGCACTTCAAACATTTCATGTTGCTCTGGGATCTGAATGTCCTCTCAATGACTTCTACATTTGTTGATCTGTTGTTGTATGACACAAGAAAATGACCATCAGATGGGAAATAAAATGATGGGGAACATGATGAACATGAAATGCTACATCTTTTTAACATATCTTCTCCAGTGACACTAGTGGTTTTCTTCTCATTGAATATTGAGACAGAATACCACTGAGGACAGGTAATTGTAGCAGTAAATTGTTTGACACTTTGTCGTTCATTGAACAGTTGCAAGTCCAGAATAGATGATGACTCTTGCCCTCTAACAGTGCTGAATCCACAGCTGTCAATTGAGGTGTCTGAGTATGATGACAGAAAAAGTCCACTGGACACCAAACTCTGCACTGAAGTCATTTGGAAAGTAGAATTGTACAAGACCAGACTTGTGTGGCCCTGTGATGAATAGATGGCACCACCACCTTCATTTGCAATGTTATTTACAAAAACTGATCCTGACACTAAAACATGAAGTTCTGCATATTCTGCTTGGGATTTTTCATATAGAATGGCCAGTGCTCCTCCTTTGGAAAGCCCAGAGGTTGGCTTGACTGTGTTTTGAATAAACACTGAATATAGAATATCAACAACACTGTCTGCTGAATGGGAATAGTCAGAATCCACAAATGAAATCATCACAGCTCCACCTGATCCTAATCTTGTATTGTTGGTGAACACAGAGTGACAAATATAAGCTTCAAGCCATGAATCTATCATTCCAGAGGACCTCTTTGTGACAATCAGCCCTCCTGCAGAATTTTCAATGATCACAAATTTCAAGTACAAAACAAGTTTGTTGCCATGAATTCCAAGTGGTGCACAAATGCCATCCTCAAATTTCACTGATTCCAAAATGGTGACAATTGCATCAGCAGAAAGATAAACGTTGCTTCTTGAAAAATAACTTTTGCTGGTGGAAAGAAACAGAGATAAAACAGTAAGGTTTACAAAAACATAACTTCCTGTACTATGTTCAGCTAACATAGATACCCCAGCAGTTTTGTTCAGCTTGATGTTGGTGTTGTGTATGAAACAATTAGAGAACTCAAGCAGAATTTGTCCAAGCTCTCCAGGTCTTGGTGACATGTCTGTGAAGTCAACATTTTCCAAAGTAACATTTCTGAACAGAAATTTGATGTTTTGCAGCACAAATGATGAATTGACAATTGTCATGTTGGTAAATAAAATTTGAATATTGGCTGCTATAGTTTTGACATTAATTTTAATGTTCATTTGAAGTGTACACTGTTGTTTGCAGCTGATTGAAAGAGGTTCTTCCCATGTTAAGCCATCACAAATGGATGCAACCTCTATTGAGATGTTGGACAGACCACTCTCTAGATTTTGTATGACTGCAAAGCATGACATCTTCCTGTTTGGAGATTGGCTTGCCTGCATCCGCTTGAAGTATTCACCTCCAAAATTGTTACACACCAAAATGTCAAAAAAGCTATTGTTTGCATCCATTTGTTGAATTCCTGTTGATGCAAGTAAATTTTGTGATTCCACATTTGTTTTACAAGCACCTAGAAGAAACAAAGTGTGCAGTTATTCATCATAATTTCTCTTGTTGTCACACAGACAATGAAGAAACAAGTACCCTGTGATGGCATGCTTATGTTGAACAGCTGCTCAGTACTGAGAGATAGAGTGTCAGCATCATTCACACTCCATTTTAATGGAACACAGGCAGTTTGGTTGGACAAAGTTCTTGTCTCTATCAGATCAAACATTTCACAGGAACAGTCCACCTCATCTGTGCCCATTGGACAGTCATTCTTCCCATTACGGAGCCAGAATGTAGGGATCAGAACCAACCCATTTTCTTGGCAGACCTATCACAAGATACCATGAACAAGGTCAGACAACAAAACAACTTTCTTGACCATGAAAGTTCAATTGAAATAGACTGACAGGAATTTGATCTTGAACAAATGTGGTCTTGCCATGATGACAGATCTCCCAGTGAAGTGCTGAGGGAGGCGTGGATCATCACAAAGTTCATCGGAGTTGTCTGGGCAGTCAGTTTTACCATCACAAATTTTTGTTTTCTGAAAGGAGAGCCTATTGTGTCTGTTCAACTCACTCAGCCCTCTTCATTTCAAGGTTTGGGAAGAAACACTTCTCAATTTGATCTTTCAACCAGTACAAGGAAATTTTTGACTTACAATAATGCAGGTTTTCTGGTCAGCACATTTTTCAAAACTTCCCAGACATGGCAGATCTTCGCAGAACATCTCGTCTGATTCATCTCCACAGTCTGTACTTCCATCACAAAACTTTGAATCCTCAAGACACAGATGATCACTTGAACACATCCAAGAGTATCCTTCAGGGCAGGTGAAATTCTCAAACCTGCACCCTGCAAAACATAGGTTCAAATGGAGGTGGATTGTTATTGGTCATGCAATGTATTGGTGCAGAATAAAATAATGTTTATCACCAGTTAAACAAATTTTAAACATGCAGTTGACAATTAACATGGTCAAACCAGAATCAAGCTGCATCAAAATGAAAAGTAGCAACACAGTATACCCTTACATTTCTCATCAGACTTGTCCATGCAGTTGAAAATTCCATTGCACAGACTTGTTTTTGGAACACAAGCTTGACCAGTGTCACATTTCCAATCTTTTTCTTCACAGATAACATGAGAACAACAAAGCTCATCTCTTCCATCTCCAAAGTTGTTCACACCATTACAGACAAGCCTCTGATCAACACATGTTCCATTACAATAGATGAAACCTTGAAAACAGTTCTTTCTCTGACATTTGGGAATATCTGATCCTTCTTCACAGGTAAGGTTACTTTCACAACCTTCTTCATCAGACATATCTATCAAAGGTATCTGTACACAATCATCTTTCCCATCACACAGATGAATATTTTGAATACAGATGTTGGATTCTTGACATTTCCAGAATTCATCAGGACAAGTCCAATTTTCACAGTTTTCCTCATCACTGAAGTCATAAATTGCCACCTGCCAGTCAGACCACCAGTCATCAAACTCATAAGCAATACACTGACTTCTTCCATCACACACACGGTCCTCCTTGATACACTTTCCACTCCCTCTACATTTCCAATACCCCTTTGGATAAGAAAAATGACTGCAGTGTGTGGCTTCAACATCATCTCCATTTCCGAGATACCCATCACAAATCTCAAGAATTCCATAGCATTTCTCATACTCTGCAAAGGGCTGTCAATAGTTATTCCCCAACATGTGTTGTACTTCAGTCAAATTTATTTCATTGATGCAAATATATACATATATTTATTTATAAAAATATTGTAGCAAATATAACATATCTTGGTAAATCAAAGAACTTTTGCAGCAGATGTTTCTTGCCCCCCCCCTCTTACCTTCAATAAGAATAAACCCCTCAGTGCAAGTCCACACATTGCTACACATTTGAGAATCCTCATCAGATTCATCATCACAGTCAATATGTTCAGAAGGTTCCATGTTGTCTCCCCTCTTGTTGCAAACATCTTTGGGCTCAATACACTTTGATTGGTCCTTGCAGAGCCACTTGTATTTATCACAGAGACAGAACGAGATATCTGTCCTGTCTTCACATTGTGCAGTTTGATCTGAGTTGCACAGTTTTGAAACATGAATTCTCTTTGTTTCTCTGTCACACAGAAAATCACCTGCCATTGTTGGAAGTGATTGTCAAAAGACAATGTGTGCACAAAATAGGAATGGCAAAGATTGAAAAGAATTTGAAAAGCTTGAAAATTTACCTTGGGGGAAAAGTAAACTTAGGACTAAATCTCTTGCATCTTCATTCTCATCTGAACCATCCCTGAAACAGTTTATTTCTCCATCATAAACTTTTTCCATAGTGATGCAGCCATCAGCTGCATAGTTGCACTCAAATTCACAAGATTCTGTTTTCACAAAATATGCTGCAACAGAAAGAAAACTTGCAGCTCCAAAAATATTGGTGACAGGCATTGAATGTCAGAAAATGTACACATAAAAATTGCTCTCTGATGTGCACCCCAAAACTTAATGACAGAAAATTACTCTGAAGCATTTTCAAAAAAGCAGCTTACAAAGTGCACATGCAGCAAAGATTCTATTCAGGTGCATGGTACCAGCTCTAGTGTGTAGTGACACCAGAACAGTTTGCTGTGGTTCTTGGCCAGTTCTTCACTTTTCATTGAAGTTCAGAGCAGCATCAGTTTTATGTGACAACTCTCAAGTGGCTAAAGTATTCCTTCTGCACTTGCCAGTCAACACAAGCTTGCTGTGCAAACCAGACAATGAACCAGACAAATCTTGTCTTCTTGTCAGGAAGGTTTTCATCATCTCATGAACTTCATGCTCAAATTCCAAGCTTTAGGAACATTCTGATCACAATGACAAAAACTGCCTCAACGAGTATTTTGCCACAGATTTGTTCAGCTGTTCCAATCATTGTCAAGAAGATGACAAAGGAGGAAGGTGGTGCGTGGGTGTGCGTGCAGGAGACAATAAAAAAACACCAACTGAACTTCACTCAGCAGGCTGAACAGAGAAAACAATGGGTGGAAAAAAAGTTTGGGAAAACAAAGAGTATTTACAAAATTTTCTGAAGCCCTTCACACTGAGTACCAACTAAACAGCCGTGTGGTACGTGGGTGTGCGTGCAGAAGGCAATGGTACAACACCAGCTGAACTCAACTCAACAGCCTGAAGAGGGAAAACCAAGGACGGGGAACTGAAAAAAAGACAAACCCAAAACCCTTTGAACTGAGCAGCAACAGAACATCCGTGTGGTGCGTGGGTGTGCGTGCAGGAGACAATCGTACAACATACTGAGCAGGAACTGAACTGAACTGAACTCAGCAAGAGGATGAACAGAGATTTTACAGAGGGAGGGAAACATAGGGAGAGGGACAGAATGGAAAGATTTGACACATTGTCTGTAGTCTACATGGACTGATACTTCCAAGATTCCTGCATGGCAAAGCTGGTTTTGCCTCACCATTCACCTCAACTCTTGAATTTGGCGCCACTTGGCACTGATACCAACATGGCAATTGCCAGAGATAGCTGCTGAGGCATCAAACGTACTGGGTCCTCTTCTTGGGGGATTTCAAGTTTCCCGGATATCACTGCTGCATCTATCTCATTATTGCCATGAATTGTGTGCCACTTGGCACTGATGCCAAAATGGCAAAAGCAACAAAACATGCTGGATCACGACAAGGAAAGACAGATGATCTCCAAAATTGCAACTGGGTCTGAGCCAGGCCTGTCTCAGCATCCCACGAATTTGACGCCAACTGGCACAGATGCCAACATAACAAAAGCAATACAGTGTGACCAATTATTTCTAGTTTGATTGGAGGCACACCTGACGCCATCCTGCGAAGGAGTCCTTCCAAGTTTGGCTGAGAGAAGCAGCACACGTCTAAAGATTGGTTTGGGTGACCTCACAGTGGATGTGGTACATCAATCTGTGCATACATCTCACGGGAAAATACACCTCAGTCACACACACACGCACACACATACACGCACACACATACACACACGCACACACACACGCGGGCAGCCACTCACACATGCACACGTGCGAATTCAAGGTGATCACGGATGATTCGTTTGGGAAACAACACCGCTCGCACGAATGCACATGCACACGCACATGGGTCACAAACACACATTCATGTTCACCACACACACACACACACACACGCACCCACACCTGCTACGCTCCTCGTGCCCTGGCTGGTTGAGAACTTTAGTGACGTCATCACTAATTATTCCAAACCAGCGTGCCCACACACATCCACACACACACGCTCGCACACACACGCACACCTACCTGTATAAGCCTGAGTCCCTCGCTTCCTGGTTGGTTGAGCGCCTTGGTGACGTCATCACGCATTCCTCCAATCATGGCGTGCACGTAGCTGGGGATGGGCACGTGACCAGCGCGGGAGAAGAAGCGCAGGTTCCGGTCGAACGCCTTGTACGCGAGACGCGCGGTGGTGGCGTCCGAACACGTGTCGAACACCAGGTACCTGCGGACAGAAATCGAACACTTCAAGTCGAACACAAGAAGTGAAAAGTTCAAGCCAAACGCCGTGTGCGAGAGGCAAGCGGTGGTTGTGTTCGAATATGCGTCGAACACCAGGCACAAGAAACAGAATTCGAACACAAAATCGAACACCTAAACGGACATTTTTTGGTAGAAACCCAAAAACAAAACAGGCGCCCTGCTACGGTGTTCGACGGGTGCCCAACAACGTCAAACCAGATTTGAACACCAGAGTCGAACACAACGTGTTTTGGTCGAACTCATGTTGGCACAGCGAGTGCTCTGCATCCGAACATTTGTCGAACACCAGGTTCCTCAAACACCATTCGAACACAAAAACCAAACACTTTCACACAGGCTCTGCTGGACCTCTGTCCATTTCAAACAGTCCAGCATGGTCGAACATCAGACCTGTGTGCTCTACCAGTGCCAGGAACTTGATTCGAACACATCCGAACACGCAAGTCAAATACTCATTTTTGGCCGAACATTGCGAAGTAAGAAGCACAGTCAAATCACTCACACACACTCACACACTCCCAATCTCTCACATGCACACACACAAACACGCACACACACACACACACACCTACCTCAGCAGTTCAAACTGAGTTCGAACACCTGATTCTAACACCAAGTCGAACACATTTCAGATGAGGACACATGCTCCGCTAGAGTCCCAGTTCACACAGTGTTCACTCTCCTGGGCTGTCGAACCCTGTATGTACTTTGCTATTGGTTCATCATCTCCCACCAGGTGCTGGCAGCGCTCGTGCCATCACAATACTGACACGATCACATTTGGGGTACACACACAACCGCGCGCACACGCACACACGCACACACGCACACACGCACACATGCACACACACGCACACACAGACACAGACTCCCACACCTGTACAAGATACAACACACACTCAAGCACCCCGGCCACTCACACACACTCACACGCACACACACATACCACGCACGCACACTTTCACACACACACACACTCACGCACTCACACATCCCATCAGACACACGCACACACACGCACTCACGCACACGCTCACACATGCACTCACGCACACGCCCACACACGCACGCACGCACATATACACACACAAACACACACACACACACACACGCACACACACAAAATCCTCAGAAAAAAAAAGTTGCACATCAAGCTCATATTTATTCAATTGCTTGCAGTTGCGGGACGCGCCAACTTTTCGGACATCGGGAATAAACTGACCCTGATATTTTTGACGCCCTGGAAATATTTCCGACTGACCTTGAAAAATGTTGACGTCGACGTCAACTTAGTGACGTCAACAACGCCAATGTGACCCCCCCCCCCGAATCAGAAACTTGATTGACAGCTCCTGTCACGTGGGTTACTGCGGCTCATCTCATTGGCCAGTGTAGAATGTGAATAAAAGTTTGAATGTATTGGTCGCGTAAGGCGCGACTTATATTGTCAGTATGTGTTTGTCTGTGACGTGTAACGCTGAGGGAACCCCCCCCCCCCTTCCTGAGGACTTATGCTATGCCAGGTTCAGGGCCAGAGCGCATAAAGCATTCTGATTGGCCAAAAGGCTTTGACAGAGCCTGGGAATCAGTGTAAGTATCATTTGTATACTGGCAGCTGAGGAGGCAACATCTCATTTGGGCTGTTAACAGAGTAGCCATTTTGGTTTTCTTATGTGGGCACAGCCATTATACCTGTATGGGGGCTGCCATTTTGTTTTGTGGCTCTACTAGAGATATCAGATTATATGGATATAGGGCTGCTATTTTGTTTTACAGCTTATGGCTCTGTTATGGATTTCTTCATCTGCGGCCTGAGCAACATGTGACCTCCTGGTCATCCCGTTTTGTGTTAAAATTTGCAGCCACAATGCAGGCACTGCCTTGGACAGTGAATTTAGATAGAGACAGTGGAGCAAGACAAATGCAGTCCTGAGGCTGTGAAGAAGAGAAGGGACAGAGAGAGGATAGAAAGAGAGACAGGGGAGAGACACACACACACAGAGGGAAAGTCAGGGAGAGAGCAAGAGAAAGACTGTGAGAGATACACACAGAAATAGCGTGATATATCCAGAGAGTGGCTGAGAGAGGGAGCGAAGGAGGGGAGAGAACATGTGGGAGTGTGTGGGTGAAACACACACACATTTAAAGTGAAAATATATGTTTTATTGGTTCCACATCTCGGCCAAAGTTTGCAGTTTCCCTGTACCAGTTTGATCCAGCCTATTTCACCCATCACATCACTTGTCACGTGACTCAGGTCCACCTGCACTGCTGCCATCTACTCTCTGAGACACTGAGCTCAAGCTGCTCAATCCTGTCCCAGATTCACTTAACCCTTCACCCCCAGGTGAGCCACATTTCAAACCAAATTTCTTCATCACTGCTCCCAACTCATCTCTGAAGGATTTTGTAAAAGCCATGTACAAGAAAAAATTAACTGCAAAATTTGTGTAATAAACTGCATCACATGAAAGATAATAAATATTTGTCCAGTCCACAAAGATTTTAGGTCCCAGAATTCTCTCTCCAAATGTGTAGTAAATTGCCAATGGAGTTGTGAGAAAAATAAAGGCAAGAGATATTGATACAGTTGTAACAACTAATTTGAGTTCCCCTGCAGCCCTGTTACTATTTTTAGATTCAAGTTCAGAAAGTTGTTTCCTTTTAACAACAACAGAAACAACAATAATTATGTTTCCTAAAACCACAATAAATAGTGGGATGACCATGTTGATAAGAACTCCAAAGTATTGCATCACTTCTCTGAGCTCCAGATTGAAACATGATGAGAAAATTATTCTGTTGTTGTTGTCATAGACATGTGAAAGTGTATACTGAGAAGCCAGGTATCCAATTCCAGCCAGATCAGCCAGAATGGGGAGAGAGACACCCAGGAACAAGTTCCTGGCTGATAGTAACCTGGAGGCATGGAGAGGTCTCACTACAGCTATCACCCTGGAAACAGTCAGAGTCACAACCATTATACTGCTGACAAAGGCAAAGAAAACACCTGCAAAAGTTGTCAATTGACATGCCAAGTCTGAAATGTTAAAGAAAGACATGTTGTAGAGTTTAGGATAAAGAATAGTGGGAGAATGTTGTAAGAGATAACAGAAATCAGACACTGCCAACACAGAAATAGTAATTCTGGTTATTTTTGGAACTTTAGTGAAGTTGATAACAATTATGTTAATAATGTTTCCCAAACAACCAATGACACAAACAAGCAATTTGTACACAAAGATGACGTCATCAGGTAGTGTGGAGGTGCTGCCCTCTGTGTTTCCACCCCATGAACCACCCCCTGAATCACCCCAAGAGTCATCACCCCAGGAGCTCCCCCCTGTGTCTTCACCCTCTGCCCTACCACCCCAAGACCTACCCCGTTGAGTGTCACCCCATCCTCCTGCACCCCACCCTGTCTGCACAGAGGGGGCTGTTCCAACTGCAACAGACCAATTGCTTTCTATTGTGGGATCCATTACAAGTGAAAAAATATTTTTTAGGAATTTCAAGTCCTGGCTGAAGGTTCCTTCCTATAATGTTTCCAACAAATTTAATTGACTTTTTCACAGTTCTCTTTTCCTCCCCAGTTCACAGAGAATTCACAGGCAAAATTTAGTTTCTTGTCACAGATTCCTTTGATTAGTTTTGCCTTTCACAGTTTGTAACTTTCACTGAATCACAAACACTCTTCCTTGACAACACTGTTTCCATGGCAACACAACGTCGACGTGTGGCAAAATCCTTGCTGAAAAAGCTGGGGCTTTGTTCACCAAAATCCTGTTCTGCAGCACTACAAACAAGGGGGTTTTCACTTTGGTGACGCGCGGTCGTTTCTTTTTCTTTCTTTTTTTCTTGCGCCGACGTCAAAAATTCCACCATTGGACGCGTTCCATTTGTCCTCGCGGCGAACAAAGTGAGGAAAAAATAGCCAAAATGGGTGGCATCACCTAATCTCCAAACCACGGGCGAAGTCATGAGACATGTATGTAAATGGAACACAGCCAAATATTGTTAAATTTTGACGCCGACGTCAAGAAAACGACCGCGCGTCGCCCAATGTGAAAACCACAAGATTGAAGATCCGTAGCAGAAACGTCACCGGTGAAAATCACTGGAGATGAGGCTCTTGTGGCCTGCAGGGAGCAGGAGAGAATCTGCACTGCGGAGTATGAGGACACGCCCCAGGTTTCTGCAGGGGGCGGATCTGGGGTCGGGTGAGGGTGGAGAGATGCCGTGAAGGGCGGGGGAGGGGGTGGGGGAGGTGTGTGTGTGCGTGACGTGTGTGTGCTTGAGGTGTGTGAGGTGTGTGTGCATGTGCATGTGTGTGAGCGTGTGTGTGTGAGGTGTGTGTGAGGTGTGTGTGTGGATGCCTGTGTGGTGCTTGGTTTGCATGTGTGACTGTGAGTGAAGATACTGTGTGTGTGTGTGTGTGTGTGTGTGTGTGTATGTCTGTGTGTGTGCATGTGTGCGTGCACGCGGAAGGTGCTGCACAGTTGTGGCGGAAACTGGTCCACCCTCACGCCGTCCCCTCTGCCGCCCCCCGGCCTCACCCCTGTTCAGAGTCAATTTGTGTTCATCAGATGCTTTCCACCACACACACGCACGCACACTCACACACACACACCTACACAGAACACACACGCACACACGTGTATGTTGTGCCCTGTGTAGTGCCCCACCCAGCTCAGCTCCACACGCACACACGCACACATGCAAACATGCAAACACACGCACACACAGACGCACGCACACACACACACACACACGCACACGCACACATTCACACACACACACACACCCACACACACAGACGCACGCACACACACGCACTCACACACCCACACACGCACACACGCACA
>JAAUXT010022707.1_pt1 | contig 35181 bp, 35 predicted proteins | sample 7278171 | NCBI WGS metagenome assembly JAAUXT01 (sample SAMN14350112, study PRJNA611818) | marine sediment metagenome | isolation source: surface marine sediment (1.8m) | place: French Polynesia: Moorea | collected 2018-08 | reverse complement strand
GTCAGTGACCCAAAACCAATGACCTACTTCTGCGCAACAACTCATTACGTTGTAGAAAAAAGATCGCACACACTTGTCATTTGAGAAGCGTATTTCACCCAAAAGTCTTGTCTGGTCGCTCAAATCGACAGTTTTCATGGTTCACTCTCGACCATGCTCTCAATCGCTTCGCTATTTCAATCATTGTCTCAATTGACCCATGAAAACCATCTCTTTTTCGCAACCAGACTCACACAGTTGTGCGAAATGCGCTTCTCAAACTCGAAGAGTGTGCGATCCCTGTCATCGTGACGAAATGAGTTTTGCTTTCCTTTGACCATCAGTTCCTGTGGGTCCACTCTTTTGGGTCTCACAACGGCCACAGTGATCGTGGTCACAGACGAGCTGAACAGACTCTGCCTGTTCCGTGCAGCCAGGAGAATAAAGGGCCTTTGGTCGAAGTCCACACGTCATGTGGTGCGAGAACAGGTTGACGGAAAATCAGGGCGGACTCCTGAACATTCCACTGGTCGCAGCGCTGCAGCGACAGCGGCAGTGGCGCGCTCTGTGGGAATTCGTGCTGTCTGCGCAGCAAGTCCAGACTAGACCTCGCGCTGGGTTTCAGAACAGGTCCTACAGGTACCAGACACGTGTTATGTAGGTGAGGTTGCGCACACGGGCAACACGAGGTGTTGGCGGCATCCCGAGTCACCCACCAGGTGGGGCTGTCCGAACACTGCTGTTGTCGACAGATGGGAGCTTTGCACAAATTCCCGTGAGACGGGGCTTTCAAATGTTGAGCACAGAAAAATCCAGGAAAACAAGTTTTGTTTTGAAGGAAAAAATAGCTGAACAGACGTTGATTTCGTGACAGATCAAATGCTGTGGTGCGGCGGCGGTTGTTTGCAGCGTCACGGAAAGCGTGTCTGTTTGCATGTAGTCCCTGCTGCGCAGGAAGTGCGGGAATCAGGGCCTGCTGCACAGCGGATGCGTCTTGCGTTGCATCCCTGTGTTTCGCACGCTGCGCCGCCGAGTCGGTCCAACGCCCACCAACGGGTGCGTGGCGCTGTCAGTGTTAATCGCCTGCTGAGTACTGCAGAATGGTGCAGTGGTGTGAGATACAGGTCAGCAGATCTGCTGAAATCCTGTGCGATGAATAGGAATACTCGTCTGTTGTGTCGCCTGTTTCACACCAGCTGCGCCACGAGTTGCGTTCGTCTCCCCGCAGTGCTCACTGCATTGTGAAAAGACACAGTGCACGACGCGTGCGGTGTGAAACGAGCGCACCAACCAACGCAACCTGTAGCGTTCCGCCGCTGCGCAACTGGAGGCGCTGCCAGCGCTGCTGCGTCTCGGAAACGTTCTGAATGACGCCGCTGTGGTGACGTCAGCAGAATTCTGTTGTTTCGCAAAGCAATCACATTGTGCTGCAAAATATTGACAAAAGTTGGTTTGAGTAACAACAATGGCGTCTTTGTTCGACGCCTTTCTGTGTGTTTGCTCGACAAGAACAAACCAGAAGTTTTCGCTGCGTGCGGAGTTCTCCTTCTGGACGAGAATCACCATGAAAAAAGTTTCCATGACGACAGATTGTTGTTGTGACCTTTTGTCTCAGTGATCTTTTGGAGTCGTGCATTATGACAAAAGTTGATGTCCCAAAGCCTGACATCGGGTCGGATGACTTGGAGTCTTTGTGAAGCTGGGGAAGTTTTTGCGCCGTATCGAGCCGCGGCGCGTGTTTGTTTCACAGCGCACTGCGCACAACAGCGGAGACCGCGCCGCCGCCGCGCAGCTCACTGACTGACTCGAGCTGCAGCAGCCAATCGGCTTTTCCGTTCCTTCCCGGACCCCCCGCCCCGTGACGGGCTCCATCCATCCGTGCGGAGCGGAGCGGGTGGGAAACCGTCGTCATCGGTTCGATACCGATGCTTCAGCGTTGGGTTTGGGTCGGGACTGTTGTTCTGGGGCTGTATCGTCGCTGGCTTCGCTGGCTCGCTCGCTCGGCAGCTCGTTATGATCGCAGATCTATAGCTGCATCGCGGCGTCTGATTGCTGCGTCCTCCTCCTGCTTCTCTTCATCCCGCGCGGCTTCGCGCCGCCACCGCCGCGGTTCGGGACCACGCAGCAACAATTTCCATTTGGCTCGGGTGCGGGCGGGTCGGGCGGTGTTTGTATTGGTTGGAGACTTGTGTTGTGCGTTGCGTGCGCTATGGCGGTGATGGTGGCAGTGGCTCCCTCGCTGACTGACTGAAGCCTGGTTCACGTCAGATGCGTCAAGCGCTGCTTTTGCAAGTTTGCAAAGCGAATTTGTGGAAGCAATGCACAGCGGATTTGGTGTGAACTTGGCGTGGGTGACGACAGCTGATTCGACAGTGTGGTGCTGAACAAGCCTGCTTCACAGTGGACGCGTCGTGCATTGCTGACGCTGCGTCACGCATTGCGACGCAGCGTCAATTGAGTGGTGACGCAGAGCGTGACGCGGGCAGCGTGCCCCCGGCGCGCGCCGCTGCTGCGCTGCGCTCCTCATCATCACGACATGCGGCCGACGTGACCAAAACCTGTGCGGCGGGGAGGAGGCTGTGCTGGTTGGTTGGTTGTTGGTGGCTGCACGCAGCCTGGGAAACTTGGTGGTTGTGAGGCCGAGGCTCAGGTAGAATTCAGTCAGTCAGCGCGCAGCAGCCACACACACACTCAGTGAGGTCATCGTTCTAAATGTGGGACTTTTTTCCACGGTGACACGGGACGGCCGTTTTAAACGCACTGCTGTCGCAGGTCTGTCGTCCGTTTGTTTACTCGGTTGAGATGAACCGGACTGTACACACACGCGGCGAGTGCGTTTAAAACAGGTGAGTGAGTCGAGTGCTGGCATTCTTCAAACAGGTAACAGACGGAACACAGAGGAACAGAACTCCCACGTTGAAAGGTGGAACTGTAAACATTGAAGTCTGCAGACTGAAACTGTATCGCGGTGCGGAAGGCTGCGCCCACAACTGACACGCACGTTGAGAGGAAGCAGTGGAAATTGTGTTGGACTGGAAAAACGTGCTTCATTCAGCCGGTGTGAGAGGAAGATTGGTCCACTGACAGCAAAGTTTGTGCCTTGTTGTGTCAGGGGATTTTGAACAGGTTGGTGCTGTGTTTTGTGTTTGATCAGTGTCAAGCACTGTCATTCAGTGCTATTCAGGCTGAGCTTGTCCGGTGTACTGAGAACAGAGACACACAGTTGACTCACCGGTGCATGGAGCAGCGGTGTGCATGTACGTGAATAAGATGCTGGCTCTGGACGTGCTGAATCTGCAGCCGGTGTACACGACCACAGCCGCCCCCTCGGTCCCCGGAGCCCCGGTGCACGCGGGCGCGCTGCCCCCCGGCGCCACCCTCGCGCCCGCCCCGCCGCAGCACGTGGCGCCCCCGCCCGGCGCCGCCATCCCCATCCCCATCAGCGCCGCTTCCGCCGCCGCCGCCGCTGTCATCAACGCCAACAACAAGGTCAGTATGGTTGCCCAGCAACGCTTGGAAACTGTTGCTGAGGAGCAACTCAACGTCATCCGATGTTGCAAGGGTCACCGTTGCCAGGAAACAACAGAATTGGAAATCAGTTGCAAATTAACTGGCTGTCTGTCTGCTGACTCCACACGCGCTGTTTGCTGTCTGAGCTGAGAGACAGTGGTTGCTCTGTGCTCCAATACAGCCATTGTTGTTTCCGGGGACTGACATTGGATTGTTACTGCTCAAACAGAGACGAGGAGAGAACTGTGTCACAATGAAAACAAGGTGTTTCAACTCAAGAGTCTCAAATCCTATGCATTTTGGGTGGAAGCAACATGAACACGTCCTCGCCACAATTGACAATGGCCGAGGTTTTGGACATGATACACCGCACTTTTCTTTCTCTCTCTCGGGCCTCCTCGTCTCCGTGTCTTGTGCAAACAACCGCAGAGCTCTGTTTGCTCTTCTATCTCCCGTCTCCATGGAAGTTGTCCCCGATTGAACCACTCAATAGCACATTCACCAAACTCCACGTGGCCACCAATGAGACTGATATTCCGGGCGGAGTTCCAGTTGCGTCGTTCGCGACGCAGCGTCCATTGATTTTTCGCAGACGCGCGTCGCATGACGCGTGCAGTGTGACGCAGCCCCAAAATTTCTGCGAAGTAATACGGGTATTGGGCCTGTGCTATTGGATTGGAGCGCTAAGTGGCGTAATAAAACGCAGTAAAAGTGCATTAAACAAATGTTGCTACATGGTGATTTCATTGTCCCGCATCGTCGTCATGCGACGGTAACATTACCCGCAGATGACGGGGAGATCCGCGCGGCACTGGGTCCTTCACACCGCGGGCGTCACGCATCCTCCCTCCGCCGTCCAGTCGCAGAGTGACGCAGCTCATACGTATTGACCTGTGCTGGACTTGCAGACAGCAGGGGACGGTCACGCAAACTGAGTTAAAATTTGACCCGCAGATGTTTGCGAAGTCTCCGGTAATGGTCAGAAATTGGGCCACGGATGTGCAGACAGACAGACGCGTTCTGTTTTGCCTCAGTACTCGCGTGTGAAGTGGACAATTTGGACGGACCTTTGTGTTTGAAAACCTTCACAGCCTATTTTTACCCCTGAACGCAGCATGACTAATCTCCTGTGCGTGTCTTGTGTGTTGTTGCAGAGAACCGTGGGTCACGTTTCGTGTTCAGGTTCACGAAAGGAATGGTGGGTCCGTGTGAAAACGTGAGGCCAAAATTGCGTGTCTTGTTTCAAGCGTCGCGTGACGTGCGGAGCAGTTGGTGCTGCGTCGTCTCTTGCGATTTCAGGGCGCATTGACTTGTCCAGGTGTGCAAGTCTACTGCGCATTCGGTGTGGTGTGAATCAGGCCTTCGAACCACACAGTTCAATGCAGCGTCCGGTTCGCGCTCACTTGATGGGGCGCTTTCCCTGTGGGACGAACTGTTGTTGTTGCGGTGAATCCGGTCAGAGCCTCGGTTCGGTGACAGGAAATGCGTGGGACAGAAACGACCTCGGCTCGTGAGATAAGACAAAGTTGAATGAAGATAAGGAGGAAGATTTCAGCTCACGACTTCGCAAGCGATGTCACCATTGGTTGTGTCATCGCTCTTTGTGAATTTGGATGGGTTTTGTAATGGGCGCTACGCTTGTGTCGTTTCCTGTTGGCGACCAATTTAGAATTTTCTCACACTTGCCTTGGAGGACAGACGTAACGCATTTGCTCGTTCAGTTTGAACCCATTGAACCGAAGAAAGCGAGGCATGCCCGGGGCATGAGTATGCGCTGTACTTCTGAGACAAAGCTATCTGGAGGGGCATGGCAGGTAGTCAACTTGTGGGTCACTGTTTTGCAGTGCAGAGGCAGGCCTCCTTTGTCACTCTGCATGCGACAGGGGTTACATTCCTGTTCAAGTCAATGGACATTGCGTCATAGATGACGATGCAGAGCCCACGGACGTGCCCTGAAACGCATCACACCCAGTGTGAAACAGGCAGAAAGACAAAGAAACACACTGGGCAAAATGTCCTTGTATGACACCTGAGGATCTGCTCGAAGGGGGTCTGGTCCAACATACAGAGACCCCTTGCTGCACTGAACGTGCTGGTGTGGCACAGACAAGGCAAAGTGGAGACATTTTCACTTTGCTGACCACAAATTCAGCTCACCATCACAGGAATCATCGAGTCATGAGAAGCCACATCAATTGGGCAGTGAGAGAAATGGTTCCTGGTTGGTCACCAGGTTCGCCCCGCCTGTCAAGCGACGACACGGCGCCCGTGAACGTCTGCAGCGACGCAACGCGCGACGCACCCCGTGTGAAGCGAGCGTGAGTCGGTAGGTCCCCCGCTGACCCCTCATCACACGGCCAATTTGAACATGAGGGTCGGTCCCAAAGTGGCTGGTGTGAAATGATTGCACCGCCCGGGGTGCTTCTCGGTTCCTCCACTTGGGGCCCGATTCACACTGGCGTCTGTTCCACGTTGCGTTCCCATTCACGTCAACGTTTCGCGCAACAACCACGGCTTGTTCGGGGGACGCAACGCGCGATGCTTCCATCGTGAAACAGGCCTTAGGAGACTGAATTGATGGAACCGTGTTGTGAACGAGCTTCCATCTTCCCACCGGATGGTGTACACTTGACGTGGCATGGTGGTGTTTCAAACATGGGAACCAGTTTTGTGGCTGTGTGCTTCATTCGAGGAATGGAGAAAAGCTTGACTTTGCACACGTAATCGCTGTGTGAGTGGAAACGGAGACTCAAAGTTCACCTCCTCCACTCGTGTCGCAGCGAAAGGCTCAATCTGCGCGCTGTTTGCATTGCTATTTCTGTTGCCACTTCTTTATGCAAGCCTTGCTTTGTGCAGAAAGAAGCGAAAATGGCCCGAAGCGAATTGTTTACCCAAGTTCTCCCACTTTTAATAGACAGTGTTTCGGCGCCATGTTTGCGAGTGACACACATACGTAGCTGGTCGATGAGGAGGACTGTTCGTCACTGTGCGCTGTTGGCAATGGACGCTCCGAACCCAACTCTGATGCGAAGCCAAGTCCACTTCTATCAAATTGGCGGCGAACAACTTGGCAAGTTGGTCACTTGGATGGCGTGATGGAATTTGCCCCTTCTCTCGTTTTCGGTCCTGGAATAGAGAGTCTGTCGTGCGCAAGCCAAAACGTGTCCGCTGTTATTGCGGCTGAACAAAGTTGCTGAACCCAAGATCCAGAATGGAACCACAGCGAATCGGTGCGGTCGCATGTCAGAGTGAACTCTGCGATCGGTGAGCTGGACGCGTTGGCAAACGGCCCACCCGTATTCGGACAAAAACAGAGCAAACAGACACACAGCCATCAAAGACCAGGGTCAAAACGAACACTGCCGGGTGAGATTTCACTCGCTTTGACGAAACGGACGTCGGGGTCTGAATTTATGAGCCACTGTTTGCCATTCTGCACAAGCCTCTCGGTAATGTTCGCTCTCCGCAGGGACAGACGGACAACACAGTCACATGTTGATATCAAACGGTTTGAAGTTTTATGGGTCTGTTCGAAACGACCTGTAGATGAGGGATCCAGCGCCGCGAGGCACCGAGTGGAGGCACTGACCTGAAAATCGAACGTCAAACTCCATTACGTGCTCAGCATGGCTTTATCGTCCTGTTCCCTGAAATTTTCCCAGCTGTGGTGAAAAACGTCAATTTTATCGTCTGATATTTTGCAGCAAGAGACAGTGGGCAGAGTGGTGCAGTTTTATTCAGCTTCAGTTGGAAAATTGTTGCCATCAAAGTCGTATGAAACTCGTCAGATGTTAGAACTTGGTTCACGTTGTACACGTCATCACGTTTGTGCGTTGCGGCTCTGCGCGCAATACAACGTCCTCCCTGTGTTTGGACAGGGGTGGAAGATTTGATCCTCAACAGTGGTGACTGAGGTTCTCACTGGATGATGCTCAAAGGCAAACAAACCGAGGACGCTGCGTCAACTTGGCGGCGCAACGCCTGGTGCCTTGCACATAAACGCGACACACAACGCCTCTGGTGTTCCCCCTGCACAACGCACAGTGTTCCCCCGTCCTGATCTCTCCGGCGCTGGTGCCCTCATCACGCCGGGTGGAGCCTCCCAGGTCCGCTTGTTACGCGTCGCTGATGGGCGTTCCATTCCCCACTCACGTTGTTACTGTCGTGCAGCGCAGGCGTTTGATCTGCGCAGCGCCGTCGGTCGGGATGTCGCCCCAAACCGTTTTCCAGGGCCACAGTTCGAGCGATTACTGGGTGCGCAAACAGAGATCTGAGGTCCTGGGGGAGTGACGGGCTGGTGCCTGAAAAAAGGTTCGTGGAACACAGTGAGAGAATTTCTTCCAAACATTGGATCCCGATTTAAGTTGGCAAGGAGACCCTGAGGCTGGGTTCACAATACATTTCCTTTTCAGCAGGTGCAAGTGCTTTTGAACAAGTTCGTCAACAATTGAACACAATGACGCAGCGCCGATTGAATGGCGCAGAGACGCAAAGCGCGACGCATCCAGTGAAAACGGGCTTCACAGCGTTACAGTTGTTCACGAATGAATCGGACACCATTTGTTCTGTGCATCAAAATGAAGGAACATGTCTTGCATTTTATTGATGGACTTGTTCAAAAGGCACACTTGTACCCACACAAAGGCAAATTTACGGTTATTGCTGTGTACTGGGTACGGGCGGCACGCTGGACAAAGACGGTGACCACGGGCGACCGTGGTTTGAAGTCGCTCGTCGCCGTCGACCCGCTGTACGTGTGATTGAAGTCGGACGGGGGTCCGAGCGAGGGACGAGCGACGGCTGCGGGACGTGAGGCTTGAAGAGGCCGCCGCGGTCGGGGTCAAACACGGGTCTTTGATGAGATCGCAAACTCCGAGGTCTGATTGGATTCAAAGGTGCAGCGAGTCTGCATACGTATGTGTATGGGTTGGATGCGTTGCATTTTGGCTTGTCTGAACTGGTTCAGAAGTCGACGTGTTGCCACTCTTGAGGTGAGGCAGAGTGTGAAAATTTTTGTTGTGTTGTGTTCGTGGAATGGAGAAGTCTCGCAAGGCAGAACATGGCTTCCTATCGACCAGCTCTCTGCCGATCGTTTCCCGGATCGAACCCCGGCGCTCCATGATCTGGCCCGACCCGAAGCTGCGTTGTCTCTCGGCTACGTTCGGCGCATCCAGAGCTGCGTCCTCGTTCCTGCACAGAGTTTGTTTTGTAGACAGAACGCGCGGCGCTACCGGTGAGAACCCCGCTTGATTCGCGTCGCTCTCACTCTCTCACGACCCGCGTCGCTGCAATATTAATGCGCAGCGCTGTTAATGAGCCCGCGGCGGCGCTGCTGATGTGATTGCGCCGCCGCCGACCTGTTGTTCTCCGCGCGTCGCGTCGCGTGACGCAGCGTCATCGGCCCGTCCCGCTCCGCGGCGCGCAGCGGCGGCAGCGGCCGTTCATCCATCCAGCCAGATCTGTTGATCCGGTGCGCAGCGTCAGGCCGCGTTCACGGGGGGCGCGTCATGCGTGGCGTCGTTGTACGCGCCAATGAATGCTGGGTTTCTGTGAGCGTCAATGGTCGTCAGTGGCGGGAGCTGCGTCAGTGAAACACGTACCTGTATGGGTGAGGGAGGGGGACGACGCTTGTCTGGCTGCAAACGGCAGCGCACGACGCTTTCAGTGTGAAAGATTCAGGTGCACGGGACACGGTGCGGAAGAGGTGCTCAATAATGAATGCGACCCACGGATGAACGAGCACGGCGCTTTTGTGTGATGTGGGTCCATTGTTCTGTGCGCAGATGTTTGATCCCTTGATCCCTGAACCTTCGCTGTTTCAAAATCCATAATTCACAGTGTGCATAGTGCCATTGACGGGGACAATGAAGCAAACAGTGTCATGAAAATTACCCTGGCAACTATCGCATCAGAGCCCAGCAACAGTGCAAACTGAAAAAATTACCCAGAGGCCACTGCTGCGTCGCGAACTTTGTGAGCAGGGGGGGGGGGGAGCCCAGTAAATCCTGATTCAGGTCGCACAACAATGCCACCCCAGGACAGGGCCAAAACTGAAACTCATGAACTGTCCGACACGGGTAATTTCATGGAAGTCCATCCGGCATAATGATAATCACATGAGCGCGTACAATACTCACTCACCGGACATTACAACGCATTCAGTTGTGCATTAACTGCGCGTCATTAGTTATCATTAGGTGATTAGAGTTGTGGAATGGCTGGATAATGCACATCGGGGCCGTGCGTGTGCAGTGTGTGTGAATGCGTGCCGACACGTGCACGGGAAAATGAGGGTTGGGTTGTCTCTCTCCCGTCCAGTTGTGTCGAGTGGCCCCTCCAGTTCAAAACGTGGGTCGCTAGATGAGGGTGAAGCAGTGTCGTCCTGGTTGCACGCACACACACACAAACACACACACACACACACACACACACACACACACACACACACACTGTTCAGCAGCGTCAGCATAAAACGCATTCCGTGTCCACAACATTAGCAGAGACTCAGTCACAGATGCAGACGCGTTCTGAACAGGGACTGGAAGGCGCACCCCCCCCCCCCCACTTAGGCTGTTGTCGTCGCTCGGCAGCACGATGATTCGGCCGCCCGTGTGCGGAGCAGAAGGAGAGGATTCCGTGCGGCGGGACCGTTTGCGCGGCTCCGTCTCGAGTGCGTATGATTGCGGCGGCGTATGGAGCGCCGAGATTGCGGCTGACTGTGTGTTCTGCAATCATGTCGAGACCCGAGCCCCTCTCGTTCCATCCTGAGCCGTGTTGACGGTGGAGCCGGATTGGGCGCCGCGGGGCCGGGTGACTTGCACACGGACGCACAACTTGATCATCCAGTGTGCAATGGGCGTTGAAAACGGTGGCTTCCCGTCACTTCAGAGGCTCTGCTCGTACGTGATTCAGTGAAACGTTCTTGGCCAGACACGCAGTGGCCGCAGTCGCCCTTTGGTCACCGTGGACCATCAGGTTCCAGAACATGTTGCCCTGTGGTTTTGCCCGTGTCCTGGTGCGCGAAGAACCAGATTACTGACTGATTTGTTCAGGAAACTGGGTCTGGTGGGACGTGTTTGGGCCCTATTGAAGGCTTCAAGAGGACAAGAAGCGGGGGACACCGGACGTGTGCGCAGACGCGGTTCCACGTCTGGATCGTCTCTGTTGGGGCCCGTGCCGTAACTGCGTCGCCTCCGCCGCCGCAGCGTTGGAGGCTTGAGGAGCGCGTCGTTGGTAATGGAGATTTACCGCGGTGTTGCGGCGCTGCCAAGTAGATTACAATGCGCCGTGTGATGCGCCCCGGGGCCGGCCGCGCTGCTGATTGTGCTGTTTCTCTCACGTTTTCCGCGCCGCGCCGCAGCGACGTCCTCGCAGCGTGAGACTTCTGACATGGAGGGGCCAGGTAGTCCTTGCAGTGTTGAAGAGAGGGGGTTTTCTTCAATGCTGCTGGCGTGGGAGAGGCAGTGTTTCTCGTTGCTGCGTGCAAACAGGACGCGTGCGAAAGTGGGATTTGACGCCAAGGACTGTCGCTGCTCCAGGGTTGCAGCTCCACGCCCAGTGCGTCAAGAAATACGCCACAAAGTCGCCTTGTATTCTCGACGCACGGATTGTGATTTAGAAAGATTCTGGGAGAAGTGTTTGCTCAGAAGGGTGTTTCTTGTTTCTGTGGTGCAGAATCGTTTGTCAAACTCTGCTGTCAAGCGCCCGCCCAGACACTCCGATATTACACCTGAACAAACTCTTGTGATCAATGGCAACTTTTGTTTTGTTTTCAACACAAAAAGTCCAAACCGTTTGACTTGCAGCGAGCCAACGGGCGCCGGTCCAAATGGAGCTATTTTTCCCATATTTCACTGTGTTGATGAGATAAGTGGTTGTGTGTCATCGATCGAGTGACGACGTACTCCGGCGCGGGAGGTGGGCGGCGGGGAGGGAGGCAGGCGGAATCACCGGGTTTGATTTGTATTGATCACCTATTAGATTGATTGATCAGTGAGATAAATGTTCAATGCCTATTGTGTTGTAATGGCGCTGTGGAGATTGCAGATTGCGGGAGCGGCGGGCGGCGGGAATATTCGCGCAGGTGAAATTTCGGATTGATTCGGTACAGGTGAAATTTGGTTCGGGCCGGGTCGTTCACGCTGGGTGCGTCATGGCCGTTGCGTCCCTGCATGTCGCGTGATAGGGATTCGTGCAATGTGAACTCAGCCTCTACTGCTGCCTGAATGCACCCTCCATTCCATAACCTGCGGGGTGGGTGAGTTGTCAGGCCTGTCCCAGACGAGCCAAGCAGAGGGCACAATTTGCTGTCAGGGAAATTTCCCAAGTTGTCATCAAGGAAGCAGTTGACTCAGGCAGCGGTGCGTGTGAAGAAAAACATTTCTGAAAACCACAGCATTTCACATGGAGCCCGCAGATGTGGGCGGTGGGACAGGACAGACGAGGCTTTTGCTGGAGTTGACGTTGGGAGCCGGAGGCCTCATAGTGGTCCTGAAGAGATTTTGACTCCGATCCCTACAGGGCGTCGGACGTCAAGTTCAGGTGCTTAGTCCCTGCGCGCGTGCCCTGTGGACCCGTTTTGCGCGTGGCAGACGCAACACCCGTCAGCTTGTGCAGGGACACAACGCTCGACGCACCCGTTCTGAAACAGGCCTCCACGGTCTCAGATTCAATCCCAGAATAGAAGTTTTGTGTGGAGAGCAACAGCTTGTTTTGTCGCACGGTGGGCGCGGGTCTGCGGTGGGGGTCCCTCCTTCCCACAGGAGGTTAGGCGGATTGGAGCCTCGAAGAGACGTGCTAAGTCCCTGCCGCTGACATCGTCTTGACACTCAAGGAGACCAAGGCCCTGGTTCACAGTGGATGCATCAGGAATCGCATCCCTGCGTGAGTCAATGGGGCCACGTCGATCCCATCCATTGATCAGCGCTGGACCGCAGGGCCCGGCGGGCCTCGTGTGAAACAGGCCGGAGGGGCCCGGAGCAGCGTAATGCGCCGTGTCACCGCGCGGACATGTCGGGGACAAACGAGCTGCTTATCCCGCGGGGTGACGCTGTCCATACGGAGCCGTGGCAGAGGTCTTCGCCCAGGCGAGCGCAAGTGGAAACCTCGGGTCTCCAGGCAACTGTGGAACCAGAGGGACGAAGGCTGAGATGCTCGTTTGTGAGTGTGGAGAGGTGGTTTGGTTGGTGCGCAGAAGGATTTGCCATTGTGAGTTGTCCTTTTCACGTCAGGTGCATCTGGCGCGTTCCTACGCCTGTTCAGACAGAGCCTCCTTCTGCTGTTGGGATGAAGCAAAGCCGAACGAAGAGGGAAAGAGTGCAGATGAAGCAAAGGAAAGTTTGGGTTCACAGGGCTTCGCGAGAGAAGGGAGGAATCTTTTTGTCACTGTTCCTTCTTCGTTTGGGTCTCCATGGTGAAAGACTCGTGCATGTCTGTCTCCATCTCCATCCTCCAGCGGCGGATGGACAGGCACTGGATCAGTCATGTGTAAAGGTCCTGTGCAGGTCCGTGGGTCACACGCGACGGGCAGGGACGCGAGGCACGTCGAACGCACCCGCTGTGACTTGGACCTGAGTCTCTTATGTGCAGCTGCCGCTGCCTTGAGATTTGCATCAGCAAGGAAAATGAATTGAAATTGTCACGTCGAAATTTTGCACTGCTAAACAACGAGAATTTAATGCGCAAAAAGTGCATTTGATGTTCAATTTGGCCGTTTTTCTCAGATTGGTGTTGAAACTCGATTTCCTGTTTGTTGTTCTGAAGCCAACTCAATGCTGTGCGAAAACGGCAGGTTTTGAAATGCCAGGAGAAAAACAGAGACAGGTGAGATTCAGGTGGGACGGCTTCCACCAGCGACTCTGCAGCTGTTTCCACATCGCGTCCCGAACCGGAGTCACGACTGCGAGCCGAACACGACGCCGTGTAACGTGAGACGCGCCGCGCGTCGTGACGACGCTGCGTCCTCCCGGCGACGCCGCGTCCAGGTGCAACCAACCTGCACCTGTTGCTGGGAAACCGGGTCCCGGACAATGAAAGTGTGACCTGGCAACACTGCAACATGATCTCGTAAAACAGTAAACATGAAAACAGGGCGTGATCTGAAGAAAACTGCGCAAAACTGTTTGGACGTTTGAGATCGGAAGGAATGGGGGAGGGGACCTCGCAGAATGAAAACTTAGGCGTCTTCTCGGCAGGAGTCTGACCCCCTTCTGTTCGTAGCAGAGAGCGGGCAAACGATTGAAGTTGATCGAATACGGTTGACATGGTGACGCAGTGTTCGTGAGACAAAGTGATAAACACCAAGAGTGTGGGTTATGGTCTGCACGACCAGCTGTGACAGGAAGCGAAGAATGCACATGCGCGTCCCCCCGGTCTGGGGCCGGGTCTGAGTCAGCAGTGTGGGGCGACAGCTTGTGGGGCGAGATCCTGCCCCAGATAACGCGCAATGTGATCAGGTTCGTGTCGTTAAGCGGGACGTCCGAGAGTGAGATTTTACGCTGATTGTGTCCTGCACTAAGATCGGGTCAACCCATTGTGAGGGTCACCAAGGTCAGATGTGCTCCAGATAACAAGTCACGTGTCCCTGAGGGACGGGGTCACAGAGCATGCGTCGTGCTTTGGGGTTCCTGTGTAACGGAGGCATGATGCGGGGCTCAGGGATCAAACGCCCATTTGACGTGCATTGCGATGGGACCGCATGACGCATAGAAGGTCACAGCATGAATCTGTGTTCAGAGAGATTTGAGCCTGAGTCACATGGGGCAGTGGACCCTGCAGGACGGTGGGTCGGAGCTGTGTACAGGATAAACAGAGGCTTTGACTGGAGACCCGGGGAGCTTCATTTCCTTCCGCAAACCCCGCTCCCCGTGTGTTGACTGTGCAGATTGAGGACGGCTTCGCCTCGCCTGTTCAGAAACGGGGCCGAAAGTTGAGACGACAGCGCGTCGTACAGGGAGGGTCAGGATGGGGAGACTCTTGCACAAGGCTCCCAGGGAACCTTTGGAAAACGCGTCGGCTTGTTTGGGTGCTGTGGCATACAGTGCCACAGCGCATGACACGCCTTGTGTTGTGAAAGGGAGAAAACCTTGGAGGAAAAAATCCAATTGCTGGGTGACTTTTGGCATTTTGGCTCGATGGATGCGACTCGTTCTCCGTGCAAATTGCCGGTGCGAAGCCTGTCAAGTTCCATGCGGAGCCCAGTGTTGTTCTCAGTCCCCGTTCCCACAGAAGCTGAGTGCCCTCGCCATGTGCATGTAGTCGGGAGAACAATACCGGAGAGAGGGAAGGAGGCCCTACATGCCTCCCATGTAATCAAACATCAGTCAGTGAGTGAGCGCCGCTGCGCAGGTTCCCAGCGCAGAAAGCCGCTCCACGAAGCCGTCTCACACCGGGTTCGTCACGCGTGGCGTTTCGCTGTAAAGGGAAGTGGCCCTGAGTGGGAGCCTTGTTATGGCGGTGCAGTACCGAATGACTGATTTCGCAGGCACTCTGTGCGTGGTCCTTGCAGCCGGAAGCAGGCGTGGTGTTCCGCAGCGGGAGACTGACGGTGTGATTGCTCAGAGCCTCGCCAGCCCGGCTCTGCACTCGAGATTTTGAAGAGGTTCGATCTTCCCGAAGTGCTGTGCTGCTGGTCCTGCAGAGCTTGTGGCTTCCCCTGGGTTTTGCTGCAATTGCGTCTGTTGACGTGGCAGGCACTGCGTTGACGTGGCGAAGGTGACGCCTGTTGACGCGTTTGGCTCAGACATGGTTCCACCCGTCACGTGGTGCAACAGGAAGTCGGAACTTGGCCCCAGTTGCCGTGGTGCAGTTGATTTTTGACTGTGTTGGAAAGTGGGAATCTCTCCTTCTGGAGTCGGGAGGTGGGGGAGGGAGCTCCGGGGCGGAGGAGGGAAGTCTCCGGGAGGAGCAGAGGTTTTTCACGGCAACGAGGAGGCTCTTCCCCCGCGGAGCCCGGGGCGCTGGCTGACCCCGCCGTCTGAACAGCGTCAATATCTCTCACTCGTGGCTCAAGCCGCGTTTCAAACGGGACGCACTGTGAGCCAGTTGCGTCACAAACGGTGACGTAGGGCCAATCGACTTGGGCAGGGACGCAACGCCCAAGACATCAGTGTGAACCCAGCTTCAACTCTTGTGGGCGGCAGATTCCACAGATCCCACTCGGAACATTGCGCCTCCGATCAATGCCGCCCGTTCAGAGTGCGAGGAAACCAGAGGGAAACAGTGAAGGCTCTGGTCTGATGTGTTGAGGGGTTGAGGTGTTCAGGTTCCGATCCAGCTGTTCTCACAGATCCCGAGTCTCCCTGATGAAGACATCCGACTCCACGTGCAGCGGAATCCACCCGAGGCTTCGCTGACGTGAGTCACGTGACGACGTCGCGGCGCCGGTGTGAACTCCACCACGGCCAATTAGCGCGAATCCGGCAGCCGACGATTGTCTACAAATTACATCTAGGTCGCTACCGGCTTCACGGACGGCGCTGTCGGAAACACCCGACGTGGGCGCTCCGATTCCAACGCCGAATGTGTTGGCAAGAAATAAGAGTGATCTCCCACTGGCGTGCGTAAATCTAAGACTGAGAACATGCTTGAATGGAGTAATTTGCCCGTGCACTTAGAGCGCCCATCAATTAGTGTGTTGGGACAGAAGCGTTTGGTGCTTTCATGAGTCTTGGCGGCGGAGGCGCGATTTGAGGGAGTAGTTTGTGGGGAGGTGGATATTAGATTGCGAGTGTCCCTGGTGGACTGAAGCCATTATTGTAATGAAATAGAGAGCGGCGCTCGGCGGGGCGGGAGCGAGGTGCGCGCGCATACCGCAGCTGCGTCCGCGACGACGTAGCGTCTTCAGACGCGCGTCGTGTGTACGCCAGGGGCGCACTGGGTGCGCCGTGCGACGCGACTCTGTAAAAGCTAATGAGTTGCGTGGACTGTGGGATAAAGGGCTCGCAGTAGTTTTCTCATGATCTCACTTTGTCTCCAAGTGCTGACTTCTCTGTCCATTGCGGCAACTGAATAGCCTTGCAAGCAGCGTGTTGCGTGTGAATCAGGCGTGAAACTCCCCTCTTCACTCCTAACTGAGAGGCCGACGTTTTGAGTTTCCTGTGTTGAGTGCCTGGTTTTCCATCAGGTCTCTATCATCCGTTTGCAGCTCATTTCATTGTGATCCCTTCTGGGGCCGCGGGAGATCTCCCTCGTCAACATGTTCTCCAGCAAAACGGCCCATTGGGTCGATTTTCTCAGCTGACCACATTTTTACGTGGACAAAATCCCGGTCTAACTCTGAAGGCCGGGAGATTCTGAAGCGGTTTTGTCTCCCTCAGTCCCTGGTGGGTTTCGTGCCTGTAAGTCCTGCCGTCTCGTTTGTCGGGGAGAACACGAACATGTTTTTCGTGGGACGACAGTGATTCTCCTGCGAAATTGCCTTCATTCATTTCGCCATTGAGGGGAGTTTTTTTTCTCGATCCGAGCTCCATGTTTGCCAAATTGAGAACGGCCCCTGGATACAATTTGAAACGGAGCCATTTCCGCCGTGTTTGATGTTTTCATAAAACGACTCGGAACAATCTGTGCTGCTGCTTTCACAGCAGTCCGCTACATGTTCAGTTTGCTGCCACATTCGGTCCGAAGTGCAGAGGCCGGGGAACACACGGACAGTGGCCTGAAAAAAGCAAGTCTGGATGCTAAAACTTGCACTGGTCCAGAACGCAAGGTTGTAGTTTTGCCTTTGCTGCCAGACAGGACATGCTTGAGCCTCAGCTCCCTGATTCAAGCTGAAAAAAAGAACGGCACAAAGAGATGTGATGGGGATTCTGGGGGTGTTGCGTCCCTGGATGGGCCCCTGTATTGTTTCCCACGCAACACGTGCCCCGGCGCAGAGAAACTCGCGGCTCCCGTCTGGATCTGAGGCGCGGACTTCAAAAGATTGGATCACGGGTCTGGATCACACCGGAACAACAAGTGACCCGTTTCCCCGGGAAACGCTTTGATTGCGCACGTTTTGTTGTGGTTTCCGTGGCATCGTGTTTCCGTGGCGCATTCCTGAGTCGAGAGGCTGGTACGTCCAGATGGCGGGGGTCGCACCACAATATTGACACTGCGACTCGAGGTGCTGCAAACCAGAGTTGTACCAGGAGGAAAACAGCCGGGCCTGATCCACACTGGGTGCGTCACGCGGTGTGTGCCTGTGGAATGAACGGAGTGCTGCAGCGCATAGAGCCTGTTGAGTTGCAGGGGACGCAACTTGAGACGCATCCAGTGTGAAGTGGCCTCGATGAAACACTTGTCCGACAAACGGTTCGCATTTCCTTCAGCAGAAACAACACGGTTTCACGGGTTCAGATGGCGGCGTAACGTTCTACAGTGAACGCTTCCAGCAGAAACGCACGTGTTTGCTGTGCAAGTCATGGATCTGACAAAACAGCCATGAAAATGCTTTTGAGAAGACAAGGTGAACTGACATGGCTCGTGCTGTCGTCCAGGGGTCTGTCTCACACGGGCCCTTCTTCGACGCGTGTGCAGGGACGCAGCGCGCAGTGCGTGCAGTGTGAAATAGGGTCCACGTCCCTGTTGCTGCAGCGGCCGGGTTCGGGCGCCCGTCACACGTGGAGAGTTCGGCCCCCGGGTGCTGACCCAGTTACGGTGTTGAACCGAGCGCCCCGCCCCACGTGGCTTCCGTCCTTTTGTGCGCGTTTCCTGTGTGGCGCAACTCGAGGCGTTCCTGTGGATAGACGTGCATTCCTCGTGTGGTTCGGTCTGGGCATTGTGTGCACGATGCGTGTGATTATGGCAGACTGTTTCTATGTTGGCATGGGGGCCTTGACGCAAGCTCACGTTGATGAAAGACGTCGTCTTGTTGAAAGCTGTGTGTGTGTGTGCGTGTGTGTCCCTGCGTTTGCAAAAGACATTGGTGATGTCAAGTGTCTGTGTCAAATTGCTATTGTTCAACATGAACAGCGTGGCACACACTGGACGCGTTGTGCACTACGTCCTGAGTCAGTGGGCGTCATTGCGTCATCAGGTCGTTCAAGCCAAACACCCATTGAAAGACTGACAGATCGCATGACCCACGCCTTCCACGTCTGAATCCATCCAATGTTTTGTGCAGTAATTCCCAGAAGAACACGCCGCCTCATTGCCTTGCTTCTCCCAGGGATGTTTCAGCGAGAGCCTTGTGCATCGAAACTGGGTCGGGCTCCTCGTGTGAGCGAACTGCAATATCAGTGTCACTTGGAAAGCGACACGTGTCTGTCTCGAGAGCTCTGAAGGAAACTTGCTGCTAATGATCTTTCAAGTCAGAGACTTTGGCGTCAGTCATGTGAAAAAGGCTCCTCATCACAATATCTGAGGTTGTTGGCGTTGTTGAACATTTCATCATTCAGCGACAAACTTTTCCGATGTTGCGAAACGTGTGATGAACGCCAGAATCCACGTAGACGTCGGTGACGTGAAATTGGCGTTGCCCAGCAACAAACGTCAGCACAGTGTTTGACGGTGTTTGCTCAGTGAGCGTGTGCAATTTTTAATATCGGGAGAAATGTTCTTGGGGGAAGAGGCTCCCTTCAATATGAGTTTGAGGGGAAGACGGCTCGGCGGGAGTTGTTTGATCCAGAACGCTGCGCTAAGCGCTCGCAAACGATGCGCAAAGGAAGGAGCTTAATAGGAGCTTTTACATGGCAGAATTGAAATTTAAAACATTTTTAAGAACATTCAAACTTCACGCTGGGGCAAAGTTGGTGGAAAGATTTCTGGAGAGATTGAAGGAAGACGCACACATCCTCCGATGGTCTCTTTGTTTTGCAGAAAAGTTCTTGGCTCGGAGGATTTTGGAAACGTGCCGGTTGATGGTGTTGAACTGAAAGAGTTGAGTTGCACTGAATTTTCTTGTGAATTTTACACACACAGACACACACACACACACGCACACAGCTGAGGGACTCTTGGATTTGCATTTGCTTTACATTGCTCAAGCTTGTGTCGACATTCCTTGGGAAAGAGAAACTCCAATCTGCACTTGAGGAATTCAGCATTGTGCTCTCTCCTCTCCGCTGACACTGTGCACACATGCACATTGAGCACTGAGAACAAGACTTGCATTGGATGTGTCTCATCAGTTATCCCTGCGCAAATATTGAACGTTCCGGTTGTGGCCCGGCTCGCATGAATATGCTAATGGTGGTGCTGTGTCGCAGACCCGGACGCGCCTCCGGCGGATCCAAGGTCCGACGACCCCCCCCCCCGTCTCAGAATGCGCCGCCACTCTAATGTTGCAATGTCAGGCACAATGCTGAAATTCCCGAGCGTAGAGGGCGCGCCCCTCGCCAAGTGTGTCAGGGATCGGACCGCAGGTCGAGCTCAGCCCTTCCTCAAATGTCTGCGCCCCCCATTCCGAGGTCTGGTGGGGTCGGGCCCCACCCGCCCATTCACCCCGTCGTGGGTCCGCCCCGGCGCGGTGAGCGGGGTGTTTTGTTCAGGGTGTTTGCCCAGCCCGGCTACTGGGGCCAAGAGAAAAGTGCAGGTCAGGCCGAGATGTACCGGGTGAGACCAACATCTCAATCAAGATGGGCGGAATCGATTTGAATGGGATTTTGAAACTGGGCCATGACGTCTCTTGTCCAGACTGCGCGTCGCGCTCTGTCTTCCTGCGCAAGTCGGTGACGACGTCCGTGCACTGACTTGCACGTGAACGGGAGTGCAGCGCGTGACGCATTCGACGTGAATCCGACCCAAACGGCCGTCAAATGACGTCCTTTTCTTCGAAACTTCAGCATTCCCTGGTTTTCGTGAAGTGCTTGTTTTCTATCAAACGGCTGAATGTGTTGGACGCAGTGGCGCCTTTTCTCCTGCGACACTGCGGCGTTGTTCCCTTCGCTTGGGTGTGGTGCGATGGTCGGTGACAATTTCGTGGGAACATGTACTGTGCCGTTTTGCATGCGTTTGTGTTTCAATGAACTGTGCAAGCAAGTGGTGTCTCAATGAAAGTCCTGCCAATTTCCCAGAACACACGTGCCGTTCGCTTTGCGTTCTCGCGGGTCGTGTTCGACTTCACGCGCCGGCGAGAACCCTGTCGCCCCGTTCCCTGTGAGATACTGAATGGTTGCACAGTTTGATTATGTCAAGAGGTTGCTAGTTTATTAATTATTGGTTTTCTTTCTTTTCTCTCTTTTTGCATTATCGCCCACGCGCACGTGCAGCGAGGTTCCGAAGAGCTGCTGTCGCACTCCCCTCTGGTGGCCAACGGATCGGGAATGAGCCCGACGCAAAGCCTCGAGACCAACGACGCGAAAAAGGTAACTTCCGCTCTGCTACGTTGCTATGGGAACGACCACTCGTCTACGTTCGCTACGTTGTCGTCGTCACTCTTTTGTCCGACCGGAAAGGGCCGAACATCAGTTCCGTCTCGCGGTGAGATCTTTCCGACACTGCTGACGCAAAGGACACGGGGACGACAAAATTTTGATCTCTTTTGACGCGAGCAAACGGATCCACAAATGAAATTTCAGACAGAAGCTTTCTCACGACAGACTCTGCCCCCACACCTTCCTCCCCACCTACTCCCTCAACTTCATTCATCACACCGCCTCATGGTCCGGACCCCTCCTGCCACATGCACTGACGACCCCAGACTTCGGCCCGTTGGACGCAGTGATGTGTCCACTCGAACTCTTGGCGCTTCACACATTGTAGCGGGCTGACGCTGTCGGTGTGGGGACTGTAGCATTTAAAATGTGCATAAATGTTTCCATTTGCTCTGGCGCTTTTCATTTCATGCTTGTCTAACTCTTTGTCATGCGCATATTCTCTCTCCCGTTCGTTCTTCGTGCACTTCGTTCACATGTCAATTTCAGCTGAGCGCCACTGAAAAGAACATCCCCCAGCTATACAGCACTAGTGCGATATTTGAGGCGCGTTTCTCGTTGATTACTTGAAAACTACTCAACTATCACACTTGTGCTGTATGACAGATATTTAACTCATCCTCACACACTATTCTGGATGCAACTCACCCCTCAACAGGGATTCGTTCCATCCAGAATAGTGTGTTCGGATTCGTTCAATATCTGTTACGTAAAAAGTTGCCCTTTTTTACATAAGGCCTCAGGTGCCCGCATGTAAACTATGTGAATTGTGCATTTGTTTGTTGAAATTAGAAAGTTACACAGTGGCTCGGGCTGGTTCACGCAGGCTGCGTCAACGCGTTGCGTCGCGGTGGAGGTCAAGAGGACGTCCGTTGCGTCGTCGCCTGCGTGAACACGGCCTGAACACACGACAGTTGTGACGTTTGAGAACCTGCTGGGATTTTGGATTTCTGGCGCTGTTTCTCCCATCTAAGGCTTGGTTCTTACTGCATGCGTCCCTTCCATGTTCTCGTCAAATGTTTTGGGGCGTACGACATAATACCTCCAGTGTGAATCAAGACTTCAAGGTTCAACGCAGTTCACGTATCTCAAGGGGAAAACACCAACCAACCGAAACGTATGATTTAGACGGGTTTGTCTGCGAACTTTTTCCACTGCAACTCGGGGCGGGGGCTGGAGTGGAGTGGGGCGACGCATTCACGACAGACCCCAATCTGAGGCAGTTTTAGCCTCGTACATACCGTGTACCTGTTCCTGCCCTGATTCAGCGAGTCGATAGTCTCACGGTTGGAGGGAGGGTGTTGGGTGGGTGGGGAGGGGGGTGAGTGGGGAGGGCGCGGGGAGATTTGAATGGATCGATTGAAGCGCCACTTAAAGCGTCGCGTATCGACCCGTCGCAGCGGTGCGGGGCTGACGGTGGTGGAGCGGGCCGGGTGCGTCACGCGTCACCCGCGACGCGACGCAGGTACACGTCGACTGGGGGGTCCGCCGTCGGTAGGGACAGTGGTGGTTGGGGTTAAGACGACCGGTTATGACAACGGCTGGTTTCACACTCGTGGTTCAGATGACACCCAAATACAGATGCATGAAATGTGATTTTAGCGACGCTCGTTTGTGGAGATTCTGGTTTGGGACGTGAAAGTCACATTTCCTGTCGCACGTGAACTGTTGGAACACCTGTCTGAACACGACTGACGTGTACCGTCCGCTGGGTGCGCGTAACACCGACGAGTATCGACGGCGCTATCGACCACGTCGTTACGGCCCGTTATACGGCGTCGTAAACTGCGCGAAGGCAATAGCGCCGCCCTGCACGTCGCGTCGCGTCGCGCCACGTCGAGCCGAAACAAAGGGACGTGACGCTGACGCTGTGAGCGACGCGGCGCGCTGTTTGTGGATGACGTGGGGCGTTGAGTGTGCGAAATCTCATCAATTCGAGTCCACGCAACGCCTGAGTTTCGCGCCGTTTGGAAAGAACTCGTGCAGATCAGTTTGAAAGTTCCGTGTGAAGCGTTGTGAAGTTCAACGCACCAACTGCATCGACTTCATTGTCCGTATCGCTGCTTACTCGAAACCCTTTCAGAAACGGACTCAGTTGGCAAGAACGAAGATGGAAAGTGGAGCACAAAAGAAAATCGTCAAAGCCACGAGAGATCGATCAGTGTTCGCACTGGTTATGAATGGCTAACAATGACGGATGAGAAACATGCGAGTGAATGGCTGCTGATCGCCCTCGAGCCTCTTCACACGGGTATCATCAGGTGCAAAGCCTGTGTCTCCGGTTCGCTTCGTGGTGTCACCTTCCTGCCCGAGAGAAACGCGCCCGGGCCCGTTGTTTGCGAACTGCGCATTTCGCGTGACGTGTTCAATAGTCGCCATTGTCTCGAGTCATGTCAAATGTCACCCGACCGTTAACATTTGCTCACTATTGATCCCGCCTCATCTCGCCTCGAAACCCTGAATATTTGACGAGATTTTCAACCCATATTGACTGTGTTTTGTGAGGCTTGGTTCACACTTGGTGCGCCATGCGCCGCTGTACGCGTCAGTGGGCGTGGCCCTGCAAGCGGCAACCCTGCGCGCATTGATATGTGCAGGGTGCGATGCGTGACGGGTCCGGTGTGAGACGGACGGGAGAATCCTGGCGGAAATTAGGTTCGGATCATTGTTGCCCGCTTGGCGCGGGATCAAGCGGTCGATCGCTGCGCCCCGTGTGCGCAGCGTGAAATATTCACGAGTTCCGTGTGCGGCTTTTGTTTTGTCTGACACGCAGCTTCCCACTGGATGCATCTTGAGGTGCGTCTCTGTATGAAACAAAAGCGCGCTGCGTCAATTGTGGCCGTGAGTTTGTTCATCAGTGTGAACCCGGTTCCCGGTTGTGGTTTGTTCCGGCCTGCTGAGGGGAAAACTTTGGCAGGTCCACAATTCAATTTGCCCGAAAAGAACAAGAAGCAGGTGTCTCTTGTCTTATTCGCACTGCGTGTGACGTCAGCGTCACAAGACGCAATTCGCTGCTTGACGCTGATTCCCCCCCTCCCCGGCCAGTGTATTCCACGCGTCCGGACGAACGGACGCGGTTTGAGCTGGAGCGAAGGTGAATACGCGAAGCGTGGTTTATGAGGTTCTTTTTCTTCGTTTGACGTCAATAATTCACGCGTTGAACGGTGTACGAAATGTGTGCACTAAAATTATGAACGCCAACACAAGTTGTTGGTTCTCCCAGGGAGACCCGTGGTATCCAAAGTGAGGTTCGGGTCTGTTGCGCCTGCGCAGTGCGCGTGGGTGGGGAGGACGGGTTCACCCTGTGGACGATGGCGGCGGTGACCATCTCCGGGGTGAACTCCGTGACTCTCGTGAGTGCTGCTGCCCGGGTTTCCAGGGAGGTAAGTCAGCAATATAGAGTGGATTGTTGCTTCTCACAGTGGTTTCCCATAGTGGATGTGCATGTCACGTGGTAACACGAAGACCTGCACGTCCAAGTGACCGCGCGAGGCGTCCACTGCGGAACAGGCCCAATGTGCAACAGGCCCGAGGGAAGGGGGGTGGTGATGGTTGCTGTGCAGGTTGAGTTTGGAATCCCCTGGTCTCGTTGTCCTGGCACTGCAGAGCTGGTTTTGTGGTCCTTCTGTGGAGTGGACTTTGTGTGGTTCGCAGATCCGTGCGTAAACATCTCGCGTCGTCACACCCCACATTCCAGTGCACTTGGGTCGGTCGTCAGAAAATGCTTTATGGCACAAGCGAACCGAATCCGAGCGTGTGTTTGTCAACATCTGATTCTTCCGCCATTTTGCTTCAGCAAGTTTGCTGAGCGCAAAAATGGACAGTTCAAGCACCAACTTCGTTGCTTTCAAACTCACCAGAAAAAGACAACTGGCGACGTACAGAGGCCAAGTACCCGTCGTTTGGAGTCGCAGGACGTCTCTCTCCCTGCAGGTCTCTCTCCCTGCAGGCATCTCACGGTGTGGCAGCCCAGTTTCAGGCCTGGACCGCATCGGATGCGCCGTGCAGTACATCCCCGTTGAAGTGTACAAGCCCTGCGTCTTTGCCGTGCCTATCTACTCAGATGGACGTGACGCACACGTGACGCACGCAGTTTGAGTCGCACGATGCTTCCATCGTGAACGCGGCCTCGCGTGTTGTCATTCCGCTGTCAGGCGCTCGACTCGGGGGTCCCCGGGGGCGCCGGGCCGGCCCTGCACGAACCGTCCCCCTCATATCGGCCTTGTCAGGTCGTGTCAGGAGCGCCATATGTACAAGTCATATTGCAGGCACTGGGGAGGGAGGCAAGGACCAGAAATGGTTTGAGATATGAGGAATGGCAGATGCAATACGCTTGTGATCATCTGTAAAACGTGTGGTTGAGGCACAAAGGATTGGATCTGTGCGTTATAGTCCTGGGTGGGGGAAAGAGGTCGTTTGTGGTCTTGGGTCAGTTTGTACAGCAAATGTGAAATTTCAATTCTCAGCAGCAGGTTGCTGTGTCACACAGTGTGTCACGGGTTCACACGAGCTGCAGAGCTCATTCAACTTGCGAAGTACAGACCAATGCAGGACGCATCTGGTGTGCAAAGGCTTTCAATTTGTATCAGCACAGAAAATCCCACACCGGGACACTGGGTGCTGGTGTATCCATCCATAACAGTCAATGCACCGTTTACTGAGTACACACCATCTCCGTGACAACTCACTGTGTACGTGGTCTCCATAACAACCAGATTCGCCAATTATTTGCATTGTTTTAACGAGCGCCAAAAAAGTTTCCGTGAAGCGGCGTGTTGCTGCGTTACTCGGTGCGAACGGCGCCGAAGTGACGCGATTGGACGCGAAGTGGGCGCAGCCTCGTTCTGAGAGTCGCTCATCAATTCTGAGAAGACCAGGCGACTATTGTTCTCGGTGCATTAGCGCGCATCTATCCAGGGACCGATCCAGGGTTGGATCGAGAGGATCCGGGTAGACTCCTGAGGGTGGGGGGTATCACAGTTTGATAATCCGGGAAATTTTGTTCCGAAATGTATTATGGGATACACGTTTCATGTGGTTGTGTGTGTGTGTGTGTGTGTGTGTGTGTGTGTGTGTGTGTGTGTGGTGTGACTGTGTGTGTGTCTGACTGTGTGTGTGTGTCTGACTGTGTGTGTGTGTGTGTAGGGGGGGGTCCACGATCCTGTTGCAAAGCCTGGTCTGTTCTCCGGGTACACGTGAGGCTACAGACGAGAAGCCCCCACCCCTACCCCAACCCCCCGATCACCACCCTGAATGGATTGTTTCTTCATGGGGTCGATCTGTGTATGTCTCAAACCGGATACACGTATCGCACAGCGGTGTTTGTGATCGAGGGCCGCGGTGCCTGATTGCAGCGGGTCGGGTTCAATACGAGATGAAATAATGGAGCCCGCGCCTCATCTATAATTCATCCCCCTCATTGTGCGCCTCAAAAACTCGGCACAGCAGTGCCGAACCATGAAAAAAAAAGCTCGGGTCGGGGGCGGATCCGAGGGGGGGGCAACCCTAAACCCCGGAGAAGGAAATTCCTGTCCCCCCATCCACCCCCCCCCCCGAGGTCAGAAGAGCCCAAAAATTTTCACTCAGTGGGAGGTAAAAGTCGGTGACTGGCATACCGCTTTGGAGTCGGGCCCTTCGAGCAAAGCCCGGATTCACTCCAGTTAGAAAAAGTACTTCGGGATATTGAAAGCGTTGCAACTCCTTGCGGAGGTTGTTTTTCAAGAACGGAGTTGCTGAAACGAACAAACATTGTCTTGCACAATTTGAAGTCTGTCTGAAGCAGTTGTTTTCAAGACAAAAAAGGGCGGATTTCCAGCGCACGATGTTTAAAACATGAGCTCGGGTGGGTGTGTGCGTACATACACTCACACAGTCGCGTCAGGGATGCCAGTCAGAGTTCCCCAGTCCCTCTCGGACCGAATACTGCCCGAATACTGCACGGCCGTTTTCTGCTGCTGTTGGAGATCGCAGGTTGAAGAAAAAAGTGAAAATGCAGTGTCAAACGGCTGTGACTCCAACAAACAAAAGGGTGGAGAATTGAGAGTTTTGCCTGGTTTCGCACCAAGCCGTCCATCCCAACAGTGTGGTGTGAGGCAGCTGGCGGGCGGGGGGGGGGGGTCAGGTCCCCAGTGTGACGCCGCCGTGAGGGGGCGGGCCGGACGGCGCGTCTCTCCCCGCGCCTCGGGTCCGTCCGGCCGCCGGGCGGACGCGACGCGACGCGACGCTTCGATTTCCGCTGAGCGGAACCGGCGCTGGGGCTCGGTGCCGGGATGCGGAGTGGCTCGAGGCGTGATGCGCACTGGACGCGTCACGCGCTGCGTTCCGGACGGAGCAAGTCATAGGGGGCCATTGCATCGCAAGTGTGAGGCCTTCAGCTTTGAATGTTGCTCTGTCCTGTGACGGAAGGGAATGAGCGCTGTTCACACTGCATGCGTCGTGCGTCGCGTCCACGCGACGTGGCTGCTACACACGTGCGTTTGGTATGAAACAAGCCTGAACACAAATTTCACAAATCGTACTTGCTTCTCGAACCTGTATGAGTTGCACAACGTTCAGAAATCGGGACATGTTGCAAAGATGCGTCATACTCGCACCTTGAAATGCGCTTCTGCCGCCGCGACGAACCTGAAAATGAGGGTCGGTGGGACTTTTCGTCGAGCAGACTTTTTGCATTTGGACGAAGTTCGTTGTGAGCGAGAAGCGCGCGAAGGCTGGCTGCGTCGGTTCTAATTTCCGACCGGAAGCGACTCCGAGTGCGAAACTCTGGCTTTTGCGTTTGTCACAAAAAAATCCCGAAACTTTTTGCATCATTTTGCATCATTCTCACATTGATGTATGATGGAGTCAGTTTTTGCGCAGAGTTCGTTCTCCCACTTTCAGCTGTTTTCGTTCTCAAAAGAAGTTCCTGGAGACCTGGACTTCGAGCCCGAGTTCGCCCCGTTTGATCAGTTCGCAGGTGACTTGGGTCCGTCTCAGGCTGAACTTCCACAGACCCACCACCAAGCCCAGTAGTACGAGTCCTGTCACGAACCCCGCTCCCGCTGCTCCACAATGACCACCCTGGCCCAATGCACGTGTTTGTTTCAGGTGAAGCGTATCGGCTGAGGGCGACAACCCCTCCCTGTGCCTAACACTTGTGTGTAACACTTGCACGCCCCCCAAGGAACACTGGTATCTCCATTGTCATTGACGCCGTGTCTGTGTTGGTCGCTGCAGGTGAAGCTGGACGCGTCTCAGGCCGGGAAGCCGTCGCGGGTGCTGCACTTCCGCGGCGTGCCGAACGACGCGACCGAGGGCGAGATCGTGCAGCTCGGGCTGCCCTTCGGTCGCATGACCAACCTCGTGTTGGCCAAGAAGAAGAACCAGGTGAGAGCGACGCACACACACATCAACACGGACGCACGCACGAACACAATCACGCACGCGCGCACGCACACATACACCAACAAACACGCACGCACGCGCGCACAAACACACACACATACACACACACTCACACACACACACACACACACACACACACACACACACACACACACACACACGAGTGTGGTCCAAAGAATGCACGTGAGCCCAAAGCAAATCATCAACTTGCACCTTCAAACAGGTCGGGATTTTGCCCCGAGCGGGCGCTCGCGGTTTGACAGGGTCTTCTTCCGGGGAGATTGTGATGTGAAAAGCCCATTCATTCGTGTCTGTGCATGGTGGAGAGCGGGGCGTGCTCGATGCGGTGTTCCCGACACAGGGCCGCTCCGCAGAGCCGGAACAGAGCAGCGGTGTAGCAGGGTGGGGAGCGGGCAGGCAGAGTTGGAAGGGGGGACTGGGTGTGTGTCGCAGGTCCCGACGTTGGGTGTGTGGTGCGAAACAGGCCAAAGCGGAAGTCTGCTGTGCACAGATTGTGTTTTGTCCCTGTGTGTCCAGAGAGTCACATTTGAACCTTCAACAGCATGGAGCGACTTCTGTGGTGTCCCTTCGCACAACAATGATTTCTTTGGGCCTCGGACCTGGGTGGGGCAAACCTGGTCAAAGGGGGCAAAAGCCGCAGGGGAAGCGAAGTTGTTGGAAGCGCTCCTGTGATGATGGTACCCCAGGGTGCGTTGATCCAGAGTCTTGAGCCTCCTGCACCTCTATCCTGCAGCACTGGCGAAAGGTAAAAACCTGCATGTCTGTCTGTTATTGAATGTTGGTGTGTTTGTGGCGGGGCTGTGTGTTTTGGATCGGATTACGGCCTGCGAATGGAGTTGTGCACACAAAGTACACCTGGTTACCTAGCAACCCGGGCCGCGCTGCTGTTGACAAACCAAATATTGAGCGAGTCATGATGCGCACTGTGAAGCGACGCCGTCTTCGGGACGCCGCTTCTTGACGCCGTTTTGGGGGTGTTCGATTTACCGGTTCATGAACACCCCATGGGACAGTCCTCGCTTGCGCCAGGGGGGGCCAAGGCGTCTAAAGCGAACAGACCAATTGAATTCAAACTTGAGGGTTTGAAGTTTCGTGGAGTGAGAAATAGCAGCCAAGTTTGGTTGACCTTCGCTCCAGGGACGAATCCGATCCTCGTGCAACTACATGTCTGGTCTTCCGATACTCGTGAGATTTGACAGTGCAGAGTGGTGGGTCTCGATCTGAAAGGGTTTGATGGAGTGGTTTGACCTGGTCAGGACAGAGCCACGGGTGGGTGCACATTTCGGTGCAGAAGCACATTTCGGTGCAGAACTCGCCTGTGTGGTTCAGTGTGCGCGGTGTCCCAACTTGTCTTTCAAGAGAACTTTGTTCTTTCACTCCTTTCGCAGCTGACTGAATGCGTGTGGCGAACTGACGGAAGTGGTGACGTCATGGTAACGTCACGGCCCCTGGTCTGTCTGACGCAGTTCCAATGGGGCACGAATCAGGCCCTGAGAAAACAACCACCGCCGCCACCCGTAAAAGCAAATTAACCTCCCACCTCCTTCAAGAGTGATGTTATCGGGCGATATTAAGAGACGCTGCTTGCAATTGCACGTGTACGCAGCTGCCTAAACAAACGTCCATTAAGAGCGAGCTGCATTCATAATGCATGTGTTCTCGGGAGGGCTGTGTGCGCAACACGGCTGCGCATAACGCCGCTCGCAGCAACCCGCGACGCCAACGGGGAAAAGAAAAACACAATTGAATGAAAAAGTTTCCCAAAGAAAGTTGACATGGCAGGCGACTTCTTTGTTCTTTGAAACAAAAGGTCGCATCCAGTTTCTGCTGCTGTGGTTCACCTGGAGAAATTCCACGTGTGTTGCGCAGACGTTTCCGCCAGAGGGCGTCAACGCCGGCGACGCGCAGGCGCACTGAGCACCAACGCCCTTGCCAATCTCTGAAAAATATTTTTCAACAGAATGGGGCAAAAATTTCATGTGAAGGCACACATAGGCAAATTTGAAAAAAATATCAGTTTCACTGAAATAGGATCTGAGAAAATTGCCTTCCTATTGGCACTGCACACGAGGTGGAAAATTTCAAAATTTACACAAACAGCGGAAGGTGTTGATTTTCCAGAGGCTGCTGCAGAATTTGAGCGAAAATAAATGAAGTGTGGGAAAGTGGGCGAAGCCTGGTTCACACAAGATGCTTGTTGCGCTGCGTCCCAGCACAGGTGAGGCGGTGCGTCGACAAGTCAGCACAGATCACATTGAATTGCACAAGGACACGCACCACGCATCCAGACTGAAGGTTGGTGACGCATCACGTGTGAACCGAACGTGCACACGTGTATGGGACGCACCCCGTGTGAACGCGCTCGCCTCGCTGTCGCGCGGTGCAGACGAGATTGCGAACACGATCCGGGACGGCTCCACCTGTGCGATTCCGTCTCCTAGGAAACCCGCTGTTTCTCAGAAAAACCAACAAAACGTGACATTTCGAGCAAATTTCTCAAATTCCTGTGAACACGGCAACTTTTCAGGTAAAACAGCACAACAGAGTCACGCAGATGTGGAGGCATCGTCTTCTGTGCACTCACTCGCGTTGACTTCGTGTGAAAGGGTGAAGCGTGCAAAGCAAGAACAAAAATAGGCATGGAAATAGGCATGGCTGATTTTCTTGAAAAATAAGGGGTGCACTTTCTTGGGCCTACGTCAGAATGCGCTAACCCTTCCAGCTGAGTTGTGGAACCTCAGCGCGTTGTGAATGCGTCACGTCCCTTGGGCTGGTCAATTGGAGCTGCACAGCACTGAACCACGCAACGTCCATTGAAATGAACTGAGATTCAACGCATCCTCTGTGCACCTGAATGACCCATTGAACATAGTGTCCGTTCCTTGAGGCGTGCCCGCTCAAGTCACGAAGCTGAACTGCGCAGAAATGAGCGGGAACCGGTAACGGGACACCTGGTGGAGATCACGAAGTTCAGTTGAACAATGCGAGTCGTGTTCCGCGCTCAACCCGACCTTCCGGCCGGGTCCACGTGATGCGGCCCACAAGGCCATAGAGCGCTGCAGTGCGTGCAGTGCAAGGCGAACGTCTTGTCATGTGACACCGAGTGTTGAGTGCTGCGATTGCGGTGGGAGTCAAAGGAACCTGAAGCTGTGACCTTTCGGCAGATTTTCTGCGTCTGCACGTAGACCGCAGGCTACCGCCCACAGCACTGCTCCAGCCGGCCACCTCAAACGAAAGTCAAGCCGCTGACCCCCCCCCCCCCGCGCCCCAATTCAATCAAACCCACGTGTACGGACAGGTGACGCATCGCTGGCGCACTGCAATTGTGCACTTGTCCCACTGATCGGATCAAAGCCTCCAAGTTCGTCCTGGCAACGCGACGTCGCCCAGGTGAAAAGGTCGCGGTGAATATTGCATTCTCTCCTAAAGGTCTCGAGTTGGAAGAGAAAGTCGCTGAGGTCGTCTTTCACGTCTGAGCTGGAAATTGTGTTGGTCTCCCTGATGGCAACGTAGCGATAAACGAAGGCGGTTTCCATGGCGACTGGGGTCGCGGAATGAAGACGTAGAGCGTCGCGTCGCAGCGTCTCATTTCACGGGGCATGACGGGAATGCGCTGCGCACTGTGAACCTCCAGTTTGCTATTACTGTCACCGTCAGTCTCCATTGTGTAGCGTTGTGTACGAGCACGCTGCCCTCCTGGGCTGGGTCATACTGGATGCACGCCAGACGTTTTTTGCGTTGGTCATGTTGGTGCGTCAAGCTCCGGCCCACTGACTCCCTTGTGTTTCTGTTGTTCATTGCGACTTTCGTTGTAACGTTCGGTGGGTGGATGCGGCGGGTGCCTGGTGAGTGTGTGACCCTGGTGCCCGCGCCCCGCGTCGCGTTAATGACGTCGCGTTGTCGCGCTGCGTGAGACGCGCCGAGATGCGAGGACGATGTACGGAGTGTCAGTGCAGTGAGGAGAGCTTGGATCCAGGATTTTATAATCAGTTCTGAGACGGCAAGATCGGATGGAGGGGTGTTTTGTGAGGCGGATAAGGTTCTGTTTTGCTTGACGAGAGGATGACGATTGTGCACGGAGGTGTGGAATTTGGTCCGAGTCTCTGAGTGAGAAAAACACGACAGGGATACTCTGGCGACACTGTTTTGATGAAAATGTTGAACAAAGTGGTACGAGATTTGGTAACGTCCAGCGAGATTTGGTAACGTCGGCGAGATTTGGTGACGCATGTAATGGAAGTGATGAGGAATGCGAGTCACTCCAGAGGAACGGCGTCGGTGTCAGTGTCTCTTCTCGTCACGCGATAGATCTGACGGCGTTGCCTGCAGCATGAAGTTTCAGATTTCTGATTGGGGCTGGCGTCCATTGCTTTGTGGCGAGTTTGTCTCAAGTGGATGGTGTGTGTGTGTGTGTGTGTGTGTGTGTGTTGTGTGTGCGGGAGTGTGTGTTGTGTGTGCGTGCGTCCATGTGCGTGCGTGTGTGCTCGCGTCTGTGTGTGTGTGCGTGTGTGTGTGTGTGTGTGTGTGTGTGTGTGTGTGTGTGTGGCTCCGGACGCGGAGGACCTGCCTGTTGCGTGACTCGTCTGATTGGCCGGGAGAAGCCGCGGTCGCCTCGTGGACGTCGCTGCGGAGGCGTCGCTGCCCCGAGGCGGTCGGGAGGTCGCGGCCCTGACAGCTCCGCGCTGTCGAGACGGGCCGGAGATCAGGGAATAAACGCGGGGGACGCGTGGTCAGCAGGAGGAGCAATCGATCCCCGGGTTAAACCGCGGGGGGCTCAATACGCGCTGCGACGTCGTAACGATGGCAACGAGACGCCCCGGGGCCGCTCAGCGACGCGGGGTCAATGCCCTGTGACATGCGAGTGAAGCCTGGTCCACTGGACGCGTCGTGTGATACATTGCGTATTTGTGCATTGGTGCCCGACTCGCAGGCGACACAACGCCTGTTACCAGGGACGTAGGACATGGCGTACTTGGTGTGAAGCGGTCCTGAGGTGCGGCATAGATCAGGACGATTGGAAACCCTGTCTCGAGTTGTGTCAGACACCTTGGAATCCGGCAATTTTCCTCGTGTCTTGTGTCAGCAGCCTTCAAACAGTCTAATTTCTCGCAACTCCCAGTCGGATCCTCGTACCTGGTCCGTATCAGTTGGTCAGCTTCCGTTCCTTGTGGATTTGTCAATTGATGAGTGAAATTTCACTGGAATTTTAGGGGCACCAAAAGGCATTTCCCCTGGGAATGTGACGCCTCTTGGCACAACACTTGAACGTTGTTTCGCGCCGCTGTCCGACGTGGCACCGCGATCCCAGAAATGCGCCGCAGATCTGCGAGATGCTCTGATGACATATTGATGCGTCTGGAAAACAAAAGGGTTGATTGTGGTGCCCGAGGAGTCGGGATTGGGTTGGAAGGTGGGACGGAGCTCGGTGAGTTATTACAGTGAGAGATGGAGGTCTGGTTCACAGTGGGCGCGCGCTACGCTGCGTCGCTGTATGTGCAGGTCATGGTGATGACGCAGAGCCAGTTGACCTGCACAGGGACGCAGCGCGTTACGCTTGCAGTGTGAAGGGGCCACAGAGACGGAGGCGGAGTGAGGAGGAGAGTTATTGCGGCGAGTTTTGGACGGGGAGGATTCGCCCGAGTGGCCGGCGACAATGCGCGGAGTGTGCGCGACGTCGCATCAAAGACGCGCCTTCACCGACGCCGCATCCGACGTACACACTCTCAAAAAAGGTGCTGCTCGCATAAGTTTCCTGCAGGTTTTAGTGATCTGGATTCCATGGGCTGGAATCCAGTGTCCAGTTTGACTGAAATGAATTGGACCAGTTCGTGTGTGACACGAAGTCAGAAGAGTGGGCGTTTCACTCAGGGCGTCGTGCTGCAGAAATACTGAGGAATTTGCAGAAACGTGAAGTTCGCACAGCGTTTGATTTGTGATAATTACATGCCCAGAGGATACAAACGACTTGGGACGTTCACGCAGTCTCCGGAGACGGGACAGAACAGTGGTTTCTGTGGAAGTACCAGGACACACAACCGAACTCGGAGAGGGAGTTGAGCAGTCAGCTGTTGGTTAGTTACCCCACGCAGCTGCGGGTGTGTCCCTGCAACAAGCTCCAGCAGGGAGAGGAAGCCAAGGAACTCACGGAATTTATGGGTTTGTGTGTGAGAGCGTTGCACACTTGGGATTGACACCACAGTGGACTCCTGAACACTTGGACAGGGCTTGCGCACACGAGATTTTCAGTCAGGAAGGCCTAACATGTACTACTATTATGACTATGACAATCTAGTAAGTACTGAATGTGTATGTTTGCTTGCGAATGTGTCGGGTGAGCTTTAAAATACAATGTTTGGGGTTGATAAGTGAAACAGTCGGGCGGTGATGGTCCTTTCGCGTTGATCGTGACCAGGCGGGTGGATGTTGGTTTTAAAGATTTGTTGGGGCCACACATAGTGGGATCAACCTGTTGCTTCATTCGTGCTGCATTTGGACCACATGAGAGTGAGAGAAGCTTCGACAGACACGGATACATGCACGCACGCACGCACGCACACACACTTACACACACACACAAACATTGTGCGCACTGACAGAAAGAGACAACGAATATAGCACAGAAACACACACTGCGCAACTTGACAAGTTATGACATTCAATCGCAACCCTGTTGTATTCTCACTCTTCACCACGTTAATCTTGGTGTTACAATCTTACAATGTTGGTGTTTATCCACCATAACTAACCCTGTGTGTATTTTCCCGTGCCCAGGCGCTGCTGGAGATGGCGGACATCAACAGCGCCGCCACCATGGTGAACTACTACACGGACCACCCGCCGCAGATTCGCGGCAGAACCGTCTACGTCCAGTTCTCCAACCACGAGCAGCTCAAGACTGAGCAGAGCAGCCAGGTGAGGTGGGGGCAGCGGGGTGGGG